>Ga0193717_1000211_pt1 | contig 46338 bp, 40 predicted proteins | sample U2c2metaG_FD_145900 | JGI IMG/M metagenome (GOLD analysis project Ga0193717, IMG submission 145900) | Soil microbial communities from a riparian zone of the East river system, Colorado, United States - U2c2 | ecosystem: Environmental > Terrestrial > Soil > Riparian zone | place: USA: East River... | reverse complement strand
TATCGGCTGTGCTATTCTTGCCATGTGCCTAATATAACACTTAATTAGTTAATTAACTAGCAAATTGTTACACTAGCTGTCAAATTTATATGGCAATACTAATTTGAGCTTTAGCGACCATTTCTGAAAATCACCCTTTTTTGATAGAACACGAAACGCCTAGGTCTTCATATTGCTTAGTACTTTAGAACGGTATTCTATTAAAACAGGCTTGCTCGGCTTTTTGAAGCTTATCATAAACAGTTGAATCAATATAATCCTTGAGCGTAGATTTCTGAAATGAGATAAATTTTGAACTTTAATGTTGAAAAGGCTACTTTAGAGAACATTATGGCTTCTTCCGTTGCGAAGGACTTAAACCAGCTTAAATGATTAATGAACGTTTCGAATGTGAAATTTTAAGAGCAAGCAGGACTAGGCTATTCCAATTAATGGAAACAAGTAATTACGAAATATTATTTAAAATTCCAGAGGGTTTTAACAATAATATAATTTGGCAAATTGGTCATTGTATCACTTCTCAACAGAGGCATATGTATATGCGTAGCGGATTACCAATGTATATAACTAAAGAATTCATGGATTCCTTCAAAATTGGGTCGTCTCCAGGTTCTTGGAAAATCACTCCAGATGTTAATGAGGTGAAACAGTTATTGATTGAAACAGTTAACCACCTTGAATCAGATCTGGAATCCAGATTATTTGTCAACTATGAGCCCTTTGAGTTACCCATCGGATTTCAAGTGAAAAATCATGTCCAGGCACTACAAGCCGCTAACTATCACGAAGCGGAGCACAGTGGGAAGATTTTTACATATTTGAAGCTGCTATCAAGGAATGAAGTACATCAATGAAGACGCGCATCCAAAAATCAGGCAAACTACTACCATTCTTACAAAGCACACAGCCTTATCAAACTTAGATAGATAATAATATCAATATTCCGTCCTTTTAAGATGGTCCTTGTTAATGTGCCTAATTTGCAGCCTTACGGCAAAAAGTAAAATCTTCGCTAGAGACAATTCCTAGCCTGTGCCTGATCCTTACCTTGTGTGTGTAATCATTAAATAATTCTTTTATTGAACTCTGGTTCAAAACTTCCCGCTCAAGGCACCCTTGTAACGAAATGCTTAAACGGGAATTCTTTGAACACCTGCTAGGGGTTAAAAAACACTGATTTTAAACAAAAAATCCAGACTTTGATGGTTCAAAGTCTGGATAATGCCTTCATCAGGCTTTCTTTCAATCGTACCCAGCGCCGGATTCTAGCCGGCAGGGTTTCCCACAGGTGTTTGAGACCAGCGCGTCTACCAATTCCGCCAGCTGGGCATACTATGTTGTAAGTGATCGTTGATTTTCTTACAGGCGGGCTGCAAATGTATCTAAACTCTCTTTAATTCGCAAAAGATATTTTTGTCTGTAGTAAATTTCTGCAATTTCATTACGCCTGCTTTCCTGCGCTGTATGGTCAATTTGTTCATAATCTGCAGTAAGTTCTGCAATCTTATCGTTAATATCGCCCTCAATAGCAAGCACTTCTGCGGTAACTTCTGCCAGTTGTTCAGCGTCTTCAACTTCCATTAGGCGCTCATTAATATCCATCATTTCCATTAAAAAATCTGCCGGAAGTTGTGGTTTTGCACCCTCAGATACCAGATCATGCAGCTTTAAAATGTATTTCATACGGCGTGCCGGGTCCGAAAGTATCTGGTAAGCCTTATTATTTAATGTTGATAGTTCCAGTATTTCCTGTTGTTTGGCCTCATCCTCGCCCGCATAAAAATCAGGGTGATATAACTTGCTCAGTTCGTAAAACTTTTTTTTCAGCGTGGCCTGGTTTGTATTAAATGATTCAGGAATGCCATAAAATTCAAAATAGTTCATAGTGCAAAGGTAAGGAGATGTAGACGTGAATTTCGCTGATTTGATCGAATTACATGAATTTTGATCGTCAGTTAACATTGATGATTGCGAATTATTTTCTAATTCGTGTAATTCATGGTTATCGTTATCTTTGCGCCTTATACCATAAATAAAGTATGTTGTTTGAACAAATACGGCAAAAGCCGTTCTTTATATTAGGTCCCTGTGTAATGGAAAACCAGGAACTTTTATATCTGGTAGCAGAGAAAGTTGCCGAAGCCGGTCAGCGGTACAATGTACCTGTGATCTTCAAATCGTCATTTGATAAAGCCAATCGTACATCGATCCATTCATATCGTGGCCCGGGTATTGAAAAAGGCATGCAAATGCTGCAAAACGTAAAAGATCGTTTCGGCCTGCCCCTTACAACCGATATTCATGAACCCGCACAGGCAGCCATAGCTGCACAGGTAGTTGATATATTACAGATCCCGGCCTTTTTATGCCGACAAACAGATCTGTTGGTAGCTGCCGCCCAAACGGGTAAAATAGTAAATGTAAAGAAGGCACAATTCTTGTCGGGCCAGGATATGTTTTATCCGGCTCAAAAAGTGATAGAAGCCGGTAACACCCAGGTTATACTTACCGAACGGGGTAACATGTATGGTTACAATAACCTGGCTGTTGATTTCAGGAATATTTATGATATGAAAGCCTTTGGTCATCCTGTTTGTATGGATTGTACCCATTCGGTGCAGCGACCAGGTGGGGCAGGGGGTAAAACCGGTGGCGACCGTACTTTTGTACCCATGATGGCACTTGCGGCTAAAGCTTTTGGCGCCGATGGTTACTTTATGGAGATACATCCTGATCCGGATAATGCCCTTAGTGATGGCCCCAACATGGTTAAACTACAGGATCTGGATAAGGTAATGGCTCCATTGGCTGGTTAAACAAAAATTATCAGAACCGGCCTTATGAAAACAAGCTTTATTATATTAACCTGGAACAGGTACAAGTTTCTTGAAAAATGCCTAGAAGCGCTGATATCAAGTATAGCAAATCCACACGATTGTGAAATTGTTGTGATGGATAATGGATCAACCGACGGCACCCGGGATGTTCTAAATAAGTATAAAGACAATAAATTATTTAGAGTGATCTTAAGAAATAAGAACTACGGACTTAATAGCTATAAAAAATTATTTAACTATGCTAAAGGTAAGCAGATTGTAATAGTTGATGATGATGTGCTGGCTTTTCCGAATGAACTCGACAACATATTTACCGATTATATGCAAACATTTCCTCACTATGGCTTTATTGCATTAAACGTTATACAAAATGAGTATACTAACGGAGCCAAACCCGGTCCAGAGCATTATACCGAAGAAACAGTAAATGGCAAAACAATTGAGTTTGGGCCAACCGGTGGCTGGTGCGCATGTTTCAGAAAAAGGGATTATATGAAAATATGGCTAAAGGTTGCTTTTGCCGATCTGAATATGAAAAATTCTGAAGACGGATTTTTAGCTCGTAATTTACATAAAAAACTGGGACTAAAATCGGGGATAATTAAAAATCAGGTTTGCTTTCATGCCTCCGGTCCGTATTATGCTAAACAATATGGACATCTTGATCGCGAAATTGAAAAGTATAAACAATCTGGCCTGCAAGAGCTTGTTGACACCTACGAAAAATATAATGATAAATAAATTATGCAGTAATGCATGGCTGTATAATAACCTATGAAAAATATAGCTAAAAAGGTTTTTGATATTGAAATTGAATCGCTACAGCATGTGGCTGATTTAATTGATGACGAATTTACAAAAGTAGTGGAGGCCATACTGAATACTACCGGCAAAGTTGTGGTAACAGGTATTGGCAAATCCGGGCTCATAGGTAAAAAAATTGCAGCCACCCTGTCCAGTACGGGTACACCCAGCTTTTTCCTGCACCCCGGAGAAGCCTTTCATGGCGATTTGGGCATGGTAGGAGCCAACGATGTGGTGATGTTGATATCTTATTCGGGCGAAACGGAAGAGGTGCTTAGGATCATCCCTTTTTTAAACTGGAACAAAAATTTGGTTATCGGCGTTACCGGCAATCCCAACTCAACGGTGGCCAAAAACAGCCGACATCATCTCAATATAAAAATAGTACGGGAAGCCTGCCCGTTGGAGCTGGCGCCTACATCGTCAACTACCGCGGCGCTGGTAATGGGTGATGCGCTTGCAATAGCATTAATGGAATCCCGCGATTTTAAACAGCATGATTTTGCCCGTTTTCACCCCGGCGGAAGCCTGGGACGTAAATTGCTGGTTAAAGTGAAGGACCTGATGCGTACCGATAAACTGCCCTTTATAACCGAACAGGCTTCGTTCATGGAGTTGTTGCTTAGTATGTCGGCAGGGCGCTTAGGCATGGTAATGGTGGGCGATGCCACTTATATTAAAGGTATAGTTACTGACGGTGACCTGAGGCGTGCTTTATTGCTACACCCTGATACATCAACTTTAACTGTTGCCGAAATAATGACCGTAAATCCTATCATAATTGATGGTGAGGAATTTGCAAGCCGGGCCGAACAATTAATGATCGAAAAAAAGATAACCACACTGCTGGTTGGTTCGGCGCAAGACAGAACCATTATGGGCGTTTACCAGATCTATAGTCAATAGGGTAGATTGTGCTCACAAAAAATAAATCTATATTTACAATCTATCTACCGTTGTTACAAACATGTTTGATCATCAGTCAAATCAACCCGTTGAAAAATTTGTACCGCCTGCAAATATCAGTATTGCAATTATTGGTTTGGGATATGTAGGTTTACCATTAGCTGTAGAGTTTGCTAGAAAATTCCCGGTAAAGGGGTTTGATATTAAACAAAGTCGTGTTGATGAACTAAATAGTGCCTTTGACCGTACCCTCGAAACCGAATCAGCCATACTTTTATCAGTATTAGCAACCGATATTACAACAGACAGGGGGCTTATATTTACGTCAGCTGTTCAGGATATTGCCTCGTGCAACGTGTACATTATTTCGGTGCCTACACCTACAGACCAGTACAATCGCCCTGATCTGAGTCTGCTGATCAAAGCCAGCCAAAGCGTAGCAGGCGTACTTAAAACCGGCGATGTAGTGATTTATGAATCAACCGTATATCCCGGTGCTACCGAGGATGTTTGTGTGCCTGTATTGGAGCAAATATCAGGACTGCAATATAACTGCGAGTTTTTTGTTGGGTATTCGCCAGAGCGTATTAATCCGGGCGATAAGGTTCATACCCTTACCAATATTTTAAAAGTAACATCAGGGTCAACGCCTGAGGCTGCCGACTTTATAGATGGACTTTACCGCACTATTGTAACAGCCGGCACACATAAGGCGCCAAGTATAAAAGTTGCGGAGGCTTGCAAGGTGATAGAGAATTCGCAACGCGACATTAATATTGCTTTTGTAAATGAGCTGGCCAAAATATTTAACATTATGGATATTGATACCCATGCTGTTTTGGAAGCTGCCGGAACTAAATGGAACTTCCTGAATTTTAAACCGGGCCTGGTTGGTGGTCATTGTACCGGGGTAGATCCTTATTACCTGGCTCAGAAGGCACAGGAGGTGGGTTATCATCCCGAAATTATACTGGCCGGCAGAAGGCTTAATGATGGCATGGGTACTTACGTCGCTCTTGAAGTAATTAAGCTGATGATAAAAAACGATATATCAGTTAAAAAATCAAACATATTGGTGCTTGGCTTTACCTTTAAAGAGAATTGCCCAGACGTGCGTAATACCAGGGTTATTGATATTGTTAATGTTTTAAGCGGATTTGAGGCTCATTGTGAGCTATATGACCCCTGGGCCGATCCGGCCGAGGTTAAGCATGAATATAATGTAGACACCATAAAGGATCTGGATAAGTTAAGCGGAAATTATGATGCTATAATTGTAGCAGTTGGGCACCGGGAGTTTTTTGATCTGAACTATGACCGGCTCAAGAAAAACGGCTCGTCGGTTATCTATGACATTAAAGGAATATTGCATAAGGATATGGTAAACGGCCGTTTGTAGATCTGTAAACATCATTAAAATTAATGATTGTTTATCTACGTGTACATTGGTTAGTTGCTTAATTATTTTATATTTGATTTTATATAAATTTCTTAATTTTTAATTTTGTTGACAGTAATATGAAATTTTTGTAACTGGTTGCGCTTTCAATTATCAGATTGTTATTTATAAATAAATATGCTAATTTAGCGTGCATTTTTACTTCAATAAGCTCTATAAATGATTCACAGATACGCTACTTTTATTAAAGCAGTGAACCTTACTATTGATTATATTATACTTAATATAAGCATGGTAATTTCTTACTTCATCGAAGACCGGTCGTATATTTTTTGGATAAATAACAGAAGGTATTTACCCATTGTATTGGTATTCAATTTAATTTGGTTGCTATCTGCCAATATCACCGGTTTATATGAACATGTTTTAAACAAGGATTCTATAAGAACCTATCGTGGTGTAATTAAAACATACCTTTTATTTGTAAGTTTTATATGCTTTACCATTATTATACTGATTGGCACCAAAGCTTATTTTATTACCCGTGAATACCTGTTTTATTCATTAGCCCTGTTTGGATTCCTATTGGGATTATGGAAACTGGTGTTTTTAACCATACGTAAAAGCGACCGTGCATCATTAATTGATACCAGGGCAGTAATTATTATTGGTGGTGGCAGGATTGGATCAGACCTGCATAGTTTTTTTAAGCAAAACCCTGAACGCGGTTACAGCCTGGTTGGTTTTTTTGATGATAACCCTGAAAAGGTTATAGATAACCGCCTTTACTTAGGCGGTACTGATGATTGTATCAGTTATGTGCTCAATAATAAGGTTGATGAGATATTTTGTACCCTTCCAAATTCAGAGGCTCTAACAATCGAAAAGCTAATGCTCGATGCTGATAAAAACCTCATTAGGTTTAAGTTCATACCTGAGTATTACGATTATGCTAAAAAACCAACCTTTATACAAAGTTTTGGACACATCCCGGTAATATCAGTAAGACCTGAGCCACTCGAGAATATGCTTAACCGGTCAATTAAGCGCTTGTTTGATGTCGCGTTTTCGCTGTTCATTATCCTGTTTGTTTTCAGCTGGTTGTTTCCTATACTGGCTATTTTGATCAAACTGGAATCAAAAGGCCCTATCTTTTTTGTACAGGAACGTTCGGGCAGGGATAATAAACCATTTAAGTGTTATAATTTTCGCAGTATGCGGGTAAATAACGATTCTGATAAAAAACAAGCTACCCGCGGTGATTCACGTATAACTAAAACAGGGGCATTTATACGTAAAACAAGTATCGACGAGCTGCCTCAGTTTTTTAATGTGCTATTAGGCAATATGTCAGTAGTAGGACCAAGGCCGCACATGATCAGCCACACACAACAATATTCACAGCTGATAGATACCTTTATGGTAAGGCATTTCCTTAAACCCGGTATTACCGGCTGGGCGCAAATAAAAGGTTTAAGAGGCGAAACCCAAACCACACAAGCTATGCTTGAACGTGTGGAGGCCGATGTTTGGTACCTGGAAAACTGGTCGTTCCTGCTGGATATGAAGATCATCTTCCTTACCGTGTGGAATGTTGTAAAAGGCGAGAAAAACGCGTTTTAACATGGCTGTTTTTCACGATCAACTAAATCGTGTAATAAGCCTGCCAGCAGTGCCTAAAAGGATCATATCTGTTGTGCCGTCACAAACTGAACTGTTATTTTATTTAGGGCTCGATGCCGAAGTTATTGGCATTACCAAATTTTGTATCCACCCGGAGCATAAATTTAAAACTGTGGCCAAAGTAGGAGGTACCAAACAATTAAATATCGATCAGGTAAAGGCGATGCAACCTGATCTGATCATAGCCAACAAAGAAGAAAATGAACGCAGTCAGATAGAAAAACTAATGGGCGTTTGTCCTGTTTGGATAAGTGACATTCATAACCTTGACGGTGCGCTGGATATGATCCAATCTGTAGGCACGCTCATCAACCGCGGGGTGGAAGCCAAAACTTTGTGCGTTGATATAGTCAATCGATTTAATAAACTCACCTTACCCATTTTAAATCTGCGTGTGGCCTATTTTATTTGGCGCAAACCCTATATGGTTGCAGGTCGTGATACTTTTATTGATAGCACGCTGCAAAAATGCGGATTGATCAACGCATTTGAAGCCGGCAGGTATCCGGAAGTGACAGCCCATGAGCTATTATTAGCAAAACCCGATGTGATATTTTTATCTTCGGAACCATATCCATTCAGGCAAAAGCACATGGATGAATTTAGGGAAATACTGCCTAATACAAAGGTGATATTGGTTGATGGCGAAATGTTTTCCTGGTATGGTAGTCGGTTATTGTATGCCCCGGCATACTTCAATGAGCTAATGTATAACGTAACATTAAATTAATGCCAAAGAAATGAGGCAGATAGCCAAAAAACAAAAATTATGTTTTATAATTTAGCATAAAACGCTATCTTTGCGACCTGTTAAAAATCCTAATGCGGAAGTGGCGTAATTGGTAGCCGCACCAGACTTAGGATCTGGCGCTTCACGGCGTGGGGGTTCGAGTCCCTTCTTCCGCACTATACGGGATTGTGTTAAATTCCGACGAGGGTTGCTCTACAAAGAGCAGCCCTTTTTTATTGATTATCTGTAAGTTATGACGGAACACCGGATTGACATAAGGTGTTCTAAATGCACCCTCACCATAACTCAAACCATGTTTGAACACCCCATTTAATAAAGAATGCTTTTTATTGAGATCTGATTTCTCGAAAATCGCTGGTAGAGAGATTAAATACGGCAACAATTCTAACTGTTCATTAAGCTATTTTCCTGTAGTTTGGTTAAAATCAGACCTATCGTAGATAAAAAGTGGAATAAATTATACATTTCTGTAAACCCCACGTTGGATAAAAGCTTTAAGGGACCAGATGAGAACAGGGGATTCACCTTTTCGCCAAATGTTAAAGGTAGTTATGATGTAACCAAAGTTGTTGCGCTTGGATTAGAGTATTACGGGAGTACCGGCCCCTTTTTTCATTATGATGCATTACGACAACAGGATCACCAGGTATTCGCTGCAACTGATTTAAATTTTAAGGTTTGCTGTGTCAAAGATGGGCAGCTAGAATAATCTCTTTAGTAGGTAGCTGACAATGGCAATCATTACCAATGTGATCATCCTTGCATTACGATACCACAAGATATATAGCTGCAGTTAAAATATATTAAAATAAATTGCGACTAACAATAATAATACTTAACTTTAAAATGACCTATCCCGAAAGAATTAACGCTTTCAGCTATCACCACTTTCCATTATAGATGACACAATTCATTAATAGCGCTTCTAATAATAGTCGGACTATCGATGACGATATTACCTTCAGAAAACTAATTGAAAACAGTAATTCGGGTATTACTTTATTAAACAGGGCCTTTCAAACTATATATCGAAGTCCATCGGCCGAGCGGATTAGTGGTTGGGACACTGCCAGCCGGATGAAAAATAGCATTGAAGATTTGACTCATCCTTCTGATATAGATATGGTCAATCAGCTACTTCAGGAAGTACTCATCAGCTCCAACATCCCTAAAACATGCAGCTTTAGATCTAAACATTTTAAAGGGCATTATATATGGATGGAATGTACGTTCACCAATATGTTCCACGAGCCTGATGTAAATGCCATCGTATGTAATTTCGTTGATGTAACTGAAAAAAAACAGGCGGAACAATTATTGGAACATACCATTCAGGAATTATCGGCTTATAAATATGCGTTGAATGAATCTGCCATTGTAGCCATTACAGATCAGAAGGGGATCATCAAACATGTAAATGATAATTTCTGTAAAATATCAAAATATAGCCGTGAAGAATTAGTAGGAAAGGACCATCGTATCATTAACTCCTCCCATCATGAAAAAGCTTTTATACGTGACCTTTGGTTAACCATTGCTAATGGCAAAATTTGGAAGGGTGAATTAAAGAACAAAGCAAAGGATGGTAGTTATTATTGGGTAGATATGACTATTGTACCCTTTTTAAATGAAGAAAAAAAACCATATCAATATGTTGCCATCAGATCTGATATTACGGAGCGTAAAATAAACGAGGAAAAGGTGGTAGCAAGCGAACACTTTCTTAAAACCATTACTGATAATTTGCCGGCTATGTTAGCTTATTGGACTGCCGACTTGCATTGTCTTTTTGCCAATAAAGCGCTATTGGACTGGTTTGATAAAAGAGCCGATGAAATGCAGGGCATTCATAAGGAGAAATTGATGGATAACGATGAGTTTTTAGAACACAAGCCATATATTCAAAACGTTCTGGAAGGTAAGCTCCAGAGTTTTGATAGCTCATTTTTTAAAGCTAATGGCAAAACAATTTATACACATACCCAATACGTGCCAGACATACGGGATGGTAAGGTTAAGGGCTTTTATTCCCTGATCTATGATTATAGCGAAGTAAGGTCAGTTGAATTGGAAATTTTGAAGAAAACCGCACAAATAGAAGACCTTTTAGAAAATATTACTGATGGTTTTATCGCTTTAGATGAAAATATGTGCTATACCTATGCTAATAAGCATATCGGTAAAATGCTTGGGAGAACCCCGGAATCTTTGATAGGTAATAATATCTGGGAGTTATTTCCTGATGTGTTGGATTCAGCTACTTATCACGCTATTCAAACAGCATTCCTTGAAAAAAAATATGTTTGTAACGAAGATTATTATGAGCCATTAAACTTGTGGCAGGAAAACCGGGTATATCCGTCAGGTAATGGTTTGTCCATCTTCATTAGGGATATTTCGGATAGGAAAACAGAAGAACTGCAAAAAGCATTGCTATCAGCTATAGACGTGAGCTTCAATGGCGAGATGGAATTAAATGAAACTCTCCATAAAGTACTGGAGCAGTTAGCAAGTTTTGGTGATTTTAGCATGGCCGAAGCCTGGTTGATCGAGTCAGATAAAAAGAAAATAAGCCGGATAGCCAAATTTTCCAAAAAGGAAGTTGATACTTTCTTTAAAGAGAGCCTTGATATCAAGACCTTTATAAGGGGTGCTGGCATGCCAGGCGTTACCTGGGAGACTGCAACCACTCAGTTCTGGAGAAATATTGATGAAGAAAAGAAATTCATCCGCAGAACCGCTGCAAAAAAAGCTGGTTTAAAATCAGCGTATGGGCTGCCTTTGTTTTACAATACAGAAATAATAGGCGTTTTGGTACTATCATCAACTATCAATGAGAATAGGGGAAATGCGTTTACCAGGATATTGGAAAGTATTGGTTCGCATCTTGGTGTTGAAATTAAGCGTAAACAGTTAGAGCAGGAACTGAACCAGGTATTCCAGTTTACACCGGATATTCTTTGCGTAGCTAATATCGATGGTTACTTCAAAAAAGTAAACCCGGCTATGAGCACTCTTCTTGAATATAATGAGGAAGAGTTATTATCTATACCATTTATGGAAATTGTTCATCCACTTGATAAGGAAAATACAGCTGCCGAATTACAAAACATTGTTAACGGTAAACCCACCTATTACATCGAGAATCGTTATATCACTAAATCAGGAAAGATAAAGTGGTTGGCATGGACCACTACCGGAGCTTCAGAACAGGGAACCTTATACTGCTCTGCCAAGGATATTACGGATAAAAAAGACCTGGAAGAGCTGCTCCATAAAGCCACAAATCTTGCACGTATAGGGGGATGGGAAATTGATCTCGTTAAAAATACGGTGTATTGGTCAGATATTACCAAGGAAATACACGAAACAGAACCGGGTTTTAAACCGGACATGGAAACAGGGATTCATTTTTATCAGGAAGGAAAAAGCCGGGAAACCATCGTTTTAAAAATAAAGGAATTGATTGAAAATGGGATAAGCTGCGATGAGGAACTCCAGATTGTTACTGCTAAAGGAAACACGAAATGGATAAGAGTTATAGGAGAGGCTGAATTTGCAGATAATAAATGTGTAAGAATGTATGGAAGCTTTCAGGATATTGATGCACTGAAGAAGGCTGAGATTATTGCTAAGGAAACACTTGAAGAAAGAAATACAATACTTGAAAGTATAGATGACGCTTTTTTTGCAGTAGATAAAAACTGGATAGTAACCTATTGGAATAAAACAGCTGAAAAAGTTTTGACAAAAGCAAAAGAAGATATGATTGATAATAATTTGTGGGATGTGTTTTCAGATTCTATCGACTCACAATCATACAGAAAATATCATCAGGCCATTGAAACTAACCAGGCTGAACATTTTGAGGATTATTATAGCCCCTTAAACAAATGGTATGAGATAAGCGCCTATCCATCGGGTTCTGGTTTATCTGTTTATTTCAAGGATATTACAGATCGCAAAATGTCAGAACTACAGTTGACGGAACTGAATGAAGTGTTAAAAAAACACACCAAAGAATTAGCTGTATCTAATGCCGAACTGGAACAATTTGCTTATGTAGCTTCGCATGATTTACAAGAGCCATTAAGAATGGTTACTAGTTTTTTAACGCAATTAGAAAGGAAATACAATGATATTATAGATGATAAGGGCAAGCAATATATTCATTTTGCGGTTGATGGCGCCAAGCGAATGAGACAGATCATATTGGATCTTTTGGAATTTTCAAGGGTGGGGAGATTAGATGATAGTATGGAAGAAGTTAATATCAGCAAGGTAGTTAGTGACATTCTTGCTTTATACCGCAAGCAAATAGAAGAACAAAATGCCCGGATAACTTTTGACGGTTTACCTACAATACGAACTTATAAGGTTCCGCTCAGGCAGATATTTCAAAACCTCATTAGCAACAGTTTGAAATATCAAAAACCAGGTAATTCTTCTTTGATAAATATCTCTGGTGAGGACACAGAGGAATACTGGAAGTTCTCCGTTAGGGATAACGGAATCGGGATTGATCCCGAGTTTTTTGACAAAATATTTATCATATTCCAACGTCTGCATAATAAGGATGAATATTCAGGTACCGGCATGGGTTTAGCCATAACCAAAAAAATCGTAGAAAATTTGGGCGGAAGAATATGGTTGGAATCTGAAGAGGGTAAAGGGAGCACATTTTATTTTACTATTCATAAAAATAAATTATGAAATTAATACATATTTTACTTGTTGAAGATAATGAAGGTGATATTTTATTAACTATTGATGCACTGGAGGAATGTAAGATCAAACACAAAATATCAGTAATCCGGGACGGCAAGGCTGCAATTGATTTTTTTGGATCTTTAAATGATCGGGAAAATACACCAGACCTGGTATTGCTTGATATTAATTTACCCAAACAAAGCGGGCACGAAGTATTGCAATATATAAAGAAGAGCGAAAAACATAGTCAGGTTCCAGTGATCATGCTAACTACATCATCATCAGAACGTGATATATTATCAGCATATAAACACTATGCCAATTGTTATATCACAAAGCCAATGGAAATCACTGAATTTATGTCTGCAATTGCTAAAATACAGGACTTTTGGATCAATACAGTTTCTATTCCCCCTAATTAAACAATGGATATTAATAAGCGCGGATATAAGATTCTCGTGGTTGAGGATAACCCCGGAGATTTTACACTGGTAGAGGATTTTATATTTGAACAAATTGAAGCCCCTGTGATAACTCAGGCAAAAACATTTAAGGAAGCAAAAGAAGCGTTAACCAAAACTGAGCATCGATACAATTTAGTTCTTTTAGATCTTTCCTTGCCTGATCATACCGGCGAACCACTTATCCACGAAATAGTTGAACTATGTCGAAATATACCGGTTATTGTCCTGACAGGGTATACCGACTTTGCATTTGGTGTAAAATCACTTTCGCTTGGTGTTTCTGATTATTTACTAAAGGAAGATTTAACTCCCTTGCTATTACACAAAAGCATCGTGTATAGTACTGAACGTAAAAGAATAATTTCAGCGCTTGAAACGTCAGAAAAACATATCAGGAGTTTTGCCAATCAGCTAAATAACGCGCTGGAGGAGGAACGGGCCCGCATAGCGCGTGAAATCCATGATGAATTTGGGCAACAGTTATCAGGACTTAAAATGTCATTATCATCATTGAAAAAGACTTATAGTGGCAATAATGATATGGAAACACTGATAAATGTATTGGTTGCTGACGTAAATAACAGCATAGAGTCTGCAAGACATATAGCTAATGAATTAAGACCAGTATTAATAGACAAACTTGGTTTATTTGCAGCGATAGAATGGCTTGTGCGCGGATTTGAAAAGAAAACAGGGATAGCCAGCCAGCTTTATTTGGATGCAAATCCTCCAAGGATCAATAAAATGTTTGAAATAAATATTTTTCGCATTTGCCAGGAGGCACTAACAAACGTAAATAAACATGCTAAAGCTACGCTGGTAAAAATTCAGATTGAAAATATAAATAACCAATTGTTTATACTAATAACAGATAATGGAGAGGGTATTAAATCCAGTACTTTGCACAATCCGCTTTCTATGGGTTTACTAAATATGAAAGAACGGGCCAATCTTATCGGTGCAGAATTGAATATAAGCAGTTCTCCAAAAAACGGAACTATCATTGAACTTATTGTAAGTATAAATGGCAAAAAAAATATTAATAGCAGACGATCACTCAGCAATTAGGATTGGTGTTAAACAAATCTGTATTGGCGAATTTCCATCCTTACTATTTGGTGAGGCCGTTAATTATGCCGAGGTTTTTAAAAAATTAAAGGAGGAGGAGTGGGATATCTTGATTCTGGATATTGATTTGCCTGGCAGGAGTGGCCTGGATATTTTAAAACAGATAAAAGCAGAAAAGTTAAAAGTGCCCGTTTTGATGTTCAGCTTTCATAGCGAAGAACAAATTGCACTAAGAGCATTAAAAATAGGGGCGGCAGGATATCTTTCAAAAGACACCGCGGATATGGAATTGATCAAAGCTATCAATCAAGTTATGGAAGGTAAAAAATACATATCTCAATCTTTGTCAGAAAAACTGCTTTCATTGCTGGATGGTAACGCCAACAAAGAACCTCATGAACTTTTATCCGACCGGGAATATCAAACACTAACGCTTATCGCATCCGGAAAAACAGTTTCTGAAATTGCAGAGATCTTATGCCTGAGCACGCCTACCATAAGTACCTATCGTGCCCGTATACTCGAAAAAATGAAGTTGAAAAATAACGCGGAATTGACTACCTACGTGATCACTCAAAAACTCATCTAAGCTTTCCTGTCAACCAAACCACTACAGTACTTTCATAATCGCGTCTATATTTTACGGGCGACTTATTGATCAACTTTGATGTGTTCAATAAACAAATTATGAAAAAGCTCTTCCCACTTTATTATTTGTATTGTATCAATAAACAATGTTCTGTTTCCATTTATCGGGGCATTACAGAACTGGAAATCCCTTTTACGGCTGAAAATGTGCACGCAACCTACATATGCACGTGTTGCAATGAGCCATTGGTTTCCTCGATGAATTTCAAATTTCGGAAGAGTAGCAAACACCAGGATAGGACTTTAGAAGGTGTCCAAATTGTAAATAGGATGGAGGAGAACGGGAATGAAAAAAGGAGCCTGCCTGGTGTTTTGTTCATATCTGTAAATGAACCGGAAGATATAAACAGAGAAATTACAGATCAAACCAAGGCTGGTAGAAATACGCCCTTATTATTCGAGAAAATAAAATACAATCTAAATTAATAAAACCATGAAAAAGAAACTAACCTTATTATGCGCAGCGTTGTTATGCACACTGCCCATTTTTGCCCAGGACATTTTTACTGCGGTTCAGACAAATGATATAGCAGCTGTCAAATATTTGATAGCCGGGCGTGCGAAGTTAAATGTACAAGATGACCAGGGTAGTACCCCACTCATGATCGCGGTAAAAGCCGGACAATACCGTATGGTAAAGTTATTATTGCAAGGAGATGTAAATGTTGATGTGAAGGATAAATCAGGCAATACCGCTCTCATCCTCGCATCCCAGATTGGTCATGCTGAAGAGGTTTGCTATTTGTTATGTCATTTCCCCAACCTTGACGCTAAGAACAAAAACGGTACAACAGCACTGATTGCGGCTGTAAACTCAGGCGATACGGATGTGGTAACTTCCTTATTGGCACATGGTGCTAAAATCAATACCAAAGACAAGCAACATAAAACAGCCATCGATTATGCTAAAAATTTAAATAATACCCCTATAATTAATCTGTTGGATAGCCCTATGTTACTAGCTGGCAACAAAAGTAAATAGTTTTTTACACTTAACAGAACAGCAAGAGAGCGGATAGATATTCGCTCTTTTTTTATGATTTTCATCTGTGCGGTTTAATCAGAAATAGAAGTAATTCCAAAATTGGGAATATGGGGAGCTTTTTACTCGTTTTATGTCATTAAACTTATGCCGTGTTATTCTGAAAAACTTATTAAAATGATATTATATGTGCCCGGAATTGGTTGTTAAACCACAACTTTTAAATCGTGAAACCCGTAATAATATTTAAGCTACCCGGATGATTTGCTTTATTGTATTTCTTATCAATACCGGCAACTACTTTATTAAACTAAACCGTAAAATCCCCATTAAATCATTTGCCTAATGAGTTTTTCAAATTCCAATAAAGTCAAAATTCTTGTTGTAGAAGATGACCCGTTTATGCAGGCAATTCTTAAAGAGTTCCTTAATGCAACTTATGAAGTTGAAATGTTATCAAACGGCATGGATGCTTTGGCATTTATGCAAAATGGAAACATTCCGGACCTGATCATATCAGATTTGAACACGCCCAAACTTGGCGGGTTGGGCCTAATAGAACAGGTTAAGATCAGCGACTTTTTTAGTTCAGTACCCATCATCATTTTATCAGGCGAGGAAACTTCTGTAAAAAGGATACAATGTCTGGATAGCGGCGCCGACGATTTTATTGTAAAACCATTTAACCCCGGTGAACTTGCAGCGCGGATCAAAGTTGTTTTAAGGCGTATGGGTAAATTGAATGCTATTTCATGAGCCAGGAAAATAGTACACCCGCAGATAAACCAATAATTGCTTTGGTGGGTTTTGAAGATGAGCTCTCTGAGCTATTTGCAAATTGTAATTTTCAAGACCGGTCACTGGTACATTTTCCAAATGGTATGAAAATGGCCGCCTCATGGGTGGCAGATAATCTTAATATTGTAGCTATTGTATCTTTCAGCGAGATCATGGCCCCTGGCGGACTTGCTTTGATTGAGTCTGTTAAAAAAAAGAATCTGCATAAAGTACCTTTCTTTTTAATAGTAAAACATCTGAATTCTAATTTGCGCAAACTGGCATTAACAGCCGGAATAGTTGATGTATTTAAACTTCCTTTAAAACCAGGGCATATTGAGAAAAAGGTCAATTTTGTAATTAACAACTGGGATCAATTAAAGGATAATTTAAACGCGGATAATCCGGGAATCAAAAATATTGAATTTAATAAACGTGTTTTTGACCTGTTTTTTGCAGGTGTGGCCCTTTTAATGCTTTCGCCACTCTTTTTAGTAATCTATGTGCTTATCAAACTGGAATCAAAAGGGCCCGCTTTTTATTATGCTTTACGTGTTGGTACCGGTTATCGGATATTTAAGTTTTATAAGTTCAGATCGATGTTTGTTAACGCTGATCAGCGATTAAAAGATTTAAAACATCTGAACCAATACAATATAGACGCTGAACCTGAAAAAAACGAAGCTCTTTTAAATGGTACTTTGTGCAATGAATGTTTGACTTATGGTAGATGCCAATACCCTTTATTCGCAGATAATATTCAATGGTGTGAAAGAGATTTTCAGGTTGCAAAAAAATCAACTTCCAGTTCGGCATTCTTTAAAATAAAAAATGATCCCCGCATAACTAAAATCGGAAATTTCATCAGAAATACGAGTATTGATGAATTGCCTCAGTTATGGAATGTGATCATCGGGGATATGAGTATAGTAGGCAACCGGCCCCTGCCTTTGTATGAAGCCGAAAAGTTAACTACCGACAAATATGTGCTTCGGTTTTCGGCCCCGGCCGGTATTACTGGCTTATGGCAGGTAGAAAAGCGTGGTAAAGGCGAAATGAGCGAAGAAGAAAGATTGATGCTGGATAATGTATACGCACAAAATCATAGCCTAAAAAACGATCTTAAATTAATCTTAAAAACAGTACCGGCGTTGTTTCAGAAAGAAAATGTATAGCATAATGCAGCTTGATTTTCTTGTTAAATTATTGTGCAAGGATGGCTAACAGAGGTATTTTTTTAGTTTTACAAAAAAATCATCTGGGTTAAATGGCTTGGTCACATAATCCTGCATACCGGCAGCAATTACTTTTTCCCTTACATTGCTTGTTGCCGATGCTGTTAAAGCAATTATTGGTGTAGCTTTATTAAATTCCCTTATTTTTTTAGATGCTGTGTAACCATCCATCACGGGCATTTGCAAATCCATTAAAACTAAGTCAAAGGATTCATTTAATAGCATCTCAGCGGCAATAGCACCGTTATCAGCAACTTTTACGGTGGCGTTCCATCCTTCCAGTAATTGAGTGGCAAACATCACATTGAACAGGGTATCTTCAACAAGCAATATACTTTTATTATGCAGATCAAAATCAATGGAATCAAAATCAAACTGTTGGTTTTGAGTAGATTCTGTTGTGTTTAGTGTAAGTGTAAAAGAAAATGTTGATCCTTTCCCCAATTCAGACGATACCTTTATATCGCTGTTTAATAATTTTAAAATTTTGCTGGAAATAGCTAAGCCAAGGCCGGTGCCTCCAAACTGCCTGGTAATTGAAGTTGATGCCTGCATAAATGGTAAAAAAATGTTGGAGATATTTTGATTGCTAATACCTACACCTGTATCACTAACGGAAAAATTAATTACCGCAGAAGATTCCTTTAATTCCTCAGCTTCCACTTTAACCTTTATATGGCCACAATGAGTAAACTTTACCGCATTCGAGATCAGGTTGTTTAGTACTTGACCTAACCTAAGAGAATCACCCATAAAATAATCTGGCAGGCTATCATCAAGGGTTAACGAAATCTGATTCTCATGCTCATTTGCCCCGTATGTATTGGCGGTAACAATATCACTCACCAACTTTTTAACGTTAAAAGGCGCTTCTTCTAAATCAAGCTGACCAGCTTCTATTTTATTAAAATCAAGTATGTCATTAATTAATACCAGTAAATTGTCTGACGATGTTTTTAAAGCTGTAAGGTTATTAACCTGATCTGCCCGGGGGTTACTTTTTAGGAGTAAGTGCCCCATGCCAATCACCGCATTTAATGGTGTGCGTATTTCATGGCTGATAATTGATAAAAACTCTGATTTGGCCAGGCTGGCCTTTTCCGCTTCTTCTTTTGCCAGTAACAACTCTTGTTCTACTATTTTTCGTTTGGTTATCTCTATATTCAAAAGATCAACTATTTCCAATATATCATCGTCGGTATCACTAAACACATCTTTGTTTTCGGTTTTTATATGATTCAGGCTATTTTTTAATTTTCGGATAGAAAGTTTCTTTAAATCAAACTCTTTTTTTAGCTGAACATTGATTCTGGAAAATTCCTGTTCGCTAATCATAAATGCATGATCAGACAATTCCTTATCCTTATCAAAAGCTTCGTATGAATCGTTAACGGCTTCAACAAAACGAAGAAAGTCTTGATTCTTTGCCAAATCCTCCGTAGCGTATTTTTTAAGCTGTCTGGTTATTAGTTTATGGTTAGTCATCAGAATCAATTTCTTCGTTAAATGTTGTAATGGTCATTGTTTGATTATGCAACTGACATTGAGCACTTGGGCTTAATGGCGAAATTTCGCCGTATGAGTAAAAACCGCTAAGTAAGGTGCCTTCACCAAAAACTTCCTTTATGGTCTCAATTTCTTCGTCAATACGTTTGCCCAGGATAAGTTTCCGGCCAACGCAACTGATCAGCAAAGCTAATTTAGGTTTTGCAGCCACCGCGTCATGAAATTGCATAATCGAATTTACAGCGGCAAGTGTGGCTGCGTCAATCAGTTTGTCAAAATTGGCTTTCATGAACCTGATGTAGGACCCTTCCGGGACATCGCCGGCGAATACCATGCTTTGTTCATCGTCATCTATGGACAAAATAGTTCTGACCACAGAGCTTGTATTGTCTTCATTACGAACATTGAGTGGAAATAATAAGGCTGATCCGGGTAGTTCATTAGCGTATTTACCAAGGTACTGTTTGTATAATTCCAACGCGCTTTTATGATCAATCTCAAAAACACGGTTAGAAACTGAGCGGGTCACCCTTTTTTCAGGGCCAAAAATTTCCCATCCTCCGAATGATCCATGTCCAATTTTTAGACTTTTTCCATAGAAGCCAACAGCAGCAATGTTACCTATTGCAGGTTTGTCATTACAGCCAACTACGGTATAAGTAAATTTATCCGCATCTCCTGCCAGTCCGCCTGTTACGGGTATTTTATTTACATTAACGTTTTCAATTCCTCTAACCAGTTCGCTGCCGTTTACAAGCCCCCCATCAGATATGATCAATACATAAGCGAGGTCCTTTTCATTTAATTGATTGAAGAGGTTTTTTCCCGCTTCAAAGCTGTTAGGAACATCATTGATATTGATGCTAATGGTTTTGATCTTTGTTTTTTCAAATTCCATTGCAACAACCGACACCGTGTTGTCTGATACCACGTCGTCATAAATTTCGCCCGATGTTGAACATAATACTATATCCCCAGTGGGATAACTGCCTTTCAGTTTGGTATAAATATCTTCTTCCACCAATAGATTTTTTCCGCCAAAACCTAATACCAGCAAATTTCCTTTTCTGGTCAGTTGATCACCAGCTTCTTTGGTGAATTCTCCGTTTTTATATAATTTTTGAGCTACTTTCATTTTATTGATCTTTTATCCTGGAAATTCCTGTTTCATGGTTTTAACCACATTGATTATGATATTTTCAACGTTATTCAAAAGGTCAGATAAAGATGAGTTTCCAGGCTCATCCCTACTTATGTTTTCTATATCCCGTATCAGTTGTTTTAGAGAAGTGATATTCAGATTATCAATACTTGGTTTCAATTTATGGGCTATTGCTCCCAATTGCTCCAGATTGCCTTGTTGATAAGCGGCAATCATTTCTGTTATCATTTGCGGTGTCTGATCACAAAACATGTCGACCATCTTTTTTACAAATGTTTCGTTTCCTCTGCTTATATCTCTTAGTTTACTTAGATCATACAGCGGAAGGGTAGGCAATACCGGATTAATTGCTTTTGAAGATATGGGTTTTTCCCTGAGCCATTTTTCAATTGTTTTCAGAAATTCATCTTCTTTAAATGGTTTGGTAATATAATCATTCATGCCCGATGCAATACAGTTTTCACGTTCGCCCTTTATTGCAGCCGCAGTGAGAGCAATTATAGGGAGCGGATTTCCATTTTGCCGTAAATTCTTTGTCGCTTCCAAACCATTCATTACAGGCATTTGTAAGTCCATTAAAACCATATCAGGATTTTCACAGTTTATCATTTCTATGGCTTTCTCCCCATTCTCAGCCATCAAAACCTCGGCGCCATAATTGGTAAGGATAATAGAGCCAACCAGGCGGTTAAGTTCATTATCATCGGTGATCAGAATTTTCCGGCCCGATAAAAAATCATTGCCGAAGTGATTAACATATTTCTCCGGTAAATCTGTATTGCTGCCTTTTTGCAGTTCTAAAGTAAACGAAATTGTAGTCCCCTTGCCTTTTTTGCTTTCTACAGATATTTCGCCACCCATAAGCTCTACCAACTCTTTACAAATACTCATGCCTAAGCCGGTTCCACCGTACTGGCGCGTAACGGATTCAAACTCCTGGCTAAATTTGTCAAATAATACTTTTACAAAAGATTCCTCCATTCCAGATCCTGTATCTTTTACGTTTATCTGTATTACCTGCGATGTTGTATTATCCTTTAATAATTTGCAACTCAAATCAACAGAGCCCTTATCAGTAAACTTAATAGCGTTGGTAAGTAGGTTTAATAGTACCTGGCTAATGCGAAAAGGATCGCCGATAAGGACTGGTGAAATATTACTATCAAGAAAATATTGATTTAGGTTTAAACCCTTTTCCTCGGCTTTGTGGGTTACCACTTTTAAGGCATTTTTTATAACTGTGGTGATTTCAAAGCCAATATTTTCAAAGCTCAGTTTACCTGCTTCGATCTTTGAAAGATCCAGTATGTCATTTATAATTACAAGTAAATTATCTGATGCTGAAAGAATGGTATCGATATAAAATTGTTGTTGTGGCAAGAGTGTTGTTTTGGCCAATTGATTGCTCATACCCATTATGGCATTCATGGGGGTCCTTATTTCGTGACTCATATTTGCCAAAAATGTGTCTTTCGTGCGTGCTAAATGTTCTGCCTTTATTCTCGCCTCAATAAGTTCAACTTCTTGCGTTTTTTGATTGGTAATATCCAGATGGATCCCGATAGAGCCTACTAATTCGGCTTTGTCATTATAGCGGGGGGCACCACTTACTAACCACCATTTTTTATTGCCGTTTTTATCTTTTGTCTCAATTTCATAAGCATCCGCGATTCCTTCTTTTCTTATTTTTCTTTTTTCCTTTTCTATATGGGAATTATCACCTGTTAAAAATAATTCAGCAGCACTGTTACCAAGCAGTTCACTAATTGTATAACCACTCATAGTACAAAAACTCTTATTGGCATAAATTATGGCGCCATCATTATCAACTTCCAGTAGTCCAAGCTCCATATTAGTAATAATGCTGTGATACTTTTCTTCATTGGCAACAAGCGTGTGTTCAATGGTTTTGCGTTCTGTTATATCATTCATATACCCGGTGAACACTTTTGAACCATTTTGCGATATATATGAAAATGAAGAGTGAACGGAATGCCATTTGGGTGCCGAACCTGGTATTATTAATAAAGATTCATCATAAAATGGTTCTAAGGTAGACCTGCAGTGCTCATTTTTTCTTTTAATTCTGTCCCTGTCATCAGTATATATATAGTTTAAATAATTATTATTAAACTCATCTGGTTTAATTCCGAAAATACGTTCAATAGCCGGACTAACGTAACGAAACCCTTCTGTTCCATCTGTCCTGAATTCGTATTCATAAATAACACCAGGGATATTTTCTGATAGTGATTTGAATTGTTTTACGTGCTGTTCAAGTGCAATTTCGGTTTGTTTAATTGGGGTGATATCTGTATGGGTACCTATAATTCGCAGTGGTGTATTGTTCTGATCTTTTTCAAGCACAACCCCTCTGTCCAAAACCCACTTTGCAGTTCCATCTTTAAGAATAATTCTATATTCCAGGTTATGTGAGTCAATTTCGCCATTTTTGTATTGAAGGTGATTTTTTTTAAGCAAGTGGAGGTCCTCGGCAAAAACGCTATCCCACCAAAGTGCCCCCTCGTCAATAAAATCATTGAAATCATACCCCCATAGTTCATTATTCGCTTTTGAAAATATGGTTTTGCCTGTTTTAAAATCGTGTTCCCAAACATTATCACCAATTTTTTCAAGAGCGAGCCTAAAACGATCTTCTGATTTTTTGATACGTTCCTGTATTTCTTTCTCCTGAGTAATATTTTCTTCTACGGCAAAAAAGCCGGTTAATTCGCCGTTGGCATCTTTTATGGGCTGCCCTTGTATCCGTAACCAATAAGGCTTTCCGGCTTTAGAGTAATTGTAAATATCTGTGTTAAATGATTGTCCTGCTGTTATTTGCTTTTTTAAATAAGCTATTGTTTCCTGGTTTGTATCAGGCCCTTGCAGGAGGTGGCCGGGCTTTTTACCAATTGCTTCGCTTTGGCTATAGCCGGTCATTTGGGTGAAACTCTTATTTACCCATGTTATTAGCCCCTCCTTATCGGTAATAATAACCGCGTTTATATTGCTTTCTGCTATCTGCGATAATACTTTAAGTTGTTCCTCTTTGTTTTTTTCCCGGCTTATATCTTCTACTATGGCAAAATACTGGATGTTTTCATCACTGCTTTTAAATGACTGGCCCCTCACTCTGCCCCAAAACCAGGAGCCATCTTTACGATAGTGGATCAATTCTATATTAAATGTTTCGTCTATCCCGATCGACTCTCTTACCTTTTTTAGTGTCTCTGGCGAAGTAAACGGTCCTTTACAAAAATCAAGTGGAGTTTTACCTAATATTTCATTTGCGCTAAAACCAGTGAGTTTACAAAAACCTTCATTTACCCATAATATTTTACCTCTGTTATCATTAAATACAACGCCATTTTCATTAGCGCTGGCTACTAATGAGAGTCGCAGTAATTCGTTCTCTTTTTCCTTTTGTAGGGTGATATCCCTGCCGTAAACATTAAAATAGTTTTGAACAGGCGAATACCTGCAAACAAATGAATAATTCTTGCCATTGGAACTAAGCTCCAAAGTTAAATGATCAAATATATAGTCGCCCTTTTTTGAGAAATCTGCCCAGAATTCTTCGCATTTATAGCTTTTTCCCTGGTATTGAATTAGTTTTAGTTCCTCAGCTGCCCGATTTTTGAAAAGAATATAGCCATGGGTACTAACAGAGAATAATGGTTCAGGATTTTGGAAGGACATGGTGGCACCGTTGGTCACGTTGTTCTTATCCTCCATTATAGTGAACTTTAAGTCTAAAAAGTCGTTACCGGATATCTTATCCTTCATAGCTGTGACTCATTAATAGCATTTCGGAGGCATATCCTAAAATGTATATCAAATAAATAATTTATGTTACTTTCTTGTAGTCAGTGTTCTTTATTGCGCTGGCTTGAGTGTAACGTCCATGATTTGGAAAAAAGTCCATAAAATGGATCAATTCAATTCTCTTTCTTGTATCATTTTGTAAACCGTGCTTTTTCCTATATCCAGTAATGCGGCAGTGGCAATTACATCATTATTGTTTTTTTTAAGGTAGCACTTAATGATATCGCAGGTATATTGTCTCAACGTTTTCTGTTCCGTTAAAAATCCATTATCACGTTTAATGAAATTAAAAGTAATATCATCGGTAATGATTTCGTTGTTGTTGCACATTACGCAGGCTAAATCCATGATGGCCTTAAGTACCCTCACATTGCCCGGGAAATTATACCTTATTAATTTATTTTTGGCGTCATTTGACAGGTTAATTACACCCATTTTGTTTTGCCGAGCGAACTCATCTATAAAGTGTTTGGCCAGTATTAGAACATCATTTCCACGTTCTCTTAATGGCGGTAGTTCAATGGGTAAACCCATTAGCTCGGCTATTTCATCCAAAAAAACAGTACGCCCATTAGCTTCCTCAAATTTCCCTATTTTACGTGCATTAGCCCCCGTGAAAGCACCCTTTTCGTATCCAAACAACTCACTTTCAACCAACTCATGTGGTATGGCAGCCATGTTAACTGGTACACAGGTTCCTTTTCTCCGGTCACTGTTATAATGAATTGCTTTGGCCACTAACTCTTTTCCTGTGCCGGTTTCACCAGTTATGGAAACATTGATATTTGTTTTGATGGCTTTTTCCATCATCACAAATATCTTTTTCAATGCATCGCTTTGGCCGATGCGGTTCTTTTCGAACGAAAATTTTTGCCCCGGTTCTTCTTTTAAAAACGATACTTCTTGTTTTAACGTTTGAGTGTCCCTGATTCGGACAATGCTATTCCCTAACAGCTCTTTTGTGGCCTCGTCCTTTACAACATGATCGCTTACACCCATTTTTAATAAATTAACGGCTATGGTAATGTCCTGCTGGGAGCTTATAACTATAACAGGCACATGAGCATTTACTTCCCTGATTTTTTTATATAGCTTATCACCCGGCATATCGGGTAAGGAAAAATCTATGGTTACCAAGTCAGGTTGGAGGTATAAATTATTCAGGAATTCTTTTGCAGTTTCAAACCTTGTGATCTTATAATCAGGATTCAGGCTGAAGTTGTATTGCAAAATTTCACCATACCATTTATCATCCTCCACTATAAAAATATGAAAATTGCTCATTATGATTGGTTTAGTATTGGATAGTATTATATACGGAAATGATTTGTAAAGGTTGTATTTAATCAAAACTAATTGATGAAAATGACTTTCGTAATAGACCATTAAAAAACTAATAATACTATAGGTAACCAGGTTATTTTAGCGCAAAATATCGTACTAAGCGGTTTAAATCACACTTATACGGATGTTAACGTGCCTATCCGCCTTCAAAAAGTAACAACAGCCCCGATTGTTATTGAGGATGAAGCCTGGATTGGTGCCAATGCTGTTTTGACCGCAGGGGTTACCATTGGCAAGCACAGCGTGATAGCAGGGGGAGCGGTAGTTACTAAAAGCATACCTGCTTACTGCGTAGCTGTCGGAAATCCAGCCAGGGTAATTAAGAAATACGATTTTGAACGAGAGGAATGGATGAAAGTATAAGTTGCCATTACCCCAGCCCTTCGCTATTCAGGTTACTTTTTTTTCTTCTTTTATTGTTTTGATTATCAGGAAAATACCTTCCAGGTGTTCAAGTACTGTGTCGTCCTGAACAGTATAAGGTTTTCCGTTACACCCCGGGCTTTTTGCACTTCAGCGCTATAGATGACAAATTTTTTATAAAAATTCAATCTTCCGAACACTTATGGTGATAACACCGACCATAGGCTGAAAACAATACAGGGGGTATTACGTTAAGGGATACATTACTCATGCACGACTTGACCAAAACTCAACAATAACAACCCTACGAAGTAGTTTTTATTCTATAATGTTTATAGTTGCTCTTTTCGTGGCAATGCCAATTGGCGTGTACATGAAGCGTGTTTACATCTTTCAACATAAAATTAACCAAAAACAATACAACCATGAAAGCATTAGTATACCACGGTCCTGGAAAAAAATCCTGGGAAGAGAAACCCCGTCCTTTAATCATTGTAGCTACAGATGCTATTGTAAAAATACTCAAGACCACAATTTGTGGGACCGACCTGCATATTATGAAAGGCGATGTTCCTGAAGTTACAGATGGCAGGATCATAGGCCATGAAGGAGTTGGCGTTATAGAAGAAGTTGGGGATGCGGTAAGTAATTTCAAAAAGGGAGATCATGTGCTGATTTCCTGTATTACTTCATGTGGTAAATGCGCGTATTGTAAGAAAAGCATGTATTCACACTGCGAAGATGGGGGTTGGATACTTGGTCACCTGATAGATGGTACGCAGGCAGAATATGTCAGGATACCACACGCTGATAATAGCCTGTACCCGGTTCCGGATGGTGCGGACGAAGAGGCGCTGGTTATGCTTAGTGATATTTTACCAACTGGTTTTGAATGCGGCGTTTTAAACGGTCAGGTGAAACCAGGCGATACGATAGCTATTGTAGGATCGGGGCCAATTGGTATAGCTGCATTATTAACCGCTCAGTTTTATTCTCCCGCAGAAATTATTATGATTGACCCAGACGACAATCGCCTGCAGGCTGCAAAAAAATTCGGAGCCACTCATATTGTTAACAACACGAGTGAAGACGTCATAAAGTATATCCGGAATATTACGGGCGGTAAAGGCGTTGATACAGCAATTGAGGCTGTAGGGATTCCGGAAACATTTGAACTGTGCCAGGAGATTATTGCACCGGGAGGTTATATTGCCAATATTGGTGTTCATGGAAAAAGCGTCAGTCTTCATCTCGAAACGCTATGGTCAAAAAACATAACCATTACTACGCGGTTGGTTGATACCGTTTCGACCCCAATGCTGTTAAAAACGGTTATATCAAAAAAATTAAAACCAAACCAGTTGATTACACATCATTTTAAATTGGATGAGATAATAGAGGCCTATGATACATTTGAACATGCTGCTAAAGAAAAAGCACTAAAAGTAATCATGACCAATACAAACCATGCAGATTAATATGCAGTTCGCTCATTTTATCTCTTTGATCATCAGTAAAATGCCTCCAATATTCTCCAGATCAGACCCCGATAGCACTCAATAGTTAAAAACCCGGTCAGATTTAACTGGGTTTTTGTTTTAAAATGGCGCAGTGATAATACTGGCCATAGGCTGAATGTCAGGCAAAGATCACATTTTTGCTTTATATATCTGTCTGTTGTATTTTTACGTAATCCCTAATATGATCAAGAAATTTACAGGTTTGTTAACCTTATTATTAACTACTGGTTTTGGGGTATTTGCCCTGCCTCATAGCAGGGATGTAAAACCTTTGCCTAAAACAGACACAGCCACTTTTGCAACGGGCTGTTTTTGGTGTACCGAAGCGAAGTTTAAACAATTGAAAGGCGTTAAAACGGTCGTATCCGGTTTTTCCGGTGGAACTGTAGCTAATCCGACGTATAAACAAGTTTGTACCGGAACCACAGGTCATGCCGAAGCCTGTAATATTATTTATGATCCGGCGCAGATTTCCTATGATGAATTAATCGAAGCGTTTTTTGTCGCACACGATCCAACCCAACTGAACAGGCAGGGGAATGATGTCGGTACACAGTACCGATCAGCAATATTCTACCACAACACTGCTCAAAAACAAAAAGCAGAATATTATATTGCCAAGCTGAATGCCGGGAAAGTTTATAAAAGCAAGATCGTTACCCAGGTAACGCCATATAAGGTATTTTATAAAGCGGAGGATTACCACCAAAACTATTTTGCACAAAATGGCAGCCAGCCCTATTGTAAGTATGTGATTCAGCCGGAGCTGGAAAAGTTTAAAAAGGTATTTAAAGATAAACTCAAAAAATGAGAACAGCCATCATTTTATCCTGGATATTGGCCATGTCGGCCTTTACCGCCTATTCACAACAGCTTAAAGCCAATAATGGGCATGAAAATAATCCCTATTATTCCAATACGGATACCCGGCATTTGAATGTGGCGAACGCCGAATGGAAAAAGATACTGCCACCAGCCTTATATGCCACCGCAAGGGAGCAGGCTACTGAACAAGCTTTTACAGGTAAATTCTGGAATAGTACGGCGAAGGGCACCTATTATTGTGCGGTTTGCGGCAACAAACTGTTCCGGTCGGATGCCAAATTTGCCAGTGATTGCGGCTGGCCAAGCTTTTTTGAGCCGGTTCGGAAAAATAGTGTAATTTACCGTTCTGATAATTCTTACGGAATGCACCGGATGGAGGTGATCTGCGCACGTTGCGAGTCTCATTTAGGGCATATCTTTGATGACGGCCCTCCGCCAACACATAAGCGATTTTGCATGAACTCCGTTTCTTTGGATTTTGAACCGGATGGGTTTGCTAAATAATGCTTATCTGATAATGATCGCGTTCCGCACAAACCGATAACTGAATAAGTTACCGGTTTTTTTTATGTGTTAGAATAAATAAGAATAAACTGTTGTTTGGAATCTGAAAAATAGAGATCGTTATGTTTAAGTTTATAAGTCTGAACAATTACCCAGCTGATTTGTACTATGAAGATAGACGCCTAAATAAAGAATACTATGACTCGTACAATAAGCCAAAGCATTAAAAAAGACAACGGTACCACAAGAAACATTATCATTGAACCTGTAATGATGCAATCAACAAATGATAAGTTGGATCTTACCGGAATTTATGCGCTCTATAAAGATACTGATAAGCAAAAAATGGACCTTTTGGAAATTCAGGAAATAGCCCCGGAAATTGGCGAAAGCAAACCATTGTTGGATGATAAAAATAATCCCGATTTTCTTGGCCAGATAATATTTAAAAATGATGGATCTGAGTGGCAGTATATAAAAGGATCACTATCAGTAAGTGAACTGGATCAGATCGTTTCATTTATACAAAACACCCATAGCTAAAATTAAATTATTGTTTCAGTTATCGGCTGTAATAAATTTAATTTTAAAACCTCACCTCACTGCTGACATAGGGTTGTCATTAGCCATAGGTTTCTTTGTTCTGTAATCACTAAAACAAATAAAACCATGGAAACAAATGCAATTCATCAGCAGGTAAATGCTCAGGTTGAGCAGATCATTTCACCAGTAGCTTTATTGGAACATTGGCAGGGCCACCGCCGTTTAACCAGGAAAACCATTGAAGCTTTCCCCGAAGATAAATTATTCAACTATTCAATAGGTGGGATGCGCCCTATGGCAGACCTGGCCTTAGAAATAATGGATTTAAGTAAAGATGGCATTGATGGTATTGTTACCGGCGAATGGAAACCGGTTGCAGAACTTGATCATGCTACAGGAAAGACAAATTTTAAATCCAAAACAGAACTCCTGCAGCAGTGGGATCAAATTACAGCACAGATCAACCAGCTTTGGCCCCGGATCTCAGAACAGCGTTTCCTGGAGGTTGATCTGGCTTTTGGAGCTTATGAAGGTAAAATTATCGACCTCTTGCTTTACTTTATTGATAACGAAATTCATCACCGTGCTCAAAGTTATGTTTATCTCAGGTCACTTGGTATTGAACCACCGGAATTTTGGAACAGGTGGTAAGCTATGCGCAACATCTTATTCTAATAATTTCAGACACAAATGCAGGACTTTCCAAAGAGTTTCCTGCATTTGTGTTTTATAAAAGATGAAGGAGTTTATTTTCCTAATTTTGTTGCTTAATTATACAGTAAAAAAATTGTACTCAAAAGACCAGGCATCACAAATCAGGCAAGCTTTCTGGACAGCATTCGGGCAATATATAGCGCCGCAATTATCAGCCGATGGCTTAAAAACAAACTGGATAAATTATAAAACCGGCATCAAGCATTTAAACTTTAAAATGCAGGCCGATAACCGTTCGGCATACATCGCTATTGAAATATCGCATCATGATACCGGGATGCAGGAACTTATATTTGAGCAGTTCAGGGAACTGAAAACCTTGTTATTTACCTATCTTAACGAAGAATGGGAATGGCAGCTTCACGTAACCGACGAAAACCATAAAACTGTAAGCCGTATTATTAAAGTTTTGCCTGCCACCAGTATTTTTAATCGCGATGACTGGCCTGCGCTTATCTCGTTTTTTAAACCCCGTATTATCGCCCTTGATGCGTTTTGGAGTGTAGCCCAATATAGTTTTGAACTGTTTAAGTAAAAACAGATGTGCAAATTTGAAATCTGCACATCTAACCATATCTTCTACATATCGTCTCAATTAATCGTCGATTTGACGCTTTTTGTAAAAGCCTGTCCGTTTTAAAAAAGAAAATACAAATATTTACAGTGCTTAATTTACTATATTGTATTAACCACTTATAAAACGCATGAAAAGGTTTTCATTAATTGCCAGCCTGTTAATCACCGGTCTTTTTGCCCGGGCACAGGCTACCAAAGCACCGGCTTATCCGCTTATTACTCACAATCCTTATTTTAGTATCTGGTCGTTTTCTGACGAACTGAATGAGTCGACCACCCGGCACTGGACAGGTAAGGATCAGTCATTATTAGGTTTAATAAAGGTTGATGATGTTGTATACCGCTTTATGGGTAAGGAATCTGCCGAGTATAAAACCGTATTGGCTGCTGCTAACGAAAAACCTTACACCTGTAAGTACACCGAAGCAGAACCAGTCAAAGAATGGGCAACTGCACAATTTGATGACAGTAGCTGGAAAACCGGCACAGCTCCGTTCAGCAATGATAAATCAGCAGCTAAAACATTGTGGACAAGCAAGAATATCTGGGTGCGGAGAACGTTCACAATTAATGACCTCGACTTTAATAAACTTTTCCTAAAACTGCACCATGACGATGATGCAGAGGTTTACCTTAACGGCGAGAAAATAGCCGAACAAAGCGGTGCAAACGGCGATCTGCAATATTTTCCGCTTAATGCTGATGCTGTAAGCAAATTGAAAAAAGGTGAAAACGTACTGGCTTTACATTGCACCAATACCGGCGGTGGCGCATGGCTTGATGCCGGTATTGCCGATGAGTTAAAACCCACTGAACATGCAGCTTTAGAAACAGCGAAGCAAACAAGTGTAATCCTGAATGCTACTCAAACCATTTATAACTTTAAATGTGGCAAGGCCGATCTGCAGCTTACATTCACTTCGCCATTATTGATGAATGATCTGAGTATTTTATCAAGACCGGTATCATACATTGCTTATAAGGTTAAATCAAACGATGGCAAAGCACACAAGGTAAAGGTTTATTTCAGTGCCTCTACCGATGTGGCCAGGAACACACCGCAGCAAGCCATAACTACACAGCAATATACAACCAATACCCTGTCTGTTTTAAAGGCTGGCACAGTTGAACAGCCTATCCTGCAAAAGAAAGGCGACGACCTCCGTATTGACTGGGGGTATATGTACATAGCTGTACCCAAAACGGCTAAGGTTTTACAATATGTAAGCACTGGTAAGGAAGCAGTTAATTCTTTTTTTAATGGTGATGGCAAATCGACCGCCAAAGAGGGGAGCAGTTTGGTTTTAAATACCGTGATACCTTTTGGAATGGTAGGTAAAACCGCTGTCGAAAAGTTTGTGGAGCTGGGTTATGATGATATTAACCCGGTACAATATTTCCATACCAATTTAAAGCCCTGGTGGCAAACCACCCAAACCAAAACTATTGAGCAGGTGCTGGCCAAAGCCGCTTTGGAGTATCCGGTGGTGTTGAAAAAATGTGAGGTATTTAATACCTCCATGTATAGGGACGCTAAAAATGCAGGCGGCGAAGATTATGCAAAGCTTTGTGTACTTGCTTATCGCCAGAGTATTGCTGCTCATGCGCTGGTAAAAAGTCCGAAAGGAGAAACATTGTTCTTGTCAAAAGAAAACTTTAGCAATGGGTCTATCAATACGGTTGATGTTACTTACCCATCGGCCCCCTTGTTCCTGATCTATAATCCTAAGCTCATGGAAGGAATGCTTAACGGTATTTTCTACTTTAGCGAAAGCGGGAAATTTGCCCATGATTTCGCCGCGCATGATCTGGGTACTTATCCTTTAGCCAATGGCCAAACTTATGGAGAGGGTATGCCTGTTGAAGAATCTGGCAATATGTTGGCATTAACAGCCGCCATAGTCAGAGCGAATGGTAACAACCCTGGTTATGCCAAAAAGCATTGGAAAATATTAACTACCTGGGCTAATTATTTGGCCAAGGAAGGTTTGGATCCGGCTAATCAGTTATGTACTGATGATTTTGCGGGTCACCTGGCACGCAATGCCAACTTATCAGCCAAAGCCATTGTAGGTATTGGGTGTTATGCTCATTTAGCCGACCTGCTTGGCCAAAAGGAAGTTGCGGCAAAGTACAGAGCCATGGCCAAAGAAATGGTTACCAAATGGATGCAAATGGCTGATGCCGGCGATCATTATTCCTTAGTGTTTGATAAAAAAGATACCTGGAGCCAGAAGTATAATATAGTTTGGGATAAAATACTGGGATTAAACCTGTTTCCGCAATCTGTTTATGACCGTGAGGTTAAATATTACCTCACCAAACAAAATGAATATGGTTTACCCCTGGATAGCCGTAAAACCTATACAAAATCTGACTGGATCATCTGGACAGCTACCTTAGCTAAAAACAAGGCTGATTTTGAAGCTTTGGCCAACCCGGTTTACAAATACGCTATAGAAACGCCAACACGTGTACCATTAAGTGACTGGCACGAAACCACTAATGGCAAACAGGTAGGTTTCCAGGCACGCAGTGTGGTAGGAGGGTACTATATAAAACTATTGCAACAAAAATGGGCTGGGAAGTAGATCATTAGAGTCAAGAGAAAAGAATCAAGATACAAGATAAAACATACGTCATTGCTGACGTTTTTATGATATGGCATCCTGGTTCTTGATTCTTATCTCTTGATTCTTTTTGGAAGCTCCAAAAATTGCATACTTTTATTGTTCAATGGAAACCAAAAACAATAAGAAAGTCATCAGGGCCTGGGCTATGTTTGATTGGGCCAACTCGGCTTATAATCTGGTCATCACTTCCACCATTTTTCCGGCTTATTATGTGGCCATTACGGCAAACGCTAAAAATGGCGATAGGGTAATGTTTTTTGGGAAAAGCTTTATTAATACTGCCTTATCTAACTACGCTCTTGCCGCTGCCTACATGATCATGGTTTTGCTTTTACCTATACTGTCGTCCATTGCCGATTACAGGGGTAATAAAAAAATATTCATGCAGTTTTTTACCTGGTTGGGTTCCATGTCATGCTGTGGCCTGTTCTTTTTCGGGGCCGATAACCTGGAGTTTGGTATCACTTGTTTTGCCCTTGCAGCTATTGGTTATAGCGGTGGTTTTGTTTTTTACAACTCCTATCTGCCCGAAATTGCGACCCTTGATATGCAGGATAAAGTGAGCGCCAAGGGTTTTACTTATGGTTATATCGGCAGTGTTATTTTGCAGGTTATATGTTTGGTTTTCGTGCTTTCGCCTAAAACCTTTGGCTTAACCAATGGTAAGGCGGCTCAACTATCATTCTTACTGGTGGGTATTTGGTGGATAGCATTTGCCTATATACCCTTTTTTGTATTGCCAAAAGGTAGCCCCAATGCGCAAACCCATCGCCATAATATAATAAAAGGAGGCTTTATTGAACTGGCTAATGTTTGGGCAAAGGTTAAAACCATGCCTTTATTAAAAAAGTTCCTGCCAGCTTTTTTCTTTTACTCCATGGGAGTACAAACCATTATGCTGGTTGCTGCTGGTTTTGGGGCCAAAGTATTAAAAATGGAAACCAGTGGCCTCATCGAAATCATCCTGATCATACAATTAGTGGCTATCGGTGGCGCTACATTCATGTCGCGCTTATCGGCTATTTATGGTAATGTAAAAGTTTTGCTGATGGTAGTTGCTATTTGGATAGGGGCATGTATAGCGGCTTATTTTATAACCACCATCCCGCAGTTTTATATGCTGGCCGTTGTGGTTGGTTTAATTATGGGTGGTATACAGTCGCTTTCAAGATCAACTTATTCTAAGTACTTACCCGAAAATATTCCGGATACTGCATCGTTCTTTAGCTTTTATGATGTAACCGAAAAGCTGGCTATAGTAGGGGGGATGTTCAGTTTTGCATTTATCGAAGAGTTAACAGGTAGTATGCGTAATTCGGCATTGGCATTATGCGGTTTCTTCATAATAGGATTGATATTATTGCTTTCTTTGTTATCGGCAGAAAAAAAGATTAAGAAAAATATGGAATTTAGCGCCGTGTAATTTTGTGTAAGAGATGAAGATAGAGTTATTTGTCCCCTGTTTTGTTGACCAATTGTTTCCTGATACTGCTTTTAATACCGTAAAGGTGCTGGAAAAGGCAGGCTGTAAAGTTAGTTTTAACCCAAACCAGACCTGTTGCGGTCAGCCGGCCTTTAACGCGGGTTTTTGGGACGATGCCAAAGCCGTTGGCAGTAAGTTCCTGAATGATTTTTCGGACGACAGCGTAATCGTAACTCCATCGGCTTCCTGTACTGGTATGGTTAAAAACTATTATAATGACCTGTTTACCAATACAGCCGTACATAATAAATGTCGCAACATACAAGGCAATATCTATGAATTGTCTGATTTTTTGGTGAACATCCTGCAGTTTGACTATTTCGGCGCCGAGCTGGATGGCAAGGCTGTTTATCATGATAGCTGTGCTGCTCTGCGCGAGTGTAAAATTAAGAACGAACCCCGACAGTTGCTCTCTAAGGTGCTCGGCCTTGAACTGCTGGACCTAAAAGATAGCGAAACCTGCTGCGGATTTGGCGGTACATTTGCTGTTAAGTTTGATGGGATCTCCACCGCTATGGCCCAGCAAAAAGTTGATAACGCGCTGGCGGTAGGAGCTGAATACATAATATCAACGGATGCTTCTTGTTTACTGCATCTACAAAGTTATATCGATAAAAATAACCTGCCTATTAAAACAATGCACCTGGCCGATGTGCTGGCATTGGGCTGGGGGAATGTATAGCTTTTGATTTCGGAATTGGGATGTTCGATTTCGGGTTTTTATAAAATACTAACGCAAGCGTCCTGCTTGTAGTTTTTGTGTGATGAATATCTTAAAATTGCTGCATAATTACCACAACACGCATGCACCAGCGGAGATATTACTCAGAATATACACCCTAATTGGGGATGGCTCTAACCGGGTTTAGGGATTTATACAATTGTTTAATCTGTCGATTTTTGAAATAAAAAATCCATGAAAAATAACTTTTGGCTACTTGGTATCCATCGCAACATTATAGCCGATGGTGATGATACAGATGGACAATATGATTTTATTGAGGGGGTTGCGCAATCAGGCTCCAAAACCCCGCCGCATATCCATCATCAATATGCAGAGACGGAATATGTTATAGAAGGTGAGCTAACCATATTTACCGATACAGGCACTATTGTTCTGCATCCGGGACAGGGGTATACAATTCCCAAAGGTAAGCCGCACGCTCTGGCAGCAACAGGGCAAATTCCAACCAAAACGATCACCGTATTTTCACCCTCGGGCTTTGCACAGGTGATCAGAGCTGCAGGCATTCCGGGTATATTAACGGATGGCTTGCCGGATAAAAAAACCGATATGGAGCTTTTTAATACCTTATCCGGCGAAATTGGGGATGTGACCCTTAGTCCTGATACGTTTATAATTTAAAGTGCTCGTTAAACGTTCCGTTCTTTGTTTGTGCTCATGCTATCGCAAGCGTCCCGCCGTGCTTTTCTGTGTAATGAATATCCTAAAGATTGCTGCCTGATTCCCACAAGCGGGCGCTTGCGGGAACGGAGGCGCGAGACTCTAAATACCCTCCGATTATTACTATTTATTGTTTGCTTAGTATGGTTATCCGTACTACAGAATCAACCTCTACCTGTAGCGGTCCATTATAATATAGTGGATAACTGTTATATTGATAATAGTAAAAAGAGAGCTGTATATGATTATTGTTAATGAATGTTAACTTGCTTGAATTATCGTCATTAGTAACATGACTTCCGGTTTCTATCCTTTCATTAAAATAAGTTCCGGGCTTGATCCCGTTTGCCGGATAAGTCATTGTTAATGCCTTTGTAGTTGTGTTGTATACATAGGTTCCGCTCACATTGTTCATTCTTGAGGCATTTTTTAATGTAAATGAATTAAACTGCCCGCCTGCCTTATATTCTGCAAAATATTTATTGGAGTCTTCCAGGTGTATGAGTGTATCCACCTTTTTTAACGTAGCAATTTTATCGTAGGTGTAGTCCATTACGGTTTGCGTTTTCCAGATACCCGTCATGGATGATTGATCTGCAGGTTGTTGGTCTTTTTTAGAACAGCTGCATAATATGCTCCATAATAAAAAAAACAGAAAGTTATATTTCATATAAATCAAGGTAAGATTTATCCAAATATAACTTAATTAACTAATTCAAATAGCCCGGTTTTTCTATCCTTATCAATTATCTACCGCACGCGACTGCTTGTGGTTCTTAAGCAATACACTCATTTTTTTGGTAATTTATAATTCAATCCGCAAATTTGATTATGCGAAAAATATCACCTCCACAAACCGGAGAATATCCGTCATACGCCATCATGTATATGCAGCTGCTACCCACAGATGGGCTTATTTTAAAACATTTGCAGGATAATTTTAATATGGTAAAGCGGCTGATATACTCGTTACCCGAAAATATATTATACCATAGGTACGCCCCGGACAAATGGAGCATTAAAGAAACCCTGGTGCACATTATTGATGACGAGCGCATTTTTGGCTACCGCGCCCTGCGATTTGCGCGCAACGAAAAAAACAACCTGATAGGCTTTGACCAGGATGCATATGCTACCTATTCTGATGCTGGTAACAGGGATCTTGATAACATTTTTGAGGAGTACGAAGCGGTCAGGAGAGCAACCATTGCTTTATTTAATGGCTTGCCTGATGAGGCCTTTGACCGGATGGGGCATGGTACCGGTACAGCAAATGATGCCACTGTAAGAGCTTTGGCCTACCACATTGCAGGACACGAACTGCACCATATCAATATTATTAAAGAGAAATATTTGGAAGGTAAAGTTTATTAAACTCAAATAGCTTGGTTGTGCCGAACTTGTTTCGATACCCATATGAATAGCGATAACCAGCATGAAAGACCCGGAAATAAATTCAGGATGACTGGTTTAAATGGCTATAATTTGTCAAATAAATCCCTATTTTTGCACCTCAAAATATACGATCACTTTGTAGGTGATTGTTAAACGTAATTTTATAAAATTTAAATCATAGTTGTAGATGATTAGTATTACACTTCCCGATGGCTCCGTTCGTCAGTATGACAAAGGGGTTACCTCCATGCAGATCGCGCAGTCGATCTCTGAAGGATTAGCACGTAACGTATTGGCAGCCGAGGTTGATGGCCAGGTTTGGGATGCCAGCCGCCCCATTGAGCAGGACGCGCACGTTAAATTATTAACCTGGAATGATACTTCGGGTAAATCGACTTTCTGGCATTCATCGGCCCACTTAATGGCCGAGGCGTTGGAGGCTTTATATCCGGGTACAAAATTCGGTATCGGCCCCGCCATTGAAACCGGTTTTTATTATGATGTTGATTTTGGCGATAAGATATTGTCTTCTGATGAGTTTAAGCAGATCGAAGATAAGATTATAGAGCTGGCCAAAACCAAAGAAGAGTACATCCGTAAACCTGTTAGTAAGGCCGATGCGATTGCCTATTTCACTGAAAAAGGTGATGAATATAAGCTTGACCTGATCAAGGATTTGCCCGATGGCTCTATCACTTTTTATACACAAGGTAATTTTACCGACCTGTGCCGTGGACCTCACATTCCAAACACTGGTTTTATAAAAGCGGTTAAGCTAATGAGCCTTGCCGGTGCTTACTGGCGCGGCGATGAAACACGTAAACAGCTTACACGTATTTACGGCGTTACTTTCCCTAAGGCCAGTGAGCTTACTGATTACCTGCACATGATCGAAGAAGCTAAAAAACGCGATCACCGCAAGCTGGGTAAGGAATTGGAACTGTTTGCCTTTTCTGAAAAAGTAGGCATGGGTCTGCCATTGTGGTTACCAAAAGGTACTGCGTTACGGGAGCGTTTAACTAACTTTTTACAAAAAGCACAGGTTAAAGCGGGTTATGAGCAGGTAATTACACCACACATCGGGCATAAAAACCTGTACGTAACATCGGGGCACTACGAAAAATATGGAGCTGATTCATTTCAGCCTATAAAAACCCCGCAGGAGGGAGAGGAGTTCTTTTTAAAACCAATGAATTGCCCGCACCACTGCGAGATCTATAAAACTAAACCACGCTCATACAAAGACCTTCCGGTACGTTTGGCTGAGTTTGGTACTGTTTACCGTTATGAGCAAAGCGGCGAGCTGCATGGTTTAACACGTGTACGTGGCTTTACTCAGGATGATGCACACTTATTTTGCCGCCCCGACCAGGTAAAAGAAGAGTTTATGAAGGTAATTGACCTGGTATTGTATGTTTTTAAAGCCCTGGGCTTTGAAGATTACACTGCACAGATCTCCCTGCGCGACCCTGAAAACAAGGCAAAATATATTGGTACAGACGAAAATTGGGCTTTGGCCGAATCAGCTATCATTGAAGCAGCCGAGGAGAAAGGTTTACGTACTGTAACGGAGCTTGGTGAGGCCGCGTTTTATGGCCCTAAGCTTGACTTTATGGTAAAAGACGCGTTAGGCCGTAAATGGCAACTTGGCACTATACAGGTTGATTATAACCTGCCTGAGCGTTTTGAGCTGGAATATACAGGCAGCGATAACCTGAAACACCGCCCGGTAATGATCCACAGGGCTCCTTTTGGATCCATGGAACGCTTTATTGCCGTATTAATTGAGCATTGCGCGGGTAATTTCCCGCTGTGGTTATCGCCAGAGCAGTTTATTATCCTCCCGATATCAGAAAAATACGAGGAATATGCAAAAAAACTTTCTGATGTGTTAAAAGATTCCGATATTTGCGGGCTGATTGATTTTAGAGACGAGAAGATAGGGCGGAAGATACGCGATGCTGAAGTCAAGAAGATCCCTTATATGTTGATCGTAGGTGAGAAAGAGGCAGCCGAAGGCATGGTTTCTGTCAGAAAGCATGGTCAGGGTGACTTAGGGAGCATGAGTATAGAAGATTTTAAAGAACAAATAACTAAAGAAATAAAAGTATAACTTGGCATTAAACAAACCTTTCAATAGAGGACCAAGGCTTCCTTTTAAGAAAAAAGAAGCTGAACACAACATTAACCAATTCATCAGAGCCCAGGAAGTTCGTCTGGTAGGCGATAACGTAGAGCAGGGAGTTTACTCTTTAAGAGATGCACTGGCAATTGCACAGGAGCAGGAATTGGACCTGGTTGAAATATCTCCGAACGCTGTTCCACCGGTTTGTAAAGTAACGGACTATAACAAGTTCATTTACGAACAAAAGAAAAAGCTGAAAGAGATCAAGAGTAATGCCAAGCAAACAGTTATTAAGGAGATCCGTTTTGGACCGAATACTGATGATCATGACTTTGAGTTTAAATTAAAGCATGCCATCAAATTTTTAGAATCTGGCGAAAAGGTGAGAGCCTACGTACACTTTAAAGGACGTGCCATTGTATACAAAGAGCAGGGTGAAATATTACTGCTGCGTTTTGCACAGGCGCTTGAAGAAGTGGGCAAGGTAGAGCAATTACCAAAGCTTGAAGGAAAAAGGATGTTTTTAACCCTGGCTCCTAAGGCAGTTAAAAAATAATTTCAGATGTGCGGATGTGCAAATTTCGGATTTACACAGCTGCACTATCTTATATAAAGACATTTACAAGTCTGCAGGGTTGCACATTTGTAAGTTAAACAAACAAATAAATAATAGTTATGCCAAAAATGAAAACCAATTCCAGTGCTAAAAAGCGTTTTAAGCTTACTGGAACCGGTAAAATCACAAGAAAGAACGCATACAAAAGCCACATCTTAACCAAGATGTCAACAAAACGTAAGCGCAACCTTGGTCACACCAGTTTAGTATCTGATGCTGATTCAGGAAACGTAAAACGTATGCTTTGTATCGGAAAGTAATTCACAAATTTTTTAACCAGGTATTAGAGTTTTAAGTTCTGTTGTAATAGCAGGCACTCACTACCAAAATCAAACAAGATGCCACGTTCAGTTAACGCAGTAGCGTCGAGAAGACGCAGGAAAAGGATCATGAACCTCGCCAAAGGTTATTGGGGTTCAAGAAGCAAGGTTTATACCGTTGCAAAAAACACAGTTGAAAAAGGTTTACAATACGCCTATCGTGACCGTAAAACCAAGAAAAGAGAGTTCAGAGCTTTATGGATACAGCGTATTAACGCAGGTGCCCGTCAGCACGGAATTTCTTACTCACAATTAATAGGCAAATTAGCAGCAAAAGAGATCGGTTTAAACCGTAAAGTATTGGCTGATTTAGCAATGAATCATCCAGATGCTTTCAAAGCCGTGATTGATGCAGTAAAATAATATAAAAACGCTGAGCGTTTTATTACCAAAAGAGGCCGCGATTAGCGGCCTCTTTTGGTACATATCAATTTATATACCGGTGTTTGCACCCTTACAATTACCGGGGATAATAATTAAAGTATAATAACTGTGGGGGTAAATTCTTCCGCATCGTTGTCAATATCCATATACTGTTTAAAGTTCTGTACATCCCTGTCAACCATATTTTTAAATACAGGGTTTAAGATCTTTGCTATACCTGCGCCGAACCCACCCGCCGGCGGCTGGTAACTGATTACCACATCAACAATGGTACCCTTGCCATCAGGAGTATCCTGAAATCGTATTTTGCCGGCATTATCAATGATAGAACCAGGCAGGGAGCTCCAGCCTATCATTTCGTTTGGTTCATCATGCACAATTTCGGCATTCCAGCTTACGGTTGCTAAATCAGTAGGTAACTTTAATACCCAATGCGAACGCTTGGCATCCAGCATATTCACACTTTCCAGGTGTTTCATAAACAGGGGTAAATTATCAAGCTTGCGCCAAAAGCTATAAACTTTGTGCCTGTGCTTGTTTACTGTAAAAGTAGACCTGATATTTATATTAATAGGGTGTGTTGACAGCTTACCAATGCGTTTATACAATTCACAATGCCCGGTAATACCCCTGCTTAAAAGATACCCGCCGGCACCAATTTTAAGAACACTTGCAAAAGGATTGGAGAAAATATTTTTAAAGCCTGAGAAACCCAGTTTTACGCCGCCTATAATAGAGGTATAACGTTCGGGCCAGTTTAAATTTATCCTGTCATCTCCATAAAGTACAGGGTAATTATCGGTATATTTTATTATAGTTGATGCCATAACATTGTTTAAGTAAGTGTACAATTTAAACAGTATATGCCATGCTAAGTTTTTGTTAATCGAATTTTATTTAACCTGTTTGTAAGTAAATTTAAATTTAGTTAAATCGGGAAGGTGCTTTTTAGGCCTTTGCAGTTCATATTGGTAAATAACCCGGCCCATATTTTTTAAAAATGGCAGGCAAACGGTAGCATATTCATATTTGTTATCATTATAAATGCCATCTTCATTTGATTGCACCACAGCTGTGAGCATAAACTCTACCTTGTTTTTAAAATCGACGATGTAGGCATTGTCAATATCGTATCCATAACTGTCGCCCACCTTATTAAATATCCTGATATTGGGTTCCATAGTTGCTGTGCTATCGCCGCCGTAAAACAAAAATTTGCAATACGCCGGGAAATATTCTGGCCGGTTATAAGTAGGTTTTGAATTTTCGGTAGGGAACATACTCATATATTGGTATATGAACTCATAATCGGCAGGGGTTAGGTTATAACGTTGCTCTTTGGAGAATGCTTCCGGAAAAAGCAGGCGTTTTAATACCTGTTGCTGATCGGCAATGGGGTACACATTCTTTTGGGAAAAATCAAAGGGGTTGTTTACCAGCCTGTCACTGCTATCCATATAGGCTTTACCCTGTATCAAATTTTCCTGTTGCATGGGGTAATCTGTATTATCAAACAAAGCTGGCTTATGGTAAACCGGCTTACCATTATTAAAAAAGTCAATCGGGTTGGTATGCCTTGTGTTTTCACCCGCATCACCAACAGCCAGGCGGCCAATAATACGGGTGTTGTTCAATCGATATTTTTTCAACTTACGGTTGATCTCCTCGCGGCCAACAAATTCATATAAGCGGTTAAAGGCATCGTTATCACTTACTAATAATATCTTTTTTATGTAATTTTCTATGCTGGGCAATCCATCAACAGACGAAGTATCTGCCTTCACTTTGGTTTGTTTTGCAAACGCGCTATCGGTTATCATGACCGATTGTTTGGTTAATCCCTCCACATGCAATTCTTTGAGCTTTTCAAGCGCAAAAATAGCCGTGGGGAGTTTAACCGTGCTTGCCGGATAAAAATAATGCTTCGCATTAAGGTGATAACTATATGATTTAAAATGTGGTATATTGTTTTTATCCCTGTTTATCTGCGTATACAATATTTGTATTTCGTTTTGGGTAGGGTGGTTCAAAATGCCGCTGAATAGCTCCGGATGATCTTGCAAAAGTCTCTTTAAAAAAACAGTATCGGGCTGTTGGGCAAAACATGTTATACTGCTTAGCAGCAATAATAGTGTAAAGTATAGCTTCATGAGGCATAAATATACTGATTGTTTTAGTTTGTGGTTATTAATACTTATCCTACTTTTGTTGTGCTTTAGGTTTCATGCAGTTATTACTGTAATGAATTAAAAGGGAATATGGTGAAAATCCGTAACTGTCCCGCAGCTGTAAGCTCTTTAACCATTGCCCGTTCATTACGTCACTTTCCGCCGAGGCGGATGGGAAGACGGGGCAACATGGGGAGCAAGTCAGAACACCTGCCCAGGCACTATATATTATTCATGGCTTTCGGGGATTGAAGCTTGAATGTGAATGCTCTTCATGTAGTGTATTTTCATTTCAAAACTTTTATTTTCCGTATGCCGGGTGTTTTGCGCATAACAATATGAAGAAAATTTTACGCTGCTTTTGTAAGTATTCATTAAACGCACCCAAATGCGGTGTAATGCTTATTGTATTGCAGGTAACAGTACATGGCAAATCATCAGCCCAAACCGATACGACCAAAAAATTAAAGGAAGTAACAGTTTCATCTTCATCTATCCCCAAAATACAAACCATTACACCTGCCCAGCAGGTATCAGCCATTGATTTTACCCGCAACAGCTCTTTTACCGTTGCAGATGCTATAAGGAATTTTGCCGGGGTTAATATTAAAGATTATGGTGGTATTGGAGGGGTAAAAACAGTGCTGGTGCGTAGCCTCGGTGCAAACCATACGGGTATATTTTATGATGGTGTACAATTAAATGATGCCCAAAACGGGCAAATAGACCTGGGTAGGCTTAATTTAAATAACGTACAATCCATTACATTATACAACGGGCAACCTGATAATATATGCCAGCCGGCCCGTGCATTTGCTTCGGCAAGCGTATTGGCTATAAAAACCATCAGGCCATCTTTAAGCGTGGATAAACCTTATCAGGTTCTTATTGGTGTTAAAGGTGGCTCGTTTGGATTGATAAATCCATACATACAATGGCAACAGCGGATTAGTAAAAATTGGTCTGCCATTGTAAATTCATACCTTGAAAAAGCTGATGGGCAGTATAAATATAAGGTTAACGGCGATGGATCTGATACATTAGCCACCCGCCGCAACGGCGATATTAAAGCGCAGCAAGGCGATGCTGCTTTGTACTGGGCAAAATCAGACAGTAACCAGTTTAACCTTCATCTAAACTATTACAATTCAGACAGGGGACTACCTAATGCAGTGATCTTTTATAACCCATACTCCAACCAACGGGTGCAAAACCGGGATATGTTTATGCAGACAGGTTATGAGCATATATGGGTCAATAGTTTGCACCTGCTTTTAAATGCCAAATTATCAAGACTGTATACCCATTATATTGATCCTGATTTTTTAAACGGGCAGGGTGGGTTAAATTATAAATATACTCAAAAAGAGGTATATCAATCGGCAACTCTGGCTTACCATATTATGAGCAACTGGGAAGTCTCGTACGCTGCCGACTTTGCTTATACCGATCTGGATGCTAATGTTAAGGATTATGCCTACCCCTCCAGGCGGACGCTGCTTAATGCAGTTGCCTCTGATTTAACGTTAGGTAAATGGCGCTTTCAGGGAAGCCTGCTTAATAGCCACATCAGCGAATCTGTTACAACTGGTAAATCCTCAGGCTCCCGGTCGGTTTATTCGCCTACCATGATGGCTACTTTTAAACCGTTTGAAAAATCGAATTTTCAGTTAAGGGCGTTCTATAAAAACGCGTTCAGGTATCCGACGTTTGATGAGTTTTACTATTTCGCTATCCCCGTAAGAAATCTAAAACCTGAGTTTGCCAAACAGTATGACCTGGGTGCCACATATACCAAAAGCTTAAACTCATGGCTTGACTATATAACCATTACTACTGATGCCTATTATAATGATGTAACCGATAAAATATTGTCCATACCTAATCAGAATCCATATATATCATCAATCAGTAATTTGGGTAAGGTTGATGTGAAGGGGATAGATGTAAGTATTAAAACACAGTCAAAACTTGATAATAACTGGCGGGCTTTGCTAACCGCCAATTATAGTTTCCAAAAAGCAATAGATGTATCAAATCCTGCATCCTCAACTTACCTGGAGCAAATTCCATATGCCCCTAAACATACCTTAGCCTTAAATGCGGGTGTTGATTACAAGCAATTGGGTATTTATTACAACCAGATACTATCATCATCAAGATATTTTAGTGGTGAAAACTTGCCCGAGAACCTGGTGTCAGGATATGCAGTAAGTGATGCATCGGCAGTTTATAACTTCCTGATTAAAGCTATGCCGGTAACCGCCTCCATAGAAGTGAACAACCTGTTTAATACCAACTATGCGGTTATCAGGAGTTTTCCTTTGCCAGGCCGCTCATACAGACTTACATTTCAAATAAAAATTTAAATAAATACAAAGAATATGAAACAATTAAAACTTAAAAGCTTGTTTACTGGCATTGCAGTTATAACAGTGCTTGCATCGTGCCATAAAGATAAAAAAATCGAGCCTACTGATACACCTGCTGATACCCTGAAAACTGCAATGTATATCCTTAACCAGGGGAATTTTAATGCCAATAACAGTACATTAACTTATTATAATTTTACAAGCAAACTACTGGTACCCGACCAGTTTAAAACGGTTAATGGCCGTGGTTTGGGCGATACTGGTAACGATATTAAAGTATACGGTTCAAAA
>Ga0193717_1000210_pt1 | contig 46427 bp, 31 predicted proteins | sample U2c2metaG_FD_145900 | JGI IMG/M metagenome (GOLD analysis project Ga0193717, IMG submission 145900) | Soil microbial communities from a riparian zone of the East river system, Colorado, United States - U2c2 | ecosystem: Environmental > Terrestrial > Soil > Riparian zone | place: USA: East River... | reverse complement strand
AATGTGCAGGAAGGCATTCAGCAGCTTGCGACCACGAGCGCTTCTATCGGGTTGATTGTGGAACAGAGGAGCATGCAGGAACTTCCCCTGATCTATGGCAACCCCTTTACGCTCGAGACCCTGGCATCCGGAGTTTCCCCATCCGGCGTGAACCCCAATATCCACACCTATGACAGCACTACGGCGAGCGTCTCGGTGAACGGGTCGATGCTCAATGCTCTTGAGTATCGCTTGGATGGGGCTCCGAATAACCGGATTCGGCTTTCGGCATACACTCCCTCGACCGAATTCGTCGGGCAGTACCGGATGGAGACGGCGACCTATGACTCCAGCCAGGGGCATGCCTCCGGGGGGTTCGTGAATACCAGCATCAAGTCGGGGACGAACGCCTTTCACGGCGGAGCGTTCGCCTATTATCAGAACCCGACCCTGAACTCGAAGACCTGGACTCTTTCGGGGAACCCGAATGCCTCGCCCACGTGGCTGCGATATGGCGGTACGCTGGGCGGCCCTATCGTAAAGAACAAGGCGTTCTTCTTCGTTGGCTACGAGCGTAGCCGCCAGGCCGCTCCCAACCCGCAGACGTTGACCGTACCGACGCTACCGGAACGGAATGGGGATTTCTCCGCTTTGTACGCGCAGGATCCTGCCCATCCCGCCGGAGTAACCAATCAATATCAGCTTTACGAGCCGACGAGCGGAACGGCGGGTGCGGGCGGAGTCGTCACGCGGACTCCGATTCCCGGCAACATCATCCGCAACATCTCCCCCATTGCGCAGAAGATCCTGAGCTATTATCCCGAGCCCAATGCTCCGGGAAACTCTGACGGCACAGGCAACTACGTCTATGCCGGGTCTGAACCGGACTACTATTACTCTGCGGCGAGCCGGGTGGACTACACCATGACTCCGCGCCAATCTCTGTTCGGACACTTCGTCCTGAGCAACCGCCTGCAGTCGAAGACGAATGCGTATTTCTATCCAGTGAGCGGGACCACCCTGACGTATGCGAACAAGGGGGTTGCGTTTGGGTACAACTTCATCGTGAATCCCACGACGGTAGTTGAAGCGCATCTGACGTGGACTCGCTTTGTGAACTCGAACATCGTGAACTCGCAGGGTCTGCTGGATGCAACCGCGATCGGAATGCCGAGTTATCTTGTCGACGGAATGCCGGAAGCGGCTGACTCGTTTCCCAATATCGCGCCTACCGGCTTCCAGGCGCTTGCGGATAAGAGCAATATCGCCTCCCACGACGACATCACCATGGGAGCCGCGCAGATAAGTAAGCTGGTCAATACGCACTATTTCCGCATGGGTGTGGAGTACAGGATGTACAACACCAACGGCGGTTCGGGTGCCGGAAATAACGGAGCTTATGCTTCTACCGGAAACTACGTCACCGCGAACAGCAACACCCAGGTTCCGAGCAGAGCCGGGTTCGGACTGGCGCAGCTGGAGCGAGGGATCCTGAGCACCGCAAAGCTGACCACCAACGCGGACTATGCCCTGCGCTCTAACTACCTGGCCGGATTCTTCATGGATGACTGGAAGGCGACTTCGAAGCTGACGATCAACTCCGGCCTGCGATACGAGTACGAAGGCCCGAACAGCGAGCGCCACAACAAGGCAAATACCTACTTCGACTTCGATGTCGCGAACCCGATTGCGACTGCGGCCAAGGCGAACTATGCCAAGATCGCGTCTACCAATCCAGCGCTTCCGCCGGCGAGTCAGTTCTCCGTCAACGGCGGTTTACGTTTTGCGGATGAAGATGGCAGCGGAAGAAATCTCTATACGTCTCAGAAGCTTCTGTTTCTGCCCAGGATTGGCTTCGCCTACCAACCGGAGCAGAACACCGTGGTGCGCGGCGGCTTCGGTCTCTTCGCAGATTCGGTGCAGCTCTTTATCCTCTCAGGAGGAAACAGCGGATCCACGAACAACGCAACACTGACGCCGCAGCAGGGCTACAGCGCGACCACGAGCATCAATGGAAGCGGCGACAACGGGCTGACCTTCGCCAGCACGCTGGAGAATCCCTTCCCGACTGGATTCACCCCACCGACCGGCAGCAGCCTGGGATTGCAGACCTTCCTCGGTCAGTCCATCACCTTCCAGCCGCGCAATCCGCAGATTCCATACAACATGCGATGGAGCTTCGGTGTGCAGCACCAGTTCGGTTCGTGGCTGGCGGCCCTCGATTATGTGGGGAACCATGGGGTTCATGTTCCCGTGCAGCGCGACTTCAACGCTGTGCCTCTGCAATACCTCTCGACGGTGAACAATGGCTACGACAAGCCGACCTTCGACCGGCTGAATGGCAACGTGAACAATCCGTTCAGCGGAATTATTCCCAGCACCGCGACGCTGGGCAGCAGCAAGACCACGGTGGCACAGCTTCTGCGCCCCTATCCTGAATTCACGAATGTGACGGCTTACCTCAACAACGGCATGTCGATCTATCACGGATTGCAGGCCCAGCTGAACCGGCGCTTCCAGAGCGGCCTTTCGCTGACGACCGCCTTCACCTGGTCCAGAACGCTTGACGCTTCTCAGTACCTGAACACTTCAGACACGCATCTCTGGTACGGCATCTCCCAACTGGACCGCACGTTCCGTTTTGCCACTTCGTTCCTGTACGAACTTCCATTCGGACGGGGCAGAAGGTTTGCAAACGATTCTCCGATTGTGTCGGCGATCGCCGGGGGATGGCAGGTGCAGGGCGTCTACCAGGTACAGAGCGGCCAGCCTTTGAACTTCAACCCCGGAAGCACGAGCCCTATTTATAACGGGGCAAATCCTGTCGACTCCGCCTGGGGAAGGTCCGGATACAAGAAGTCCATAGCGAAGCCCGGGGTCGCCGGATTCTGGTTCGACCGAACGAACTGGCTGCAGACCACGTCAGGCTGCGCAAGTGGCGTCTGCACCAATGTGTTGCCAAACCAGTATCAGATTCGAACCTTCCCGATTCGCTTTACGGGCTTGCGGGCGGACTTCCTCAATCAGTTCGATCTGGGAGTGCAGAGGAACTTTCCGCTGTGGAGAGAGAGCCAGCTGCAGATTCGCGTAGAGGCCATCAATGCTCTCAATCACCCGGTTTACACGGCGCCCAACACCGACTGGACGAGCAGTTCCTTCGGCCAGATCACCACTCAGGCGAATCAACCCAGGGTTTATCAATTCGGAGCGTTTATCCGGTTCTGATCTGTGAAACCTCGGATTATGCGGTTGAGAGTGAAAAAGGCGTGACTCCTTCTAACAAGAGTCACGCCTTTTTATTGCATTTTGGCTTCCGGTCTACTCGAAGGTCATCCGATTTTTTCGTGCAGTGACATCCATCACGTTCATCTGAGGCACCTTTTGGAGATCGTCGATCGATTTGAAGTTACCATTCTTCTGCCGATAGGCCACGATATCTTCGGCCTGCTTGGCTGAGAAGCCGAGTTCCTTCTCAATATCGGCTGCTGTCGCCTTGTTCATATTGACCTTCGACGTGGCCGGGGGGAAGTTTTTGGTGAGATAGTCGAGGATCTCGGTATAGTCCTCGTCGGACCCAGAGGCACCAAGGCCAACCATCTTGGTGATGGTATCTTCCCAGCCCTCACGACTCTGCCCGTTCGCGATCACGTTGGTCGGTGAATGACATTTACTGCAGACCTTGACCAAGGTCTGCTTGCCGGGCGCTTCGGGCAACTGAGGATACTGGGATCCCGCCTTTGCTGGGGCTGCCGGGGCTTGAGATCCCTGCTGGAAGGCTGTGGATGCGAACGCAGCAGAAGATGCGATGATGAGTCCGCCTCCCAATACAAGTGTTCCCATCCATATTGCGCGTAGGGGGCGGCCGGTGGATTGATTGAATTTCGCCATACTGATTCGAATTGCACCTGTAGTGGATTTGCCGAGCTGATCGATGCCCTATTCTAATCGTTTCAGCCAGCCTGATGCTGGCTCCTGGGGTTGCACGATCTCTGTGTTCGATGCCGATCGGCCAGAAGCGGTGAAACATCGCCGTTTTATTAAGTGAGGCATCTCCCTGACGAATTGAGACGTCTCAATTTATGAGAGATGCTACGTATTCGGCTTGAGCACTGTCAAGATTTTTCGATTCTCCTTGGGATCGTGTCTTCGGGTCCTGTGCCTGGAAGAGCAGCCCGCGAAAATTGCAGGGGCCACCGTTTTATAAAAGGCCGGGAATTCTCTTACCTTCATGTAGGATTTTGTCATTATGCCGTCAACACAAAAGGAACTGGCCAAGCTAGCTGGTGTTTCTTCCGGCACAGTCTCCAACGTCATCAGTGGATCCACGAAGGTAAGCGAACGATCGAAGCAAAAGGTTCTGGAAGCGATTCGAGTGCTGAATTATCAGCCGAACCTGATTGCGCGCAGCCTGAAGACGAATCGGACCCGCACGCTCGGAATTGTGGTTCCAGATATTACGATTCCCTTTTTCCCGATGATCATTCGCGGCGCCGAATGCGCTGCGCGCGAACGCGGCTACTTCCTCATCGTGCTCGATTCTGAAGGCAGCCCGGAGCGGGAGTCCGAGATGTTTTCCCTGCTTCGCGCTCAACGAATCGAAGGCCTGTTGCTGGTGACCGCCAGCGGAGAAGATCTTACGCCGGAAAAGTGGAGCGCGCTTAGCTCAGCTTTCCCCATAGTGTGTCTCGATCGTCTTCCTGTGGATCTCGATGTGGATTCTGTGTGCGTGGATGACTGCGGTGCCGCCGAGATGGCGATCTCTCACCTAATGGGCTGTGGGCACAAAGAGATTGCCATTATTACGGGACCGCTCACGCTTCGCAACGAGCAGGAGCGCGTGCGTGGATATCGCCAGGCTCTACAAAAGGGCGGGATTTCCATCCAGCGATCCTTGATCTGGAATGGCAGCTTTGAGCAGGATGAGGTCGCGCGGCTGTGCCAGAATGGAATGCTTCGTCCCGTGGGTAGACCTTCGGCTCTCTTCGCGACCAATGGAGTCACGGGCCTTGCCGCCCTTAGAAGCCTCTACAGCGTCGGCCTCAGCACTCCCAAAGATTTTGCTTTTGTCACCTTTGACGAGATCACGGCGGAGGATTTCTTTCGGCCCGGCATCACGTCCGTGGTGCAGCCTACCTTCGACATGGGATACCGTGCTGTTGAAGTTCTGCTGGACCGGATAGAAAAGGGAAAAGAAGGTGGCCGGCGCGAGCGAGTTCGATTGCCAGCTACTCTCACGGTCCGGGAGTCTTCGAATACTCCGGTCAAACTCTCCGCAAATGGAGGAAGCTCCGTGCGGAAGACCACGCAACTTCGAAGCGCACGAAGCCGTTGACATCGGTTATGTTCGAGCGTTACTGTGAGACGTCTCACACATGGGCGACCTTTGTCGCCTTTTTGGCGCGCTGATGACAACCAACCCCCTTCTTAGCGCAACCTCGATTACAAAGAGCTTCGCAGGAGTTCACGCGTTGCGAGGCGTCTCCTTCGATCTGGCGGAGGGCGAGGTCCATGCGCTGATCGGGGAGAATGGCGCAGGCAAATCGACGTTCACAAAGATCGTTACCGGTGCGCTGAAACCGGATTCAGGCGAACTGCTTGTCCGCGGGAACCTGGTCCTCGACCACACCCCGCAGTACGCACGATCGCTGGGAATAGAGGCCATCTATCAGCAACCCTTTCTCTTTCCTCATCTCACAGTTGCGGAGAATATCGCCCTTTCCCTGGAGAGCGGGACCTCGCGATGGAGAGTGGACTGGAAGAATCGTTATTCACAGGCTAGCGAACTTCTCCTTCGTCTGGGTGCGAACCTCAATCCTCGCCGGCTAGCCGGTTCCCTGAGCATGGCGGAGCAGCAGATCGTCGAGATCGCCAAAGCAATCGGATCAAAAGCAAAGATCCTGTTCATGGATGAGCCTACGGCGCTCCTTACCGACCTTGAGGTCGACAACCTGTTTCGACTGATTCGGCAACTTCGCAAAGAAGGAGTCGGGATCGTCTATATCTCGCACCGGCTGGAAGAGATTCAGGCGATCGCGGACAGGATAACCGTGCTGCGGGATGGCAATACCATCGCCTGTAAAGACGCCCGAGAGGTAGATCGAGGAAGCCTTATTGAACTGATGGTGGGTCGCTCGCTGGCTTCTGTCTATCCTAAGCGGGAGGTGCCCATTCGAGAGACCGCGCTCGCGGTTCTCAACCTGTCGAATGACGCGCTGGGATTGCGAGACATCTCCTTTGAGGTAAAGCGAGGCGAGATCCTGGGCTTCGCCGGCCTTGTGGGGTCGGGGCGAACCGAGCTTGCCAAGACTCTTTTCGGACTGTCGCCGACGTCGTGCTCAGTGGAATTGAACGGCAAGCCTGTACGGATTGCGTCTCCGATGCAGGCGATAAAGCTTGGACTTGGATATCTTCCGGAAGATCGTCGTCAGCATGGCCTCGTCCTGGAGATGGGGATCGCGGAGAACATCAGCATGGCAAGCCTAAAAGAGGTGTCCCGCCGCGGTTTGATCCAAAGAAACAGGGAAACCGGCCAAGGCGAAGGCTATATCCGCAATCTGCGCATCAAGGCAGCGACAGCTTCCGTGGAGACGCGCATGCTCTCGGGTGGAAATCAGCAGAAGGTGGCGCTCGCGCGATGGCTCGCGATTCATCCGCAGATCATGATCCTGGACGAGCCCACGCAGGGAGTCGACGTCGGATCGAAGTCAGAGATCCATGACCTGATCGTGCAGATGGCTGAACGAGGCGTTGCCATTATCCTTATCTCTTCCGAGCTTCCCGAGGTTCTGGGAATGTGCGACCGCGTTGCCGTCTTTCGCGAAAGAACAATTGTTGCCACGCTCTCGCGCGCAGAAGCGACACAATCGAAGATCATGGCGCTAGCCTTTGGGCACTCCGACACTACCTATCAGGAGATCGGGCAAGGATGAGCACGCGCATAAGGGAGATTGGGGTCTTTCTCACCATCGTCGCGCTGATGCTGCTGCTGGCGTGGCATACAACCGGCTATTTCAGCCCTGCAAATCTGACTGACCTCTTTCTCGCGAATATGCCGGTGATGATCATCGCTGTTGGCATGACGATGATTATTCTGACCGGCGAGATCGATATCTCAGTCGGCTCCATCTTCGCGATCTGCAGCGTGGTCATGGGCCTGTGCGCGAGCCGAGGCATGCCGATCGCTATCAGCGCGTTGATTGCCTGCATCGCAGGCGCAGTCTGCGGCGCCCTGAATGGAGCTCTTATTGCTTATGTGCGCATCCCTTCCATTGTGGCGACACTGGCAACGATGGTTGCACTTCGCGATGGACTTCGATGGTATACGCAGGGATCGTGGATCCAGGGGCTGCCCCCTCAGTTTCAATGGCTGGGGCAATCGCAAAAGGTCTTCACCACTCTATGTGTTGTTGTTGTCGTGTTCGTAGTGGGGATAACAGCCTGGGCACTGAATCAACTTCGCGTAGGCAGAGCGGTGATCGCGACCGGCTCGAACAAGGCCGCAGCCCATAGGGTGGGAATCGATACGCAACGGGTTATCTTCGGGGTCTTCGCTTTGAGCGGCGTTCTCGCAGGCCTAGCTGCCGTTCTGAACTCGGTTCGCTTCAACCAGGTTCCCAGCAACTCGGGCCTGGGACTGGAGCTGAAGGTGATTGCCGCTGTTGCCGTGGGAGGGGCGGCGATCACAGGCGGCTCCGCTACCATGACCGGAACGGTGCTTGGGGTCGTCCTGTTAGGCTGTATCGGTTCAGCACTCACTTTTTTCGGGATCAATGCCTATTGGGAAAAGGCGATTCAGGGAGGGATCATTCTGATCGCCGTCACCGTCGACACACTTCATCTCCACCGCAGAGACAATGCATATACACTTTCGGCCTAAGCTCGCCCTCTCAGGCATTCAATGGATCCTGCTTGCCGCTCTCCTGATCGAGGGAGTCATCTTCAGCTTTACGTCCCCGGCATTTCTGACATGGACAAACCTGCTGGAGATTCTCCGCTTCAGTGTCGAGCTGGGCCTTCTCGCGGTCGCTCTCACGCCGATTCTCATCACAGGCGGCATCGATCTTTCGGTGGGTTCAACTATCGGCCTGGTTGCGGTGACCTTTGGAATCGCATGGCATAATTTCCATCTTCCGATTCTCGTTGCAGTAGCACTCGCTCTGGCGGTGAGCTGTTTGTGCGGCGCGGTCAATGCGTTTCTGATCGCCTATCTTGGACTTCCCGCGCTCATCATTACGCTGGGAACCTACTCTCTCTATCGAGGAATCGCGGAAGGGGTTACGCGCGCCGCAGAGAGTTTTACAGGATTTCCACGAACTTTTCTGACGCTTGGACAAGGCTACCTCTGGAACATTCCGGTACAGGTCTTCGTCTTTCTTTTTTTTATTCTCTTTTTTTCCATTCTTCTTCATCGATCGATGATCGGGCGCGGACTCTACGCGATTGGTTTGAACTCAGAAGGAGCTCGGTATGCTGGAATCCCCGTTCGACGCTACCTGGCCCTGGTCTATCTCCTCTCTGGTGTGGTCGCCGGTGTCGCGGCTATCATCTACGTCTCGCATCTAGGACTGGCTAAATCCGACCTGGGCACCGGGTTTGAGCTCCAGGCGATTACCGCAATCGTTATTGGTGGAACCTCCGTCTTCGGCGGACGTGGCAGCATCTTTGGAAGCGTGCTGGGACTTCTTTTTCTGTGCGTGCTGCAGAATGGCTTGCACCTGCTGGCGATTCCATCAGAGGCCACCGGCGTTCTCACAGGCCTGCTATTGGTGTCTGTTGTAGCCACTGACCTGCTTCATGGCAAGCTTGAAAGGTTTCGCAGCCAATGGGCTCCGTGGAAGCGTCCGGCCCTGCTCGGGGCGAGCGTGTGCCTGCTGGTTGTCGTGGTCCTCCTTGGGAGTCATCTTCGTTCCGGCAGGCACGACGATGCAGGTTCTCCTAATGCACATCATCGGCCCGTTATTGCTGTGATGCCCAAGGCCAAGGGCGATCCGTATTTCATCAGCGCACGCGCGGGGGCAGAGCAGGCCGCTCGCGAGCTTGGGGCTGACCTGATCTGGGATGGGCCTACCAGTCTCGATGCTTCACTTCAGAATGAGCTTGTCGAAAGCTGGATTACCCGTGGAGTCGATGCAATCGTCGTGGCCGTGGAGAACAAAGGCAGCATCTCAACCGTCCTGCGAAAGGCGAGGCAGCACAATATCGCCGTGCTGACGTGGGATGCTGACGCCGAACCCAACGCTCGAGACTATTTTCTCAATCAGGCGACTCCCGAAGCGATTGCGAACACACTTACCGACGAAGCCGCGCGCCTTTTATCCGGCAAGGGACAGTTTGCAATCATCACCGGCGCGCTAAGTGCAGAGAATCAAAACCAGTGGATCGCCTTCATCAAAGCGAGGACCGCGGAAAAGTATCCGCAGCTAAAGCTGGTCACGATTTTGCCCAGCGACGACGATCGCGACAAGGCGTTCTCACAGACCCAGAACATCCTGAAGGTCTATCCAGAGGTAAAACTTATTCTCGCGATCTCGGCTCCGGCCGTGCCCGGCTCGGCGGAGGCGGTTCAGCAGTCAGGGCGCGGCGTAGACGTGATCGGGCTCTCCCTCCCCACTATCTGCCGGCCTTATATTCATAGCGGAGTCGTTCAGACGATCGTCCTCTGGAACACGCGAGACCTGGGATATCTCACCGTATATGCCGGGTGGCTCGCATCCCAGAAGAAAATAGCAGCGAACGCTACCTCCGTCTTAGCTGGCAGACTCGGCAACCTCGAAGTCCATGGAAGCGAGATCATTCTTGGAAGCCCCATGATTATCGACAAGAAAAATATCGATCGCCTCAACTTTTAGCGGGCTTTAGTCGCGCGTATCGCTTCTTCTACCTTTTCCCTACCTTCGAGAACACTTATCTCCGTGCTGAATTCCTTCCGGTCGCCTGGAGCGAGGATTTGAAGTGTTTCCTGGTCGCGCTCGCGCTCTCTGCCAAGGGTGTTGCAATTCGCCGGCTCGAGTCCCAGCACAAAGTGATTTGCGCCGGTCATCTTCCACTGATTGAATCTTGGCAGGGTGCTCGGATCATAGCGAAGAGCCACTCCCAGACTCGGATCTTCCCGGTCGCTCACGAGGACCACCGTGATCTTGTCCGAGGTGCCTTGATTCATCTCGTGAAAATAGACTCTCTCCTGGTGCCCCATCTGCGGTGGGTCGAAGAGATCCCACTCTCCCACGCTCGCTGCTGCCAAGGTACTTACTGATTCGATTCCAGCGGAAGGCGCATAAATCTTCGATCTGGGTGTAAGCAGCGGGAAACCGAAGTTGAAGTGGTAAAGAATCATCAGGGGAGTGGGGCGAGTTCCCTGGTTCTCGACTACATCATGGATTGCCAGCGACGTGCCCTTGAGTGAGCTCGTAATCGTTCGGCGCAGGAGCAGGTTCGGACCATGGACTGAGGTCTCTCGAACGGAGCCCGATACGGTCAGGATGCAATCGTCATCCTTCCATGTCTCCGACCAGCAGACATTCTCGGCTGGCGTATTTGAGATCGGGCCGTGCAGACCAAGGCTTTCGCCCTCGTCCTGAGAAGGAGCGCCCACTGTCGTCAATCCACATGTTGTGAGCAGGCCGCCGCCGAAACTCTCCAGCCACTCTAAGCCTCGGCTGGAATAATAGGCCGGATGGACCATTCCAGTTGGGGAGTGCCAGCACAAAGACTGGCCTTTGAAACTGGCCTCATAAATGTCTATCCCTTTATCGGGCACAACCCAGAACTCGAAGCCCCGTGCCGTACGAACCCGCAAAGTGCTGGTTCCCTTGGCCTTGCCCTCCGCATGCGTGAAAGGAGAGATCCCTCCAACCTGTGAGAGCCGTCCAATTTGATGCAACAGTTCTTCACGGGAACTCCATGACGGCATGCCTTATTCTCCTGTTGCTCCATTTGTGAGATATGCATCACGCATTCGAAAACAGGAGCGAAACCATTACAACTCAAATACCGGTCTCTTGCGCAGGCGCTCAGGGAAGTTTTTTCAACCAGACGTTCCGGTGAGAGATCTTTACATCGCCGCCGCCCTCAATCTCAAATGCGAGCAGGCCTTTCGCCTTGTAAAACTTGGGATCCGTATCCACCAGGATAGCCATCACATGCCCATTCACGATGTGAGTGAGGGTGTGACCATCCGCAATAATCTCGACCTGGTTCCATTCGCCCGGCTTGATGAAAGACTTCAGTTCGTCCGAGCTGCCCAGGGTCCCAAGCAGGCGAGGCTTTTGGCCAGGTTCCGTAGCCACTACCTGACCGCGCCAGGCGATGATCCCTCGAGAGCTGTCCTGCTCGTAAAGCTGACCCGTATAGCGGTTACCGTAGTCGAAGTCCCCTTGGTATCCCGTCAGGTTCCACTTCGCATGCCGCATCAGGGTATCTTCATTTTTCTTCATTCGCTGCTTCTGCTCTTCGGTCATCAGGGCCAGACGCTCTGGAGACGGCTGGTGCGGATGCGGAGCAATACTCTCGCTACGATATTGAATACCGCCGTTCGCTCCCTTCCCTTCCAGTTTCATTTCGACCCTGAGCCTGAAGTTGCCAACCTCTCCACCCCGCCAGATGATGTTCGTGGTTCCGGATGGATGCTCGTCGCTGGAAACACCGACAAGAGCGCCGTCCTCTACGTGCCAGACCTCGGAGGGACCATCCCATCCGGCCAGGCTCTTGCCGTCGAAGATCTGCGTCCAGCCCTCGTGGTCGTTGAAGTCGATCGGTTCGGGCTGCACAAAGCGGCTGCCTCCGGCCGGTGGCGGGGCAGGCTGCTGAGCTACGGCTGGAGAGACACAAAGAGCTCCAAGGCAGGTAAGAGCAAGCATCGCTGGTGTGAACAACTTCGATCCGGTATTGCTCGACATAAATGTTCTCCTTGAGGACGGAACTTGAATTGATCAGACGAGCGGAATTGACTCCCACTGCTTCGTCTTCGCTGATTTCAGAACGGCATCGGTTACATAATCCACGGCGAGGCCATCCTTGAAAGTGGGAGCCACTTCACGCTTCTCTCCGACAGCCTGAAGAAAATCCGCAACCTGGTGAATAAACGTGTGCTCGTACCCGATCTGCAGACCAGGCACCCACCACTGCTTCATATAGGGATGATCGCTATCGGTGATGTGAATGCTCTTCCATCCCCGCAGCCTGCTCTCGTCGCGATGATCGAAGAACTCGAGACGATGAAGATCGTGCAGGTCCCACCTGGCAGAGGCTTGCTCTCCATTGATCTCCAGCGTAAACAGCGCCTTGTGCCCGCGAGCATAACGAGTCGCCTCAAACATGGCCATCGAGCCGTTCTCAAATTTTCCGATAAAGGAGCTCGCATCGTCGATGCTGACCGGTTCCATTTTGTTGGTCAGGCTATGTTTCCGCTCCTTGATAAAGGTCTCCGTCATCGCCGCGACCTCGGTAAGCGATCCGTTCAGCCACAGAGCCATATCGATGTTATGAGCCAGCAGGTCGCCGGTCACACCGCTACCGGCGACCGACGAATCGAGACGCCACAATCCTTCGCCACCCTGGGGAAGATCCTGCGAGATTGTCCAATCCTGAAGAAACTGCGACCGGTAGTGGAAGATGCGGCCAAACCGCCCTTCCTCAAGAAGATCCTTTAACAGCACAAGTGCGGGAACACGGCGGTAGTTGTACCAGACCATGTTCGGACTCTTTGCCGACTCGACGGCATCGACCATGGTCTTGCCCTCGGCTGCGGTACGACCAAGCGGCTTCTCGCAGAGCACCATCTTTCCGGCCTTCGCGGCGGCAACTGCAATCTCGGCGTGGGTGTCGTTGGGACTGGCGATATCGATGAGGTCGATATCGTTTCGCTGTACAAGCGCGCGCCAGTCGGTCTCGATCGATTGATATCCCCAGTTCTCCGCAAAACCTTTTACGCGGTCCGCATTGCGAGCGCACACCGCTTTGAGGACAGGCTGATAGGGAAGATCGAAGAAACGTGGCGCCTGGAGAAAGGCATTCGAGTGCGTTCGGCCCATGAAGCCGTATCCGACTAAACCGATATTGAGCGTCTTCTTTGCCATCTGCCTAATCCCACCCGTGTGCATTCCGAACAGCGATAAGTGTTCCCAGGACATCGCGCCAGGTATCGGGCGAGGTCATGGTCTGGTTCGGGAACATGCAACCGTCCCAGCAAATATGCTGGAAGGCGCGCGTCGGCTCCCCGTCTTTGCCTCGCATCCACAATCCTGCGACTTTGACGATGTCCATCTTGCCGTTGGGATCCTTTGCCGGACAATGACGCCCCGTCTTGTCGTGAGAGCCCGTCCCGTGCACTGTGCCATCATTCTGGGCGACGTGGAAGTCGAACGTCCATGGACGGAGCGCATCCGTAAGCTTCGTGAGCGCCTCCATCAAAACATCTTCATCCGACCAGTCGAAGCCTTCAGGCAGCAGGCGATCTTCGGGAGCGTTGTAGCCGAGCGTATACAGGAGAGAGTGCGCCATGTCCGCCTGGAAACCAACCGTCTGCGGCCGATCTACCAGCTCGAGCAGCTCGAGCATGTGCTTCCAGCCGTGCATGCCACCCCAGCAGATCTCTCCCTCGGCTGCGAGCCGTTCGCCGTAGCCTTCAGCGATGGTCGCCGCTTCGCGGAAGGTATCGGCGATCTTCTTCGTGTTGCCAGCGGGATCTTTGGCCCACTCCGAGGGGCTCGCGGCAGAGTCGATCCGAATCACTCCATAGTGCCGGAGGCCTAAGTCGCGGAAGGTCTTTGCCATCGAGCAGGCTTTTTTGACCTGCGTGAGGAATCTCCCTCGCTCTTCCTCCGAGCCCATGGCCGAGCCACCCCCTGTCGGCGGCCACACTGGAGCGACCAGAGAACCGACAACCAGATTGCGCCGCGAGATTCCTTCTCCAATCCGCGCCAGATCGTCTTTTGTCGAATCGATATCGATGTGCGGAAGAGAAGCGAAGAGATCGACTCCGTCGAACTTCACGCCATCGACTTCGGCAGATGCTGTCAGGTCCAGCATTGTCTCCAGGTCAATGGGCGGCTCGGAGTCAGGACCTTTACCGACTAATCCCGGCCACATTGCATTGTGAATCGCCGGCTTCGCGTGCTGGGCTTTTGCAACCATAAAAATTTCCTTATTTCTTTACGAGAGGTGCTGCGTCCGGATTTCCCGGGCCGAAGTGTTTGAGCATGACAAGGGGATCGGTGGAGCTCAGGTTCTCAACCACGATGCCTGCTTGCGCTTTCGCTGCGGTTACAAAGACTTCGTCTTCGGTCATTTCGCCAAATCGGATCATCGAGGGCGTAGAAATCGTCTGTCCACCCAGCCGGCCGTTTCCTTGCGTCACGATCACACCATACGCCTCGCTGTCTTTGATCGTCACACTGCGCTTCGGCAGCACAGTCAACTCCTTGGCCGAGTAATACGGTGTGCCGTAAGTAATCCAGACCTCACGATAGCCCTGATCCTTCATCTCTTCTTCACACTTCACAGCACGCGGGAAGGTTTTGTTGGTCTTGGCGAACTCAGGATTGATATTGGCATCCCAATCGAGCATGCTGATCAGGTAGTCGATATCCTTGCTGAACTCGGGCTTCACATCCTTGGTGAGCAGCTCCCATCCAACGATGCGGCCTTCTACCTCGGACTGGAACATGGCGAAGACGTCACTGTTTACCTGCGGCTCGTATGTGACCAGCGATCCAGGGGCATGAAGAATTCCTGGATTGATCTGCCAACCTTCACCGGGAACCAGACGGTAAGCCCGTGCGTAGGCCAGGATTCCGTTGTCACCCTGGTTCCACTTCTCCAGGCAGCGACGAATGTCGTCCTTCGTCGTTCCGGGCTCCAATCCCATATAGGTATGGGGAAAGTTATTTTGGATCTGGTTGTACTGAGGAGGAAAGTAATAAGCCTCGGGCTTGCCTTTCTGGCCGACCAGCTTTGCAAACTCCTCCGTCTGGTGCATGTGGTGCGGTATGGGCCCCATGTTGTCGAAGAACTTGCACAGCAGGTTCCACCCGTTTTCACGCTTCATGACATCCGCGCCCAGCAACAGATCTCCGGCAACTTCGACTGCCTCCTTCAGGAGAAACTTTTCGCCTTTTTCCGGATTGACATAGCTCAACCCTTCGTCGGGAAGGGTTGCTGGCCCATTGGAAGCTTTGGTCGTCGATGAGAACCATCGCTCGTTGATGCCTCCTCGATCGCCGCCAAAGGCGTAGAGATCATCGGGGTGAAGCTTCAAGCGCCTTCCGGGAACCATAAAGGAGCGAGGAACCCAGCATGGCGCCAGTCTCAGAACTCCACCAGTTGAACTAACGATTTCTTCTACGCGGGATCGATTAATCATTCAAGCACTTCCTTGTTGTTAAACTTCTGCAATTGTCAGCGCCGCAATACTCTCTGTAAAACACTTGGGTGCGGCGGCAAATCGGTACGGTCACGGCATTCCAGGATCAATGCTCCATCCCAATCCCGAAGGAATACATCGTATTGTCGTGGGTGACGAAGAAGGCATGGCCATCCCCCACCGCAACTCCTGCCCTATGGGCGTATGTGTTTATTGCGTCCCCGCTCGAGTACAACTCTTTGCCGGTCGTCGCATCGAGAACGTAGAGCGTTGCATGGGTGGACGGATCTCCCTGAGAGAGCGCTATGACCAGGCCATTCGCGATTACCGGAGGAGCTGGATTCACGAGGTCGCGCGAAACCCACGCCGGCTCCATCGTAGTCTTTCCCGCACTCTCTTCCAGCTTGAAGGCAACGATGCTTGCGTGCGTCGCTTCTCCATTGCTGCCGGCGAACTTCGCCGCGTCATTCAGCGGTCCGGGCACAGAGGCAAGCACCCACGTCGTTCCAGCATCCTGCCATGTCGCCAAAGCAGCGATTGCGTCCTCTTTAGCCTTCGATACTGGCGATGTCGAAGCGAGAGCGGTATGGTGGTCGGCGCCTCCCAGCGATGCGGCATCGAGCAGAACATAGCTGCCATTCGCTCCCGGAGCAACCAGGAGCTTCTTCTCGTTGTAGGTAAATGCAACCGGAGTCACGTTCTGAAGGCTGCTCGGCTCTGTTGGCGTATACCAGTCCTTCACCTTCGCGTCCGGGCTGAGCGCCACTATGCTGTTGGCGTGCACGTCCCCACCTGCATCGGACTTTCCATCACCGGTCACCGCGTAAGCAACGCCGGCTTCAAGGGTCGGCCCCATCGCAACCAAAGGAGCGATCGATCCCGTCTTGTAGCTCGCCACGGGGTAGTCGTCCCCATTCATGTTCAAGGTCCACAGCGCATTCTCTACGCCGGCGCATCCTGCGCGCGTTGCGGTATACATCGTCTTTCCGTCAATGCTAAGGCCATCAGAGATTCCGGTTGCGCCGGGCAAGAATTTAACCGGAGGAGCAAAGTCAGCTCCAGTTGCAATCACTTGCTCGTGAAGGTAGCCATCGCCGGTAAGGACGTAGACGCCTCTGATCCCGAAGCCTCCACCACCGGGGGCAACCCCTATGCGCCGCTCCGAAGCCTTCATCGGCGGTTGAGGACGCGGAGGAGGAGCGCCAGCGGATCGCCGCGCTCTGAAATTAATAACGATCGGCGTTTCAGCAACACTGGCCAGATTTGAAGGGCCACAGTGCGAGGGAGCGACATCGTAATGCTTGGTCCACAACATCGTTCCCAGCTCTGAGTCCACCGCAAAGAGATCTTCCGGCCCCGCCCAGATTGCAAAGTCCTTGAAGCCGTGGGCATTAATCAGCCGAGGAACGAGGAGCGGCTCACTGTAGGAAAGTGAATCTTTGGCCGGGGCATTCCCGAGCTTGATCTTCCACAGGAACTTGAAGTCTCCGGAAAGATTCTCCTTCTTCATAATGGTCTCGGCCTTTTGCCAGCCGCTATGTCCCACGTTATTTCGAGGCGAGCTCCAGTTTCCGATCGCTTGGGCTCCTGCCGGAGAAAGACAGACAAAAGCCGCCGTAAACGAAAGACCGATTGAGAGACCGAACCATTTCTTCATCTGAAGACTTCCTCGAATGTGATTCCCATGCAGCATTATTTAATGCCGAAGCAGTAAACCGTTCCGTCGAACGTCCCGAACAGAATGCGGCCTCCAGCAACGGAAAGGCCGGCCTGATGAAGAAACGACGCAATCTGATCTCCGCTCGAGTAGAGCTCTTTTCCTGTCATCGCATCCAGGACATAGAGCTTTGCGGGAATCGAGCGCTTAATTCTCTCTTCGGCCGAATAAAGTCCACCCTCAACCTCGTTGGTCTGGCCCGTGTACTCTCCGCCTGCAAGCACGAACACTAGGCCGTTGGCGACCACGGGGGGCTCGGCGGTCATCATATCCCGCGATTCCCATGTGTTGGTCATGACTGTCTTCCCGCCCTTGTCTTCGATCTTGAAGGCAAGAATTCCGCCGTTCGGGGTATCTCCGTAGTTGGTCGGGAACTTGACTGTGGTCGGTCCGCCGTTCGGCGCCAGGACCCACTGCGTTCCGTCCTTGCTCTTCCACGCGGCAAAGCTTCCCCAGGTTCCTTCGGTCTGGAAGTTCACGTTCGCGTTCGCGATCAGCTCAGACCGGAAGAGCGGCGTCTGGTGGTTCCCCCCACCGATCGATTTGCTGTCGAGGAGATAAAACCGCCCCTCTTTGCCTCCTCCGACAAGCAGATCCCTTCCCTCGTAGGGGAAGACCACCGGGGTCGTGTTCATGTCGAGATCGCGCTTGGACAGCCACTCGTAGTTCGAAGGGGTGAAGTAGTCCTTCAACTTCAAGGTGTCGTTGGAAAAAGTATAGGACTGAAAGCTCGTCGAAAGCAGGCCGGCCTTTGCATCGTAAGGATGATCGCCGGATTCGAAGTAGATCGTCCCCTCAGTACCAATCGCTGGACCTGCCGTACCCCATAGCCCGCCTTGCGGAGGCGAGGATAAGGTCACTTTCTTCGTCACCGTGTTGTAGGCATACAGGACATTCGGCACGCCACCGCAACCCTGACCTGTGATCGTGTAGACGACACCGTCGACGAGGTTGAGACCATAAGGCTTGCCATACACGCCAGGCAGCATCTGCACAGGCGGATCTTTTTCGTCACCGCTGCCGGGATCGATCAGGTGCAGGTACCCGTCGGTGGTCATGACGTAAAGGACCCGCTCCTTCGCGCCCGCCGGTGTAATCACGGGAGTTGCACTCAGCGCATTCGTGCAGATGAATCCACGACCTTCGCCTGGCTCCTGGGGCTGGCTCGATGCCCACTTCAGCTTCTTCTGCCACACCATCGTGCCGGTATCGGCATCGATGACATAGACATCATTCGAGCTACCCGCGAAGATCGCCACCGTCTTCGGGCCTTTTTCTGTCTTCACTCCGGAGACGACAAGCGGCTCGCGGAACGACTGCATTCCCATGGTCTTGTTGTCGGTCTTCAGCTTCCAGAGCAGCTGGATTTTTCCGGCATTCCGAGTCAAGATCTTCGTCTCATTCCTTTGCCAGGCATCGCGCTGCGGACTGTAGCTGCTCGTCGTCCACTCCGCCGGAGCCTTGGACTGGGCCAGGGCAGACCCTGTCGTCAGCACCCCGCAGCCGAAAGCGCCTGCACAAAACAGCACAGCCGTGCGCGTCAGGACAGAAGAGCCAGACAGCCTGCGTACCTTCATGAAATTCATCCTTGTGGAACCGGGCTTCGTAGTACCGAGAGAACGGTCGTGCTGGAATCCGGAGAGTCGTCGGGATTCGGCGAAAGAAGCAATTATGAGACGTCTCATTTCGTGAGCATCCTACCCATCCGGCGTCAAAACTGTCAACCTTTATTCCATTTCTCGCTGAATCTTACCGTGTGGCCTTACATCTCTCCTCGCACTGAGTCCATATATTAAGGAGGTCCGCACAGTACCTCAACTGAGCTTTCGCAACCATGGTTGATTCTGGCTCCCTGCAAATTCGCTCTGCACCGGTTAGGCTGATGATGTCTATGATTCGGCGTACAGCGTCTCTCAGAATCAAAACCAGGGTCAGGCCGACGCGATTCTCCCACGCAAGGCAGATGGAACAGCGCATCCTTCTGATTCTGTCTCTCGCTCCCCTGCTGTTTTGCGGAGGTTGCAAATCTGTCGTTCCGGCGAAACCCATCGGAGTTCCCGTTCACATTCAGCCTCCCCTGGGCCTTCCCCCCGTTCCTGTTCCCGCGGATAATCCTCCTACCGCGGAAACCATCGCACTGGGACGTCGACTGTTCTACGACCAACGATTATCCAAAAATAATGTCCTTGCGTGCGCGAGCTGTCACAATCCGAAGTTCGATTTCACCGATGGCCTCAAGTTTTCCAAAGGTGCCGGAGGCGAGGTCGGAATCCGGAACGCCCCAACCATCCTCAACGTCGCCTACCAGCCGTTTCAGTTCTGGGACGGACGTGCGTTGAACCTCGAAGAGCAGGCAGCCAGCCCGATCGCAGACCCCATCGAGATGAATCAGTCGCATGAGGTCTCAGTATCGAAGCTCAAACGAGACCCCGTCTACCGCACCATGTTCCGCCAGGCATTCGGCAGCGATACCGTCACGCTCGACAGAATCGAAAAGGCGCTTGCAAGCTTCGAACGAACCATCCTCACCGGCAACTCCGCCTTTGATCGTTTTCAATACGGAGGGGACAAGAATGCCCTCACACCGCAGCAGGTTCGCGGGCTGGCCATCTTCATCAACCCCGCAAAAGGCAACTGTGTCGCCTGCCACACCATCAACCCGCAATATGCTCTGTTCACAGATGGCAAATTTCATAACCTCGGCGAAGGAGTGGCAGACGACGGTGTCTCTTTCAAAGATCCAGGACGTTATCATCAGACACGAATAGAGACTGACCAGGGAGCCTTTAAAACACCGACGCTCCGAAACGTTGCCAGGACTGCCCCTTACATGCACGATGGAAGTCTCAAAACATTGCGTCAGGTCGTCGATTTCTACGCAGGAGGCGGCAACTCCAACCCTTATCTCGATAAAGAGATCAAAACCATCCATCTCTCCGGCCAAGACCGCGAGGACCTGGTGGAGTTCCTCAACTCACTCACCGGAGATATCTCGCCCAATGTCGGACCTCCCGGCAAGGAGTAGATTCGAGTTATGACTTCTATCCTTCGAAGGCTCATGGTTTTCTTTGCAGCCTCGGCTCTCATGGCAACTGGATGCTCGCGGAAGACGGAGCAAGCCTCACCAGCGCCTGCTGCACAAAAGCCCGCTGCGCCGTTGTTCAAAGTCGATTCGGCGACCGCTGGCTCCATCAGCGGAACCGTGCACTACACCGGCAAACTTCCGCCTCGCAAGCTTATCGACATGAGTGAAGATCCGGCTTGCGTCGCCGCTCACCATGCCAAGGCCTACGACGAATCCCTGATGGTTGGCCACGGAGGCCGGCTTGCGAATGCCTTCGTCTACATCAGCAAAGGACTCGAGGGAAAGAATTTCGCGACTCCGTCCGATCCGGTCGTGATTGATCAAAAGGGTTGCTGGTTTCATCCTCACATCGTGGGGATTCAGGTGAATCAGCCACTCCAGATCATCAACTCTGACCCGGTGACCCACAACATTCACCCCATGGCCGAGATCAATCGCGCCTGGAATCATAGCCAGGGTCCTGGCGATGCGCCGCTCAACCGCAAGTTTGTGAAGCCCGAGGTGATGATCCCGGTAAAGTGCAATATCCATGGCTGGATGCACGCATACATCGGAGTTCTGGAACATCCTTACTTCTCGGTTTCCAAAGAGGACGGCACCTTCACCATCGAGAATCTCCCTCCCGGAACCTATACCCTGACCGTTTGGCAGGAGAAGTTAGGAACGCAGGAGCAACAGGTCACCATTAGCCCGCAGCAGCACGCGGTTGTCGATCTTACCGTCAAGGGGAAGTAACGGATGCGCAATAAACTGAGCTTTGCGTTGGTTCTGAGCTGCACACTTGGCTCGCTCTCACTGATTGCCTGCAAATCGCAAAACACTGCCGAGAAGGCCCCGCCTGCAGCAGCCGCAGCGCCAGCCGAGTCGGGAGCGCCGAAGATCTATACAACCAACGAGGTCTCCGGCGACCTCAGCATCATCGACAGCGGCAATTCGAACGTCCTTGCCACTGTACCGCTAGGAAAACGGCCGCGAGGAATCCACGCCAGCCCTGACGGAAAAACCCTTTACGTCGCGCTTAGCGGAACCCCGATCGCCGGGCCCGACGTGGACGAGAGCACCCTTCCTCCGCCGGATAAGAGCGCAGACGGCATCGGAATCTTCGACGTCGCCCAGCGCAAGCTGGTGAAGATCATTCCCGGCGGCTCCGATCCCGAGAACTTCGACGTCAGCAAGGATGGTAAACAGCTCTACATCTCCAATGAAGACATCTCCGCCGTCAGCATCATCGACATCGCTTCCGGCTCCGTCGTTAAAACGCTTAAGATCGGCGCGCAACCGGAGGGCGTAAAGATCACCCCTGACGGGAAACAGGTCTACGTTACCTCTGAAGAGACCAGCGAGATCGCGGTGCTCGATCCTGAAGCCGGAAAGATTGTCGCCACCTTCAAGGTAGGGCACCGGCCTCGCTCCGTCGCCTTCACACCTGACGGCAAACACGCCTACATCAATGCTGAAAACGACGGAACCGTCGTGATGGTCGACACGAAGCTGCACAAGGTCGTCAAGACCATCCAGCTTGGAAAACCCGGGATCATCAAACCCATGTCAGTCCTGCTCTCGGACGACGGCAAAAGACTCTACGTGAGTACGGGCCGGGGACATATGGTCTTTACGGTGGATACGGATACCAACAAGGTATTGGGATCGGTCGAAGTAGGCAGGCGGCCCTGGGGAATCGCTTTGTCGCCGGATGGAAAGACTCTCTACTCCGCCAACGGTCCCTCGAACGATGTCACCGCGGTCGATGTTGCGACCAATACTGTGACCAAGAAGTTCAAGGCAGGAGAAGGTCCCTGGGGAATCATCGTGCTGAAGTAGCCGGTCAGCCGGGCCTTCCGGTTCGAAAGTACTTCTGATACGCCGAAATCCAGTTCGTCGCGATCTCGCGCTGCGCTTCGGCGAGATTGATCTTCTTGTCGCACACGAGACGATAGAGATGCCGTTCCAGGGCATCTTTCGCTTCGGCGTTCCAGGTGGTTTCTTTGTATGACTGTGGCCAAAGGTTGCGGACATCATCCGTGCCACCCAGCTGAGGGCTGATCAGGTAATCTACCTGAAAATCCTTCGCTGAATGGTCGATCGAGATTCCATATTCGCTAAAGACCGCTTGTTGCCTGGAATACGGCACTTTGGGATCGAGGTCATCATCGCCTGCGGCACAGACCTCCTCCACACTGACCGGACGCGTCATCCCCGGCGTCAAAGCGCGATTCGGCAAAGATGCTGCGAGTTCAGCGACAGAACGATGAAGATTGGGCATGCCGAAAAGGACAGCGACTATGCCTGCGAAGGCGACGCCTCCGCAGACATAGCTCTTTGTCAGCCAGGTTGCTCTGAAGCCCCGCAGGAGAGCCCAGGGCGAATCCTGTTCCCCACTTTCCTCAGCCAATTTCGCCTGTAGCAGAACCCGCGCCTTATTCGCGTCCCAGGTGGGACGATCGCCTGCAACCGCAATCTTCAGCTCTTCTCCAATCTGAAGAGTCTCCTCCAGGCGCGCATGGCATCCCTCGCACTCCGCGAGATGAGAGCTGGCCAAGGCGATCTCTTCAGGACTCATCTCGCCGTCTTGAAAACGGATGAGGTCTACTTCGGACAGATGGTAGATACCGGATCTCATGCTCCACCTCCCTCGCTCCGTCGCAGTCGCCCAAGAGATCGACCCAAGTAATTCGCTACGCTTCCGAGCGAGATTCCTAACACGTCCGAGATCTCGCGATACTTCAACCCCTCTGCACGAAGTTGAAGGCACAGCCGGTCCGCCTCCGGAAGCGATTCAAAGGTCCGGCGCAACTTCAACTGCCTCTCGCTGAAGATCATTTCCTCTTCTGGATTTGAGGTCGATTCCGCCGCCAAATGATCCATCTCACTCTCATTCGCCCTATCGTCTACCCGGTAGCGCGTTCTGCGCTTGAGAGCAAGATTATGCGTCACGCGGTAGATCCATCCCGGCAGGTTGCTTCGTGATTTGCTGGCCCGCAGATGCCGGAACAGGGCCATAAAGACCTCCTGAACCACGTCCTCCGCATCGTGCGCCTTCAGGCCCAGGGACGTCGCGTATCGAAACAGGCGAGGGCGAAACAGATCGTGGAGATGGAGAACCTCATCCTCGAGTGAAAGTGCCCGATCGAGAGGGTTGACGTGCTGTAACGCGGATGATTCGCAGCTTTGAGGAAGGATAGACATGATTTCGGGATTTATGAGACGTCTCAAATCATACTGACCTGCAACGGCAGTGAAAACATTACAGAAAAGCTGGACAAAATTCTTTCCTCAGAATATTCACCCCTAGGTTCGCTGTTTTCCAAACAACCTCGAAAATAAACTATCCGCTCTCGAAGGTGAAAATGTTTCTGCGCACCCCTCCCCCTCTTTGACGCGCTTCGCGTTATCTTCTCGAAGAAATTGCCTGAAGTCTGCTCAATGTATTAGGGGAGAGGTAGATCCCATCGAAAAAGAGACGACCTGCCCGAATCCAGCTCCTGAAAGTTGCTCAACCCAACTCCGACCAGCCGAAACCGCTGACCGGGGCTGACGCTGACACGTTTTCGCAGGGACAACGCAATCGCAATAAGCTCATCGCCCGATTCCGGAGGAATTGCCGGGGTGTGGCTGCGAGTAATGATCTCGAATTCGCTCGTCTTCAGCTTCAAGACCACTGTTCGCGCCACCCGGGACTCCTTGCGCGATGCTGACCAGACCTTCTCCGCCAGTCGGCGAATCATCTCCTCTGTCGCATCAAGTGGAAGGTCGCGCTCGAACGTGTCTTCGGCAGAGATCGACTTTGTCGGCCGGTCAGCAACCACCGGATTGTGATCGATCCCGTGAGCCAGGTCGTACAATCGCAAACCATAACGTCCGAAATACCTGTGGAGAGCCGACTGGCCGATTCCTCGCAGGTCGCCCACTGTCGTAACCCCAAGCTGCCTCAAACGCGTCTCCATCACCTTGCCCACGCCGGGGATCCTCCCTACGGCCAGGGGAAAAAGAAAGGAATCGACCTCGTGCGGCTGAATCACGAACAGGCCATCGGGCTTGCGCCAGTCCGAGGCGATCTTGGCCAGAAACTTGTTCGGTGCCGCTCCCGCGGATGCCGTCAGCTCAAGCTCCTCGCGGATCTGCCGGCGAATCGTCTTCGCAACCTGCGTCGCTGTCGGAAGACCGGTTTTGTTGACCGTCACATCCAGGTATGCCTCGTCGAGCGAGAGGGGCTCAATCAGCTCGGTGTGCCGCCTGAAGATCTCCCGAACCGCATGGGAGACAGCCTTGTACCGCGTAAAGTCCGGGGGAATAAAGATCGCATCCGGACACAGGCGCTCTGCATGAACCGCAGCCATCGCTGAGCGCACTCCGAACCTGCGCGCCTCGTAAGAAGCTGCGCAGACAACGGACCTGTTCCCGCGCCACGCGACAACCACCGGCCTGCCGCGAAGCGAGGCGTCGTCACGCTGTTCCACCGACGCATAGAACGCGTCCATATCGATATGGACGATCTTGCGAGATTGAGGATCGCTCAGCAACAGCTCTGATTCTAAAGCGAATAAAACAGGATTCGACGCTGGATACAGCTCACATTTATGCAGAACGGTTCATCTCCCACCGGACTTTCGCGCCAACTATGGCATGAGAGAGCCACCATCATTGGCGCGAAAATCCCCGTACCTGAACTCAGTTCTTATGGACCGGCCCTCGCATCATCAGCGCCTTGATAAATACTCCGCCGACAACCGAGCGAGCCTGAAATCCTATCTGCTTTCCACTGACAGTGTCATAGAAGTCCGTCGTAGGAACCCGCGATGGCGTCTCGTCTGCCCAGACGATCAACCTATGGACCAGGTCCTGGAACTGTGCCGGGTTACTGGCCAGGCTCGCCGTCCAGATCTCCCAGTCCAGCTTCGTGATGGTCTTCCGGTTATCTAAGGGCAGACCGTATTTCTGAAGTTGTTTGCTGTAGAACTTCCACTCGGTATCCATCACCCTCTTCGGGAAGAGGTGAATATCCAGCAGATCATCCCACACCAGGTTGTACTTCTGGCTCCAGCTGCCCGGCTGGTCGAAGGCGAGCTTGTAGTGATCGCCATCGATTGCCATCTTCTCCCACTCGGCCGGCATCTTGCGTACGATTCCCTCGTAGCGTTCGGCAAGCTTCGTGTCGCCAACTCCTCGCGCAATCTGGACAAACGCTCCGAGAGCTTCAATTGCCTTGATCGACAGATTGGTATTGTGCGCCAGATGGCCGGCGAAGTCGTCAGTGCTCAACTGATTCTCCGGATCCATTCCCTTCTTCTCCAGATAATCCGCCCACTGCGTCAGCTGAGGCATGTAGCGCTTGGCAAAATCCCAATTGCCTTCGCTCCGCTCAAGAGCTGCGATCATGATGATCAGGTTACCGCTCTCTTCAACCGGCATCTGGTCTTCCTCATTCTCTTCGCCGCCTCCATATACCTGACCATTCGCAAGAGGATATGTGCCCAGGTCATGCGGCGCGAACGGGAACTTCCAACGCGGAAGCGCCGCATAGCGCATCAACGGCTCAAGCTGCGCCTCCAGCAGCTTCGGGTTGAAGAGCAGGAAGAACGGCGACGACGGATACGTGACATCTACCGTATCAATACAGCCGTTGCTATCGTTCTCCTTTGAAAAGAACATCGGGGTGCCATCGATATCGGCTACGAGCTTATGCGCCGCAATCGTCTGGCGAAACAGCAGCGAGGTCAGCGCTTCGTAATCCGCTCCACCGGCCTTCTTCATCTCAGCCATCGTCTCGGTGTCAAACTGTACTCCGCGCTGCTCAAGTTGCGGATACTCTTTCTCGGCGGTGCTGAGCATCGCGGCCTCGGTCATGCCGTTGCGTTGCCAATAAGGCCGGAGCTTGCGCCCAAGATATTCGATCGCATACCCCTCGGTATACGCGAGCTCTACATGCCGCTCGACCTTCGTGGAACCAACCGCACCCAACGACATCTTCGCCGTCAGATGAGCCGCCTGGCCGCGTCTTGCCGCCGGAGCCGGCATCGAGGAGTCGTCCGCCTCAGGCAGATTACCCGACTGGACAAAGACCGGAATGCCATTGTTTGCCATCGAGGTTGTCGCTGCCGCCGAATCCGGTATGCCCAGACGAAAGTATCCCCAATCGATCCGAACACGGTCCCCCGACTGATGAAGCGTCTGCTGATCGCGTGTGCCTACGTTCAAAAGCGTTAACCCCGCAGCACGCGTTCGCGACCAGATCACCTGCTGTGCTGGCTGGTCTACTGCGATCAGAGGATCAACATCCAGCATCAGATCCGTTTGGTGTTCCTTTCCATCGATAGATCTTGCACTCCAGCTTAAATAGGTGACCGGACGCGACATGACATCCAGATCTTTCGGAAACAGCGGGGTAAAGAAGACGACGTCCAGTTCGAGCCCTGCAGCAGTAAATCGATACTTGGAGTGCAAAGGAGTCACTTCGACCGACGCCTGCTCCATCGCATCGACAGCGGGCATGCCAAAGTAACCTCGCGGCATCGTCCCCATCCAACGATAGGTCTTGCCATCAATCCGAATGAGTCCGAGCATTGGCTGGGCGACCTCGGTCCAGTGCTTCACAGGCACATCCGTCAGCTTGTCGCCCATCGACCACAAGCTGAAAAACGGATCGTTCGTCGCAAGCGGCACCGCGGGCGCCCGGTGTTGTTGTGCAGTGGCCGAAAAGCATATTACGGCCATTGCAGCGCACGCTACTGATCTCATTCGCATCACTAAAATTCCTTTGGGCTGGGTTTGGTTTTGTTCATCACGCTATATGGCGTTCGGGAAGCGGATAGGTTGTCTCAATCATTCGTTCGACCAGTGTACGCATTCAAGCGCGACGTATGCACGCAGCAATATTGCCTGCATATCGCTTATCATAAGTGACCGGACATATAACGACTGTTAACTTGGCACTTCATCGTCAGTAGGGACATACCAGGGAACGTCTTTGGCTTGAAACATCCCGGGATAGCGCGAAATCAGATGTGAGAGAACAATTCGCCCAATTCTCACGCTATGATTGACCTCCCTATCCCATTCAACAGTCGAGACAGCATCGCTGGCCGTCGCATCCCATCGCGCAGTCCGAATAGCAAGAATAAGGCTGGATGCGATGAGCAGCGACGGACCAAGCTTTTGCTGGTCAACTTCTCTCCGATAACCTCCAATTGTCTTATCTCTGTTAGTGGAAGTCATGTGAGCGAACCTCCAATCCTTGATCGTCCAGTGCCTGGAGACGCTTCGCTTTGATGTGGATCTGGCCATCTTGATTCTGCACTGGCCCTTCGGCAAGAATGAACTTGCTCCGTATGACAACTGTGCGACACCGCTCATACAGGTCGGGAGTTACGATCACATTCGACATTCCTGTCTCGTCTGTCATTGACAAGAAGATGAAACCCTTGGCAGTACCGGGCCTCTGCCTTCGAATCACCAGTCCAGCGACCCTGACAAAGTCTCCGTCCGGTCGATTCTCCAATTCCGCCGCCGTGAGAACTCGCTGCTTCCGCAGAGCATCTCTTCGATGAGCCATGATGTGCTTACCAATGTTCATGCCCGTGCCGGCATAGTCCGTAACGAGCCGCTCGTGTGTGCTCATCAGCTGAAGCGGGGTCTCTGCGAACTCCTCCTGCAATGTTTCGCTTTTGTCGCGAAGTAATGGACCTTCGAGTTTGCCAGCCCGTTCGACCTGCCAGAGCGCATCGCGGCGATGCTCGACTCCATCGAGATTATTCAATGCGCCAATACCAGCCAGCAGGGTCAGCTCCTTCTTGTTGAGCGAAGGCACCCGCAGTACCAGATCTTCGATCGATCGGAATGGACCTGAGATCCGAACACTCTCGGCGATTGCCTCCGAAGATTGCTTTCGAAGGCCCTTCACATATCCGAGGCCGATTCTTAGAGACAGCCTGCCGTCATGTTCATGCTCGATGGTGCAAGGCCACTGGGAAATCTGAACGTCGATAGGTTTTACGTGCAGGCCATGACTCTGTGCATCTTTGACCAGAACATCCGGCATATAAAAACCCATTGGCTGGTTGTTAAGGATGGCGCAGGTAAAGGCAGCCAGATATTTCACCTTGAAATAGGCAGAGGCATAAGCAATCAGCGCGAAGCTCGCAGCATGGGACTCAGGAAATCCATAGAGGGCGAAAGAACTGATGTTCTGGACGATCGTGTCCTGAGTCGATTCGTCGATGCCGTTCTCAGTCATGCCTGCGCGGAGCTTGATCTCCAGATTTCTCATGCGCTCCCAGGAGCGTCGCATGCCCACGGCACGGCGAAGTTCCTCAGCCTCGGCCCCGGTAAAATTCGCGACCACCATCGCCATGCGGAGCAGTTGTTCCTGAAAGAGAGGCACTCCGAGAGTCCGTTGCAACACCGGTACCAGCGATGGATGCGGATATGTCACTTCTTCCTTCTTCTGTCGCCGCCGCATATATGGGTGCATCATCTTGCCGACGATGGGGCCAGGGCGAATAATCGCGACCTGAACAACCAGGTCATAAAACTTCTCTGGGTGGTTCCGTGGCAGTGAGGACATCTGTGCGCCGCTTTCGACTTGAAACATGCCGATAGTATCGGCGCGCTGGAGAGTGCGATACACCTCACCATCTTCCGGTAGATGCGCGAGATCAATTTCCTCTCCATAATGCGTAGGGATCAGTTCAATGCAATCCTTAAGTACGGCCATCATGCCAAGACCGAGAAGGTCGACCTTGATGATGCCGAGATCAGCACAATCTTCCTTGTCCCATTGCACGACAGTCCGTCCAGGCATCGAGGCCCGCTCTAACGGCACAACCTTATTTAGTTGCCCTTGGCAGATCACCATACCGCCCGAGTGTTGCCCCAGATGACGCGGGTAGCCCTGAATGCGCATACAGAGCTCAAGCCATTTTGCGATGCGTGGATGCTTGATGTCGTACCCAGCGTTATTGAAGGAGTGGGCCATCGTATCGGTTGGCCCTTTCCACTCGAAGTGTCCGACCAGTCCTGAAATCGCATTGAGGGAATGGGGCGGAAAGCCCATCGCCTTTCCTGCTTCCCGCGCAGCCGACTTTCCACGGTAAGTGATGACGTTGGCAGTCATTGCCGCACCCAACTCTCCGTATTGCTGATAGACGTACTGGATCGCCTGTTCTCGTTTGTCTTCCGAGGGCAGGTCGAGGTCAATATCCGGCCACTCGCCTCGGCTCTCACTCAGGAAGCGCTCAAACAAGAGTTCCATTCCTACCGGATCGATAGCCGTAATCTCTAACGCATAACAGACAGCCGAGTTTGCCGCACTGCCGCGTCCCTGGATCAGGATGTCATTGCGTTTGCAAAACTGAATGATGTCCCACACGATGAGGAAATAGCCTGCGAATCCCAGCCGCGCAATCAGAGCTAATTCGTGCTCAACTTGCTTTTTTGCGCGTGCAAGGAGACCTACATCGCGTTTATGCCCATACCGCGTCGCTACTCCCTCCTCCACTCGTTTGCGTAGAAAGCTGTCCATTGTTTCGCCATCCGGCACCGGATAGTGCGGAAACTCGTACCCGAGATTTCCCAATTCAAACCCAAGCCTGGAGGACAGTTCTACCGTGTTCTCTACTGCACCGCGCACGTCACGGAACAATGCGACCATCTCATGTGCTGGACGCAGATGACGTTGGTTATTTATTGAGAGAAGACGACCGGCACGATTGAGTTCGACGTGATGACGAATCGCCGTGAAGAGGTCCAGAATTTCTCGGTCGCAGGTCGTGGCATAACGAACACCATTCGTTGCGACGATGGGCAGTTTGAGCGATCTTGCGATGCGAATAGCCGCCTGATTACGCCACTCCTGTTCGCGCTCCTGATGGCGTTGCAACTCCACATACACGTTCTTCGCACCGAAGACGCGGACAAGCTTCTCGACGGCCTCTCTGCCTGCATCTTCACCGCCATGCATCAAAGCAGCAGCCAGCGGCCCTTCGTCGCCTCCAGTGAGACACACCAGGCCTGGGGCAAATTGTTGGATATCGGCCCAATTTGCGGAACCTTCTCTCTTCGTTGTTTCTCGCATTTTGAATTGCGTGATGAGCTGACAAAGATTCTGATAGCCTTCGCGGGATTCGCAAAGTAGCGGCAACCTAGCCGGTTCTGGGGCGTGCTGGTGCGGGAGCCAATCGGGAGGTGTCAGCCTTGATCCAAGGCTCGAGACTGAAACCTCCGCCCCAACATGAGCACGGACGCCATTCCGCTCTGCACTTGTATGAAAGCGAGCAGAGCCATAGACGCCGTTGCGATCAAGCAGTGCCATTGAGGGCATCTCTAGCTCGAGAGCACGCTCTACCAGCTTTTCTGGCAGCGATCCGCCTTCAAGAAAACTGAAGGCGCTTGCGGCATGCAGTTCGATGTAGGAGTCAGTCATAGAGCCCTGCCATCTGCCATTGGTTTTGCATGACATCGCGCACCATGCAACAGCACAGAAGCGATCCATCCTGAGCACGTGCGACAAGATCCCATTGCTCCATGCCCCACAGTGTTCGGTTCCACCAATCCCCGCTCAACTGCCAGGGACCATAGGCACGCTCGACGGCGTATCGGCGCTCTCGGAAATAGAAGAGCGTCGGTCGCAAGTTTTGGAGGGTAACGGAAGCACGTTCCGGTGGACGCAACTGTCGCATGACCACTCGGGTTTCCGTCGACGTCCTCATCGTTGAATCCTTGGTTGGGACAATGAATGGTTCCATTCGGAAGTTTTCGGGGGCATGGGTGTCCTGAAGTACGGCGTGGCCAACACACCCCTCTCCCACGACGGCGCGAATGCGCGCGAGAGTCACATCAAGCCGCGTAGCCTCGGGGAGTTGAGGGGAGAAGAGTCCAAGCTGCACCTTGCTCGTGTTGCCTGGCTCGGCATACAGTTCGACGGCAAGGATAGCTGCCTGTGGTGGATGAGCTTCAAGATCGAGATGGAGCAGCTTAAGCCACAGTTGTTTCTCGTTGCCTGGCAGCGCTGGCCGAACAGTGCGCGTGTGTGTTCCACCTCCATCAAGCGAAAGTGTGATGGTCACCGTGGCCAGGGCGACAATTCGGGCCCTCGCACGCAGGATCAACTGATCGAGCATGACGGCAACACCGAATAGCAGCGACTCCAGCAATTCGACCGGATGGTCGAGTTCGATCCTTTCCTCTAAAGTGAACGGAGGCTCGACGGGTTGAAATAAGTGTGGATGCTCTCCCCGCGCCAGTTGCAGGAGCTGTTTGCTTGTTTGCCCCATGCGGGAGACGAGCTGCTTTTCTGGCAATGCAGAGAGCTTTCCCAGCGTATGAATACCCCAAAGAGTAAAGGTCTGCGCCTGCTCCTCCGTAAGATCGAGAACGGTCAACGGAAGGGGGGATAGTGCAGCCGCCTCGTGTCCGGGCGCAATCACACGCATAGGCGTTCCCCGCGACATTCCTTTCGCAAGACAAACAGCAACATAAAAATTAGTGCTGACTGTAATGCGAGCAGAGATGCCTAATGCTCTTACGCGTTGAAGCAGGCTTCGTACCAATAATTCAGGAGGGCCGAAAAGTCCTGTGGTCCCCGCAATGTCGATACAACAAAGAAAAGCTGTGTCTTCACTACGATCCTCGATGCGTGGCGAAAAAGCTCCGGCGCATTCGAACAGTATGCTCTTCGCAATCTTTTCCGTCTGAACGGAACGGGAGAGGATGACTGATTCGGAAAACGTCTCGACTTCAACGCGACTCATTCCGTATTTCAGGCCGAGCAGGCGCGCCTTCGTGTTGAGAGAACAGACTCGCTCCAGAGGGGCATCACCCTCCATCACAACGCAGGGCTTCTCATGCAGGTCCGAACGCAGACGCAGAAGGGATTGTGCTGGAAACTCTCTGGCATAGAGGCAAGCGTAGAGTTCATCGGCCTTCATCGTCGACCTGCCCATGCGGTATGGCTGAACCATGACGCTGTGGTTGCGTTCTGCACCGGCTTACGAAGCGTGACAACCTTACTTTCAGCTTGTGCGAAGCGATGGCGGTCGACCTCGGCATGTGGCTTGATGCCGGTAAAGACGGTCGTCTCCTCAGAAAGCGCTTCTGCCTGGTGTAGACGGAGCAAGAGTTCTACGCTGCTCTTTGCGGACGGGTATTGCGTAAGCAGGAGGATGCTCGATTGTGAGCGTTCTGCTGAGGCGCGATAGCGAAACCAGTGAGCGGAAGGCACGCGCGAAACGAACTCTGGTGCGAGCCCTCCCATATCGAGCACGATGGCACTGAAACCGCCACCCTGCAGAAGCAAGTCAGTGCTTTTAAGCGCCTGCTCTATGCGCGACCACGACTTCTTCCGTGTCGTATGAAACGCAGGCTTCGTCGCGGCTTGGTAAGCCGGCGTGAGGCTCTCTTTTTGATCTTGCCTGAACCGTCGTTGCGGCTCCGCACATCGAGGAGCGATGATTTCTGACTGCATGAGACCATCGATGGCGTTCGACAATCCTCGAACTTCATTCCTCGGATGTGTACCGAAGCCTCCACCATGCAGTCCTTTCTTTATGGCGGGGGAAACGAGATACTTCTCTGGCAATCGAAAGTTGTGTGTACCGTGATGGTTCTGTTCCATCACACCGCAACGCACCCAAAGAAGTCTTGCCAGGTCCACCCCACACGCTGCGGCGGATACAGGATCGAGGTTGTCGCAGACATCAATCCAGGCACAGACTTTATTCGCTTGTGTGAGGCGAGCAACAAAAGAGAGCGCAATCGAGGTTCGACCAGAAGACTCCGGACCCACCAACTCGCTGAGAGCTCCGATAGGAAGGCCGCCGCGGACAAGCTCGTCCAGCGCTGCAATTCCGGTCGCTTCCACGGGACGGATCATCTTTGCCGGAGGTGTTAGCGCGGATGGGAACTTTCGCGCGAGTGTCGATTCAACTTGGAGACGGATTGTGGCTGCGGTAGACATAAGAACTATATTCGCCTTATGTTCGCCCCACCCATTCAACCTGTCAACGGCTGCTGCTGCAGATTTGGTGCAGCAAGATGGCGTTCTGATTGAAAATAAAAGGATTATTTTAGGGATCTACATGGCAGATGGCGGACTTGAACTTACTCTGAAGTTGCTAGGACTTGCGAAGCCGACGGTTTTGAAGCCAAGAAGAACCAAGATTCTTCTGCTTTTTGCGGCAGGCAGACCTTCTGCCTGGGAGTGAAAACAACCGATGATTCGACTTGAAGAGACCACAATCATTGAAGCTCCAATCGAACGTTGCTTCGACCTATCCCGTAGTGTAGAAGTGCATCTGCTCGAGAACGTTCATTCTGGAGAACAAGCGCTAGCGGTCGGAGGCGTTACTGCTGGCCTCGTTGGCCTGTCTGAAGAGGTTACCTGGCGTGCCAAACACTTCGGCGTCTGGCAGAACCTGACCAGTGAGATCACCGCGATGGAGCCGCCCTGCTATTTCCAGGTCACGATGGTTCACGGAATTTTCCGTTTTATGCAGGCGGATCACCTGTTTAAGAGTCTGGAAACCGGCGGGACTGAGATGAAAGACGTTTTCTCGATTGCCGCCCCTCTTCCGCTGCTCGGTCCGCTTGCCGAGGCTCTTTTCCTGCGACGCTATATGCTGGCTCTGCTGCGTGAACGCAATACTGTGATCAAGCGCGTCGCGGAGTCTTCAGAGTGGGAGCAATACCTACCCGACACTTCACAGCGGAGCGAGGACGCTGCGCTATGAAGGTCATCCTTGCTGGAGGAACCGGGCAGGTTGGAACCATCCTCGCTCGGCACTTTCACCGAAATGGGCATGGTGTTGTTGTTCTCAGCCGTAGCTTGCAAATGGCGCCCTGGCGTGTGGTTCACTGGGATGGCTCTACATTGGGTCCATGGCTCGACGAACTCGATTGCAGCGACGTTTTGATCAATCTTGCAGGTAGAAGCGTAAATTGCCGCTACACCCAAAAAAATCGCCGGGAAATTCTTAACTCGCGTGTGCTGTCTACGCAGGTCCTCCATCAAGGGATTGCCGAGATCGAACACCCACCTGCAGTTTGGCTCAATGCTAGTACAGCAACCATCTACCGCCACGCTCTTGACCGGCCAATGGATGAAGCGACCGGGGAATTTGGCGGTAACGAGGCAGGAGCCCCCGACACCTGGAACTTTTCGATTCAGGTTGCGAAGGCTTGGGAAGAGGCTTTCTTCTCCGCTCCGACCCCTGGAATTAGAAAGGTTGCCCTCCGTAGCGCCATGACCTTCAGCGCTGATCGAGGAGGCGTCTTCGATGTGTTTCTGAATCTTGTTCGCCATGGTCTCGGCGGAACTACACTGCCTGGCACTCAATTTGTCTCGTGGATTCACGAGGTCGACTTTATTCGCTCAGTTGAGTTCATCATCAGCAAGAAAGAGATCACTGGTGCCGTAAACCTGGCATCTCCCAACCCACTACCGAATCATGAGTTCCTTGGCGTTCTTCGAAAAGCATGGGGTACGCGCTTCGGTCTGCCGACCACAAGATGGATCCTGGAGCTGGGTACTTTCCTGCTGCGTACCGAATCCGAGCTAGTACTCAAGAGCCGCCAGGTCGTTCCCGGCCGCCTACTCGATGCCGGCTTTCAATTCAAGTATCCAACATGGCCTCAGGCCGCACAGGATTTGGTCGGCCAATGGAGGAGCGCCAACCTATGAGGACTTCTTCGGGCGTCATATTAGTTTTCGCGCCGAGGCCAAGTCGGGGACCATGGCTCTATTTGAAGGGAGATCGCTGACTAGTGAGGGAACATCGTTGATAGACTCCTTTCAGCAAGTCTTCCGAGAGAATCTCCATGCTCCTCCGCCATAGCATCGATGGTGTCACCTATAACTTCGACAATCTTAAAGACTTGCTCGCGAAGGCCACCGCTCCTCGTTCAGGAGACGAGCTCGCCGGTATTGCTGCACGCACGTCCGTAGAACGCATTGCTGCTCGGATGACGCTTGCGAATTTGCCGTTAGCGACTTTTTTGGAAGAACCTGTCATCCCCTATGAGATCGACGAGGTCACTCGTCTTATCTTCGACACGCATGATGCATCCGCCCTGGCACCCGTGGCGAGTCTGACCGTAGGTGAATTCCGCAACTTGTTACTCTCCAACGAGGTCACCCCGGAATTCCTGAGATCTCTCTCTGCGGGGCTGATACCCGAGATGGCAGCAGCCGTCTGTAAGCTCATGCGTGTGCAGGATCTTATTGCCGTGTCTCGCAAGATTTCTGTCCTCACACGCTTTCGTACAACGGTAGGCATGCCAGGTCGCCTTTCAACACGACTGCAGCCTAATCACCCGACTGACGATCTTGTTGGTATCGCTGCCGCGATCGTGGATGGTGTACTTCTGGGGTCGGGCGACGCCGTGATAGGAGTCAATCCTGCCGCCGATAATGTCGTCAGCACAGTGAAGCTCCTTCGACTGATCGACTCCATTCGGCAACGCTATCTTATTCCGACTCAAAGTTGTGTGCTTGCTCACCTCACCACTCAGCTTGCGGCACTTGAACAAGGTGCGCCAGTAGATCTTGTGTTTCAGTCCATCGCCGGAACGGAGCGAGCCAACACCTCATTTGGCATTAACCTGGCTCTCCTTACTGAGGCGAACCAAGCTGCGTCCGAACTTCGTCGCGGTGAAGTTGGTCAAAATGTCATGTACTTCGAAACCGGTCAGGGCAGCGCGCTTTCCGCGAATGCTCATCACGGAGTCGATCAGCAGACCTGCGAGGCTCGCGCCTATGCAGTTGCACGTCACTTCACCCCGATGCTCGTCAACACGGTCGTCGGCTTTATCGGTCCGGAGTATCTTTATGACGGCAAGCAGATCCTTCGAGCGGGGCTCGAGGACCACTTCTGTGGCAAGCTCCTTGGCCTGCCGATGGGCTGCGATGTCTGTTACACCAACCATGCAGAAGCCGACCAGGACGATATGGATTCCCTGTTGACCCTTCTCGGGGCGGCTGGCGTCAACTACATCATGGGAGTTCCCGGTTCTGACGACATCATGCTTCAGTATCAGAGCACCTCCTTCCACGATGCACTTTACCTTCGCGCAACGCTCGGTCTTCGCCCATCGCCCGAGTTTGAAGCGTGGCTTGCCAGCGATATGCCCCACAAACTCTCCCAGCCACTTCAACCGCACCTACTCGTCGGACAATGACGAAGGCAATGTCTCACCTCATCAAAACCACATGCCTGGGTTTGCGCGACCTGACTCCCGCCCGTGTCTCACTGCCCACGACAGGCAACAGTATTGCCACGGATGAGGTGCTTAACTTCGAGCTCGCCCATGCGCAGGCGCGGGACGCTGTCCATGCCTTGTTTCATCTGCCGTCATTTACACAGCGTCTTGTCACCGAGCTACCCATTCTTGGTCAAGCCTCAATTGCAGTCCTCCAGCTGCAAAGTAACGCATCCGATCGCACCGCGTATCTTCGTCACCCTAATCTTGGCCGTACGCTCCACCCTGAATCCGTCGCGCTTCTTCACCCAGCCTCCTGCGATCTGGCCATTGTCATCGCCGACGGGCTCTCTGCTTTGGCCATTGAGCGCAATGCCATCCCTGTGCTTGCCCATCTGCTCCCGAAACTGCTCTCGGATGCCTGGACCATCGCTCCCGTCACGCTTGTTCAACAGGGAAGAGTCGGCATCGCCGATTCGATTGGTTTCCGTCTTGGAGCAAGTTGTAGCCTGATCCTGATCGGCGAGCGGCCGGGACTGTCTTCTCCCGACAGCATGGGCGCATATCTGACATGGTCTCCGCACCCGGACCGTACAGATGCTGACCGCAATTGCCTTTCCAATATCCGGAGCGGTGGTCTCTCACAAGAAGCTGCTGCGGATCGCCTCTTTTGGTATCTCCAGCTTGCGCGTCGAATGCGGCAAACCGGTACTTCGCTGAAAGAAGGTTCCTCCGAACTGAACCTCAAGGCATGAATCCTCTAGCGCCAAAATCACTGGTGAGCGACAGATCCGATCCACGGAGAGGGGAAAACAGCTGTCCGGTAGAGTTCTCAATTGACTCAATAGTCGGATACCGATATAGTCGGTTTCCGACAACAAAACTGACTGTGTACCCCTCAGGGTGAGGATGGTATGAGATTCGTCGGGCGATGAGACCGACCAAATTTACCAGGTGTTGTAAATTTTCCTTGCCTTAAAAACTACGTTTGTAGTAGACAAGGAGCAGAATATGCCTCCAGCGAAACTATCAAAACTCGAATTCCAAGTAATGGAAATCTTGTGGGCCAACAAAGAAGCTTCCATTCGGCAGATTCAGGAAGCTCTTGCGAAGAAGGATTCTACAAAGCGTTCTCATGCCTACACGACGATCCAAACAATCGTTTATCGGCTGGAAGAAAAGGGCTTCGTCCGCCGTGTGGGGAAGGTCGAGAACTTTCATGTCTTCGCCGCCGTAATTACACGGGATAAAGCGCAAAAACGTTTGTTAGATGACCTATTAGGATTTTTTGGGGGCAGTGGGAAGTTGGTAGTGTCACATCTCATTGAGAAAGGCGAACTCACTCTTGAAGATGTGCGTGAAGCAGAAGATCTATTGAAGTCGTCCGTTAAGCGGAGGAAGCCTCAATGAACTTTTCACTCGCTGGAGATGCGGTATTAGCAGCGTTGATACAGCATCTTTGGCAATCGACTTTAGTATGTGCCGCCTTATGGATTCTGAGTCTGATGCTACGACGAAATGCGGCGCGGATCCGCTTTCGGTTGTGGGTTCTTGCATCTGTGAAATTTCTACTCCCGTTCAGTTTGCTTATCGCAGCGGGAGGGGGTTTCTCCAAGAGCATCACGCAGACGCCCAACATAGAACCCCTTCTTTCCTTCGTGATCGAAGGTCCTGCGGAGCAGACGGTTGCGAAGCTACACTCTGAGGCACCGGCTAAAAATATTACTGTTCACGCGTTGACGGCGACGAGATCGAAAAGTGCTGTGCCATTAGCCCTGGCTCTACTGTGGGGAACGGGCGTAGTGACGATCTCGAGTCTTTGGCTTCGACGCTGGTTACACCTTCGTACGTTGGTACGGGGAGGCACGTCGATAGGTAATATGGCGGGCTTACGGGCGGTGATCGTTGAGAGCGACGCTGAGCCTGGCGTCTTCGGCATCTTCCGGCCTGTGCTGATGCTCCCTCGCGGAGTGACATACAAACTGACTTCTATGCAGATGAATGCGATCGTTGCGCATGAGGTTTGCCACGTGCGTCGACAGGACAATCTGACGGCGGCGTTACATATGGCCATCTCGGCGATCTTCTGGTTCCATCCCGCGGTCTGGTGGATCGGTCGACAGTTGATTGTAGAGCGCGAGGCTGCGTGCGACGAGGCAGTTCTAGAGCAATCGCACTCAGCAATGGAGTACGCCGAGGGCATTCTGAATGTCTGCAAGTTTTACCTGGAGGTTCCTGTGGCTTGTGTCTCTGGTGTTACCGGTGCGGATCTGAAGAAGCGGATCGCGCATATTCTCTCGGGCAGTACGGCTGAGAGGCTCTCGATAGCGCGCAAGCTGGTGCTGAGCGCGGCCGGTGTTCTTTCGATCGGTATGCCGATTGCATTCGGCGTGCTGCATGCGTCACGAAGCTATGCGGAGGCTCCCGCGAGGACGAACCCTGACGATACATGGCAGGGCACGCTGCATGTGCCGCAGAAGGATCTGCGCACGGTGTTGAAGATCACCAAGGCCACGGATGGAAAGCTGACCGCGAGCTTCTACAGCATCGACCAGGGCGGTCAGCCGATTTCAGTGAAGGAGACGACGTTTCAGAACGGCGAGCTGAAGCTGAACGTCGAGGCGATCGACGGCGTGTACACCGGCAAGATGTCCCCGGATGGAACGACGATCACGGGTGAGTGGAAGCAGGGCGACCGCCCCCTTCCGCTGATCCTGGTGAGGGCGACGGCAGATACGGCGTGGGCGATCCCGGAACCGCCTCCGAAGCTTCCTCCGATGGCAGCTGATGCCGATCCGAGCTTCGAGGTAGCGACGATCAAGCCGACGGCTCCGGATTTCAAGGGCAAGGGCTTCGGCGGGCCACCGCGCCGCTTCGGCACGCGGGGCACTACGCTGCTCGACATCATGTCGTTTGTCTATGGAGTGAATCCCAAGCAGGTTGTCGGCGCGCCAGCCTGGGCGGAGACGGATCGCTTCGACATCACGACCGGGCAGCCAGATGTGCCGGGCGCGCCTAGCCAGAAGCAGGATAAGTTGATGATGCGCAAGCTGCTGGAGACGCGCTTCGGTTTGAAGTATCACAAGGACCAGAAGGAGATGGCGGCCTACGTGCTGGGCGTGGCGAAGGACGGCTCCAAGATGACCAAGAGCACAGCGGATCCGCATTCGTCGCCTGCCTTCTTCTTCACCAAGTTGGGTCACCTGACGGTACGCAACGCGACGATGGACGACGTGGTGCAGGGCTTCCAGGGCGCGGTCTTCGATCGCCCGGTGGTGAACCGCACAGGCATCGAGGGGCATTGGGATTTTTCGTTGAAGTGGACGCCGGACGAGACGCAGTTCCAGGTCTTCAATATGAAGATCGTCCCGGATGAGTCGCCCGACGCGCCTCCGCCGATCTTTACCGCAATACAGGAGCAGGTTGGCCTGAAGCTGGACGCGGCGAAGACGATGGTGGACGTGATGGTTCTGGACCACGTGGAAAAGCCAAGCGAGAACTGATTCGATGCCCGGAAAGCGCAGTGGAGTGAGAGCATGGCTGCGCCCTGCGCTCTTGTTGCTGGCGCTGCATGTGTCGGCGTTCGCGGCGGAGCATCATGGACGGGTCCTCTTCAATGGAGCACCCGTCCCCGGTGCGGTCGTAACCGCGACGCATGGGACACAGCAGCTGCAGACGGTGACGGATGGGCAGGGGATCTTTCAGTTTCTCAGCCTCGCGGATGGCGAGTGGACAATCCGCATCGCGATGCGGGGCTTTGCGATGCAGGAACAGACCATCAGGCTGGACAAGAGCACGCTGGCGAGCAGCTTCGAGCTGAAGATGCTTTCGGCGGCCGATGTGTTGGCGCTGGCGACGATGTCGATGCCGCCGCCGATTCCTCCTCCGCTGGTGGCGAGACCAAAGGAGAAGAAGGCGGAGGTGGTCGACACGCCTGCTCCCGCTGCGGCAGGCAGTGATGTGGACAAGAGCGCGGATGGCCTGCTGATCAACGGCAGCGAGAATAATGCGGCGACGTCGAAGTACTCCATTTCGCAGGCATTCGGTTCGCGCAGGCCGGGAGCAAAGGGGCTGTATACGGGTAGCATCGGCGCGCAGGTAAGCGCGTCGCCATTTGATGCGCGGCCTTATTCTGTGACGGGGCTGGAGGTACCGAAGGCGTCATACAACACGATCAATGGTGTGGTGACGCTGGGTGGACCTCTGAAGATTCCGCATTTGCTGCGCGATGGACCGACGTTCTTTGTGGGCTATCAGTGGATGAGAACCACCACGGCCGGTACGCAATCCGGCCTGGTGCCGACCGAGGCGCAGCGCAGCGGTGATCTTTCGAATACGCTGACGGCTCAGGGAACGCCGGTGAGCGTGGTCGATCCGACGACAGGTTTACCTATCACCGGACCGGTGCCGCTGAGCGCGCAGGCGCAGGCGCTGCTGGAGTTGTATCCACTGTCGAATCTTGCGGGAAATACACGGTACAACTACCAGACGCAGGTGCTGACGAACATGCATGCCGATGCGCTGCAGTCGCGGATGGATAAGAGCCTTGGCCGTCGCGACCAGGTGTATGGTGGGTTTGCCTTTCGCAGCATGCGCTCGAGCAACGAGAACCTCTTTCACTTTGTCGATGTGACGAACACGCTGGGTATCGACAGCAATGTGCACTGGTCACATCACTTCCCGCATCAGCTTCTGCTGGATACGGGATATCGTTTTACGCGGCTGCGGACGCAGGTGCGACCGTTCTTTGCCAATCGCGAGAATATCTCAGGCGATGCCGGCATCACGGGCAATGAGCAGAGTCCGGAAAATTGGGGCGCGCCCGATCTCTCATTCTCAAGCGGTATTGCGGGGCTGTCAGAGGCGAAGAGCGCGTTCAATCGCAATCGCACGGATGCGCTCTCAGTGGAGGCGACGTGGGTGCATCGACGGCACACGGTGAGCTTTGGTGGCGATCTGCGCTGGCAGCAGTTCAACCAGTTTGGGCAGCAGAACGCTCGCGGCATCTTTACCTTTACCGGGGCGGCAACACAGGCTAGCGGCAGTACGGGGTCGGACCTCGCGGATTTTCTAATCGGCGTGCCGGATACAAGCCAGATCGCTTACGGCAACGCAGATAAATATTTCCGGCAAAGAGTCTATGACCTGTTCGTCAACGACGACTGGAGGATTAGGCCGGAGCTGACGCTCAGCACTGGACTGCGCTACGACTATGGCTCTCCCATGACGGAGCTGAAGGGCAGGCTGGTGAACCTGGACATCGCGAGCGGCTTTGCGGCGGTGGCACCGGTGCTGGGAAGCGACCCAACGGGATCGCTGACGGGCACGCAGTATCCGTCGTCGCTGGTGCGGCCGGATAGGCGCAACTTCGAGCCGAGGGTGGGGCTGGCGTGGCGACCATTGCCGACGACACCGTTGGTGGTGCGGGCGGGCTATGGTGTCTACGTGGATACGTCGGTCTATCTTTCGAGCGTGCAGACGATGTCACAACAGTCGCCGCTCTCGACGAGTTTGACCGTGTCGAACGGGCCGGGCTGCGCGCTGACGCTAGGCGATGGTTTTCACAACTGCACGGGGACGACCTCAAACACGTTTGCCATGGACCCGAACTTTCGCGTTGGGTATGCGCAGGTGTGGCGACTCTCGGCACAGCAGGACCTGCCGGGATCGATCGTGATGACGGCGTCGTATCTGGGCACGAAAGGTACGCGCGGGCCGCAGGAGTTTCTGCCGAATACGTATGCTCCGGGCGCGACGACGTATTGTGCGACCTGCCCGCGAGGGTTTACGTATCGTACGTCGAATGGAAACTCGATTCGCCACGCGTTCGATCTCCAATTGCGGCGCAGGCTGCGCGGTGGCCTTACGGCGACGCTCAACTACGAGTATGCGAAGTCGATCGATAACGATTCGTCCCTGGGTGGGGCGGGATATGCGACGGCGTCCACGTCTTCTTCGGGATCGTCAGGCCCGTCGGGATCGTCAGGCTCTTCAGGGATATTGACTGCCTCGGCGAGTACTCCAGCCGCAGATATGGTTGCGCAGAACTGGCTCGATCTGCGGGCCGAGCGCAGCCGTTCGAGCTTCGATCAGCGGCACCTGGTGAAGTTCACCTTTCAGTACACGACGGGGATGGGGCTGCATGGGGGCAACTTCTTCAACGGCAAGGGCGGTGCTCTGTTGAAGCAGTGGACGGTCTCTTCGGTGCTGACAGCGGGAACGGGATTGCCGCAGACACCGATCTATTTTGCGACGGTGCCGGGAACAGGCGTGACGGGGACGATTCGCCCGGATCTTACAGGGGCCGATATCTATGCGGGGAGCCCGGGCTATCACCTGAACTCAGCCGCGTTTGCTGCGCCAACTGCAGGACAGTGGGGCACCGCGGGGCGCTACTCGCTTGACGGGCCGGGATTGATCACGCTGGACTCTTCTGTCGCGAGAAACTTCCGGATGCGCGATCCGTTCACGCTCGATGTGCGGGTGGATGCGACGAACGTTCTGAATCATGTGGTGTACACGGGGTGGAACTCCATTACCAATAGCACGACCTTCGGCCTGCCGACCAATACGCAGGGGATGCGCAGCCTGCAGATCAGCGGGAGGCTGCGATTCTGATGACGATGCGGCTTTCAACGAAATGCGCGGTTGTGTTGGTTGCAATGAGTGCGTCGTTTGTTGGCGCGCAGCAGATTGGATCGAACGAGACACAGGGCAAGGACACAACGTATACCCTCAGCGTGAAGTCACAGCTGGTGACAGAGAGCGTGGTCGTCAAAGATAAGCAGGGTAAGTTTGTCTCGGGTCTGACGGCGAAGGACTTTGCCGTGACGGAGGATGGAACGGCACAGACGATCCGCGTCTTCGAACGCGAATCGCTGCCGGTGGACGCGACGCCACTGCCGGTGACACCAGAGGATGAGGAGAGCATCCACATCTACAAAAGGCTGGGCCGCACGACGTATGGTCCGGAGGACAAGGCGAGGAGCTACAAGGACCGCCGGCTGATGGCGTTCTACTTCGACATGACGGCGATGCCTCCGGATGATCAGCTGCATGCGCTGCAGGCGGCAGAGAAGTTTGTGCGCACGCAGATGACCGAGGTGGATCTGGTGTCGATCCTGCGCTACCAGGGCGGGGCGGTGGATGTGTTGCTGGACTTTACGGCGGACCGCACCAAGATTCTCAGCATCCTTGAGACGATGGTGGTGGGCGAGGGGCAGGGCTCGGGCGAAGGTGTGGACGATAGCAGCAGCGCGGACGCTGGCGCAGCGTTTGGACAGGACACGAGCGAATTCAACATCTTCAATACTGACCGGCAGCTCTCGGCGCTGCAGACGACAGCGCACATGCTGGACCAGATCAACGAGAAGAAGAGCCTGTTGTATTTCTCGAGCGGGTTGCGTCTGAACGGGAACGACAACCAGGCGCAGCTGCATGCGACTGTGGACGCAGCGGTGAAGGCGGGGCTATCGTTCTGGCCGATCGATGCGCGGGGGCTGGTGGCGCAGGCTCCGCTGGGCGATGCGACGCAGGGATCGTCGGGCAATTCAGGAATGTACAGCGGCAAGGCGGCACAGGCGACCAACGATCGCCTGCAGCAGTCGCAGGACACGCTATACTCGCTTGCGGCGGATACGGGCGGCAAGGCGTTCTTCGACAACAACGATCTTGCGGGTGGAATTGTACGGGCGCAGCGCGCTATCTCGGACTACTACCTGATCGGCTACTACACGACGAATACGGCGCAAAACGGGCGTTTCCGGAAGATCAAGATCACGCTCCCGGAAAACCTGAATGCGAGTCTGGACTATCGGCAGGGGTACTACGCGAACAAGCAGTTCGGCAAGTTCAACGGTGCAGAGAAAGAGCGGCAGCTGGAAGACGCGTTGATGCTAGGCGATCCGATCACGGACCTGACGGTAGCCATGGAAGTGAACTACTTCCAGCTGAATCGCGCGGAATACTTTGTGCCGGTGACGGTGAAGATACCGGGACGCGAGCTGGCGCTGGCCAAGAAGTTCGGCAATGAGCATACAGTGATCGACTTTGTGTGCGAGATCAAGGATGAGATGGGGCTGACGGTCTCCAACCTTCGCGACAACGTCGATGTAAAGCTGAGCGATGCCTCTGCGACAGAGCTGGCGAAGCGGCCGATCGAGTACAGCACGGGTTTCACGCTGCTGCCGGGCCACTACACGATCAAGTTCCTGGCACGCGATGACGAGACGGGACGCATGGGGACGTACCAAGGGGTCTTCGTGATTCCCAACCTCAGCAAGGCGACGAAGCAGCTGCCGATCAGCTCGGTGGTGCTGAGCAATCAGCGCGTGGACACGCGACAGGCGCTCTTCAACACGATGAAGGGCAAGGAGCAGGCAAAGAATGATGCTGCAAATCCGTTGGTGAATAGTGATGGGAAGCTGATTCCTAGCGTTACCCGGACATTCCGGATCGATCGCAATATAGAAGTTTTCCTTCAGGCATATTTGGGTAGTGCCCCGGCAAGCGATGGTTCCTCTGCGTCGAAGGCAAAGTTGACAGAGAATCCGCAGGTCATTGCTTTTGTCAGTTTGTATCGCGACGGTCTAAAGGTCATGGATAGCGAACCGATCCAAACGTCAGCTTTGACAGAGAGCCGTTTAGGGACAGTGCCGATTGATCTTAAGGTTGGGATCGCAAAACTGAGTCCCGGAGAGTATCAATGCCAAGTGACGGTACTCGACCCGTCCGGGAATCGTGCGGCGTTTTGGCAGGGACCGGTCGCCCTTCGATAAGCCGACATAGGTTCTCAGGCAAACAGCCACGTGGAGCGGAAGCTCCGGAAGGCAGCCGCCGGGGCGGCTTCATTTCTGCCGGTCGACTACGACCGGGCTTACGATGCTCTCGACGTGATGTCCGGTATTGCCGAAACACACAATGTCACAGTCGGATAAGGAACCGGTCAAGATTATCTGGCGGAGAGTGGGGGATTCTCTGTACATGTCATTTTCCTCAATGAATTCGCTAGTTTATTGCTCGTGATATCGCCATGATATCTTTTTCGTGAGGTTAGTCAATGGCGAATGTCAAAGTTTCACTTGTGAGGCGATGCAAGCTTTCGGACGGCAGTTGGAGGTTCTATCCGGTCGCTGCGGCTAAGAACGGCAAGCTCAAGGCCAACACGGTGATTGTTGACGGGGTTGAGGCCGTCTATCCCATCGGGACCTACGTGCTGCGGCACTACCAGGGTAAGAAGCTAGTGTGGACTCGCATCGAGGGCGGTCCATCTGAGGCACTAGCTGCGCTGAATCTAGCTAGGAAGCGGTCATCTGCTAAAGCGGCTGCGGCTGATGCAGGGATACAGGTCATTTCGAATCCTAAGCGCGAATCCATCCGTGACGCGCGTGACAGGTTTGTTGACTCTGCCCTAGCTCGCGGATCGAAGGAAGCGGCTGAGGTCTATGGCAGGTCGCTCGATGAATTCCTAGAGACCTGTTCTAAGACCTACTGCGACCAGATTGACCATGGTGACGTGGTGGTGTTCCACAAGGCAATGAGACAACGCGACCGCTCCGACAGAACCGTCTTCAACAGGCATATGCACCTGCGGTCTTTCCTTATCTTCCTAGGCTTGAGTGGGCCTAAGTTGGATGAAGTCGCCGGGAAGAAAGCACCTCGCTTCGAGAAGCAACTCGTTGATATCTACGAGCAGGGTGACCTTGATGCTTTCTTCGAGAAGGCTGTCAAGACTCCTACCGACGCCGTCTTCTACGATCTGCTGTTAGAGACAGGACTACGTGAGAGAGAAGCCATGCACCTTGAATGGGTGGACCTGAAGTTTGACCGTAACGTTCTGAAGGTCGAGTCGAAGCCACGCTACAAGCACAAGATCAAAGACGCAGAGGAACGGGAGATCCCGCTGAGTGAATCACTGGTGAAGAAGCTGAAGACCTACCGAGAGAAGCACAAAGAAGATCACCTTGTTTTCGGTCGGACGGGTACTACACCGGACGGTCATCTGCTCCGTAGATTGAAGACGCTGGTACGCAAGGCTGGGCTCAACTGCGGTAGATGTGAAGGTTGTTCGAAGCCAATCAGCGAGTGCGAACAATGGTATT
>Ga0193717_1000209_pt1 | contig 46616 bp, 62 predicted proteins | sample U2c2metaG_FD_145900 | JGI IMG/M metagenome (GOLD analysis project Ga0193717, IMG submission 145900) | Soil microbial communities from a riparian zone of the East river system, Colorado, United States - U2c2 | ecosystem: Environmental > Terrestrial > Soil > Riparian zone | place: USA: East River... | reverse complement strand
GATGCGAAGGCGATCGGTGGCGGTGGCGTTTTCGAGGATGACACTGGCAAACAACTGCCGCTTGTTGGCTCGTCTCCGCATCCGGCTTTCGATGACGCTTGGGTGTTGTGGGTAGCTAGAGCGGATGTTGTCGATTACCCTCTTCGAGGGACATTGACGATTGTCTGCGCGGATCTGACATAACTGAATAGTGCATTAACAGGAATCGGAAACTAGGAGCACGAAGATGCCTTCCGAAAACAACGCTCAGATGATCGAAGACAAGTACGCCCCGACAGCGTGGGGCGGTGGTAATGAGTTTGACTTCACGACTCCCTCTGGCCAGCTATGCCGGCTGCGCCGTATGGACCCGGTTGCCCTATTGGGCGAGGGTCTTTTGGATAAGTTGGATTTCCTCACCAGCATGGTCGTCAGTGACCACCTCCCGAACGCCAAAAAGACGGCTCTCGAGCGGGCCAAAGAGGCGAAAGCGAAAGTCGGCACCGCTGGTATGACCGAAGAGGAGAAGGAGGCCGAAAAGAATAGCAAGGTCATGGAGGAGATCTTCCAGGATCCCAAGCGGATGCAAGAACTGGTGAAGACGCTAGACAAGGTTCTCGTCGCAGTGACGATCAAGCCGGAGATATTGGCTATCCCGGAAGTGTTCGAGAACAACCGTGTCGAAGGCGCTATCTACACGGATCACATCGACTTCAACGACAAGATGGCAATCTTCAACCGCATGATGAAGGGGGTGAAGGATCTCGAATCGTTTCGTGAAGACGCCGTCGAATCTGTGGGGTCTGTGGCACGAAGCGCAAGCGTTTCAAAGCCGACCAAGCGCATTACTACACGTAAGCGATGATCTAGCGGCGTACTACCTAGACCGAGCAGTGCGCACGTTTGGTCAGGATCTAGAACAAGCTCTCGAAGAAGCGGTGGCGCAAGGCAAGCGAAAGAAGCCATTAAGCGATACCGAGAGATTGCGAAAGCGTCGGGAAGTCATTGAGAGATATCTGGGCATCAAGATAGAGCGTAAATATCGAGACCCCGGAAAGGGTTGAGCGCCATGCCGGATTATAATCTCGGAAGGGCTCACGGCGTCATCCGAGTGGACTATGAGGGCGATGGCGCTAAAAGAGCTCGAGAAGATATCAAGGACGTAGGAGACGAGTCAAAGGCTTCTGCGACTAAGATCGACCAGTCAACTAAACAGTCTTCGCGCTCGCTGCAGGATCTAGGTAGGACTGCGAAGGGCACTAAGGTTGCCCCAGAAGTTGATAGAAATGCTTTTCAGCAGTTGATGAACAACATTACGAATCTTGACAAGAACGTGCGGAGGGGCACGGGCGGGCTCAACACGATGAATTCCCGCGTGCGCTTGATGGCGGCCGGAGTGGCGCTGGCCGCTCCGCACGTTGCTGGTTTAGGCGTCAGCCTGGCTGCTCTCTCTGGGTTAGCTGGAGTGGCTGCGGGAGCGCTGGCAGGGTTGGCCGCTGCTGGCAGCACGCTCGTGGTAGGTATGCAGGGCATCGGTACTGCTTTCAAGGAGGCCGCTGCACAGACTAAGGCAGCGGGTGCGGGGGCTATTGCTAGTGGCAAGGCACAACGCGCGGCAGCGCAAGCTATCGAGTCCGCCAAGAAGAGCTTGCAGGGTGCTGAGGAGAATCTTCAGCGTGTGCAGGAGGAGGCTGCGCGTAGTGCTATTGAAGCAGCACGAGCGGTAGTAGGCGCTCAGCGAGACCTCATTGACGCGCAACGAGACGCGGTACGCGCACAGCAATCGCTCAGCCGTGCGCGGATGGACGCTACCCGCCAACTCGAAGATATGCGCGATGCGCTGAGCGGCGGAGCGTTTGATGAGCGCCAGGCCGTCCTCGACCTTAAAGAGGCCCAGGAGGAGCTAGCCGCCGTTCAGCGCGATCCTACGGCTAGCGATAGAGAACGCCAGCAAGCCATATTGAACCTAGAGAAGCAGCAATTCGCGCTGGAACAAGTGAGATTGGAGAATCAAAGACTAGCCGTCGATCAAGCGGCGGCAGCCGCTGCGGGGGTAGCCGGCAGTGATCAGGTAGTTAGTGCGCAAGACAATGTGCGAGATTCTGCTCGGCGAGTAATTGACGCGCAGCAATCGCTAGCGGACGCGCAGGAGAATGTTCGTCGAACGCAAGTAGAGAGCTCTCGTTCTATCCGGGATGCTATCCAGGGCATCATAGAGGCGCAAGCTGCTCTTAAGGAAGCCTACATAGACGCGGCGGAAGCTGGAGCGCAAGCGGGTGCTCGCATGGCCGACGCGATGGCGGACCTCAGCCCCAACGCACGCGCCTTCGTTCAGGAAATTCTTAACCAGCGCAGCGCATGGGACGATCTCAAGAAGAGTGTACAAGACGATCTGTTTGGTGACCTTGCCAAAGATGTAGCACCGCTGGCAAAGACGTGGTTCCCGCTGCTCAGGGAGTCGATGGGTGGAGTAGCTAAGAGCCTTAATGGCATGATTGATGGCGTCGTTGAATTCGCCAAGGCTAGCGAGACACAGGAAAACGTTCGAGCCATCTTTGGAAATACCAGCGAAGCGCTTGGCGAAATGCGCAACGTCCTGCGTGATTTGCTTTTTGCATTCCTTGACATAGCTAAAGTAGGTAGTGACTTCCTCCCTGAGATGGCTCGTGGCGCGGCGGACGCGGCAGCACGATTCCGGGAGTTCATCGGCGAGGCGCGCAAGTCCGGAGATCTCCGTAAGTGGATGCAAGACGCAATGGATGCTACAAGCGAGCTGTGGCAGTTGTTCAAGAATCTTGGATCTATCATCGCGAGCGTATTTACCGGGTTGGATCAGGCCGGCGGAGGAGCTCTCGACACCCTCACAGAACTCACCGGCAAGATAGCGGCCTTCCTCAAGACGGCCGAAGGGCAAGACGCGTTGCAGTCCCTCGGCGCGGTGTTGCGATCTATCGGTGGCGCATGGGGCAAGGTATTCCTTAGCGTTCTTGAATCAGCTGCTGATCTGTTGATTATTCTCGAGCCACTCATTGTCGGTGCTGCTGATGCGGCCGGCACATTGTTAGCTGGGGCATTCCAGGTCCTTGGCGAAGTCGTCAAGCCGTTCGCGGAGTTCCTCGCCTGGGCTTCGCCGTTCCTCGGGCCGTTCATCGGCAGCATCTACGCTATGAACGTAGCGGTCAATCTCGCGAAGGCTGCATGGGCCGCATTGAACGTCGTCATGAAGGCCAATCCATTCGTTCTCATCGGTGCTCTCATCGCCGCCCTCGTCATTCTCATCATCGAGAACTGGGATGTGATCGGCCCTAAGATCAAGGCTGCTTGGGATTGGATCAAGAGCGTTGCGGAGACAGTATGGACAGCCATCGAAAAAGCCATCATAGAACCTCTTCAGAGAACCTTTGAATTCATTCAGGTCGGGTTGAAGATAGTCAATGATTTTTTCCAGAATGCTTGGAGCGGTATCAAGAGTCTGACGAACGATGCTTGGACTTGGATCAAAAACACTATCAGAACAACCATGGATAACATCGGGAGGTTTATTACCGACGGTCTCGGTAACATCGGGGATCTGTTCCGGGGGCTGCCGGCTAAGATAGGTAGCTTTATCAAGAGCCTGCCGGGCATGATGGTTAATCTAGGCAAGGATATCATCAATGGCATCCTGCGCGGCATCGGTAGCATTGGTTCGAAGATTGGCCAAGAGCTCAAGAGGCTCGCAGAGAATGCCTGGCGCTCAGTCAAGAACTTCTTTGGAATCAGTTCCCCTTCCAAGCTGATGGCCTATGCCGGCGAGATGATTGGCGAGGGTCTTATTCGAGGAATCCTGGCCATGCAGAACGGAGTGGCCAGCGCTGCTGAGACGCTTAGCAATGCTGCCGCTACAGCTATGACCGGATCGGTGGGTGACCTGGCTGCCACAATGTCGGTCGGGGCTGACACGTCGGGGCTGTCGGGCAACACGACCCTGACTGGCACGGTCCCACTAACTGCCACGGCGTCCGGGCGAACTTCGGAGGGCGGGAGTGGGGGAACGACTATCATTATCGACAACCTTGTGCTGCACATCGCAGGCAACCTAGACCCGACTAATCCGACCGCTTATCGCGAAGCTATCAAACGGATAAAGGAATCCATCCGCACGGTGGATAAGGAGTACGTCTGATGCCTACGCCAACGCTCCTCCTTGGGCGAATGAGAATGCGCGAGGATAGAACAGTTGCTGAGACTGGCGACGGGGCCGGTGACAGAGGGTTAGCGTTGAGCGGCCAGGAGTCCATCCCCCGCCTCTCCCACGCAGCCGTCACGCGGCAACGCGAGGACTTTCTGACACTGGCTGGAGATTTCTTGCCGGTGGTATTCGGCATCAAGACATATCTCAATGGCTACTACACCGTTGATGACATTCAGGGGACGATCGAGGATTGGGATGACGACTTGGCGGTATTCCGCTGGTCGGCAAATCTTACGAGGGTCGGCACCGAAAACGAGGTGGACATTGAAAGTAGGCTTAGCGGTTCGATCACTCGGCAGAATAACTTTGCTGTTGTTGGGGAGCGGACGCACGCGCCTGCTATTGGGCACGCTGGTTATTGGACCGACGCTACTATCACGAGCGCAGTGGTCCGCACGGGAGCCGATGGCGCGATTACCGTGTACCGAGGGCTTGGCACAGATGTCAGCCCGCGTTGGGCTTCCCTCCCGGAGAGCTACGCCAACGGCCGAGTTAGTTTCTTCGACGATGAAGGTATCGAGCGAGCTGGCGACAGTGCTCGGCTTAGCCCAACGGCTTGGGAACTCAACAACGGCCTAGTACGTATCAAACCGTTGTTAAGCGCGGGAGTCCTGGAAGTTAGCGCGTGGTCCGGTGGCGCATGGCATGCGAAGACGTGGGACATTCTGAGCGGCGGCGTGAGTCTGGGCACCTTCCAGTTCTGCAGCATCCTTAGCAACCAGTACGAGTCCGTGGCTATCCGTCTGATGAAGACCATGACTAGTGGCCGGCTGTACCTAGACCTAGTGTTGCGGCGCGGGTACCGGTTCGCGGAGTTGTACGTTCAGCACGAGTACGGCACCACTTTGAAGATTCAAAGAGCTACGGCGGACGCGGGTACCAACTCGCTCGGCGGCACTATCGTGGATGATTCCAACGATGGAGACGGCAACCGGTACATTGTGGGCAGTGCCCGCACTTTTGTTCCGGACATTGTGAACGGCGGGTTTTCTGTTGCGGGCACTACGGTTCTGGATGCATTCGTGGGCGCGGTCGTGGCCGGTAGCGGCGCAGTGGCTGGCGACACGGCGGTAGACCTGCAAAAGCAATACATCGGAGCGCCAACAGAGTTCGTGCAAGGGGTGAAGAGATAATGGCCGTAGCGGAAACACTGCGTGGCCTCGGTGGTTGGGGCTTGCAGATCAAACCCAACATTCCAGACAATCTCTGGAAGGCCATTGACTACTTCGGGCACATCGTGGTGCACACCGGGCCGTCAGTTGACCCGCGTATTAGTGGCGACAGCCTACTCAAGAGCTCGCGCTATACCGGGGTGTTGCGCAGCATTAGCGAGACCACTGGTCAGAAGGCTATCGGTGGTCTCGGCGTTGCGATGTGGTTGGGCGACCCAGACAGTAAGAGCGACATTATAGAAGACCTTCTTGAAGTCGATGGTAGTTTCCAGGACGTCATCGAAGAAGTAATGGATGGCTTCGACGCGGTCACTATCGGGACCATCTTCAACATTGCCGAGACCTACGCGGGCAGCTTTCAGTTCCAGAGCCGCCGAGAGATCGTCGATTATATTTGTCAGACGGTGGGCGCAGCATGGCGGGTAAACGGAGACGCGACGCTGGACGCCGGTTTGGAGTCCGATCTGTTCGTCACGAACCCGAAGATGCTGGTGGTACGTAAGCGAAACTCGAACAAGAACACTGCTAGCGCCGACGACATGTTCTTGCGCGCGCTCAGCGGCGAGCTCGAGACCGGGCGGGATGTTGAGGACTTCACCACTCGTTTGCTGCTGATGGCGCAAGGGTCCGGCGGCCAGTTCGCTAGCGCTACGGCGGACATCGATCCGGGTCTCAATCCGTACAAGGATCTCTACGGTAACCCGGTCAAGATGACGCGCATTGTTCAGGAGTCGGAAACAGACCCCACCAATGCCCCGGCTCGGGCGCAGCTCCAGTTGAACAGGTTCAGCGGTACCCGGGACGCGCTCACGCTCAACAGCAATTTCTACGACATCAAAGGCGACGCGCAGATCGGGGACTACGTCGGGGTGTTTGACCCGGCTATGGGATTGCTGGATTACAATAACGAAAAGCAATTTCGTAGCGAGCGCATTAACCCTATCAATCTCAAGCTTACCGAGGCTTCTTGGCCGGTTACGAAGAAGATGAGTGTCTTCTACCGGGATTACCTCGGGGAGTGGTACGACCTCACGCCGCATGTCATTCCAGAGAGCGGCGATACGATCTTGGTGGTTGGCGGGTACAATCGCAGCCTCAGTGACGGCGGCAGCGGATCCTTCCCAATTACACCACCTGAAGTAGACACTACTATCCCCGGCGAAACCGAATGGGACCTCCCGTTTAATCAGTCGATGTACCAGTCACCGGTTACGGGCGAGAGTCGTTCGGAAGTTGAGCTAAAGTGGTTCAAACCGAACAACACTAATGACACGCCGATGGCGGATTTATCGCATTATGAAATGCGTTATCGGGCTAATGAAGCCGCCGTGGAGGATCTTACGATCGACGACGTTGGGGAGTATACTCTCGACGAGCTTGACACGGTTGACGAGCCTATTGAATATGGCGGCGCTACTTCTTGGCAATACGCCACAGCGCCTGGAGACGTCTTGCGGTTCCGTTTGCAAGAGCTCGTGCCCTCTATGAGCTACGAAGCGCAGATCCGCGCGGTAGACACCGCTCGTCCGGCCAACCTCGGGGCATGGTCTGATCTTATCGGTTTTCAAATGTCTCGGGACATCATCCCCCCAGCCGTGCCCGCAGCTCCCATCATTGTGGCCAATCCGATGGCCGTTCTTATGGAGCATCATCTGGGGCGCGCGGACGGTGGGGAATTCAATCTAGACAGAGATCTGCATCACCTGGAACTGCATTCAGGTACCAGTCCCATTTTCCAAACAACAATTGAAACACTCATCGGAAAGGTGTTGGCTAACTGGGGGATGATCACTGGTGAGATCCCCATTGTCGCTAGCTTTCAGATTACGACTATCGGCCCGCAGTTCTACAAAGTCGTTGCGGTGGATCAATCCGGTAACAAGTCTATGCCTTCAATAGCAGTGGAACAGACGGCCGACCTCATCGACAACCAGTATGTGCGCAATCTCGTGGTGGATAAAGTGACGGCCGGCACTATCTCTGCGGACTGGATCGTAGGTGGGTATATTCGAACGGCCAAGACAGGCGCTCGCGTGGAGATGAGCTTCGAGGGCATTCACGGTTACAACTCCGCAAACGAGCGTCTGCTGGACTGGAACAATGAGACTGGCAAGCTGCATGTTCAGGGCAAGGGTGGCATCGAGATTCAGGACGGCGCGCTTCGCGTGCTGAACGCTGCCGGAGACGTTATTGTCGAACTTGGGGAGTGTTCTGACGGTCGTCATGGATTGCAGGTTTTCAAGGATAACGGTGCACGAGTAGCGCGCATTGGGGAGCTGGAGTCCGTTGGTGGAGAGGGGATTGAATTTGTAGATGACCTCGGGAAACTAGTCAGAGCTAACACTTTGGCCTTTGGAACTAATGCCAGTACTGTCACGGGAGTCGGTACATTGACTCCTCCAACAGGTTTTCAAGACTTGCCCGGCTCTGCAGGTCCTGTCGTTTCTGTAACGGTTGGAAACTCAGGCAGAGCCATTGTAATTGTCAGTTCATGGATTTTAGCGAACAACCTTACGCTCGCTGGTCAAGTGAGCTTTGATTGTCTTGACGCTAATGGCGTAACAACAGGAGCCAGTCAATTCAGGGCATTAGCTGCAGAATATACTAACTCAAGCTCTTCACGATTAACATTTGTTACTGGTCTTCCGGCTGGCAATACTACATTTACTTTGAAGTATCGAGCAACTGGGAACGGTGCTACTTATGGCAATGTTCAGTTTGTAGATCGACACCTTTTCGTAATCCCTTTCTGAGGAGGATATATGGTAACAACTGATCGGCTCAATATGGAGCTTCTAGAAGGCTCCGACCGGATGTCTTTCGAAATGAAGGACAAAGTTAATGCAGCGCTGGAGCGTATGGATTACGCGGCGGGATACTTCCCAGTCACCTCTCTTTCCATGCCCGTGCCCCCGGACACGTTCCCGGGTATGCAAGTGCGTCAGGAGGATACTGGTCTTAGATTCATTCGGAACATGCTGGACAATGGTTGGTTGCCACTAGGCGGGGACAAGTTCAACACCATCGGTAACGGAGCCATTCGAGCCCTTAGGCCGCTGCGTCCCCTCGGAACAGATGCTCAGCACAGTGCATTCCCGGCGATCCTGTATAAGCAGGACGGGTCGCTGATGTGCACTTATCGCCAAGGTAGTGATCATATCACTGCTCGAGATGGTGTTCTCAAAGTAGTTCGTAGCACTGACATGGGTCGCACTTGGACGGCTCCTGTCACTTTACTTTCCCTTCCAGGGATTGACCTTCGTGACTCGGGATTGTCTGAGAGCAGGGACGGCACGAAGGTCTGGTTGACATACTGCAAGACCACGGCCATCGCTCCATTCAACGGGGCTTACTTTCGCACCTCTACAGATGGAGGTGTTACGTTCGGAACAGAGATCCGTATAGATAACGGCGTCACGGCTGCGTGTGTCTCCTCTATTGTGGAGTGTGATAATGGCGATCTAATTATGCCCTGGTACGGAACAACAGGAGCCGAGGGCTTCCGATCGGTGTGGATCGCTCGCTCGGTCAACGGCGGCACTTCTTGGACTTCTACCCGACTAGTTAATGGCGCGACGGCCGGAAGGCATTATGAGGAGCCGTGCATCGCTAAGAAAGGTTCTACGTTAGGGATGACGTTCCGCTGGGGTGCTATTGACTCTATCGGATTTACAAGTTCTGTGGATGACGGAGCAAACTGGGCTGGCGGAACTAGTGAATTCCTTGGAACGGGTAAGCCGAATTGTTTCTGGGTTAACGAAGATACCCTCGCAGTTATCTATCGGCAGCGTTTCGATTCTTCTGCCGTCATTCGATACACCCGTAATCTCGGCACGAGTTGGCATGGTGAAAAGCAGATAGAGCGCAAGCTCGGTACTAACGGATGGATGTCTTATTCAGACGTAGCAATGGTTCAGCAGGGCATAGGAATTTTGGCTTTGGGCCAGGAGACTTCTACCACGCTCTCTAGGATCTTCTTCTCTGCCGTTGGAGAAGCTGGAGCAGTTACTCCGTTCGGCATTTTGCCAGAGGAGGATATTGCCACTGCGCAGAACATAGATGGAGTCATATTCGCCACGAACTTCGATCAGCCGGACGGGGCGCTGGCGAGTCCGTGGGCGGTCACGGTTGGTGCGGTCAACGTGAGTAATGGATTGGCCATCCCACAGACTTCTGGCACGCAGCATATCGCGCGGATCTTCGCAGCCACAGTGGAATATGAGATCGAAGCCGAAATGCTGTGGAGTGGAGCCGGGGCGACTGGCTATGGCGGAATTATTTTCGCGATGACCGATGGAGCTTCTTACTGGGCATTCCTGCGAGATGTTTCAGCAGCGGTAGAAGTGTTACGGATCTATCAGTGGTCGGGCGGAGTGCCAACTATGAAGGCCACGATCAACAACAGCTACGAGCCGAGTACATACCACAAAATGCGGGTGGTTAAGAAGCATGGGACGGTTCGCTGCTACTACAACGATGCGAGCGTGCTCGGCTACAAGATGTCTGGGCCGGAACTGACCTCGACCTCGGCTGGTCTCTACGCAGGAATCACAATGCAATACAGCGCAGGAGATAGCACTCAAACCTGGTGCCGTCGATTCACAATTCGTAAATGAAGGAGGACTTCTGGATAGGAGTTCGCAGAATAAGACAATCATGAAATAGAAGGGAAAGCGGGTCAACATGGGTAGTCTCGGAACCCTGGTGTCGGCAGGTTCTGTTCTGCTCGTTATGCTGATTCCCGCGCTCGGCTATCTGATAAGAATGAAAAGCCGAGAAGGAAGACAGAGCAGACAGCTCAAAGAAACGAACATAGCTTCCTTGACCTGGCATTATCAGATGCAAGCGCTAGGGGCAATCCGAGGTTGGAATCAAGACCCGGCCTGGCCAAAGACCCCTTACGAAATGACTGCCGAGTATATTGCAGGGATAGTCAAAGAAGAGGCAGAAGAGAAACTCATCGAGCTAGCGAAGATAGCTGAGACAGTTGGGAAGGTCCAGAAATGAAAGAAGAGAGGAAGCGTGTAGTCCGCCAGCGCGTTATATGGGCTCTTTTTGTGATCTTCATGCTTCTCGGCTCTGCCATCTCTGTCGGGGTTTTCTTCATAAACAAAGACGCCAAAGACGTGGGAGCAGTTGCTGTGGATCAAGCAGCTGGAGTAGAGGCTCTCTGCCTTGGAGAAGATGAATCAGTCGCTCCAGATCTTCGAATAGTCGTGGCCACAGCACTTAGAGACTCCGGGCAATGCGACAAAGCTCAAGAGGTTCAAGAGCAGGTAGAAGAGGCTGGAGCTGAACCAGCAGCGCCAACAACAATAGTTCAAGAGATAGACCAGAAAAAGCTCATGGAATTCGTAAGAGGTCAAGTCGTGGTGTACTGCGCCGACCGGAATGAATGCGTCCCAGAAGTTTCGGTGTTGGTGGGTATCGTCGCGGATTACCTCTCCCAGAACCCCCCGCAGCCAGGTCGGGCACCCACGACGGAAGAAATGATATCGGCAGCGAGGTCAGTTATTATGGAGGACCCCTCTTTGTTCAAAGGGGATACCGGAGATATGGGTCCGGGTGCTAGCGACGAACAGGTGGCTACGCAGGTGGCAGCCTACTGCGCGCAGCAATCCGGCGGTAGTTGCGAGGGCGTAGCGGGAGCTGACGGAGCTGACGGAGCTGACGGGCTGCCTGGACCCACTTGTCCAGAAGGAACTGACCTGAAGAAGCGTCAAGTAACTTCTACAAGCGATCCGGTAGTTCAGGAGACCTGGTTCGTGTGCGTTTTGAATGAGCCAGAGCCTCCTACAGAGACGACAACTACGGAGGCCGAGACCCCGCCTTCGAATGGCCCTAACTGAGGCGAGGAGAAGGGCTGATGGATGATCCGAGGGAGTACGAGGGCTCTTATCAGAAAGGCGTAGAGCAGGGGAAGGTTCTGGAGCGACTGGAGGGGCACGACGATCATTTCAGAAGGATCAACGGTTCGATTGACGCCACGGAGGCTAAACTTACCGAGATGGAGAAGGCCTTGAACCGGATGATTGTTCTTCTGACAGAATCCTCCGCTATGGGTGCGATGAGCGAAGAACGTAGAGCTACCTCGGAAGTCTCTCGAAGTAACACGAGCAGTAGTTGGATTCACGTTCTGGTTATTGTAGGCTTCATCATCACAACTCTTTTAGTTCTCCTGATCCTCGTAGAGCTGAATAGATAGGAGTAGTAATGGCTAGAATGCCTGGCACTGAGTGGCTTGGTGAGCACGGTAAAATTCTGATGACTGAAGCGTCCTTGAACAAGATCTGCGTACATACCATCGCCGGTCGGTATCCCGCACACCCTGCGCACATCTCCATTCGAGGAGACGGTAAGCGTGGCCAAAGCCGAGATACCCGATTCCGTAGTGCGGCTAATCTCCAGGGCAATGACGATGTCATCGCTATTGAAATGGAAGACACCGGCCCGTACTTCCCAACATGGGATCACGAGAATGGCAAGAAAGTCCCGGGCTTCACCCAGAAACAGATAGTTTCGTTGGCCGAGACTCTGGTGTGGGGACATCGCACGCATGGTATTCCACTCTTGCCGTGCCCGAACAGTAAGGACGCCAGTGAGGGTATCGCTTACCACCGTCAGGGCATCGACGGTAACTTCAAGGCTGCGGGATACCAGTACGGCGGGAGAGTTCCTGGCGGGGAGAGTTGGACGGAGCATTTCGGAAAAGTGTGCCCCGGCGACGAACGTATCACGCAGCTACTGACCATCGTCATTCCGCTGGCGCGGCGTATGGCGGGTCTCGATCAGGAGGAGAAGGAAGAAGAGATGGCAAACATTGAATTGATTCGCGGAGACGCCAAGACAAAGACTCCGAACGGAAGGTACTCCTGGTCGGACTTCGTATTTGTTCTTGAGTACGGTGCCGAGTATCCAGGCGGAGCTGCTCGTCGCTATCTTCCAGGAAGTACTTTGGTTCAACAAGAGATCGTTCGGGAGATGGAGGCTAAGTTCGGCAAAATCAAGCAGTGGCCGCAAGCTAGGCTTGACGCGGTCTACGTTGTTCCCGGAGGAGAGATCCCGCCGGAGATGTACGATATCTCGAGCGGACCCGTACTGGGCGAGCCGAAGTAGAAAGGCAAGCAATGAACGAATACTTGGACATCACGCAGTGGGCGCTTCTTGTGGGTGCGGTCATGCCACTGCTGGTGGGCATCATCACCAAGCAGGTCGCCAACGCGGCCGTGAAGGCAACCACCCTGCTCGTCCTGAATGCCATCAACGGCATTCTCACGGACTGGTTCGCGACCCCTTCCGGTTTCGATCTCAAGGGGGCGGTGGTGAATGCGCTCGCGGGCCTGGTCGTTTCCGTGGGTACCTACTTCGGCTTCTACCGGTACACGATTTCCCCTGCCCTCAACCGTGCCACCGCAGCCATTGGCTTCGGGCAGCCGAGAGCGGAGGACAGCTACCGTAGCGCTGCCTGATCGACCGCTGGCAATCAACGGCCTGATTAGGCATACTGGTCTTGGTGAGCTTGTGCCTACTGCCGTGGCCCTCACCAGTCAGCGCCTCAGGCGCGTGCCGGTTGATCCCGGTGTCGGATGTTAGCTGCTGCCCGTCCGGCATCGGGGTCCCTGCATCTACCAGCAGATCTCAGACTGGAAGCACTCGCACATCTCGAGTATGAGAGACTGTACGCGGCAGACCACAGAGAGGCAGCGCAGTGGAAAACAAAGAGACCAGTCGCGAACAGGCAGCCCGGCGTATTCAGGCGTTGCTCGCGTTGGCGGAAGACGCAGCGAAGAACAACAACGAAGAGTTGCGTGACACGTACCTCGATAAGGCCAGTGCTCTCCAGCTCAAGTTCGCCGTTTCGGAAGCGATGCTGCGAACGGAAGATCGGGAGGGTATTGAGGAAGCGGAATTCTGCCGCGAATCGAACACGCCGCTAATCAAGGCCAAGCGCATTCTCATCAACGAGCTCGCCAGCCTGAACCGGGGCAGCGCGGTCATGATGAGCGAATACCAGCCCACCAAGAACGACGGGATCAAATTGAACCGCCGCGCCTACATTCGGGTGTACGCGCACCGCAGCGATCTCGATTTCGTTCGGATGACGTACACCAGCCTCCTCCTGCAAATGCAGACGATGATGGCGACCGACGAGCGGCTTGAGGCGTTTCGTTCAGGGTGGAAGGTAACGAACGCCTGGCGCGTCAGCTACGCCTACGGCTGGGTGGGGCGCGTGGTCGCTCGCCTGCGGGAGGCCAAGGAGCGTCAGGAGGCAGCAGAGACAGCCAGCGAGCCAGGTACCGCCCTGGTGTTGGCTGACCGCCAAGCGTTGGTCGTCAAACACTTCGAAGCCAACGTAGGCAGCCTGCGCAAGCACAAGCCGCGCCACGACGACAACGACGCCAGCGGGCGCGTGGCTGGTCGGGCTGCGGGCGACCGGGCCGACCTTGGCCAGCGCAAGGTTTCCAACTCCAGCACGAAGCGTCTCGAGGCGTAACGATCACCAGCGCCCTGCGATATACAGAGTGTACGGCAGAGAGAAAGGCAACGGCAATGATCAAGGCAGCAAGCTTGGCCGCCCTGGCGGCGACGTTCGCGCTCATGGCTCCGAGCTCCGAGGGGTGTACGGGCGGCGAGCCTATCCCGAACGTCGACGACCCCAAGCAGGGCACGCAGCAGTGCAGCGTGGCGGAGCGGAACGTCAACAGCAACGGCACCGAGTACCTGCGCATCGACTGTGGTGCGGACGGCCAGTCGCCGGGGTCCGGCGTGCGCAGTCTGATGGAGGCTACCCAGTGGCCGATGTGCCGCGTCGGCGCGTTCTGGCCTGCTTGCAAGGAAGGATGATCATGGACGGATACGAGTTGGCCTTCTGGATCGCGGTGGCGGCCATCGCCGCGCTCATCTGGGCGATCTGTAAGCCCGTCAAGCGGGAACACCCCGAGGAGATCAAGGCGCGAGTGTACGGCGCTCCGCAGCAAGGCGAGACGCACATCTGCCGCCGGGAGTGCGACGACTACGGCGGCCACAACTGGCACGGCGACACCACCGACACTGCCGCGTACTTGCGGCACCGACCGGAAGGACTGTAATGAGCGGCAGTATGATCGGCCAGCTCGGCGACCCGAGCATGACCCCGGAGCAGGCCGCGCAGGCGCACGTCGAGCTGAACGAGAAGTTCGGGCGCCCCGCTACGCGACTCGACGATGAGGACGAGAGCGCCGGAGAGGCCAAGATCCAGTGCAACGCCTCGGACCCGGACGTACCCGAGTTGCTGTGGAACGCGTACCGCATGGCGCGCATTCACGAGTCCGGCGGTCGGTGGATCGGCAAGCCCTGGGACGAGCTGAGCGAGCGCAAGCGCAAGCGGTTCACCTTCACGGTCGAGCTGTTCGCCGAGTCGTTGGGTTGGGACCAGTAAGAAGTTAGGCCTCCGGTCATCATCAACAAATGAAACAAGGAGAAAATACCATGAAGAAGTTCTTGGGCAGAGCGCGTTGCATCGTCTGTGGGCTGGACGTCCGCAACTGCAAGTGTGGTTAAATCCGAAGGGGGTAACTGCATGAAGGATCGCGAGCTGTAGTCAGTAGATCAGGCCCCGTCACCTACTAGGCGGGGTCTTGATCTTAACCCGTCGATTTGCATAAGCAACTACTCGGAAAGATGGCTGTAACGGATGAACGGGGTAGCTCGATGTACTCCACGTATGGTTGAATGTAGTTCCCGGCAGGCAGGCTGGGCACAACGAAAGGCAGCATCATGACCGAGTTCGCTCTCTCACCGGCTACCAAGTGGGACGCCTCCACCAGCCCCTACCGCAGCCCCCGGGTCATGCTCGAGCAGGGCGAGCTGACTGCTTACCGCGTCCGGGGCAACGGCACCATGCGGCACGTCAGCTTGTATCCGGCAGACAGCACCGAGCGCGAGGTGGCCGAGTTCATCTCCGACCGGGTCGACATGGACGGCGCCAGCGTTAACGCGGTGGCCCGCGAGCTGCACATCAGCACCGCTACGGTTCGCCGGTACCTGGAGGGCCTGGAGTTGACCGAGGAGATCGAGGCTGGCGACTGGGATGGCTTGACCTTCGGCACCGACGGGCAGCCGGTGTTCGACACCACGTTCACCGAGGAAGACACCGAAGAGGAGCCACTTCCGGGCGGTCCGCTGGGCCAAGGTGTTGGGCGCCCCCTCTCCCCCGAGGCCCCAGGCGCACACAACGAAGACGAGCCCGCTGGCACCACGGCTGAGGAGCTGCCCGACACGCTGGCCAAGAGCCTGGCGGCCACAGTGGCGGCCGGCAACGCGCGGCTCGCCGAGGTCACGGCCAACCTGGTCCGCGTGGGTGCGCCCGGGGACAATCACCGCACGGCCGCTGCCGCGCTGCACATGTGCGTGTGCGACAAGATCGAGGGAACGCACGCAGTGCACGCACCCGTTGTGCGTCGCACGCGCAGTCACTAAGCGTCTGGTCACTGGCCCCGCTACGGCGGGGCTTTTGACTGCCCGCTGGTGTTTGCAGTTGCACACACTTATCGAAGATCTTGAAAACGATGCGCTCGGCCCCTGACCTGGTGAAATCGATAGAATCTCAGACTAGGGTGGTTACACCCGGCAGGCCCCCTATCGGCTCAGAATCGATCTGAGGGCCGAACAGGGCTATGCACGAGAACCGACCCCAGGACCTCGACCGCAGCCACCGGTAACGCTTCTCGGGAGGCGTCCGATATGGTTCGTATAGGCAGCGAGACCGGGCCATCCGGCCGGTAACGCAGGTCGGGCACACCAGCCGACTCGGTAACGCAGAGTCGGGCTCCCGGTCTCGCTGTTGCCAGGCAGGCAGTACGGCACACCAAGGAGGCAGCGATGCGTACTTGGAAGCGAAGCTAGGCCGAAACGGGCTCCGGCCCGTAGCGGGGATTGAGACCCGCCTGAAGATGGCCTCAAGATCAAGGAGAAAATGATGATGAAGCGCAACCTGATCAACGTTCTGATCCTCGCCGCTGTGGCGGGGCTGGTGGGTTTCTTGGTAGCCACGGTCTCCGTCGAGCCAGTAGGCCGGTTCGACCCCAACTACGGTCCGGCTGGCGGCGGCCTGAACATCGACCTGAAGGCCAGCGCGGCGCACGCTCGGTACGTGTACCCGGCAGACATCCAGGCCGCGCGCAAGGCGTGCTTCCGCGCCGAGCGGGTGGCTCGAGACATCCCCGATGGTGACGCCTATCTGGTGTGGTTCGAAGCCAACCGGGGCAACGCCGTGTGGGCGGACTGGCGCGCTGCTTTCCAGGCCTGCAAGGACGCCAACGAGATTTCGGGTGTCAAGTGGTCGGCCGAGTGGTACGGCAATCTGGTCCGCGTGGGCTGATCTGCTCCAGTTGTAACGAGACGCTAGCAGCACGCGATAGGGTTTGTGTACGGCAGGCAGGCAGCGGCAAGGAGAAGATCATGGCAACGTGCGGTAAGTGCAAAGCAACCGGCGTCAGCGTCAACCACGTGCGCGCTTGCTACGAGCAGGCTGGCACTGTGATCACCACAGAACGGCCGACAGCGGTCCCGGTGGGCGTCAGCCCCGACTGGGAGTTGGTCAACAACTTGCGGCGCGAGGTGGCCAAGTACTTGCCGTGGCATCACGGCGGCGACAAGATCGGTTACTTCGCGGTTGTGGGTGAGGGTGGCCCGGCTGGTTACATGGCGAAGTTCTACCGCGTGAAGCAGCTCGGCAAGGGCAAGTGGGCAGGCAAGGTGTTCGTCGACGCGCAGGCTAGTGATGACTACCACCCCGTGCGTGACCCGCGCAGTCTGGTCAGTGTGCTGGCCAAGATTTCCAACGACCCCGTGGGCGCGGCCAAGCTGTACGCCAGCGAACTGGGCAACTGCTACGCGTGCAACCGCACGCTCACCGACCCCGAATCGATCTCACTGGGTATCGGCCCAGTGTGCCGTAACAAGTAAGACCCCGGCGACCCGTTCTTGATTCCTCCTTGGTCGGGTCGCCGGTTCCACGAGAGGCAAGATCATGAAGTGTTGCTGGTGTGTTGACCCCAACGCAGAAGAGCCCTCCGACCCGACCACGTTGTGCGACGCGCACGCTGCGGAGTACGACGGGGTGACCGAAGTGCAGTACGACCGCGAAGCTGATTATTGGAAGTACAGCGACCGCCTTTAGCCGTCGCCCGACCTTAGGGGTGCCCGTGTACGCCACAAGTACGATCGAAGCTAGCGTACGGGCGGCTGGCCGCCACGCTGGGCCGACAGGGGCCGCGCGGGCACCCCAACTACCGAACCGCTACGCTATCGAGGCACAGCGCATCTGAGAGGCAGCCATGGCAGACATCACACCGCAGCACGCGGGCAAGAGCATCCTCGAGATCATCTGGGAAGAGCTGGACAGCGTGTACGACCAGCTCATGAGCGAGGGCCGCCCACGCGTGCCGAAGCAGTGGGGTGCGCAACACCCGCAGGAGATAGCCGACAAGCAGATGAAGTACGGCGAGCTGCGTGGGCAGGCACAAGGGCTGGCCTACGCCATCGCGGTGATCCAGAACCCCTACGACGTCAGCGTGCCGGCAGTGCGCCACGAGGCCCAGCGCCGTTACGACGACGCCAACGAAGACTGAGCGGTAGGGCAGCAGCATGTTGAAGCGATACACGTTGGTCGACCTTGGCCTTGATGAGCCAGGCTGGGTCGTGCACAAGGTTGGGTGCGCTCAGATACGCGTTGAGCTAGCAGTCAACCCGTCGGCTAGCAAGGCAACGGTCAAGCTGGACCTAGAGTGGGAAGACGATCACCTTCTCGAAGAGGTTGACCCCGACGGCGAAGCAACCGGCATCGAGGACATCGAGCTTTGTGCCTGTACGGGCTACGATACAGAGAGGCCGGCAACACCCTCCCCGACTCGTCCTGCAGCCATCGCCAGTCGGGACGCGGCCCAGAAGCGCCTTCTACAACAGGTCGAGGAGACGATCGATAAGTTGGTGATCGCACGGGGTGTGGATGATGTTGGCGAGGGTGATCTATGGGCTGATGAACGGGACTCGAAGTGCACCGACGACTATGTCTACGATCTGGCAGTCGAGGTGCGCAAGCTGCGAGAGCGCGGCGACGCCTGGTGGCGCGTAGGGCATGAGCTGGGCTTGCCAGGTAGCGGTGCTAGTAACAAGCAGGGTCGCAAGGGCAGCGCTTTTGCGCGGCGCGTGTGGCGGGCCGCGTGGGGTAAGACCTATCTCGGTGAACGCGGCCAGCGGGAATCCAAGGTCACCCGTGAGGCGCGCGCGATGGAAAATCTTGGTAGGCCATACTTTTCGGAAGATGCCACCGAGGTAGAAATTATCAAACGGATCACCGGTCAGATGATCCACTGGGTAGCGAGGCTCGAGGGCAGGCACGGCATCATCACCAGCGCTCAGGAAGCCTATGTGCACGATAACCCCCGCTTGGTCAAGTACAAGCTCGGTCCGCTCGGCCCGTACGTCGAATTCTTCGAGCAAGTTGACGCCGCTCAGTTAATGGTAGACCCGCTCCTCAGCATTGCTAAGAGCGGCCCTATCCGGTCGGTGTACGTCAACCGCATCACGAGAGTAGGTGTGTGATGCAGATACGCGGTGAGATAACGCGGCAGCCCGCTGGTAAGTGCGCCACGTGCGGCAAGCCCTTCGCGCTGCACGACCGGGTAACCGTTTCTGGCTTCGATGTTCTTGGTGGCGTGGTCAGCCGCATTCAGCACACGTTGCCGTGTCGGAAGAAAGGCGAAGAGAAGTGAGGATCACCAACCGTTCCGTTCATCATCAATGCGAAGTTCAGATTGATCCTCTCAGGATGATCAGAGCTATTCTTTTGGAGGACCTCGGAAACGGCTCAGTGGTCACCTGCGATGTGTGCGGGCAGCACTGGGTCGTGTGGCGCCAAGAGATTCTAGGTAAGGGCCGAGTGGAGTTCGAGCGCATCACTAAGCGGCATAGAATGCTGCTGTGGTTCACGGCCAACACGAAGGCGTACGTCTGGATAATGCGTCGCTGGGGCAATCGCTTCGAAGGGTGAGCAATGGGTTGGGCAGAGGCGCGGCTCGGGCACAAAGGCGATTCACGCATTGTAGTGTTCACGCACGAGGCCAGGAACGATTTCGAATTCATGGTGGCAGCCAGCAAGCGCGTACATGGCGGCCGTTTCCACAAAAAGGACGGCGTGAAGTACTGGCATTACCCGCTCAGCGTTGACACCTGCGTCGCGCTGCGGAGGGAATTCGGGGAGCGTTTGCGTGTGCGCGAAGACCTTGCCACCTGGTATCGCACCGCAGCCCGAGAAGCAGCCACGCAAGCCGAGCTAGCCAGCGTGCACGATGCCGGACTGACGCGGGTACCCCGGGCGTTCGCTGACTGGCTACGTGGCTACCAGCGCAGCGGCGCGCAGTGGATCGCACGTGGTTACCGAGGCGCTGGCCTGGTGGGTGACAAGCCTGGCGTGGGCAAGACACCGGAGACGTTGGCTGCCATGCTCGAAGCGGACGTGCGTGGCCCAGTGTTGGTGGTGTGTCCCAAGTCCAGTGTGCGCAGCGTGTGGGGTATGGAAGCTAGAAGGCATCTGAGGGGCGTCCCGGTGTACCTGTGTCGGGGGACCCGAGAACGGCGAGAGCGCATGCTCGCTCTGTTCACCAAGCACGTACATGAAGACCCGCATCGCCTACGCATCGTTGTGGTGGTCAGCGAGATGCTACGCGTTGAACTGGGCGACCCGTGCTACACGATGAAGAGCGGTAACAAGATCGGTGGCATGTGCTCGCAGCGGCACCGCAGCCCCACCTTCGCGTGCAACATCCACCACAACACCCCGGAGGAGATGAAGTATTTCTGGGAGGTAGTCAAAGACGCCAAGAAGCGCAAGAAGGACCAGGTTCCGGTGGGCTTCGTATTCCCGGAGTTGTTCTACGTGCCGGGCGGCTGGGCCTGGACGGTGCTGGACGAGAGCCATAAGCTGTTGGGCAGCCTGACTATCTCTAAGGGAAACCTTATGGGCAAAGGGCTTCGGCTACTGCCGGAGCGGCCAGACCGCAGGCGCTACGCATTGAGCGGCACGCCCTTCGGCAAGGGCGGACGCGTTCAGGGCTTATTCGGAACCCTGCATTGGTTGTGGCCGGACGAGTATACCTCGTTTTGGAAATGGGCCATAGATGTCTTAGAAGTAGAGGAGAAGCAAATAAATTGGAGAGGAGATACCGCCAAGGAGATCAGGGGGCCTAAGGGGCTGCGCGCGGACGCTACTCCTGGGGAGGAGACCGAAGCCTGGGAGCGGTTGTTGGCCAGCTTGGGACCGCGCGTGTTACGGCGCACCAAAGAAGAGGTGATGAAAGAACTGCCGCCGAAGACGTACTCGGAGGTGGTGTGCGACCTCACGCCAGCGCAGAAGAAGCAGTATGAGGAACTAGCCACATACGCGGAGATAACTACCCCCGGCGGCATTGTCATGGCCAATGGCCACCTCGCCTTGGCCCTCCGCAGCCAGCAAATCTCGCTCGGCGCCATTACGAAAGGCAGCGCGGGTAAGGTGCAGTTCACGCAGGACAGCGGCAAGCTGGATCGGTTGTGGGAGAACCTAGACGCCCGGGGGATCATCGATGGGCTACCCGGCGAGAAGCTAGTTATTGCCAGTCGTTTCAACGAGTTCCTGGACGTCACCGAGGCCATGCTGCGGAAGGACGGGGTGAGGTTCTTGCGCATCGACGGGCAAGTAAGTGAGGACAAGCGAGCCGCTATCATGAACCGATGGCAGGAAGATCTCGGTCCGGAGCGGGTTTTGCTCATCAACACAAAGGCGGGCGGTGTGAGTATCAACCTGGACGCGGCTGACGAGATGCACATCATGGATGAGGACCCGGACCCTGGCGTTAACGAGCAGCTCGAAGATCGCATCCACCGCGCCAGTAGGGTGCACAAAGTCATCATCTTCTACTACCGCACAGAGGGCACTCTCGATTACGTGGCCGCGCACAACGTGGAGTTCCGGCGTAGGTTGCAGCACGCTATTCTGGATGGACGCCGAGGTGTTGCGGACCTGAAAGCACTCATGAGTGAATCCCTAGAAGAGGCGCTCTGATGATTGTCACGGTACGAAACTTGCAATACCCGGATGAAGAGATAAGAGGGGAGTGGGTGGGTGCTGAGGGTGTTGACGATGCGATCAGTGGAATTCTTGTCATTGATGACGCAGTACTCCATGTTCTCCATGAGGTCAGTCGGGCGCACTGGGAGATAGTTAAGACGGAGGGCGACTGAAATGGAAATTCTTTTCGGAATGGGTTTGCTGGCATTCTTCGAAGTGATGATTTGGTTGGCTTGGCGCACCTGGCAGAAAGCCGCGACTCCCCCGCCTACGGCACCCCGCAGCCTGGCCCAGAGGCGCAACCAGGAGGCCTTCGAACACGTCGAGGCAACAACACCAGTGGTGAGCTATCTGAAGCTACAGCGACGCGTACCGCGAGGGGCGAGAAGGCGTATTCTGGAAAGCCGAAACGACGATTTCGAAGAGTGAACGTCTTGCGATTCAAGTAGCGTTTACGCCAGAGTGAACCCGGTCTAGTTCAAACCGGCACAGGATCCCAACGCAAGGAGCACACCATGGTCACCGCAGCGAAGGCGCGACGCGGCACGAAGGCTGCGAAGCCCGAAGAGCCGGAGGACGAGGACGACGGCGTCGGCACACTCAAGGAGCCCAACGAGCTGCACGAGCTCATGGCGGAGTACTTCAACACCAACTACGACGCCAAGGTCACCGCGCGGCAGTGCGTCATCTTCACCAGCAAGCGCACCGAGTTCCGCAAGTCCGACGAGTACCAGGAGTACCGGGACGAGCTGGCTTCGGAGCGCGAGGAGGCTGCCGCTGCCAAGGCGGAGCGGGCCAAGGCACGTGCGGAGTCGGCCACCGAAGACGAGGATGCCCCGAAGCGTTCCCGGCGGCGCAAGGCTGCTCCGGCCACCGAGGAAGATGCCGAAGAGGCCGAGGAGACCGCCAAGCCCCGCGCGCGGCGTGGTCGGGCCAAGGCCGCCGAGTCGGAAGCCGAGGAGGCGGAGACGACCCCCGCGAAGGCTTCCCGGCGTCGGGCGGCAGTGGCAGCTCCGGAGGAGACCGAGGCCAAGGCTGCTCCGGCACGGTCCCGGCGTCGGCGCGGCGCGGTGGCCCCGGACGCGGAGGCCGAGGTTTTCTAAGCTGAGCCGCTTTCCCCCAGCGAGCGGTGAGGGTCATCGTCAACCTAACCCCGACCGGGTTGACGGTGGCCCCCTTCGTCTCGAAGGGCTTCAACGAAAGGCAGGCAGCCATGAGCAACCGAACGTACCCGTACGAGATCACCTGGGCGTACAAGGAACACGGTAACAAGCCCGACGCCCTCGCGGACGTCACGGAGGTCAGCGCCACGACGGTGCAGCGCGCCATCAGCAAGCTGGTCAAGCAGCTCAATGATGAGGGTCCGGCTGACTCCGAGGAACTCCGCGCCAGCGACATCATGGTCGTGGACGTGCGCAGCCATAAGCTGACCAACGCGATCATGGAGGTCAAGAAGCGGCTCGCCGATGACGACGAGAACGAGTGACGTGAAAGACGTTCGGCCGACGCCACCGCTGTTGCGCACCTCTGAGCGCGGCGACTATAAACGTTGCCAGTTCTTATGGTCCCAGCGGTGGCACCACGGTCTCAGCCCATTGCGGGAGCCTACCTGGGCGCTGGTTGGCCGCGCCTGGCATCGTGCGATGGAGGTCTACTATCCAGTCGGTCGCAAGCGGGGCAGCCTGCTAGACGCCAGCGATATGTTCCTGCAGGAACTCACGGACCAGGGCCGTAAGATTGGCGTAGATATAGAGGAGCTCGAAGAAGCAGAGCAACGCAAGGCGGAGGAAAAGGGCAAGGACGTCAAGCTTGTTCCGGCTCGCGAGCTTGGCCCGGAGATGCTCCGGGAGTACCACGCCTACTACAAGGGCGACCGGGAATGGGAGGTCATTCACACCGAGCAGACCTTCCAGATTGACGTGCCTGATCCGGACTTCCCAGATGAAACTATTGTGGTGTACGCAGGAACCTGGGACGCGCTCATGTTCCGCCGTACCGACAAGCGGCTGTGGCTGTGGGACCACAAGACGGCCAAGTCCATCCCAAGTCCGGGCTATCTGGACCTGAACGACCAAGCGGGCACGTACCCGTGGGTGGCCAAGGAAGTGTTGGTGCATAAGGGAATCCTTACGAAGAAGGATCGGATTCACGGCATTATTTTCAGCTACGCCAAGAAGAGTCCTGCCGACCCTCGCCCCACCAACGCAGCCGGGGAGGCGCTGAACAAACCGACGGCAGCGGAGCTCAAGAAGTTCGGACCGGACTATCCGGGCACTGTCAGCAAACGGCAGCCAGCTAAGCGATTCGAACGCTACGAGAGCCCACGTAGTGAAACGCAGAATGTCAAGCAAGCGCGGCGAGTGCAAGAAGAGGCGATCCAAATGGAGCTCGTCCGTAATGGCGAAGTTCCAATCACCAAGACTCCTACCCACGAATGCGAGCGGTGTCAGATATTTGACCTGTGCCAGCTTGAGGAACAAGGTGACGACTGGGAGTTCTATCGAGACGAGATGTTCAAGTACCGCGATCCTTACGCGGATCACAGGGCCGACATGAAGCGCAATGGAATCGAACTATAGGAGAGATCATGAAGAGCACCCCGGAAGACCTCGACGCCGGCATCGAACCGGACGACGCGGCTCGAGTTCACATCGAGGGGATCAAGGAGACCTGTCGGGAGAAGATCGCCTACCACACGGCCCAGTTCGAGAAGCTCTCGATGATGGCGAGTCAGCACAAGTACGCGGCGCAGCAGTACAGCATCCTCGCCACGGCGGGTGATCCAGTACCCGAAGGCAACCACACCGGTATCGGTGGCGGTGGCCGGATCTAATGCCGCCACGTAGGCGCAAGGCCGCCGGACCCAAGCCCGGGGCTAGGCCAACCGCTATCACCAAGCTCGGCGAGCGTGCCCCCTATTTCAACTGGCTTCTATACGGGGACACGGGCGTCGGTAAGACCACGCTGGCCGGTGGCTTGCCCAACAATCTGTTCATCACCTTCGAGGCGGAGGGCACTGAGTCCGCCATCGTAGCGGGCAGCCAGGCTGACGAGTTCGTGGTCCGAACCCGCGAGGATTATCTGGAGATCTACAACTACCTGGACGTCGGTACTGGTTGCGATGACTACGACTGGGTGACCGTGGACTCCATCAGCGAGATGGAGGAGTGCTTCTGGCGCAGTCAATTGCGCGCAATGAAGGAGAAGAAGCCCACAACGCGTCATCTGTACAAGCCTGCGCTCGACGACTATCCGTGGGTATGGAACATGACCAAGGCGGCCATTGACGACTTCAACCGGCTGCCCATCAACGTTCTCTACACTGCGCAGGTGATGCCGCTGGAGGTCTATGATGATGACCTCGAGGAGGAATATACGCAGATGATGCCGATGATCGGCAGCGCCAAGAATGGCATTCTTAGCCGCAAGGTATGCGGCATGGTCAGTCTGGTGGGCTACTACGACGTCGTACGCCAGCAAGAAGAAGGCGATGACGACGCGGACATCAAGGAGATTCATCGGCTCTACTTGAGCAAGCGGAAGGATTTCCTAGCTAAGAACCGTTACGGTTGGCCGGCAAAGGCTGACAATCCGGACCTCATGAATCTTGTCAGTGCGGCAGATAGAGCGCTGGCAGGGAAGGGTCGTAAGACCGGCACAACGAAGAAGGGTTAGACATGGCAACACGAACACGGCGTACGCGTACCAGCGCCAGCAAGAGCGAGCCTACCGAGGGTCGCCTCGACCGTGACTACAGCGATGAGGAGTATCGCGAACCTGGCGAGGGCTACCAGGACGAGCAGCCCACGAAGGGTCTGTACACCTGCAAGCTCGTGGAGATCAAGAACCACGAAACGGCGGAGGGCAGCGAGTCCATCCGCTGGGCCTTCGAGCTGATGGCTGGCAGTGAGAACAAGAACGGCGACGACGTCAGCGGGTGGCGGGACTACCAATACACCAACGACTCCACGACGCTGTGGCGTGAGCAGCAGATCGCGGTGGCGCTCGGACTGGCCAAGCCTGGTGGCGCTCTCAAGGGCACGTTCGCAGCACTGGTGAAGAAGGCCAAGCCGTGTACTGTCCGCGTCGGGGTCGAGCGGTACATTCCTGAGGACGGAGACGGTGAAGGTGAGTGGCGTGGCCGCATGCAGGCGTTCATGCCGCTGAAGGACGGCGCCACGAAGACCCGCCGTGCCAAGGACGACGACGAGGATCTCGATGACCTCGAAGATGACGCCGACGAGACGGACGAAGACGATGAGGAGGAGACCAAGCCTGCTCGGCGTACCACCTCTCGTTCGCGGCGTAAGGCAGCCGAACCGGAGCCAGAAGACGAGGACGAGGAGGGGGACGGGGACGGCGACGAGGACGAGGACGAGCCTTACGACCCAGACGAGCTGGCCGCCGAGCTCGAGGACATGACATTGGTCGCACTGAAGAAGCGAGCACGCGACGAGTTTGGGATCAAGATCACACGCGGCATGAAGGCCGAGGACATCGTCGAGGCCATCCTCGAAACCCTCGAAGACGAGGATGAGCCGGAGGAGGAGCCCGAGCCGCCGAAGCGTACGCGGCGCGCGGTCGGTACCAAGCGCAAGACGCGCGGCGGCAGCGACGACGTGCCGTTTTGATCCACAGCTAACTGAATAGGCGTCGGCCCCTGCTTCGGCGGGGGCTTTCGCTTGCCGATTTCAGCCCGATAGACGCGCCGTGGTAGCCCGAACCCCTGGTTTGTGCGCCCTCGGGTGGCCTAGGGTCGGTCGTGGCTGCGGAGGCGAGGGCGGGAGGTCACTTGCCGCAGTGCGGGCACACCGGATTCTTACGGGGTCGACCAGGCTTGCGGTTGACGCTCTTCTTGTTAACCCCGATGTCTGCGTGCGGGATGCCCAACTCCTCTAGGCGCTCTAAGAGGATCTCAGACATCGTTAGGGCGTCTTTCTTGGAGTGCAAGAGCTTTCTCATGTAAGAGATAGACACCCCTAGATCTAGCGCCATCTCCTCAGTGGTCATACCCATTATTTTGCGTTGGTTGTTCAGTTGAATCTTATCGAATGCATATCCCATAGCCGCATACTACACTTGTTTACCGTCAATAGGTGGTCGAGTCTCCTGGCCCCCAGGGATCTATTAGGCAGATCTATTTTACGAAATAAACCACACGTACGTACGCGCATAATGCGCGCCTGCACACGCGCGCGCCCGCACGCGCTCTTACACGCGCGCGTCCGCATTCGCGTGCGTGTAGGAAACAGAGGCTGATAGAATCTGGCTGGCGGCGAGCCCCCCCCCTAGAGAGGAGACCCCCTCATTGATGCAAAATAGGTATAGAGTGGCGCTCAACTGACGGGAGTGGATATGACAGCCAAAGAGACGGGCCGAATGATGAAAGAACATTTTACGGAGCATCACAGCTATTACTCTCTCAAAGCTTCTGTCTTCGAGATGCTGAGAAGGCATGAAGCTCTTCACGAGAGCACGGAGTGTGATCACGATCACAAAAGAATGCACGCTACGAATCTAGAGGGGCTAGCCACTCAGTTCTGCAGAGAAGGACGGAGAGGCCGAAACACCGAACCGAAGAAACAGAGTCCTCTCTGACCGTTGATTTGCGTACGGCTGGGCGGTGTGGCAGTGTGTGCAAACCGGCAAACGCTAATACCCAAAACTTCAGAAAAAGAGAGTTAGTGATTCTCCCTAGTAGAGACTCTCTCAACTCAATCTCATCTAGTACCCATTGAGGAACTAGTAATGGCCACTCCTATGCCCAAAGAGAATAGGGAACGCTCTCGTTATAACATGGGCGAGAAGAACCCGAAGAATAAACTGACTGAAGAACAGGTGAGAAGCGTAAGGGAAAGGGTGGCAGCAGGAGAAATCAGAGCTGCCTTGGCCAGGGAGTTCGGCGTCACACAGACGACCATAGGAAATATTATTCGAAATAAAAGATGGAGTTGGTTGAAGTGATCCATCTTTCCTATTATCGAGGAGTTGAAAGTGGCTACCCCTTTGTCTGAAGTGAAAAAGGATTCTCGAAGGTGCGTGGTGTGGGTGCCCGTGCGACTGGGATTCCTTTTCGACATGCTCAGTCGCTATACCGGCAAGACGAAGAACGAGCTATATCAGGAGATCTGGAACGCTGGCGTTGAGGCTCATCTCGGACTTCGCCAGAGTGACGCCCTGGACCTATCCCCGCAGCCTCTGCCGCGCGGCGCAGACGCCCCCAAGGACATTCAGGATCTCGTGAACGCCCTGGTCGGGGATGCCTAGGCCAAAAGAGCCTCCGGAGTATTTCGAGGCTCGTCGCCTTCTCTCCCAGCACATGCATCGTCACCATGAGGGCTCTACTGGGCAAGGAACGTTGTCGCAGAGGTTTGAACAGCACGATGAGCTTCATCTCCTCTGTCATCGGATTGGTATTCCTGTCAGCCACAGTCACACGCCTTATCCCGAAGGGGAACCAGACGTTGACGCGGCGCAGAGACTTCTGAGAGAAGGTGAGCATGGGCAATCCAACGCCTCAGAAAGTTCGTGATCAGCTAACGCCGTGGTTGATTGGCCACGCCAACGACGACGGCGAGCAGCGCGGCTACTGTCCGATATGTGAGGACCCTGGCCAATCGAAGAGCCCGTCGGCTAGCTACCATTTCAAAGAGGGCGTATTCACGTGCTTTAGCCAATGCGGCGGCATGAGTGTCAAGAATCTCGTCAATATGATGAAGCAGTCTGGGGAGATCTCTCGAGGAGAGAAGGTCGGGAAGGTTCGGCACATCGAGGATGCCCCCTCTAACGTAGCTTCGGGCAAGCTACCCAGCGAAGATCGCATTGAAGAATTTGTAGAGAACCTGATGGCTAGCCGCCAACATCTGCGCACGATGCGGGAGAAGCGCGGCTTGACCAAAGAGACTCTCGAGAAGTTTCAGATAGGCTGGGACGGGGAGCGGTTCACCATTCCTGTTCGGGGCCGCGACGGAGCTCTGCTCAACGTTCGTCGCTACAATCCCAATGCCCGCCAAGGCAAAGACAAGATGAAGTCTTGGGCGGTAGGCACTGGCGCTCGGCAGCTGTTCGGAATAGAGATCCTTGATACCAGCGACTCGGTCATCATCACCGAGGGCGAGATGGACATGATTATCGGCCGGCAACATGGCCTCCCCACCCTCTCCCACACAGCCGGGGCGAGCGCATGGGACAGTCGTTGGAATGAAGAGTTTGAGGACAAGATCGTCTACATCTGCTATGACTGCGATGACGCGGGGAGGCGTGGGGCTCGGCGCATTACCCACGCCATCGAGCTGTTCGCCAAGCAAGTGCACGTTATTGACCTACCGCTCAAGGGGAGCGGAGATGATCTCACGAACTACTTCGTAGACCAGGGCTACACCGCTAGCGACTTCTATTCGCTCATGCACTCCGCTGCTGAACAAGTAAACCGAACTTCTCATCTGTCATCTCTTCGAATTGGCGAGGCGAAGAAGGTCAGCCTAGAAAACACCATGGACCCGACTCATCACGAAAAGGCTATTTCCTTTAGCGGGACCATCGCTGGGAAGGTATTTCCTAACTTTGTGGCGCCTCGCAGGGTGGAGTTTGACTGCAACGAGGGTGGTGGTACGCGGTGTGCGCGTTGCCCTATTAGCGGTCGCAATCACAAAGAGATTCACATTCCTGAGCACGAACCGGTCATCCTGGAGATAATCAACAAGAGCACCGAAGCCCGAAACAGGACGCTGCTGAAACATGTTGGCATTCCGCATACCTGTCCGGACGTGGAGATCGCAGAGCCGGACGTTTACAGTGTTGAAGAGCTGATTGTCGTGCCGGCTGCGGATGAGCAGTTCGGGGATGCTACGTCAATTGACCGGAAGGTTTTCAACGTCGGGCCGCATACGACGCCCGTCAATACCAAGGTCCAGTTCGTGGGAATGAACGTCACCTCCAGCGTAGACGGACGTGGCAATCTGCAAACGTGGCAGAGCAAGAACAGCGGCGCGGACATTGACAAGTTCGAGATGACGGACAAGATCTTTGAGGATCTGACGGCTTTTCAACCGGACGACGATCAGAGCTGCATTGAGAAGATGAAGGAGATCGTAGAAGATCTCGAAGCCAATGTCACTAAGATCTATCATCGCCCCGCGCTGCACATGGCGTACGACTTGGTGTGGCACAGCGTGTTGGACTTCAACTTCAAGGGCCAAGACGTCGGCAAGGGCTGGCTCGAGCTGTTGGTCATCGGGGACACGCGGACGGGCAAGAGTGAGGCTGCCAAGCGGTTGTGCCATCACTATCGGGCCGGGGTGATGACGACATGTGAGGGCGCTACGTTTGCTGGGCTTGTCGGAGGAGTCCAGCAGATGAGCAATACCTGGGTGGTGAGCTGGGGAACGGTTCCGCTCAACGACCGGCGGCTAGTTGTACTCGATGAGTTTGGTGGAATCTCGGACAAGGGTATCCTCGAGCAGATGAGCTCGGTTCGCTCCTCCGGGATAGCACAGATCAATAAGATTCGATCAGCAGAGACCAAGGCACGGACTCGATTGATTTGGATCGCTAATCCGGTAGAGGGCGTCACCGTGAACAGCTATACGAACGGCGCCATGGAGGCCATCAAGGGGCTCGCGAAAAACCCCGAAGACGTTGCTCGGTTTGACTTCGCGTTGGTCGTGGCCAGCGAAGATGTTAGTACGGCGGAGATAAATGCCCGTCGGCCACCGCGCGTCAAGCATCGGTTCACGTCGAAGTTGTGCGGTCAGCTCATCAACTGGGTGTGGTCTCGTACCAAGGATCAGATCTTGTGGGAATCAGGAGTTGAGAACTATGTCCTGGAGCGCGCTCAGGTCTTGGGCAAGAAATACGTACCGGACCCTCCCCTTGTACAAGCGGAGAATGTTCGTATTAAGTTGGCGCGGCTGGCAGTTGCGATTGCAGGTCGACTGTTCTCCGCCGATGATACTGGGGAATGTATTCTGGTCGATTTCGAACACGTCGACGCGGCGGAAAAGCTCCTGAACGCTTTCTACGGCATGGAATCTTTCGGGTACCTAGAGCACAGCGAGAACGTTATTCACGAACGTCAGATGGCGGAGAAGAATTCTAAGGCGGTCAACAACTATCTGGCTGCTAACGAGGATGTTCTGGAGACACTCAAGCAGTGCATCAGTGGGCCGTTCAAGATGCGTGACTTCGTGGAATTCGGTGGCATGAGTCCGATCGAGGCGCAGGAGGTCATTCGGGTTTTGCAAGGCTGGCGCGTCATTCGTCGGCTCAGCAAGGGCTACATCCGCTCGGAACCAATCCTGAACGAAGTGGTGAAGCGACTAGACAGGCAGCGGACATGATGAACGTATGGTGCCCGTTTCCCAACGTCACTCAGAACGTGCAAACGCTAAATGATTCGCACCTGGCAGACGTTGTGTGGCAAGGTCTTGACGCGTTGCGTGCCATACCGCGTGGCAAGGTCGACGGGCGTCAAGTGCGCATGTGGGCCGATGCACCGGCCGCTCTGCTGCACTACGTACTACGTGCCGAAGCTGAGCTGCGGAGACGCGGTGTCGGGGAGGAACCACGCGTTCGCCGAGCGTTCACTTGGTACGGACGCATCGGCTACTCACTCGCGCCAGTGCCGCCGTGGTGGTACGGCAACCCGATGTTCCACTCCACTCAGCGCAGCCGATTGATCAGTATTGACCCGGTACATTACGCACGGCGCATGCCATTGACGACGCCGTTGGATCTGGCGTTTATCTGGCCTCTAGAAACTCCTCATGAATGGGCGTACAAGTGAAATGCGACATTGAGATCTCCTACTCTGGAGACACTGTCAAACTGACCAAAGAAGATGAGGGGAACCGTATGGCTCGATACCCGAACGGCCGCTCGCAGAGCGCTACGGCCCAGGCCATCGCGTTGCTCGACCAGACATTCCAGCACATGCGCTCGTGTTTGGTTTCCGCGTTGGAGCAAGAAGAGGTTCCGCGCATTCCCGTTATCGCCATCATTCCCCCGGACAAGATCGCTCAAGTTCAGAAGGAGATCAACAAATGACGAAGCCTCTAGTTGTTGTGTTGGGATGCGGTCCGGCTGGCTTGATCGCGGCGCACGCGGCGCAGCGGGAGTTTCAGGCGCGTGTGGTCATTCTCAGCGTGAAGCGGCCGTCGCAGTTGTTCGGCTGCCAGTACTTGCACGCGCCCGTTCCGGGATTGGGAATGGAGAGCAACGGAGAGCTCGTTACGTATGTTCAGCACGGAACGCACGACAACTATCGCAAGAAGGTTTACGGTAGTTTGACCCCGCCAGTTTCTCCGCAGCTGTACGCGGGCAACCACGAGGCATGGGACATTCGTCAGGCGTACCAACAGCTTTGGGAGATGTTCGAACCGACGATCAACAACGTGAAGATCAAGCCCGAGGACATCGTGCCGATGATGCAGCACTACAGCGAAGCGGACGCGTTCATCAGTAGCATTCCAGCCAACGTGTTGTGCCAGGTGGGTTCTCGACACACTTTCGAATCGGTGCCATGCTGGGCTATTGGTGATTCGCCGGACCAGACCATTGATGCTGCGTTCGGAACCCGTCCGTTCACTGTGGTCTGCGACGGAACGAACGAGGTCGGTTGGTACCGCACTTCGAACGTGTTCGGACATGCCACCGTCGAATGGCCCGGCCACAAGCGCAAGCCGCCGATCGCCGGCGTGGTGCCGTTCGAGAAGCCCCTCGGCACCGACTGCAACTGCATGAGTTCCATTCTCCGAGTCGGCCGATACGGTCAGTGGCGCAAGGGTATCTTGAGTCACGAAGCGTACGACGACACGGCAGCTCACTTGGGGAAGGTGTTGGCATGAACGCGAAAGAGCACATCAAGAAGGCAAGCCTTCTGATGGCGAACATACCTGACGACTATCGAGCGATCCATGTCAATACTAGGGAGGCCATCGACACCGCCGTGAACGCGGCTCGTACGCACGCGATGATCGCCATGGTCAAGTTGGAGAACCCGGAGGTTGACGAGTGAAGCTGAGCGATGTGAAACTCCTGGAGTGGACGTGGCGTGGCAAGACCTCGAAGGGATTGTCTCGCCTTTTCGGAAATCGGAAGTTCGGATTCCTGCATGCCGAGAAGGGAGGCGCTGCGATGTTGCTCGGCGAGTCCAGTTGGCGGACCATCTGTGGTATGTACGGGAATGTGTTCGGCGGCTTCTTCACTGTCCAGTGGCGGAGGTTCATCTCGTGACTGACATCGAGGATTGTGTACATGGGCTCAATCCCGCGTGGTGTGCGGAATGTAACGGAAAGGCGGCGCAGCAGAAGGCTGACGAAGAAGCGGAACGCATGCGCGTTCTTGCGCTGGGTGGTTGGTTCCCCTCGAAGTACGCAGGAGTGTGCTTCGAATGTAAGGGGTTCTTCGAAGCCGGTACGCCAATTACGGGTTGTGAGCTGAACGGAGAGCCGCCCCGATACAAGGCTGCCTGTTGCGCGCCAGCGGGAGACCCCGCGTGAAAGAAAAGCTGGCACCACGACGCGCGATGAACGGAGCTCCGGGGCAGGTGTTACGACCGGTGGTCGCTGTGGACGTAGACGGTACGCTCGGTGAGTATCACGAACACTTCGCGGAGTACGCCGAGATGTTCTTGCAGAAGCCCGTGCTTCGTAATTGGGAAGGGTCCATCCCGTACTGGCGATGCTTCAGCGTGAGCAAGACACGGTACCGCGAAATGAAGCTTGGTTACCGCCAAGGGCGCATGAAGCGGAGTATGCCGGTACGACCCGGCGCGGCAGCGCTCTCGGCCGCCGTGCGGGCAGCTGGCGCTGAGCTGTGGGTATGTACGACGCGACCGTGGCAGCGGCTAGACAACATCGACCCAGACACTCAGTTCTGGTTGCAGCGCAGTCACGTTCGGTACGACGGCGTCCTTTATGGTGAATCTAAGTACCGGGACCTGAGGCAGCTGGTAGGCATTAACCGGGTAGTGGCAGTACTTGACGATGAGCCGGAACAGGTGCGTAAGGCAGAGCAGCTCGGTCTAACGGCGCGCATCATGGATCGGCCGTACAATCAAGGAGGCGACTTCTATCGCTCTTTTGACCTAGAACAAGCAGCAGCGGAGATGGTCGCATTGATCAAGCAATGGCGAAAGGAAAACGGAGTCTGATGGGCATCAAGGTCACACTGAGCTATCCCATGGGCGGAGACATGTATCTCGCCTATTCGGGAGCTGATGACTGGCGCATGGGTGACGACCGAACTCTTCTGATCACCAAGGAGGTACTGGTCCCAGATCGCTACTACACCAACACGGAGCCGGTGGCCCAGTTCAACGCCGACGCCTGGAGTCTGGTCGAGGAATACGAGACAGAGCCCGTCGTCGGCGAGGACACGAACAACGAACTGGAGCCCCCGCTATGAGCGAGACAATTCGAGACATGAGTCGAATCTTTGATGAAGCTATTCGGCTCGCCAGCGAGAAGAACGCGAAGTACGGCGACGCCTGGCAGGACCAGGGTTGGCGCGGCAATCTCAGTCGGATTCTGGAGAAGGACAAGCGCCTCCGGACAATGCTATGGCGAGCTGGCGAGCCGTTCCTGAACGGTGAGAAAGAGCACCCCCGCGAGACGGCCATGGACATGATGAACACTCTGGCATTCCTAATTCTGAACATGGACGCGGACCGGGAGTGGGGCCACGAGGACGTCGGCCACATCGAGCAGCAGAGTGTCTACGCGGGCGGTCTAATCGACCCCGTTCGAGTGGACAACTGGCAGCCGCAGCCGTATGACCAGCTACCCGAAGATGCCGCTGAGCAGACCGGCGTGATGCAGGCTGTGGGTGATTTGGGTACGCCTGGCGAAGAGGCGCCCGACAAGCCGACGCCTCGGCCGCGAGGCCGCAAGGTCCGCGACAACCCGCAAGCCTGACTGGTCAGGCGGGGCCACGCTGGCGTCGCAGCCCCGCCTTCCCCTACGGAGGTTCACTTGAGACAGTTCGTCAATCTTCATTGGCACGGAACGAATTCGTATGGGGATGGTCTCCGACCGGTCGAGGAGCACGTCAAAGCAGCGGCAGCGCTTGGCTACCCCGGAATGGCTCTCACGGACCATGGCAACGTGACGGGTCATATCAAGCTTGAGAAGCACTGCCTGGCTGCCGGTATCAAGCCTCTCTTCGGATGCGAGATCTATACCGAGACCGGAGACGAGAGAGGTCAACTTAAAAACCATCTCACTGTGTTGGCTGAAACACCCGAAGGTTTTCAGAATCTGAATAGGTTGGTATCTCAGAGCTGGGTCGACTTTCGTTACAAGCCAACTGTTACTAGCGAGATGCTCGTGAAGTACAACGAGGGTCTGATCGTGATGAGCGGCTGTCTTGGTGGTCTGCTCTCTACCGCGATGTTCGGCGGCAAGGGAACCCCGGAGAAGGAACGCCCCGACCGCAAGGCTGCGGAGAAGGTGGCGGGGTGGTTCGCTGACCTGTTCGGTGATCGGTACTACCTCGAGGTCATGCCACACCCACAGCTCCGCAAGCAACGCGCTTTCAACGAGGAACTGGCGCGGCTCGGTGCTCGACTAGAAATCCCGCTGGTGGCTACGCTGGACTGCCATTACCCGGACCCGAGCTTCAAAGACATGTATCCGGTCATTCACGCCATCGATCGCGGTGGCCGCAACAATACGGTTGAAGCCCAGTCTCAGAGCTGGGAATATGACCTCGACCTGTCGCCGCGCAAGCCGGACGTGATCTACGGCGAGCTCCTGCGTACCGGGCTCAGCTACGGAGAGGCGACGGAAGCGATGGGTAGCACCATCGAAATCATGGACCGGTGCAACGTCACCATTCCGAAATTCCAAGAGCTCAAGTTCCCCGGCGACAAGCCGAGCGATGAACTGATCTGGGAGTGGTGTCGGCGAGGATGGAAATATCGCGGCCTGAGCTCGTTGAGCGCCAAGGAGCAGCGCCGCTACGTTGAGCGACTCAAGTACGAGCTCGGGCTCATCATTCCCAAAGGCTTCGCCGATTACTTCCTGACGATCAGCGAAGTGGTCCGTTGGGCTAAGAACTCCGATATCGCAGTCGGCCCTGCTCGAGGCTCTGCCGCAGCCTCCCTGGCGTGCTATCTATTGCGCATTACCGAAGTCAATCCGATGCTGTTCCCCACCCTATTGTTCGAGCGGTTCGTCGACGAGAACAGGCATGACCTCCCGGACATCGACCTCGATTTTGACGATGAGAGGCGTTGGGAGGTTCGGCAGCATCTCGTTGACATGTATGGCGAAGAGCATGTGGGCAACATCGCGACGGTCACGAACTATAAGGGCAAGAACAGCCTTGACGACATCGCTCGGGTATACCGCATTCCACAGGTTGACGTCGACACCGTCAAAGAGATGATCATCGAGCGGTCGTCAGGCGACCTGCGCGGGAACACCACCATTGAAGACTCTGAAGCTATGTTCCCGAAGATTGCGGCCATATTCAAGAAGCACCCAAAGCTGCGATTGGCGCAGCGGCTCGAGGGCGGTCTCAAGGGGTTCAGCGTGCACGCGGCCGGACTGGTAGTGGCCGACGAGCCGCTCACCAATGGCGTGGCGGTCTACAGTCGCGAGGACGCCAAGACCAAGACCATGCGCAATGTGTTGAGCATCGATAAATACGACGCGGAATACATCAATGCGCTCAAGATTGACGCATTGGGTCTGCTAACAATGAACGTCATTGCGCGGTGCCTGGCCATGGTGGGTATGACGCTAGAAGAGCTGTACGAGGTACCGCTTGATGAAGAAGAAGTCTTCGAAGCATTCAAGCGCAACGAGGTCGTAGGCATCTTTCAATTCGATGGTCGCGCTATGCGGAGCGTCAATCGCGAGGTCAAGCCAGACAACTTCATGGAGATTGGCGATATCAACGCACTGAGTAGGCCCGGACCGTTACATAGCGGGGCGGCAGCCGAGTACATTCAGATAAAACATGGCCGTAAGCCAGCCGAGCACCTGCATCCCGTCGTTGACGAGATTACGCAGTGGACCAACTATCAGATCGTGTATCAGGAGCAGATTCTCCAGGTGGTCCGCAAGCTCGCCAACTTCTCGTGGGAGCAGGCCGCGCAGATCCGTAAGCTGATCTCTAAGAAGCAAGGTGAGCAGGCGTTCAACCGCATGCAGCAATTGTTCATGGACGGCTGCAAGCAGAATGGTGTCAAGGACGTCAGCGCTGGCAAGATATGGAAGCAACTGGTGACTGCCGGAGCGTACGCGTTCAACTCGGCTCACTCGATCTCGTACGCAATGATCGCCTATTGGTGCGTGGCCGGTAAAACGAAGGTTTATGACTGGGATAATAAGAAATACATCACTGTGGCCAAGGCATATCGAGAAGGTGTCGGTCGTATTGCCTGTTACGATCCCGAGACCGGTAAGACTATTCCTGGTAAGGTCCAGCAGGTTGTTAGAACCACGGGGGCAAAGAACGCAAATCTTAAGTTCGGATGGGAGATGGTGACTAGCAGTGGCAAGCATCTTACTTGTAGCGAAAGACATCTGATCCTGACGCCGAATGGTTACAAGCGCTTAGAGGAAATTGAAGTTGGCGATCTCGTGGCGGCAGAAAAGCGATATTCGGCCATGTCTGACCGCCAGGACGTGCGCGAGAAAGTTGGTGCAGGCAACAAGAAGGCGTGGGCTAGGGCTACTGAAAGCTCGCGGCAGAGACAACTTCGAGGACTAGATAAATCTCGCGGAACTGGTGTAGCTACGTGGAGGTCTACCTGGGAGTCTCTCAACGCAGAAGAGAAAGCTGCCAAAACACTGCCCTTTATAGAAGGGGCTGCGAAGGCTGCTGGTCGCTTGGGAGTTGGATTATGCGGCCAGGCAACACATAGTGCTTATGAGAAGGCATTATGCGCGTGGCTCGTAGAGGGTGAAATAGAACACGAACATCAAGTACCGCTGGCGAGCGGTGGCGTTGCCGACTTCCTTGTGAAGGGGGTTTATGTTGAGATGGGATCCCCGACCTGGAAACGTAGGGTCGAATACTATTTCGACAAGTACGAAGAAGACGATGCCGTTCAGGTTGTCTACCCAGACGACTTCGAAGATAAGCTCCATTGGGTATTTGAGGAGGATCCTCTTCGTCGAGGAGAGAACATTGTCTGGGATACCGTGAAATCTATTGAGCCCGTTCGTGACATGGTGATGTATGACATTGCCATGGAAGGCGAGCCGCACAACTTCTTGGCCAACGGTATCGTTGTTCATAATACCATGTGGTTGAAGGTGCATTACCCGCTGGAGTTCTACTGCGCAGCTCTTCAGAAGTATGACCCCAAAACAAAGGGTTTCGACATCCTCAAGGAGGCGGTCAAGAAGGGCATCAAAATCCTCCCGCCTGATCCCGACCGCAGCCAGGCCACATGGTCGGTCAGCGGCAAGGCATTGCTCGCTGGATTCGAACAGATTCCGGGTATTGGCGCCAAGACAGCCATTCCGATGGTCGAGTGGCGAGACAATGGTGATCGGCTCGCGCTAGCTAAGTCCGGCGCTGCACTGCCAGTAGGATTTACTCGGTGGGAGGACTTCACTGCGGTGAGCGGCATCGGGCCGGTGACCATGGAGAAGGTTGCGACCTTCGTTGGTCAGGACGACCCGTTCGGGATTGATCTGTTGGCTAACCGACTGGGTAAGGCCCGAGGCTGGTTGAACCGTCACGCTGATTCCAACTTCATGCGAAGGCCTACCAGTCGGGCCGAAGACGTACCGTACGAGCCGAAGCTAGGGCAGCATGTGCTGTTGGTGGCCGTGCGGGACCGCAACCTCAAGGACTTGTACGAGCTGCACCGCAGTCGTACTGGCGAGGAGCTTGACCCCTCGACCGTGAAGGAGCCGCAGTTCGTCAACTGGGCAGTGATCCTCGGAGAAGATGAGACCGGCCCGATCACCATCACGGTTCATCGCTACCGAGGGTTGTATGAGAAGTACAAAGATGTCCTGTGGGAGTTGAATCCGAAAAAGCATCTCCTGTTGGTGCGCGGCATGAAAAGGCGCGAGTATAGGCGAGCTCTGTACGCAGAAGAACTCTGGGTGATCGACCCCGACAAGTTGAAGGGCTAGCAGCAATGGGTTTCATGGAACAGTTGTTGGGCCAGACGGCGCATGAGCCGACGGCCGAAGAGATCTTTCGGGCCAGCCGAGATGGGCTCATTGACCATCTTCGTACTGGCGCTACCGAGTGCAACGAGACGTTGCGCGGTATGTTCGGTGCCAGTTACCGCATCGACGAGATGGCTGTGATGCTGGGCAACCATCACGACGCCATGATCCTCATCACCACCCTGATCGAGCTCGAGGGGTTCGAGCTTTTCAACGCGGCCAAGGACATCGTCGCCACCACTCCCATCCCGAGCAGGTACGCGGTGCAGTACTGGTTCGTTCGCACGCCGTGGGACTTTCGAATCGAGGTGATGACCCTCGGGGAAGGGTTCAGCCCGATCCACAGCGCGCTGGAGCAGCAACTCCGCATGCAGAATCACGGTGTCGGTGCTGTGCATGCCAGCTTCAAGGTTCCTGACGAGGAGCAGTACGCGATGGCGGTTCATCATCTCCAGAAGAATGGGTACGCGTTGCAGCAGCACTGCAAATCAGACTACGGCCGATTCAGCTACTTCGGCCCCGTCGTGGACTACGAAGCCGAAGAAGACGAGACGATCAACCCGTGGACCATCAAGCCGCGTATGAACCTTCGGGACGGCGGGTCATGAGCGGCGCTTCGATGCTCATCGTCGGGGCTGCGGAGGGGAGTCTCGGGGAGGCGATCGCTCATGAGGCCTACACCAACTACGACTTCGCGGCCATCAACACGGCAGGCATCAACGACGAGGAGATTAAGCTCGACGTCACGCATCCGTCGCAGGTTGTCGAGGTGTTGGCCAACGCAAGACCGGACATCGTGGTGTGTACTGTCGGAGTCAATGAGCCAGTTCAGGTTCGGGACGCTTACCTGCCACTGCGCCTCACCGACGCGTTCCGGGTGAACGTGGTTGGCCCGATGGAGGTGTTGCGGCACTTCCTCGCCAGCCCTGTGCGCGAGGACCGCGTCGGCTACACCAAGAGGTTCGTGGCCATCAGCAGTAACAGCGCCCGTATCGCCCGTACCGGCAGTATGGCGTACTGCGCCAGCAAGGCAGCGCTGAGCATGGCGCTTCGTGTGGCGGCTCGAGAGCTGGCCGGCAAGCCAGTGCAGGTGTGGGGGTACGAACCTGGCCTGTTGGCGCATACACCGATGACACAAAACACGGCTAAGGACTACGAGGGGCCGCTGCACCGCATGAAGGGCATCGATCCTTCTGGCATCTTGCCTCATCATCTCGCACAACGCATCGTCAGCGACGTGGCAAACTTCTCTCCTGCTCACAACGGCGTCATGTTCCCCTTCGACGCCGGAGAGGAGTAGCTTCCAGTTCATCTCTCTGAGTTGCAAGTCCTCGGCGGGGCGGTAGCGTGCCGGTTGGCAGTTATCGCCCTACGGGGCTTCTGAAAGGCAGCGATCATGAAGACGACGAAGTATCGACCGCACAAGGCACCCCGCAAGCGCTACACCGAAGATGTCCGGGAATTCCTCGCGAAGCGCCCGAACCAGCACGTGCACGTCGGCTCTCTGGTGGCCACTTTCGGCATCCACGAGAAGCAGGTACAGAACGCCATCAGCCGCATCAAGCAGCAATTCGAGAACGAGGACACCAACGAAGCCCTCAAGACCGTCACGCGTGGCCAGACCTGGATGTACGTGCCGTACCCGGACACGAGCGGGGAACCACAGGAACACCGCGTGACGGTGCAGCTGACCCAAGAGACGCTCGACGATTTCCAACCAGGGCCGGAGACCGAGCCGCTGGCGCAGTTCAAAGTGATCGGTTCGTTGTACGAACGGAACACCAATTCCTTCAAGGGCACGGTCGTGCAGGCGGAAAGTCAGGGATTCTCGGGTATCTACTTGCTGACGATCCTCTGATGGCGGCCGAGGTGAAGTACGCGGGCGGCCCGCAAATCCAGCGTGACTCGGGGCCGATGCGCGGCGAGGCGGTCATGTGGGTGCGGGTCGGCAATTCCGGTCAGCTAAGGGCCATCCGCCTCACCACCGACCAGCTCGTGCACTTGGCGTACAAGTGCCTCGAGATTCTGAACGAGAGGCGCGGCAAATGAGCGCGGCCGAGGATGCAACTGTAGAAGTCATTCTCATGCTCAAATCAGCCGACCCGCGCAAGCTGCATCAGATCGCCATGCAATGGCCCTCGTTCGCGGTGGCGCTGCACGACCTTGTCGAGGCCTATGGCTTGCGTCCGCCCGGGACTCTGCGCCACGCAGCTCAAATCGCTAAGGAGATGGGTTAACCGATGAAAGACGAAGAAGATAGGCGGGTCAGCTTCGCTGATCTAGCGAATATGATGAACGCTTCTATACAACCCGAGCGCCGGGAAGTCACTGTCTGGAAGTATGCGCTGCACCCTTACGAGCAGGTGCAGCAGCTCACAATGCCGCGTGGCGCGTTCCTTCTGAGCGTGGGCTGGCAACCGTATGTTACGGCGCCGTTCGATGACGGAGCCCACCCTGCCCCGGACCCGAGCTCGCAGTACCACGAGATGTACCGCAAGCTCGGTAAGGTCATGTACCTCTGGGCCATGGTCGACCCGAAGGAGCTGATAGTGCGGCGACCGGTAGTGGTGCTGGAGACCGGAAAGTTCATTCGGAACGAAGAGCTGACCATGCTCGTCGGCGCGGTTCGACTGAGCGGTCCAGGCGGGAATTACGTCGCGCACGTGTTTGACAGTGGTCGAGAGGAAGTGCTGTGACCAATCCGACGCCCGTCACCGAACACGTGACGAAGTGCGTGAAACTGCTCAACAAGCATTTACAGAACCGCTCGCGCCACATGAGCATGGAGGAAGTGCCCGAAGACGTTTCGGCTTTCGAATCGGTGTTCGAGCTCATCTCGGTGCCTTGGGACGCCATTCATGAAGATGACCAAGAATGGCGCGAGGGCTACGAAACCTGCCTTCTCGACGTAGTTGACCACATCGCGCAGGCGTGGGGGATCACCCTCCCGCCATTCCGCGTCGCAGCTAAGGGGGAGTGATGGGGCCAGTTCTCGTGATCATAGGTGTCATCACTATTATCGCGACGCTGGGTATTCAGGCGCAGTCGGCGCTGTTCATCGCTGCGCTGGCCGTTGTGGGAGGGCTCTGGTACATCAGCTTGCAGATATGGCCAGAGAAGAAGTGCTCGCGTTGCAATGGGCAAGGCTCGCACGGGCCATTCAGCTTACGTCGATCGTGTCGTAACTGCGAAGGTAGCGGTCGTGTACCTCGGATAGGAGCATCATGAAGATCTACATCAGCGGAGCTATTCACAACCAGCCGACGGGCTCCGGTGGCGGCAGGGGAGAAGACGGTTTCCGAAACGTCGCTAGTCTGGTCAGCCAGCTCGGGCACATCCCGGTGGTACCGCACGACATTCCGCCGAACCACTCCTCGCACATGGCTCCCGGCCAGGACGGGGCGGAGCTGAGTTGCCCTCCCGCCTACAGCCCGTCCGCAGCCTGCTACATGCGCGGGGATCTGATCGAGATGCTGGCCAACTGTGACGCCGTTCTCATGATCGGTGAGTGGCAGCATTCTGTTGGGGCACAGCGGGAGCACTGCGTCGCGTGCTGGACGGGCATGCCCATCTTCTACGACGCCCGGGAGTTGCCGGACAACCGGCCGATGGCGTTCCGGCCGAAGACCATCGAGGAGGTGGTCGAAGCCTTCGCTACGGCGGCGCGCAAGATCGCGCGGGAGAAGATTCGAAAGGAGGCCATCTCCGAACAGTGGGGCGTAGAGGAATCCTTGGAGCTGAGCGATCATACTCGCGAGCTGGTGGATTCCCTCGGCGAGCAGGAGCGCCAGGCAATGCGGGAGAACGCGGTAGGGCTGCACGACGAGCCTCGTTGTGAGCATATCCCAAAGACGGAGAAGACGGGGAATTGCTTCTACATGAATTGCCCCAACTCTTATGAGCCGACGGGGCAGGGTCCCACCAAGGCCGACGCGTGGTACCGCGAAGCGTACAACCGGGGCTATGACAACGGGAAGTCCGAGCACGCCCCGGACTACGACAAGGACGTCAAGTTCGCCGAGGAGGTCCGGCAGTACGGTCACCATCTCGTCGAAGACGAGAGGGATGACTACGACCAGGCGGAAGTCAAAGACGTCATCAACAAGATCGCGGCGTACATGCTAGGGGAGCGGCAGTGATCAGAGGGGTTCTTGATCTGCTGTCCAAGAAGCTGTTGAACCGCGCCTTGTTCGTGCGGTACTTCACACACAATCGAGGCATCATCATCGAGAAGGATGAGAACGGAGATTGGGATGTCGAATCCGTCAACGCGTGGGACGACGCCAGCGAAGCTGAGCGCCGGAATGACCGATGAGGTGCTGGCCCCCATTCATAGCCGGGGCTCGTGTCTCCAGGGCTGGCCGCACGAAGACGTGTGTACCGATCTGCGTGGCGGGGCTGTGCTGAGGGTGTGTGATCTGAAGCCGGGGGACGTGATCGAGAACATCGGGATTCGCGCCACGTTCATCACGCACACGGCTCATCCGCTGTACATGGCCTTGCGACTGGTCGTCTGGCGTCTCGACACTGACGAGTACAGCTTCGACGCGTTGTCCCTCGGGGAGGAGGTGGGCAAGCGCATGGAGATGACCTTCCGAGAGCGCATCTCAGGATTGCAAGCGGCACTGAAGGGAATGAAATGAGCGGCAAGTCGGAAGCATGGGATAACGTACGCGACGCTATTCAGGACATCAAAAACCTCGGATCGGGAGAAGACATCTCGGATATGGCAGATGGCCTGCGAAAGAAGGTCGACGAGATCCACCCTCCGAAGGCCGGCAAGACCATTCAGAAGTGGGCCGACCAAGCCATGTTTCGAGCAGAGCCCATTGACGCGACGGAGGGGCCGAGGGTGTATCTGCTCTCCATGACGCCCGACCCCCTGGGCTCCATCGCAGCCGCCTGCAAGATGTACAAGGGTGAAGTGGTGCGGGACCTAAGCGAGGTCACGGATGACGAACGCATCGAGTACTTCGAGCAGGTGCAGAAGACCAAGCTGCAAGCACCCTTTGAGTTCGTGCAGTTCCACTTCATGATCGAGGGCGTCACGCGAGCATTCACGCACCAGATGGTCCGGCAACGCACAGCAGTCTATGCGCAGGAGTCCCTGCGGTTCGCCGTGAAGGAGGACATGCCAGTCGGTTTGCCCCCGTCGCTCGCAGGTACCACGGGATACCTGCATGACCCGACAGCTGAACAGGAGGATTTCGACCGAGCTAGCGATAACGAGCGGGACCGGTTGATTTGGGAGCAGGGTCTTGACAAGATAAAGGCTGCCTACAAGGCTCTTGTCGAGAACGGTATGCCAGCCGAAGACGCGCGGGGGCTGTTGCCTACCAACGTGCTCACGCGGCTGCACTACAGCACGAACCTACGAGCGCTGCTGGACCACGCGGGCAACCGACTCTGCACCCAAGCGCAGGCAGAGTGGAGGATTGTGTTTGCAAGGATCGTCGAGGCTATTCGGAATGCAGAGGTAACTCTGCCTATCGGACCAGTGGCGAGCGTGCACATGGCGGACAAGTTGTCTGAGATGTTCCGGCCGGTCTGTTACGCAACGGGGAAATGTGAATTTATGGCTAACTTTGATAGGCACTGCGATATCCGCGAACGGGTGCAAGCGCACGCGGCCAAGAACGAGCCATCTTCGCAGTGGGTAGACATCGCGCCTGTCGAATGGATGATTGACGGAGCTGCGAGGAAGAAGTGAAAAGGAGCGCGAGGGGCACCCCCGAGTATCGCGCCTATGCAAGATTGCACGCAAAGCTCCGGCGCGAACGAGGTGTAGCTAGAGACTTGTTATGTTCGGAATGTGAAGGGCAAGCCTCGGAGTGGGCTCAAATTCATGACACCGACGGAACAGATCTGAACAAGCACTATAAACCGATGTGTAAGAAGTGTCATCACGCCTACGACTATGAAAACTGGAATCAGGGCATAAAGGAGCGAGACACTTCAAACAATTCGATTGCGCTCACCAATGCCAATCGTGCGCGATGGAGAGATCCAAAATGGAGGGCGAAGATGTCAAAGGCAGTGGCGGAGTCTAACCGCCGGAGGGCGGCTCGCAATGACTGAGACGTACGCGGACAAGGCCGAGCGGGTGACGGCGGAGCTGCGGACAGCGGTCGGGGCGGCTCATGCAGCCATGAAGGACATGCGCTCCCTTCTCAAGGAGATCCGCGAGACGCGGGCTAAGTGGGAAGACAAGATCGAGCATCAAATCAAGGAGACCTTCGGGGAATTGCTCTCAGATCATCTGACCGCGTACGGCGACCAGCTGAATACGGCCTCGACGGAAGCTACCAAGAAGATGTATGTGCGTTTCGACAAGATCATGGCTATTCTCATGGGCGAGGAGAAAGGTGAAGAAGAGACTATGGATGATCTAGCGCGCAAGGTGAAAGCGGCTATGGACGCTGGTCCGCCCCCGCCTGCTCCGCTGAGGAAGAAGTCATGAACACTCAGCAAGTAGCGGACCGCGCCAAAGTGACCTACCGACAGCTCGACACATGGGTTAGCAAGGGCTGGTTGAAGCCGAGCATGATCCCGGGTGTTGGGCGCGGTGGCCTGGTCTCAGATTGGTCGTCTGCTGAGACCGAGATAGCCGTACATATGGGCGCGCTGGTGCGAGCTGGCGTCTATCCAGAAAAGGCGCACAAACTAGCCCGTGGCGACCGTTCCGCGCTGACAGCCCTATTGGGCGCCGTGGCGCCGTGTATGGGAGGTGGCGAACTGCTATACCGCTGGTTTTCTGCGCCCCGGACCCCGGATGATGGCGGTAGTAGGGGCAACTAAGTGGGTCGAACCTAGGGCGAGGGCGGTTGGGTTCCGTCTTTGGGGTCTCGCTAGCGTTGATCGGGGGTGTGGGGCAGGCTAGGTAACGGTCGGGGCAGGCAGCGAAAGTAAGGCAGCGAAATGGACTGGGAGACCTATCAGAAGCGCGTCTCGGAGACGGCAATCTATCCAGACGCGGGCAGCGGCAACATTCAGGCTCTGATGTACTGCGCGGGCAGTGCAACTGGCGAGGCCGGTGAAGTGTGGGGCCAGGTCAAGAAGGCGTACCGCGACGACGGTGGGGTAGTCACCGACGAACGCAAAGCGAAGATCGAGAAGGAGATCGGAGACACTCTCTGGTATCTCGCGCAGCTCTGCAATGAGCTGGACGTGAGCGGCGGTAAGATCATGCTGATGAATCTCAAGAAGCTTTCCTTGAGGGCGGAGACTGGAACCCTCGGAGGCGACGGCGACGATCGGGAGCTGATCGGGCCGGAGCACGCTCTGGAGATCACCGAGGGCGGTCAGTGGCTGCTCGAGCATCTCGGGTGCGGCTTCGATCGTCTCGTGTGTCCGTTTACATTGGCCGCTCAGATTTCAAAGCAGGATCCGGCGGACGGCTGCGCGTTGTTCCCTCCCGGCGTCTACTCCGCAGCTCTCGACGAACGCGGGGAATTGGAGTTGGTGCAGGAGAGCGGTTCGGTTGATCGCCGATGGTCGGAGTATGTGCACGAAGTGCGCGCACCTCGACGAGGCTGGGACTTGACTTTCGTGCCAGCTAAGGGGTTGTATCAGGGGGAAATCATCAAGCGTACGTTCTGGTACGAGGATGTGAATGAAGCGCGTCGGGTGTGCCGGCGAGCGTACGGACCAGGAACTGAGATCAAGTATGGGGAGCGCACGGACGGCAAGGACTACACCGGCTCAATGTTCTGAGAGGAACTACTGATGAACTCTTTGATTGGGATTAGCTTGTGTCTGTATCTCGTGTCCGCGTTGTACGTGTTGGCGGAGAGCGTGGGGTCGAAGAGGGCTCGGCGGGATCTCGTAGCGGTGGCTCGCGCTGCGTTGGAGGCGGTCGTCTGGCCCCTGGCGCTGTTGCCGTGGCGGGAGTGGCCATCGCAGGTGCGTCAGTACTGGCAGTCCGTGCCGGTTCGGTATGGGGCGATGGCGTGAAGAGCGCGCTGTTGTTGATGGTGGTCATCGCGCTGTGTTCGGTGGGTGGT
>Ga0193717_1000208_pt1 | contig 46981 bp, 38 predicted proteins | sample U2c2metaG_FD_145900 | JGI IMG/M metagenome (GOLD analysis project Ga0193717, IMG submission 145900) | Soil microbial communities from a riparian zone of the East river system, Colorado, United States - U2c2 | ecosystem: Environmental > Terrestrial > Soil > Riparian zone | place: USA: East River... | reverse complement strand
ACCTGTCCCGCCATGCAAGCACCTCCAGAAAAATCTACACTGAAGGCATCGCGACGACCTCCAACCCGACCATCTTTCTCTCCGCCGGTGAGGCCTCGGGCGATCACTACGGGGCCCAGATCATCGCCGAGCTTCACCGCCGCCATCCTGCTGCGAGCTTCTTCGGTCTCGGCGGGCGCGAGATGGAGGTCGCAGGCCAGCACCGGATCGTCCGCGCCGAGGACGTGGCCCACATGGGAATCACCGAGGTGCTCCGGCACGCACCGCGCGTCTACGGCTCCTATAGAAAACTGGTCGCATCTATTAAAGAGAGCCGTCCGCAGGCTGCCGTTCTCATCGATTTTCCCGACGTCAACTTTCGCCTCGCCCGTGAGCTGAAGGCATTGCAGATTCCGGTCATCTACTTTGTCAGTCCGCAGCTTTGGGCCTGGAAGCGCCGTCGCCTGCGCTGGGTACAGCAGCGGGTCGATCGCATGATGGTGATCTTTCCCTTCGAAGAACCCTTCTATCGCAACCGCAATGTCGATGCGAAGTTCACCGGCCATCCTCTGGCTGAGCTCCCGCTGCCGACCATCTCGCGAGAACAATTCGCAGCAACGTATATGTTTGCCAAGGGTGAAGACCCTCAATCGAGCTCACACCTCGGCAGGCCCTGGATTGCTCTGTTACCAGGCAGCCGATGGAAGGAGGTCGAATCTAACCTGCCCACCATGCTGGAAGCCGCCGCGCTCCTCGGCCCGAACTACGATTTTTTGATCCCTGTGGCAAGCACGCTCGACAAACAGAAGTTCAGTGATTTCGTCTTTCAGCAACAGATAACTCGCATCCAATGGCCCAAGAGCTCGATCACACTCGTACCCGATGCACGAGAAGCACTCCGTCACGCACGAGCGTCGGTTGTTGCCAGCGGAACGGCTACCGTGCAGGCAGCTGTGATCGGGAATCCGTTTGTCGTGGTTTATCGAGTCTCACCGTTGACCTTCAAGCTGGCGAAGCGACTGGTAAGGTATCCTCCGGAGGTCTGGCCTGCGGCCTCTGTCGATGTTCATGGGAATCTGCCCATCGCGATGGTGAACCTTATTGCCGGTCGGTCAATCGTTCCTGAGCTTATCCAGGATCAGTTCACCGCGGCCAACGTTGCTGCAGCACTTCGCCCGCTACTGGATGAAACGCCTGAACGCGCCCGCATAATCTCGGATCTCGCGGAGGTTCGGGAGAAACTGGTGGCTCCCGGAGGAACCGGCTCGATTGGGCAGGTGGCTGATGCTATAGATTCCTTACTTGGACCGTTGACCGGGAGGCAGCTCTCTGAACGAGGCCGAATCTCACCTGCAAGCGTCTAAACAAAGGACGCCTGCCCTATAACGGGACTACGGCAGTACCATGTTGTTGAGGAACTTCGCCTTCATGCGCGCTTTTGCTCGGAAATTTCGTTCTCCGCTTGTATTTCTGATTCCTTTCCTCTTTGTCGCGAGCGCCATCTGGGCTGCCCCGGCGCGTACGCAGCTGGAAGTGACCGGCTACGTGATTAACGCCGACCTTTTTCCCGCAGACAACAGGCTTGCGGCTACTGCCGTGGTCACGTTTACCGCGCTTGAGGACCTGACCGCTCCTGTCTTTGAGCTGAACAACGGCCTGCAACTCGCCAAAGTTACGGACGCGAACAAGAAGCCGCTGGAGGCCGAACGCATCACCACCAACTCGACCGTCCGGTTCAATCTGGCATCGCCGATTCCTAAGGGGACCTCTACGACGTGGACCTTCGAGTATGGCGGTACCCTGAAAGGCGCGGAGACAAGCCCGGTGGAAGGCATCAACTTCGCCTCGGTCCAGGACCCCATCAGCGTTCTGCTCTATCCGGGGCGCTGGTTCCCGATGACCGGCCTCTATACCGATCGTTTTACCGCGGAGATGCATATCCGGGTTCCCGGGGACGAGCGCGTCGTAGGGTCGGGCTCCGGTGTGGCGGCTCCGAAGAGCCTTCCCGGCAACCGGACGGAGTACACCTTCAAGTGGAGCAGGCCAGGCTTTCCCGGAACGATTATCGCGGGCAAGTTTTTGCCGCCGATTACGGCGCCTGGCATCAACAACGTCCACGTCTACGTCACCGAACCACGCAAGTCCGTCGCTGTCGCCTTCGCTCAGGACGCCGCCAAACAGTTCGAGTTTATGTCGACCACCTTCGGCCAGCCGGAGAGCAGCCAGATCAATCTTGTAGAGATGCCCGAGGACGCTGTCTCGTCCACGTGGGCTCCGGAGATCGCCGCCATTGCGGGGGGGCGGGTCGCAGGAAAGACCTATTCGCGCCTGCTTGCCAATACACTGGCTCACCAGTGGTGGGGGTCGGAGATCTCCCCCGCCACGTTGAACGATGCCTGGATTACGAACGGCATGTCGCGCTATGGCGAGCTGATGTACGTGGAAGACTCGGCAGGGAAGAGCGCCTTCGAATCAGCCGTTACGGATGTGCAGGCCGGAGCCCTTGCCTACGACACCCAACCGCTTGCGAGCATGGGGCGCCTCGATCCTTTCTCGCCGCAGTTCCAATCGATGACGCTGGAAAAGGGCGCCATGGTCTTTCATATGCTCAGGTGGGAGATGGGAGACGATGCCTTCCTCAAATTTCTTCGTGGCTTGCTCTCGCAATACACGGATAAATCAGTCACTACCTCCAATGTCCAGAGCGTCGCCGAAGCTCAGTCTCAACTGCAGCTCACGCCCTTCTTCGCGCAATGGTGCGACGGCACGGGAGCGCCTACCTTTACCAATAAGTACACGGTCTTCCGATTGGGGAACAATAAGGGCTTCCGCACTATGGGCTCGATCGCTCAAGATTTGGATCTCTTCCGTATGCCCATCGAGCTGCGTATCGAAACGGATGGCAAGACCGAGGTTCGGCGCGTCGATGTCTCCGGGACGGAGAGCAATTTCTCGGTCGAGACCTTTGGCAGGCCCCGGCGAGTCTCGATCGACCCTCAGAACTGGGTTTTGAAGAGCACGCCCGACCTAGCCGTACGGGTTGCCGTGCTGCGAGGGCAGCAGCAGGTGGCTCAAGGAGACCTGACGGCCGGATTGATTGAGTATCAGAAGGCCCTGGATGCCAATCGCAACAGCTCGCTGGCGAATTATCGGATCGGCGAAGTCTTCTTTATGCAGCGCAACTACCAGTCCGCCGCAAACTCTTTCCGGGACGCGCTACGGGGTGATGGGGACCCCAAGTGGGTGGAGGTGTGGAGTCACATTGAGCTGGGAAGGATCTTTGATGTCACGGGTCAGCGCGACCGTGCCGTCAATGAGTACCGGCTCGCCGTTCAGACGAACGACAACACGCAGGGGGCGATCAACGAAGCTCGGGCGCTGATGCAGAAGCCTTACAAGCGGGAGAACGCCAGCAACTGAGACTGAATTTGTGGATTTCTCCCCTTTCTCAGCCCCTCGTGCTGCCCACAAACAGTATTTTTTTAAGATTCATCTGAGACAGGCTTCCCCGAGAGCGCTTCATCTCCCAAAAGCGTAATTTTTGTCACCGAAATGCGCCTTATTGGAGACAAACGATGGAATAGCGTTAGTTACCGCTGACTGTCCCACGCCTATGTTTTTCTGTATCTTGCCAAATTTTTACATTAATAAAACATATCGATCGTTCATCCAGAACCTCCGCTCAAAATCCATAACCATTTAGAAACAAACAATTTTTCATCAATGTGACCAGTCGTCAAAAATGGCCCTCGAAATGCCCTAGGGGTTGTATGAATTGCTTTCAGCACCAGGGCACTCGCCCCTTTACGGGGAATGAGGAGCGGTCGGTGACTTTGAGGGCGAACGGGAGTTTTTGATGAAGAGATTATTTGGACTTGTGCTGGTGCTGCTCTCGATGACTGCGCTGAGCTTCGGTCAAGCCATTTCGGTAAATGGCGGAGCGATTCAGGGTTCGATTACTGATTCGACCGGAGCCGTGGTGCCAAATGCATCGGTAACGATCAAAGGCACTGAGACCGGATCCACGCGCTCTCTTACGACCGATTCGTCGGGATACTACAGCATCGGTCCGCTGAACCCAGGCGACTACGCGGTCACCGTCACGCACCCCGGTTTTCAGACCCTGACCGTAAACACGGTTGTAAAGACCGGAACGGTGACTACCGGTTCGTTCAAACTGTCGATTGGCGAGTCGAATGTGACGGTGGAGGTCACTGCCGGGCAGGTGCAGATCAATACTGACCAGCCTGGCGTTTCGGACGTTATCACGCGCGAACAGATTGCGGCTCTTCCGGTGAACGGGCGCAACATTCTCGACGCGGCTCAGCTGCAGCCAGGTGTAATTCTGCAGAGCGGCGACAACTTTGACCCGACCAAAGCAGGCTACTCGGCTCTCTCTGTTGGAGGAGTTTCCGGCCGTACCACCCGTATTCTTCTTGACGGTCAGGACGTGACTGACGAGAACGTAGGAACGACGCTCTTCAATATTCCGACGGGCGCTGTAGACGAACTTCAATTGAATCGCTCGACCCAGGACGTTTCGGGTGAGGTGACCTCGACTGGACAGGTTCTGATTTCAACACGCTCGGGCACGAATGCGTACCATGGGCAGCTTTTTTACAACTTCCAAGATCACGGTCTCGGTTTTGCGAAGACGACGGGCGGCTTCGATGCGCCGTTCCAGCGCAACCAATTTGGCGGTAGCGTCGGTGGTCCGATCCTAAGGGACAAGCTGTTCTTCTTTGGTGCCGTTGAGCGCGTCAAACAGGACCAGCAAGCTGCTGCGACGACGAGCCCCACCTTTGCCGCCATCCAGAGTGCTTTTCCCTCCAGCCCGGCTCCTTTCCGGGACACCTATAGCACCGCCCGCCTCGACTGGAATGGACCGAAGGGGGCACACTTCTTCGTGCGTGGCATTTACAACGTCAACGCGACGACCTCGAACTACAACCAGCTTTACTCGTTGTATAAGACTCGCAATAACACGCCAGCGCTTTCGGCTGGTGTCGACTTCGTGACGGGCCGATTTACCCACTCCATTCGTGGTGGCTATGAGAAGTTCCACAACATTCTGGAGGATGGTACTGGTGGTCTTTCGTCGATCTACAATCCCCTGCCGAATGTTGGTGGGGGTGTAACGCTCTACGATACGGTGGAGGGCTTCTATGCCGGTCCTAACTATCTGGCTCCCCAAGGAACTTTCCAGTCGGACAAGCAGCTTCGTTATGACGGTACCTGGACCAAGGGCTCACATACTCTGAAGTTTGGCGCCAGCATGAATCGGCTTCTGGGCGGCGGCTTTGCTGAGTTTTACGGCGCCTCGTTGTTTACTCGCTTCAGCTCGGCCAACCTTCTCGATAATTGCGGTGGCGTCACGGGCGAGGCTCCCTGCCCGGACGATCCCATCAACGGTTATTCTGTCCGCTACTTCCTACTCGGCAACGGAAACGGCTTCTTTACAGAGAAGCATGGGTTTGGTCTTAACGGAGGCGGTCAGGAGGCCTGGCGTACGGGCGCTTACATCGCCGATACCTGGAAGGCGACTTCCTACCTGACACTGACGGCTGGTCTCCGTTGGAGTGCAGATACGGGACGTGGAAACCAGGACCTTGCGACGCCGCTTTGCTCCAGTGTCGATCCTTCAATGCAGTTCCCCGGCTGCACCGGCGATACGCCTCTGTGGGATCAATATCAGCCCGGACTAGGCAAGAGGACTCATCAGCCGTGGGGTAACTTTGGTCCGCAGGCGGGCTTTGTCTTCAGCCCCGGAGACCACAAGACTGCGATTCGTGGTGGAATCGGTATCTTTTACGAGAATGATGTCTTCAATAACACCTCCAATGCGCGTAGCTTCATCGTTAATTCGAATGGAAACTACTTCAATTATGCGCAGGTCTGTGGAGGCGCAAACCGTCTGACTCTGCCGGATGGCAATGTTATCAGTTCGGTCAACGGTGTACCCTTGTCCACCATCTGCAGTCAGCCGATCGGCCAGGCTGCACCGCAGATCGCTCAACTGAAGGCGCAGTATCAGGCTGCCTCCCAAACGGGTGGACCCAATCCTGCGTATATTGGTTCGCCGACTGGCGGTCTTTACGCCAATGGCGTTTATGCTGCTCCTTTCCTCAGTCCTTATTCGATCCAGTTCAACTTCGGCGTGCAGCGTGAGATTGCACGAGGAACGATCTTCAGCGTGGATTATGTTCACAGTGCGACGATTAAGGTTCCGATGTTGATCGATGTGAACCACGTCGGTGCGGCACGCTTCCTGAATATGGCTGGAGCACAGACGGCAATCGATGCAACGACCGACGCCTTTGGGTGCTCGGGTGGTCACTCGGCTGGAGCTATCAACTGCGCAATCCAGGCAGGTGCGACGATCGAGGACTTCGCGTCGAATGGTCTTGATTCCATCAATCAGGTAACGGGCGGTTATTCGGCCTCGAACGCTGGTATTCCGCAGGTTGCGTTTGGCGGAAGGAATCCGAATGTCGGTGTCGGCCAGTTCATCCTGCCGGTGGGGCGCTCGGGCTACGACGCTTTGCAGGTGGTCTTCAAGCAACAGGTTCAGCACCCTGTACCGGGAATCAACAACTCGGTCTTCCAGATCTCGTACTCTTTGTCGAAGATTGTCAATCCGATCAGCGGCACGTCTTCGGGAGATCAGTTCTTCAACTCTCTTCCGTTCGATAACGACGATCCGAACCAATACATGGGGCGTTCGGAGCTAGACCACTCGAACCAGATCAGCTTCGGCGGCACCCTTGCTGTGAAGTACGGCTTGAACGTCGGTATGGCAGGTCATTTCTTCTCGGCGTCACCCACAGCTCTGACGCTGGATAATCAGTCGGGTGCGCCGGGCGAGATCTTCCGCACGGACGTGACCGGCGACGGCACGACGGGCGATCTGCTTCCCGGAACTCTGCCGGGTGATTATATGCACGCGGTGAAGGGATCAGGTCTGAATAGGGTGATCGGCAACTACAACGCGACTCATGCGGGACAGCTCACGCCAGCCGGTCAGGCCCTGGTGACTGCAGGCATTATGACCCCGCAGCAGCTGACGGCGTTGAATGCAGTACAGCAGAAGATTGCCACTGCGCCGACTACTCCTCTGAACAATCCGGCATTTCGCTCATTCGATGCAACTGTCTCTTATCCGATCAAGCTTAGCCGCTTGCGGGAGGGAATGAGCATTGAGCCGACGGTTGCGATGTACAACGTCTTCAACATGTCCAATTTCGGAACTCTGACGGGAATTCTTGCCAATACCAATACCGCGGGCGGCGATGTCGGATCGAGCGCAAGCTTCCTGAATGGACCGAACAACAATGCGGTTCAGGATGGAAATCGGACGCAGCGTGGTTCGGGTACTTTTTCGCAGGGAGCTCCCCGTACGACGGAGTTCCAGTTGAAGTTCAACTTCTAACCCCTTATCCTCTGGTTTAGAGGGACGGCGGAGAGCTTATGCTCTCCGCCGTTTTATTTTTGTAACTGTTAGTGTGACTTGTTGATGTTGGTCCGTTCGGACTCACGGATATAGTCGAGGACAGCTTCGCTGAAGCCGTCGATGTGCAGCCAGGGGCCGTAGCCTACTCCGTTGCGGGCGCTGGCTACGTTGATGACGTAGCCCCGTCCACGAGGGGCCGGGACGCGGTCGTGCGACTGCTCGTCGGTGATGATGACGATGCGGTCGTACTTCGCGAGAGCGTACTCGTCGAAGTTGGTGAACGCTGCCGCCAGACCCTGCTTGACCTGCGCGGAGAGCGGCACGCGGCCTTCGGCCCAGTAGATGGCGACGAACTCGGCGAGCTCGTCGGCACGCTGGATGACGCGCACGAGCGTCTCTGCGACGAGAGCGCGGTGCGTGGCATAGCGCGCCATCTCACGAACCAGAAGCAAGGGCGCGTGACGCAGCTTCATGGTCGCGCGGGCTTCGACGGCGAGTGCGGCGACGACTTCGGGCGCGACCTGGGGAACGAGCTCGCGGATACGTGCGGCGATAGTCTGACCGCTCTCGTAGAACTCGTCCTCCCAGAGCATGCACGCGAGTACGCTGCGCCGCAGTGCGGCCTCCGGAGGGATGGCGATGGCGGGTGCTCCTTCATACGTGCGAGGACGCGCCAGCAGACTTAGTTTCAGGATGTTTAGTTTCATCACGCACCTCCTTGGTGTGCGTTGCTGTTTTGTGTGCTGCGAATCGCCGGGGAATGGGCGACGGCGGCGTAGAAGCGACACGAGCTGAGCTCGTGGCAGGATTCGAACCTGCGACCGGCCTTGTTGTGGCGGGCGCTTCGGACCATTGATGTAGCCGCTGTCTTTCGCCACCGGCGAAGGGTTCAGTCTTCCGAGTCGATGACCTCTGCCAGGAAGCCGGAGCCGACCTTGAAGCCGACCGGTTTGATGGGAGAGGGCGTGACGTCGATCGCGAGCTTGGTCATCTGCTCCCACGACGGACGGTTCTTGTCGTAGTAGCCGCTGCAGTCGTAGACCTTGAAGGGCATGACCACATTCGGGACCACATTGGTGCAAATGGTGATCTGCTCGGACTCACGATAGCCGGTCATGATCTGCGCATTGGCACAGGTGCGACAGAGCGACTCGGAGCCGATGGGAGTGCCTCCCTTGATGTAAGTGTTGCTCATAAGAACGAGTCCCTTTCTGGGGCAAACATAGTTGTAATGGCCGGGGAACAACTGACAGCAGTTATTGCTCTGCCAATTGAGCTATGCGATGTGAGATCGCAGTAGGATTTGAACCTGCACCTTCTAACGAAGTAACTGCTCTCTACACCACCGGCCAAACGAGTTAGTAAGAGATGCGTCGCCAGGGAACACTCGAGAAGAGTTTCGGAGTAAGTGCGGCATGGAATTTTGTAAGTCGAGGCTACGCCTCTCTCCTATGCTGTCTTTGCTCCGGCAGGGTTTTCCTCACCCTGCTTACGTGTCAAGCGGTGGAAGTAACTCTTCTCTACACCACTGGCGAATCTCCTTTGCAGACGCAGGTTCGCGGCTGCGCGAGAGAGCGCATCGTGCCGACGCGATTAACGGCGAAGGCAAGGAGTTACTGAGGGAATCGGCGAGGACAGTGTAGCGATGGACAGTCGAAGGAACTGTGCTCTTCACCACTCAGTAAGTTGTAATTTGGAAGTACGTTTCGCGTAGGAGGCTATAGGGAGTTATAGCCAGGTAAGAGGAAGCGCCCGGCGATCACCCATGACGAATTGAATCGTCGCTGGCGACCTACGCATCGTGTTGTGCGATGTGACTTTCATCGGGGTAACTCCTACGCTGGGGTTAGAGTGACACGATAAATCTTTAAAAGCAAGGTGTATTCGTCAAATTTATTCAATTATCCGACGGCATTTGATACACGATGCGAGCTGTGAAGTTAGTTGGTCTTACTAGGATTTCTGGTTAAGCAAATGAGCGAAGAGGAATCAACTCTTCGCTCGTTTGCCTGAATTAGAAAGACCTACGGAAAGTTCACAACGCTCGTGCTGGTTTGAGTAACGAAAGAGTTTGGGGATCAATCAAGATGCGGTTCGGATCCAAAGCTCGCACTGACGATTTTGGATGGTAAGCAGCACCGCATATGAAACCCGGGGGGCAACCGGGAGGGCCACCTGACTGACAGTCGATATAGTCCTGTTTTGCATCATCTTCGCATTGCACATGTTGTGCGGTGCATGCAGCGGTGGTTCCACAACTCTTCCATTCGTTAAAACAACCTTGAAGTTCCTGTTGATAGAGGTAAGAGCAGTAGTTGGCAGCGTGTGCTGGAAGGTTTAAAACTGCGAACATTCCAGCAAAGAGGAGCAGCAAGTAAATACTTCTCTGCGATTGCATCGGAGCTCCCGTTGATTGGATTTCAATTCATCGTTCGCGAAACTGATCCGCGTCGACGCAGCGAGGGTAGCACAGGTAATAAAAGTAAGTTGAAGACGATTTTTACAGAAAATTCGATTTACGACCAAAGATGTCGCATATTTTTCTTGAATGTAGGACTGAATCTGTCTTATATTGCAGATATCGAGTAGTGAAGTAGGGTTTCAGGAGCCAGTTGAGCGGAATCGAAGACTGGGCTGAAGTGAAGTGGAAAAGCAGCAGATCCCCGCGGGTGAATCTCCTGACAGAGACCGCGAGGACCTGGAGATCTGACTGTCGATAGGACAGCAGATTGGTGTGATTATAGGAGCGCGTTCGGTGGTAATCAACGAAGCTCCAGTCCATTTCCCTTCCAAATTCTGATGGGTTGCGTGATGTCGGTCGGCGCACAGCGCTGAACCGGTATGAGCGGTTATTGCCCATTCGTGCGCTTTTTTTGGGCCTTGGAGGGCGTTTCGCAAGGAGAGGGATGATGAAGAAGGACGCGAGAAGGAAGAATCACAAGCGCAGATTTGCGGGATCTAAGAGCTTGCTGGCGGTGGGGACCCTGGCGGCGACGGTGATCGGCCCCAGCCGACTAGCGCAGGCGGCGGTGAGCGCGGCGGGTTCTGCGGGCAGTGCGGGACAGGCCGCGTCAAATCTTCCGGTAAAGCGGTTCAATATCACGGCAGGAAGCCTGGAAGACGGCATCAAGGCGTACGAGCAGGCGACGGGGTTGAAGGTTAAGATCGACCTTCCCCAGGGAACCCTAGCGGGTTTTCAGACAAAGGGTGTGAGCGGAGTGTACTCGGCAGAAGACGGTCTTCGCATTCTGTTGGAGGGCACGGGGCTGAGCTATGCGGCCCAGGGCGCGACAACGATGGTGGTGGGGCTGAAGAGGTCGGAGTCGGTGGACGTAACGGCTTCGATGCCGGATACGGTCTCGCTGAACAAGTTTACGCAGCCGCTGATTGATACTCCGCAGACGGTGGCAGTGGTTCCGCAGTTTGTGCTGCAGGAGCAGCAGAACACGACGCTACGCGACGCTCTGAGGAATGTTCCTGGCATCAGCATTGCGGCAGGCGAGGGTGGAGCGCAGGGAGACAACCTGACGATCCGCGGCTTTACGGCCCGTAACGACATCTTCCTGGATGGAATTCGCGACTTTGGAAGCTACTACCGTGACAGCTTTAACTTTGAGCAGGTGGAGGTTCTGGAGGGTCCTGCGGGTGTGCAGTTTGGACGCGGATCGACGGGGGGAATCATCAACCAGGACAGCAAAGTTCCGGCGGCCGATGAGTTTGTGAAGGTCGGTGCGCAGTTTGGAACGGATGCGACGCGGAGAATCACGGCTGATGTGAACGAGCCGCTGGATGATTTTATGAATGGATCGGCTGTACGCGTGAACGCGGTGGGGGTTGCAGGAGGCGTTGCAGGTCGTCCTTTTGCGGCCAATAGCCATTATGGCGTTGCACCTTCACTGACGGTGGGATTGAACTCGCAGACGAGGGGGACGATTAGCTACTTTCATCTGACAGAGAGCGATACGCCGGACTATGGTCTGCCGTGGCTGTTCAACAAGCTGTCTCCGGCGAATCGGCATGCTTACTTCGGTTTTCCGGACACGAACAATCTACGCGCGGATGTCGATGTGCTTTCGGGCAGGCTGGTCCATAACTTCAGCGAGCATGCGCAGATTCACAGTATCGCGCGCTGGGCGAACTATGGCCGCAAGGCGCAGATCACGGAGCCGCAGGTTTGTTCGAATGCTTCGCAGGCGATTCCGGTGGGTGGATTCGTAAGCGCGCTTCCGACAAGCTCGGTGACTGGAGGGGTCTGTACCTATACTCCGACGACGCCAGCGGATCAGATCATGGTGAATCGCAACCAGATTACGGTCAAGAGCGTCGAGGGAGACCTGTGGGATCAGACGGAGTTTACGACGCGCTTTAAAGTTCTGCATCTTCGCAATGACTTTGTAGGAGGCGTCGAGGGCGGACAGGAGATCTCGAACCCGATCCGCACGACGTTCAAGGGCGTGACGCCGACGAATCTGGCGAATCCGAATCCGCAGGACCCGTTTGCGGGTACGGGTACGATCTCTTCGATCACGCACGTGAAGTCACAAAGCGTTGGACTGTACTTTGTGGACACGGTGCATTTGAGCCGGATGTTCGATCTGAGCGGAGGCATTCGCTGGGATTACTTTGATACGAGGTTCAGCCAATATGTTCCAAGCGGAGCGACGCCACCGACGGTCGCTTCGCAGGAAGTGGACCAGCCGAGCTACAGAGCTGCGTTTGTCTTCAAGCCAAACTCGCATGGCAGTGTGTACTTCGACTATGGGACGAGCTTCAATCCCTCGGCGGAGTCGTTGAGCCTAAGCGTTTCGACGAGCATTCTGCCGCCGGAGCAGAACGAGACGTTCGAGGCGGGCGCGAAGTACAGCCTGATGAACGAGCGTCTGATGCTGGATGGAGCGTGGTTCCGGACGACGAAGCAGAATGCGCGTGAGACGGATCCGACGAATTCGAACAATGTTGTTCTGGCGGGTAACCAGAGAGTACAGGGCGTGCAGGCGAGCGCGATCGGAAGGCTGCCGCAGGGAATGGACCTGGTGTTGGGATATGCGTATCTGAACAGCGAAGTGCTGAGCTCGCAGTTCTTCCCGACCTCGGTTGGATACCAGCTGGCGAACGTACCGAAGCAAACGTTCAATGCGTTCCTGACGCGGAACATCTTTGCGCGAGTGAAGGGAGGCTTCGGAGCGAACTATGTAGCTTCGAGGACCGCGAGCTCGACCGTTCCGTTTATGCCACTGACGTTTGGACCGTTGACGAGCTATACGGATCCCGTGACGGGGGCGCAGAAAAAGGGCTATGAGGTATTGTCGACCGGGATGAAGCAGAATCCGGGGTACTGGGTGTTCAACCTGATGGTCAGCCGACCGGTGACGGACAGGCTGGAGCTGCAGGCAAATATCTATAACCTGGCGAACCGGTTCTATATCGACCAGCCGCATCCGAGCCATCTGATTCCCGGGGCAGGCCTGAGCGCGCTGATCGGAGCCAATTTCCGGTTCTAGTTGAACAGGCATTGAACGCAGCGAGCGACTTTCGGGTCGTTCGCTGCGTATTCTTTTGGGATGGAGATTCATTCATGCTGATTACGATTCCCGACGTGCTGACCCTGGAACAGGTGCAGCAGATGCGCGTGAAGCTGGACGTGGCGGACTGGACAGACGGCAAGGTGACGGCGGGATACCAGGCACGCGGCGTGAAGGAGAACGAGCAGCTCGCGGAGGGGTCGCCGCTTGCACTGGAGCTGGGCGAGGTGGTGCTGAAGGGGTTGGCGCGGTCTCCGCTATTCATGTCGGCGGCACTTCCGCTGAGGGTATTTCCGCCGATGTTCAATCGGTATCGGGGCGGCGGGAAGTTTGGAACGCATGTGGATACGGCTATCCGGCAGCAGGTGACGACGGGGCAGAGGATTCGCACGGATGTTTCGGCGACGCTGTTTCTGACTTCGCCGGAGGAGTATGACGGTGGTGAGCTGATTGTGGAGGACACCTACGGCTCGCACAGCGTGAAGCTGCCGATGGGACATATGGTGCTGTATCCAGCGACGAGCCTGCACAGGGTGGAACCGGTGACGCGAGGGGCGAGGACGTCGAGCTTCTTCTGGATTCAGAGCATGATTCGCAGCGATTCCGACCGGACGATGCTGTTCGAGCTGGACCAGACCATTCAAAAGCTGGCGGTAGATCTTCCTGGAAGCCCAAACGGCGTCAAGCTAACGGGGATCTATCACAACCTGCTGCGGCGATGGGCGGAGATGTAAAACCTGACGGGGCCAGATGTCATTCACAAGAATGATTCCGGCGGGAAAACTCAGCCCAGATCTTCATCTTCCGACGATTGCTGAAATTCCACGAGCGTGGGGAGGAAGAGGGCGAAGACGGTACCGTGGTGAACCCGATGGTCGGTGCTTCGCAGCGTGAGTTTGCCTTGGTGACGATCGACAATGCCGGAGGAGATCCAGAGACCCAGGCCGGTTCCGTTAAGCTCCTTCGTGGAATAAAAGGGCTCGAAGATTCGTGCTCGAACCGCAGGCGACATGCCATGGCCGGTATCAGCGATGGTGATGCGAACGCCTTCGCGAATGTCATCCCCATTGGAGCGATCTATTGCCTCGTGGGCGCGAACGATGAGACGGCCTCCCTGGCGCATGGCATCGATGGCGTTGGCGATCAGGTTATTGAGCACCTGCCGGATGTCGTTTTCAAAGCAGAGAATTGGACGAGAGATTAAAAATTCGGTTTCTACTTGAATGCCGGAGTTGAGCAGGCGTCCCTGGTAGAGATTGAGAACGGCATCGACGAGATCTTTCGCGGTCACGCGGGTAGCGCTGACGGCCTGACGATGGAAGCGAAGAGTCTGGGTCGCGATCTGGCATACACGAGAAAGCTCACTCTGGGCAATTTGAACGTATTCTGCGACCTCGGGAGGCAATCCTTTTGAGGTGTGAATGAGATAGAAGAGGTTGGTGATGGCTTCGAGCGGGTTGTTGATCTCGTGGGAGATCGAACTGGCCAGTCGGCCGACGGCCGCGAGCTTCTCGCTCTGAATCAAGGCGTCCTCAGCCTTCTTCCGGTTTGTAATCTCCTGGACGACAGCGGCGATGGCCTCAACCTTGCCGTCCGAACTGAAGACCGGGGAATAGTTGACGTTCCAGAATCGATGCTCACCCGGACGCGTTGGAAGCTCGCCTTCGAAGACATGGTTGCGGATGGTTCTGCCCGCTGCGACCTGGCGAAAGATCTCTTCAATACCCTTCAGCGGTGCAATCTCCGTGATGCGGCGGCCCAGGATCTTTTCGATGGGCAGGCCTAAGGTTTCAGCCTGACGATCATTCACACGCAGGTAGCGGAACTCGACAGAATCGAAGAGCGCCAGGCCGATGGGAGCGGTTCGATAGATGCTTTCAAGCTCGGCTCGTTGCCGCTCGGTCTCTTCCTGACGTTGCTGAAGTGCGGCAGAAGAGTGTTTACGATCGGTGATGTCGATGGACAAGCCCCGTAGCCGAGTGGCGACTCCATCGACGATGAAAGCCTGGCAGCGACACTCGATCCAAAGCAAGGAGCCATTCGCAGCTCGAATGGGAAAGTCCGTTACGATCATCTCCCCGGTCTGCCGTGTCTGACGCAGGAGGTCGCCAATCGTGGAAAGATATTTCTGCGGGACATAGTTTCTGAAGGCCCGCAGGTCAGGAAGATCCTCGAAAGAGCGCCCGAAGACCGGGTGAGATCCAGTCCCGTAGGTAACTTTGCCGGTAGAAAGATTGACGTCCCAGGTGGCGACACGAGCGGTCTGCTGCACGACAGAGAGCAGGTCACTCTGTTTCTGAAGGGCTAGATCGGATTCCCGGCGGGCGGTTATATCGCGAAAGAAGATAACGACGCCTTCGTCGGAAGGTCGAATCTGGATGGAGAGCCACAGGTCCAGGGGTTCGGGGTAGAAATCCTCGAAATCGCCAGCGATTCCTTCCTTCATCGCGCGCGTAAAGTAATGCTGATACTGACCATTGTGTTTTACGAAGGGGAATTCCTGCCAGATATTTTTTCCGAGCAGATCTCCCTTGACGGCAAGCAGCTCACGCGCGCGACGGTTGAGGAAGGTCAGCCTGCCGTCGCGATTGACGCTGAGGACCGCGTCGGTCGTAGCTTCGAGTACCTGCAACAGCTGCCGGGAGGCGGATTCACGAAGGAGCTCTGCGCCCTTGTGATCGGTGATATCCCGCACAATAACAGCGATACCTTCTTCTACCGGAAGGATGCAAAGATCGAGCCAGAGATCGCGATGTTTGCTGAAGTATTCCAGATGCGACTGAACGCCGGTCTGCATCACGGAGCGGTAATGACGTTCGAGCTCAGTGCCGGGCATCTGAGGAAACATCCCCCAGATGGAACCCGTTTCAATGTGATGGGGCTCAATCTGAAAGATCCGCATACCTTCTGGATTGGCGAAGGTAATCTGCCAGTCTCGATTGATGCAGAGAACTCCATCCGGGATCTGGAGGAGAAGACGTGAATGCTGTTCACTCAGCAGATCTTCGTTCCGCCGTGCGAGGTTTCGCCTCTCGGAAAGAACATCGGACGGGATCACATGCGGGTTCGACATCACAAATCTCGCGGGTACTCGATCATCTGATAGACGAATGAAGCGGACAGAAGACGTTCATGAGCCAGACTCGAGGTCGGCGACTCGCGCCTGGAGAATGGCAAAGGCTTCAGTAAGGCTGGCAACTTCGGATTCCAAACGTGCGATGCGATCGACGTGCTGCGAGGGGGCTTCTAGGGCAACCGTTGAAGAATGTGGTGATGTTGAAGTGAGCTCCGGAGTACCGTTGAGCAGGTGGGCGTAACGAGACTCGCGTGACCCGAGCTGGCGCGGGAGTACGACGACCAGAGGACCGGTAGCGTTCGAATTGACCTCCGTTGGGTTCGAAGGAACTTCACGAGATGCAAGACGGTCAAGAGTGGACTGAACCGAAGCAGTGTCCTCGAATGCGTAAAGGCGCTCGGAGCGACCGCGAAGCTCGCCCAGCGTCTGCGGTCCGCGCAGCATTAGCAGGCAAAGAACTGCTGTCTCATCGCGGCGCAGGTTGAGCACGGTGCGGATGCGGTGCTCGTACTTGGGAACGCGAGAGTCATGTGCGGTCGTGATGAGATTTTGATCGTCGAGCAAATGAAGGGCCTGACGGACCTCGTCATCGCTTAGCTGGAGAACCGGGTCGCGGCTGGAACGCTGATTGCACGCGTTGACAAGAGCGTTCAGCGAGAGGGGATAGCCTTCCGGGGTGGTGATCTCTTTTTCAATAAGAGATCCGAGCACCCGTATCTGAATCGGATCGAGCACCATAGATAACAGTCTACAATGGCCCGCTGCAAAGCAAGTTGAAGCAGAGACTAAACTTAGGAAGCATCTCCTTGCCTTACATAAAAATTACAGTTATGAGGGGCAGGAGGGGGTAAGGTTTTATAAACTGGAAATGGCGCACGGTGAATCGCATTTGCGATTGCCATTACTTTTTCGACAAATTATCCCGGGAGTGCGAATGCGGACAGCGACTAGGCTGGCGTCTACTGTAGCTTTAGCGGCAACCGTTTTGATCGGGTTGAGCAGCCTGGCCAGGGCTAAAGACGCTGCGGCGAATACGGAGATGGCGGAACAATACCACCTACGCCTGCATCACCTGCATACCGGAGAAGACATCGATGTGGTGTACCGTATCGGCGATACCTATGTGCCGGATGCCATTGCAAAGCTCAACTACTTCCTTCGCGACCACCGCACGCAGGCAGAGAGCCACTACGACCCTGCCGAGTTCGACCTGCTCCACACGTTGATGGCGAAGCTCGGGAGGCCGGATGGAGAGATCGATATCGTCTGCGGCTACCGCACTCCGTGGAGCAACCGTCTGCTGCGATCGCGCTCGGCGAACTCCGGCGTAGCGGAACATAGCCAGCACATGCAGGCCAAGGCGATTGATATCCGGGTCCCGGGCGTTAAGACGACGACTTTGCGCGATACAGCGCTGAGCCTGCATGCAGGTGGTGTGGGGTACTATCCGGTGAACCAGTTTGTGCACGTGGATGTTGGTCCGGTGCGTGAGTGGTCGTATGGCCATGCTGCACGTCGACGTGTGAAGATGCGTTCTGTCGCCAGGACGACAAGACGCCCATTGCACCACACAGCAGCGGCGGTCTCAGGCGAGTAAGGTTCCCCCTATTCATGCAAGACTCAAAGGTCGCGGTTATCGCGACCCTTTCTCTTTAGGTTCGCCGAGCCGGCTGCGGTAAACTTACGATCACAGCTATGAGCCGCGAATACTTTTCCAGCAATCCCGCAATGCCGTTTTCTGATGCCGTCCTGGTGGATGGCAAGACGCTTTACCTCTCAGGCCGCATAGGGCTGATCGCCGGAACGACGAAGGTTCCCGAGACGGCGGAGGATGAGGCACACCTGGTGATGCAGGAGATCCGGCGTGTGTTGGAGATGGCGGGAATGACGATGGAGAACCTAGTGTCGCTGCAGATCTTTTGCAGCGATGTGTCGTTGTTCGACCAGTTCAATGCGGTGTATCGCACATACTTCACGGGCAAGCTTCCGGTGCGGGCGTTTCTGGGCTCAGGGCCGCTGCTGTTTGGGGCTCGGTTTGAGCTGATGGGGATTGCGGTCAGAAACTAGCCGTGTTGACCGAGCTTGCGCGTTCCCTGGAGCAGGGCCGATGGGGATTGCTGCGGGCAAGGCAGCTGGCCGCTGAGATCGTGAGCTGCAAGGCAGCGGTGAAAGCGCTTGTGGCAGTGATGTTCAGCGAAAGCCCGGAGCTGCGACAGCGCTCAGCAGACGTTGCGAGGCGGATGACCGACAGCGATTCGAAGGTATTGTGGCCGTACGCGGAGGAGCTAGCTGGGCTGCTCGCCGGGCTTTCCCCTGGCGAATCGCGGACGCGAGGTCATCTCGGGCTGGTGGTGGCGAGGGTAGCGCATACGAGGGATCAGCGGCTGCGGGCCGCCCGGCTCATGGAACTCCTGATAGCTGATGAGAGCAATGTCGTGCATTGCTCGGGTGTGGAGGGAATTGGTCTGCTGGCATGTGACGAGTCTTCGCTGCGCGAGGTGGCCGCGGAGAAGATTGATGCGGCGTTGCGGAGTGGAACCCCCGCGATGAAGGCCCGGGCTCGACTGGCTGGGCGAAGGCTTGAGAAGGCGCGCAAGCTGGCTAGAGATTTGGGATGAAAAGCTGTGGCGGGAAGCGGAATTTCCGCTAGACTCGCCGCATGCAAAAATGGCTTGTTCCAGCGGGACGTGTCCTGTATGCAATCGGTTTGAGTTCGATTGGCTTGATGCACTTCTTCTACCGGAACTTTCCCTGGGTCGTGATCCCGAATTTTCCAGCCTGGCTTCCGTTCCGGTTGCTATGGGTAATCGTCACGGGAACTGCTTTCACGATCGCGGGAATCTGTATTCTCTTCAATCTGAAGGGAAGAAAGGTAGCCGAATGGGCCGGAGCAGGAATGCTGGCGCTGGTGCTGATTTCGCATATTCCTAACCAGCTTGCAGGACAGTACGCCATGGTGGTGGGTGCGTGGACGAACGCTCTGAAAGAGATGGCGCTGGCAGGTGGCGCCTGGATCGCTGCGCTCTCGATTGCTGGAGACATTAAGTTACCAACTTGGCTGGAAAGGGTTCTGGCTGCGGGGCGGTACATGTTCGGAGCGATGCTGGCGATCTTCGGGTTCGACCACTTTCTTTACCCGCAGTTTGTGGCATCACTGGTTCCGGCATGGATTGGCCACCAGATGTTCTGTACATACTTTGCCGGAGTGGCGTTGATGGCAGGCGGTGTTGGGATGATGGTGAAGCGTGTGGCGCGCATGGCTTCGCTGCTGACGGGAGTAATGATCTTCCTTTGGGTGCTGATGCTGCATATCCCGCGGGCGATCGCCGATCCATACACAAATGTGGGGAATGAATGGGCGAGCGTGTTTGAGGCACTGGCGTTCAGCGGGATGGCGTTTATGCTGACGACTAACTCAAATGATGGGAAGTCATAACAATTTAGCGCCCTTTTGGATATTGTGCCCCATGCATAGAAGTTGAATGTTCGCTGCTGTATCCGAAGTGCCACCTTTGGAATAAGGAAGAATGTGGTCGAAGTGCAAGTTTGTTTTTAAGCCACACTCAACGCATGCTCCCTTATCTCTCTTCCAAACCGCAAGTTTGACATGCGATGGAATGAGGCGGCGTTGTTCTATATCAGTGGCCGGAGTTGGCCAATCTAATTCCTCATCTTGAATAGAATGCAATTTGAACTTGAAGACTCTTCTGTTCCCATGTGTCTCGGTCCAACTATCGACCAATTCAAAGAGTCCGTTATAAGACCAAATCCCATCTTTAATCTTTTCGTAAACTCGCACCCGCGCAGGCGTTCTTTTACCACTTTTAAAAGCCTGAGCCGCTTCATTGAAACGCCCATTCTGCGTTAATTTTCCCGTTCGGGAATGTAATGGCTGATCGACTTGTTTCGGATAAGGGATCTCCCGAGTCCGAGGTTCGTCGTGTCCCTCATATATCAAGACCGTACCGTCTTCCGTTAGAACATCGTTATACGGTGCTCCGGGACGATGGGAAGACAGAACAATTGAGTGAGCCTGCGCTGCGTTGAAGTTCATTCCGCGTTGTAAAGATAGATTCTCGCGAGAACACATATCCCGATAAGAAATAACCTCGTTCGTCCGCATGGATATCAATAATAAAGGCCGCCATTGCTGGCGGCCTTTGTAGTTTTGGCTTTTGCGCCGAAGGCGCGTCTGCCTGGACGCGCTAGTCCCCGGCGACAGTTTCTTCCGACTCGACCTTTGCAGGAGCTGCCTTGATCTCGCCGAGGGAGATGAAGCCTGGCTGCTCGGCTTCCTTGAGGATCTCCTTGCGGTAGAGCTTGGCCATCTTGGCGTTCTCTGCGTCCTGCTTGATCTTCGCGTCGCGCGCCCGGATCTTCTCCTCGCGGGCGTTCTTGGCGATGCCGCTCTTGTCGAAGGTGTCGTTGGCAGCGGAGTTGACGTGAGCCTCGTTGAGGACCAGGTCATACTTCTCCTGCTTCTCGATACCAACCTTCTTGCCGCCTGCGAAGATCTCGTGACGGCCGTGCTCCTCGTACCACTTGGTGAGGGTGGCGGTCATGTGCATCTTCTCGATGATGTTCCTCCAGCCCACGCCGGTGTTGTATGCGCAGAAGCTGATCTCGCCTTCCTGCGTGGCGTAGGGGATGATGCACTGCTCGGTGCGACGGAAGTCGTAGTTGAACAGGTCCTGGAACCACATGCCGGCGATGAAGAGGAAGTTCCAGCGGTCGCCGCGGCGCTTCTCGATATCGGCCATGGTGCGGTCGCCTGTTACCTTGCCGTAGTTGCGGCCGGTAGCGCCGAAGCACTTGTCGAACTTCTGCAGCAGGTCAACGATCTTGAAGTGCGTCGGAGCATTCGAGGGGTTGTAGTTGCGAAGAAGCGCAAGCGACACACCAACGATGGAGAGGAACTTGCCGCGAGCCGCATCGTTGATGCGCGCGACGTCCTTGGCCAGCTGCACAGCATCGAGGAATGCAGTGACGGGGACGGCTTCCTTGGTCTCCTTGTCGATCATTAGCGCCATGCCGATACCGCAGTTCGGGTGGCAACCGCAGGAGAGCTGGCCCCAGTCATGATCCGGTCCGTGAACGAGGTCGGCCCAGTCGGAGAAGGTGGACATGAAGGAGATGGGGAACCAGTCGCGGGTCGATTCGCCGAGGCCGGTCTGGCTGCGGACGTCGTGCGCGAGATGCGACAGCGTGTAACGCTGCGCCATGCGGCGCTCGTCCGAAACCTCTTCGTCGCGGCCGGTGAAGGACACGGGCTGGAAGGAGAGGAAGTTGATCTTCTTCGGGTTGTCGAGAGCGAACTCGATGATGCGGCCAACCTGCTCGTTGTTGATGCCGTTGATGATGCAGGTGACGGGAACGATGTCCACACCGGCCTCATGCAGGTTGTGAATGGCCTGCAGCTTCACGTCGAACGAGTTGCCGACCTTGCGGTGCGAGTTGGCAGCGTTGCCGATACCGTCGAACTGCAGGTAGGCGTAGCGCAGACCAGCCTCGGAAGCAGCCTTGGCGAACTCCTTGGACTTTGCGAACTCAATGCCGTTGGTCGCGGCCTGTACAGAGTTGTAACCAACCTTGCGGGCATAGGCGACGGCGTCGAGGAAGTAGGGGCTCAACGTGGGCTCACCACCCGAGAACTGGACCGACATCTGACGACGCGGCTTGATGGTGATCGCGTTGTCGAGCATGGTCTTGATCTCGTCCCAAGTGAGCTCGTGCACGAAGCCGACCTGGTTGGCGTCCATAAAGCAGGGGTCGCACATCATGTTGCATCGGTTGGTCAGGTCGATGGTCAGAACCGAACCACGTCCGTGCGTCACGGTCGAGGTGCCGTGGTTGTGGAGCTTCTCGTCATTGTGGGCGCGGATGTCGCGGCCGGGGAAGACGTCCTCGAGGTGCTTCATCATCGGCGGGTCGATGGACATGACGTCCTCGAAGTGGCCGTGGATGGGGCAGTCCTTAACCATAAGGATCTGGCCGTCGCGCTCGATGATCTGGGCCTTGATCTCGCCGACCTTCTCGTTCAGAAGGATCTCGTGGGGCAGCTTGCCGTCGACGATCTGCTGGCGAATCTCAGGGACGCACCTCGGGCAGAGGGAGTCGGTGGTGCGGGGCCAGCCTAGCGGGGGCTTCTCTTTCTGGTAGGACTTCAGGAGGGGCTTGTCGCTCCATTTAGGTGTGAAGCTTGCGTTGGGCGAGATCGAGTTCAGTTTGTCGAACACGGCCCAAGCTGCCTTTGCTCCATACGTGAGGGCCTTCTCGGCCAACTTCGCGGACTTTGCCATATGCGTTTCTTTTCTCCTGATGATGCCTAAAAATCTGGTGAAGCCTGAACAGCTACTTATGAAGCTTATCCGGCTAAGGTGCTTGTCGGAAGTGAGCACCCTGATTCAACCTCTCTTGATCCTCCACCTATAAGTGGAAGAAGAACAAGGGACTTGAACCTCGTTAAGACTACTCAGGCGAGGGGGTGGATCGAAGCCTATGGAATCGAACGGCGAGATTCTGCATTGAATGGTGTGGAAAAGGGGATGAGCGGAAAGACGGAAAAGGGTGCAAAATTTGGTTCCGCCCGGACTCCGCCGTCACATCGAGCCACTTCCTGTGAGGGCAATATTGTTAAAAATCTGCTGGACGAAGATGATGCGGACGTGAACACGCTTCGCAACGTCGGGTAGAAATTCATTCACCAGATTGTTGACGGGATCGAGAGCCAGGCCGGTCAAGACACGTTTTGCGGTGGAGGGGCCATCGGTCTCGAGGCCGGGAACGTAGAGGTTGCTGAGCTCGCCTATGATCGGGTATGCGGCAAGGACGCCGTAGTTCGGGATGGTCTTGCCTTCGTCGCTCCGGGAGATATAGCTGCGGCTAATGGAATAGAGGATGCGCTTTTTCAGTGGCTTGTTCGGCATCCGGTAGTAGCGCGGGTCCTGATGCATGAGAGCCGGGACGGCGAAGGTACCGAAGAACTCGGCGGTGGCGTTCTGCAGCACGCTGATTCCGGCGAGTTCTCCAAAGCCCTTTAGCCCCGGTCCGTAAGCCGTGTGCGGATCGAGGGCGATACTGATGGCGGAGATTCCGACGATCGTGCCGAGGCTGGCGGGGTCAGTGGTGAAATGAACTGCGAGGTAGCCCTTCTGTTTCCAATTGAGGGGAATCGGTATGTTTGTGCCCAGAAAGCGCTGGTAGGGATAGACCAGTTCGCTGCAACGGGGGCGGGGCTGATCGACTTTGTTGGGGTCTAAATAGATCGGCCCGATGGAGCGAAGTAAGGTGCAAGGTGCCTGCGCCTTTCCCTGGGCGCGCAGAGATCGCTCTCCCGCAGAGACGACATCCTCCTGCTGGGCCTGAACCGCACTGGGGGCGTCGGGCAGATCGTCGGGAGCGGTCGTCGCGAGCAATGAGTTTTGATCGACATCAGACAAAGACGGCCCGTTTGAGGACGAGGAAGGCTCCAGGAGACCAGGCGACTCGACAGGGGAGGGAGCGGTCGTTTGAGCTACGACCGTCCCCACAGAAAGTAAAACTCCTAAAATTACACCCCTGTACATGTTCACCAGACTCATCCCTGCCTGAGCGGTCAAACCCCGGATGCGGGAGGATTATTCTTGCTTGCTAAGGTGGAGCTTTTGGATGACGTCACCACCGAACTCGCTAACGAGATAACCAAGGGCCGAACCACCGAGCGATGTAGCCCAGGTTCGAGCGAACTGGGCGCCGTTCACGTTGCGATCAGGATAATAGACCTGCGTTAGCGCGGCAGCACCGCCCGTTCCCAGAATGAAAGCATAGTTGGGAATAGTCCTTCCGCTATCGGTTTTTCCGATGACAGGGCGGGTTCCCGCGTAGATAGCGCGATTGATTAGCCCGTAGCTGTGGCCGCGCTGGTAGTACCGTGGATCCTGGTGGAACGCGGTGGCCAGGATGGAGTCGCTGAAGATCTCCTTGCTGCCATTCAGGGCGGCAGCAGCTCCAAGACGCTGGGCAAAGGCCTCGCCATTGACTCCATAGTTGGGACTGCCGTTGATAAGGTGCGACCAGCCGGCAGAGAGTGGCCAACCAATCATGGCATAAGGGGTAACAGTTTCGCGCAGACCCAGAAGTACCTTGTCGCGAGCCTTCTGCGGAAGCGCCTGTTGGCCTGCAGTGATGAATTTGACGCGTGGAAGGGGCGTCCCCTGATTTCCGGCGCTTGCCTGTCCGCCAAATCCGGGCAGCCCCGGAATCTCCGAAGTCTCCGGATTGTCTGCCGAACTGCTGAAACCGCTCGCGGCAAAGAGCAGGGCTCCTGGTGAGTCGGGAAGGGAAGTGTCTGCTTCCGTTATTGACGGCTCTGCAGAACGAGCCAGTGCGGAGTGCGCCGCGAGCATGGGCGAGAGAAAGACAAGCAGCAGGGGAAGAAGATGGGATGAAACCAATGGGCGGGAAGCAGATGGTATCAAAAAGTAACCTCGTAAAAAGACTTCCGGTCTCGCATCTCGGAAAAAGCAGCGAACACCTGGCCAGACGCTCTCTTGAATGGCGTCCCTTCTTGAAAAGACGCATGTCTGCAGTGGCACGTTGTATAAGCCGCTGCCGTTTATGCGCGGTCCTTGGACGACGTTACCACCTCGACACCGCATAGGGAATAGAGAGTCGAAGCGATTGACCCACGGATTTCCTCATTTTGATAATGAATAGTGGAGAAGTGTGCTTATGGCGAATGAGAATCCGAAGCGTCCATGGGAGGAGCGTCTGCACGAAGCTGGCGCTCGTATGGAAGAGGATATGCGTGACTTTGTTCGCTATTTCAACGACGAGGTCGTTCCCGATCTGCGGAAGAATGGGTCGGACGCCCTGCGAGCCGCGGCTCGCGAGTTGAACCGGATGGCGCAGCGGATGGATGAACGCGCCGGGCGCACGCCGCCCTCGGGCACTGAGGGCGCGCCTAAACCGTGACTCGCGCCCGTCTTGCGTTCGCCGTACTGATGCCGGCGCTGACGCTGGCAGTGACGGGCTGCCATAAAAAGCCTGTGCGAGCGCACCGGCCTCCCCCTCCCCCCGCTACTTCGAGTGCAGGAACATACACGGATAGAGACACACGACCCCCAAAGCAGGGGAACCCCTCTGCAAGAACCGTGCAGCCGTTACCTCCAGTTCCTCCGGATGTTCATGGCAAGCCGGCTTTAGTTGAGACCGGAGTGGCAAGCTGGTACGGACCACCCTATGCCGGCCGCAAGGGAGCGGACGGCAAGGTCTACGATCAGAACGCGATGACTGCAGCGCATCGGACACTTCCCATGGGCTCAATCGTGCGCGTCACCAATCTCACAACGAATCAGGCGGCAGTCGTAAAGATCACGGATCGCGGTCCCTTCGTAAGCGGTCGCATTATCGATCTTTCGCTGGCTGCGGCCAAGGCGACGGGACTCTACCGCATGGGGGTGGCGAAGGTGCGTGTCGAGGCCTGGACGCCGGGACCAAGCAGAGATCCGAACGCGATTCCCGGAGGCCGTTGGTGTGTTCAGGTTGGAGCGTTCGAGCGCGAGAAGGACGCGGTAAAACTGAAGAACGACCTGATGCGGCGGTATACGACCGCAAAGGTGATCGAATTTCCCGGTCCGACCGGCCATTGGGTCCGGATCAATCCTGCGCGTCCGGACAAGGCTCACGCCGACGAAGTCGCCGAGAGCATTCATGCCTCGGGAGGCGCCGAGCCCTACCTGATCCGCACCGACTGAGCCTTTTTTAGCGAAGAACGCGCTTTCCGGTGCGCCGCTCGAGCTCCTTGCGGAACTGCTCCGAGCCGCTATGGTTCCAGGTATGGGTAATGGCGACGCGGTTATCGCCCAGTACACGCGTCATGCGTCCGGCACCGATAATCTGGGCGCTCATTACTTCGTCATAGCGCATGGACTTTTCTCCACGCAGCCAAAAGCGCTGCACCAGGCCGGTCGGCGTAAAGACGATAGTTCCCGGCAGCTGGTAGACCACAAGCACGATCAGCGCGAGAAACATTAAAGGCAGCCAGAACGGAATGTGCAGGTGATTCTTCCACAGCGGCCAGACCAGCAGCGCAAAGTAGATCGGGAGCACGAGGCCTCTGCTCCACAAGACTAGTGGCTTTAGGGGGAAGGCCAGACCCTCTGCGGTCTCCTTTGGCGAGCCCTTGGAGAGACGGCCTGCATAGATGAGGGCGAACAGCGCGGCCAGCGTCAGAAGCTGCAGGGTTTTTGGATCAAACGACATCGGTTCACTTCCTTGTAGATTCAAGGTTACTTCGTCGTCGGCGGAGGGGGATAGTAAGGAAGCTTCTGCTGCTCTTCGGCAGCGCGTTTCACCACAATGTCGCCGAACAGCAGGCTGGGCACGATGGTTGTCTGGGGCAGCGTACCCAACGAGTCGTTGACGTAAGGATCGTCGCCTACGGCTCGAATCTCTGAACGAAGGCTGCGGTTATCCAGCTCGTCGAAGGTCGCGCCGCGAACCAATTGACGGCTGCCGTCGGGGTGAACGAGATACAGCAGGCGCGGAGCTTCGCCACCCATGGTTTCGACGGCATAGACGTCCTTCTTCTGCTCCCTGGCCATGGTGAGCAGCTGCTTGTTCAAATCGGCTGCAGGGACGGGATGGCTCGACTTGAAGATCATTACGCCGCTGCGCGAATGCGCCGGAGCTCCCGGAGCTGCGCGGCCGTGACCGTTGGACGAAGGGAAGTCCTTGATGGGCTCGCGGCTGATGAGGTAGTTGTCGAGCTTGCCGTTGGTGACGATATCGACCGCCTGAGCCGGAACACCTTCATCGTCGACCTGGTAGGCGCCCAGCACGGAACGGCCCTGGAACTTGGACTCGAGCGGGTTGTCGGTGACGCTCATGAACTCCGGCAGAACTCGCGCTTTGTAGCTGGACGCGTACACGCCACGAGTCCGTGCGCTGGTGCCGAGTTCGGGACGATCTGCTTCAACATTGCCGACGAAGAGCTGGTTCATTACGTCGGAGGCTGCGTCGCCAGAAAAGAGAACCGGGCCGTGGTAGTCCTCGGAGTCAACGATAGGAGCTTTGCTGAGGGCTTCAAGGCTCTTGAGGTCATCGATGACCCGTGTTCGGAAGGAAGGCCAGCTCTCAAGCTCATTGGCCGTGACGGCGACGGACCCATTGTCGCGCGCCAGACGCATGCCATCCGGCGCCTGACCGCCTACGCTGATGGCATTGTTATATCCGCTGAGGCCGTAACGCAGGACCGTACCCTCGGTATTGACGAGATAGCGGTTGAGCGTCATCGCACGGATATTCGCAGTTGAATATTGCACCTGGTCGGCAAAGGATCCAACTTCAGGCGCAGTTGCGTAAAGGCCGCTGGCGTCGACGATGCGCTTTTCCCACAGCTTGCGATCGATCTCGAGCTTGCGAAGAGGTTCTATGTGGACGACGGGTTTTTCCGGGGCGAGATCCTTTTCTGTACGCGTTGACTGGAACTGCTGCAGAGCCGCAAGCTTAGCGGAGTAGGCGCGAAGAGCGTTCTTGTAGGCCTCATCGGTTGCGGTCCAGAGCGCGTAACGCAGCGCGTCAGGGTCGTTATCTTCTGGAGCGAGCTGTACGGACCCGTCTCCGCGGCCCGTGCTCGAGTCGAGCCCGTAATCGCCCACACGCACGGTGACACGCACAACGCGCTGGCCGCCCTCTTCTTCACGGGTCAACGCTCCGTAATTCGCGACTGCTTCGAAGCTTGAGAAATCGTCGAGCCGATACTCGATGAAGTAGGGACGCTGCATGCCGGGAAGCACAAGCTGTGCTTTTTCGCGATCGAGCTCGGCTTGCATCGCCTTGAGCATGGGGTCATCCGCCTGTGACTGCGTCTGGGCTGCGCAGAAACCGGGCGTGAATGTCGTGGCTAGAAACGCGACTGAGCAGAGAGACGCAATCGTCATTCTTGTGAACGGGGTCTTCATCGTTTGCCCTCCTTTCCGGTTTCCGTGATTGGAGGAGGGGGAAGGATCGGCGGGCGCGTAGTGCCCTGGGCCTGCCTCTGGGTTTCAATCTCGCTGACGAGCATGGCAGGAGCCACGGCACTGACTGGAATGCTGCCCGACTCGGCGCCGCAGATTCCGTTGAAGATATCCTGCTTGCTCCCGGTGGCGACAATGCGGTTGAGCGCGGCCTGGGGGGTTCCCACGATCGAGACGCCGCGGACGAGCTCATCAGGGCGGCCATCGACGAAGACGCGATAGACGACCAGAGGAATCACCTGAAATGCCTGCGGAGAACGGCGCGTGGTGACGGCGAAGCCCGAGGAGATGTCTTCGAAGTAGAGGCCATAAGGCTTGCCCTGGCGTTTCGCTTCGTCGATCAACATCTGGCGAAGCTCCTTGTCGCTGACCGTCTTGGTAGAGCTGACGATGAGATTGCCCTGCCGTCCCGTGGCATGCGGCCCACTTCGGCGCGACCATGGCCGTTGGAGTTGGCGAAACTCGCAATGGGTAGCCGAGACATCAGAAAGGTCTCGAGCACGCCATCTTTGATGAGGTCGACGCGGCGTGCGGGTTGGCCTTCGTCGTCATAGTTATAGTGACCACTCAGAGAGGTTCCATCAAAGTTCTTTAGCGTAGGGTCGTCGGTAACGCTGATAAAGCTCGGCAGGATCTGCTTGCCCAGCAGTTTGGTGAAGGTCTGTCCTTCATTGTCGCCGCGCTGGCGCTGCCCTTCCAGCCTGTGGCCCAGCACCTCGTGAAAGAAGACTGCGGAGGCGCGGCCACTAAGAATTGCCGGACCGTTGTAGGGCTCGGTAACAGGCGCGGTGCGCAGCGCGACGAGATTCTTTGCCATGGCCGTCGTCTTCTCGACGAGAGTTTTCTGGTCAGGAAGATGGGCGAGGGAATCGGCCTCGAAGGTCTCGGCGCGAAACAGGTCCATGCCGTCGGCAGCGCGAGTGCGCGCAACGATGACAAGCCGGGCAACCTGATTAGGAGTTGCAACCCTGGTGCCTTCCGAGGAGACGAAGTACGAGGTTTCGCTGGTCGCCTGCACCGAGACGTTATTGAAGAAGATCTCCGGGTAGTCGCGAAACAAGCCGGAAAGGTTGCGGAGGCGTTTCTCCCACGCTGAGTTGTCAATCGAGAGGGGAGAGGAGGCTGGAAGCACTGCGGTTGCCGGCTTTTCGGTGGAGAAGTCGGCGGAATTGTCTTCTTCCTTCGCGCGTACCTGCTGTTCGGTCTGTACTTTGAGGTAGCTATCGAGCGCCCTGGCATAGCCGCGATTGGTCGCGAACCAGAGGCTGCGTTCGATGGCGTTGCGATCGTCGGTAAGGGGCAAGGGAATCATGGTGAGTGCGCTGGCGCGATGATCCCCATGGGTGCTGTCCTGCTCGGGAGTTCCGATGCGAAGTTGAACATCGGCGGTGCGGCGGCGACTTTCCCGGGAGAGCGCGATAGCTCCGAACTGTGCCGTCATGTTGAAGCTCTCGGAATCGCTGACGGCATAGCTGGCGAAGTAGGGTTTAGGCTGCTTCGCTGCATCTGCGCCCGAGCCGCCGAGAGAGCTCATGGCGCGATGAAGCTCTGAGGTCATGGAATCCAGGAGAAGAGTGTTCGCCTGCTTCGACGCAGCAGCATCGGCTGCGTGGAGCGAAGGCACGAAGAGAACCAGGGAGAGAGCGGCCAGGCCGCTGGGAAACGCTGCTTGCAATTTCATCATCGGGACGGACTCGTTTTTCATCATCGGGAAAACCGACTGAAGCCGAGTGTATCGGAAGTTCATAGGCTAGCGTTTGGCTGCCGAGGGGGGACAGGGTTTCGGAAAGTGGCTGCCCCGATTCTCAATGCCGAGCCGGTTCCGGCAATATTCAATACGATCCACCCTCGCAGGTGGTCGCGTTTCGACGACGTCTGCTCCCAGAGCCTGACGTATCCCGCGAGACACGAGGAGGCTGCCCCGGTGAATTTGAGCCAGGACATGGGATAAACCAGGACGTGCTATGCTGACAGCCAGATTTCGGAGTTGCAAAAAGATCGTTGGGGGCAGCGATATGGCCAGCGTTATGCGGCGATTTGTATCCGAGTACGCAGCACTTGGGCGTGTTCTTGAACCCTCGGATATGTTTGCGCTGGGAATTGCAACAGTCGCGAATGCACCGACAATTCTGCGAACCAAAAAGCTTACAGATCTGGATGCGGCGATGCGGCGTAATATGACCGTCAAATTTGACGGTTCCTGTATCGCCCTTCCTATCAAAGATATCGACAAGCTACTGGAAGGGAGGGGAGATAATCCAACCTTCGGGAACGTGCGCGAGATCTATGCCCGAAACTGTTATCTGGACCGCCTTAAGATAGAGCGCCCTGTTCGTGCAGTGCTGGATGGCGGGGCGAATCGCGGGATGTTCTCCATTCTGGCGCTCACCCATCTGGGGGCTGAGATCGCGGTTGGAGTCGAGCCGATTCCGAACTATCTGCCGGTATTCAATCTTCTTCTGAACGCGAATGGGGTTGCGCAGGAACGTGCGCCGCGATATCAACGCTTTCTTGTGAATCCGTCGACCGAGAGAACAGATCCGGAGAAAAATATCTCGATCCAGACGATTCTTCGGGAGCAAAAGGTCGATCGCTTTCAGCTGGTTAAGATCGACATTGAGGGATTTGAGAAGGCGCTCTTCAGTGAGCCGGATTGGCTGGCCCGCGTCGATACGATCTGCATGGAGCTCCATCCACACTTCGTTGGCGACCTCTCCGTCGTGCCGGAGACGCTAAAGCAGTATGGTTTTGAATATCGGCTGATGAATCAGGAAGGTGAGCCAACCGATATCCGCGACGCGATGTTTCTCCAGGCCTCCTGCACAGGTGCGCTCGCCTAAAGATCGGATATTGCTGTATCTGATTGCAGGAATAGCCGCGATCATGCAAACTGGCTCAGTTCAGGAGCAGTGACGCTGTATGCACCTTCGGGTACCCTTCTTGTCGTTGATTTTGTTTTGCGTTGCTGTTCTGGCGATTACTCCTGTTTTTGCGCAATCGCGCGACCAGCCCGAATCCCAGCAGACTCAGGCCCAGGGGTCTTCTAGCGCACAACGCCCGGCTTATTCGTTGCCCCCGGAGAAACTGGAGCGTGCGATCGCCTACTCGCGCATCCGCGTAATCCTGGGCTTCATGGAAAGCGGCTGGGGCATTCTGCAGCTTCTCCTTCTGCTGGCGCTGGGTGTTGTCGCAAAAATGCGGAACGTTGCTGTGAATCTAAGCAGGAACCGCTGGATTCAAGGCTTCGCCTTTACCTTCCTTCTACTGGCTGTGACGACGTTGCTCGATCTGCCGCTTGATCTCTACGGACAGCATGCCGCGCGGGTGTACGGTCAGTCGGTGCAGGGGTGGGGAAGCTGGGCCTGGGATGCGGCGAAAGGCTTCCTGCTGACCTTCGTCTTTGGGGGCCTGCTGGTGATGTTGCTCTTCTGGGTGATCCGCAAGTCACCAGGCCGCTGGTGGTTCTGGTTCTGGATTCCGGCGATGGTTGCCGTACTGATTGCGGTTTTCGTCGCGCCCGTACTCATCGATCCCCTGTTCAACAAATTCGAGCCGCTGGCGAAAACCAATCCCTCTCTGGTCGACAGATTGGAACAGGTTGTCGCGCGTGGGGGAATCGTGATTCCCCCGAATCGTATGTTTCTGATGAAGGCGAGCGAGAAGGTTACGACATTGAACGCCTACGTCACCGGATATGGAGCTTCGAAGCGGGTTGTGGTCTGGGACAACTCGATCACCAGGGCCACTCCCGATGAGATCAGCTTCATCTTCGGCCACGAGATGGGGCATTACGTCTTGAACCACATTCCGGCAACGCTCCTCTTTCTAGGGGTGCTTCTGCTGATCGAGTTTTATGTCGGTTACCGCGGTGTGCGCTGGATGATTGCCCGCTATGGGATGAGATGGAAGATACCTTCGCAGAACGACTGGGGTGCGCTTGTCGTGTTGTTGCTGGTGCTCTCCGTGCTGTCGTTTCTCAGCGAGCCTGTCGTGAACGGATACAGCCGAATGCACGAACATGATGCCGATGTTTACGGGCAGGAAGCCATTCACGGGATCGTCGCAAATCCGCAGGAAGTTGCACAGCAGTCATTCCAACTGCTTGGAGAGATGTCGCTTACAGACCCTAATCCCAACCCTTTTGTGGAGTTCTGGACGTTTAGTCACCCCTCGGTGGCGAGTCGTGCCACCTTCGCCGCGAAGTACAACCCCTGGATTGCAGGCCAGCATCCGAAATATTTCGATAAGTAAAATAAAGGCTGTTGATGTCATCCAAATAGAAACCAGAGATGAATGATGAATACAGACTGCTTATTCTGCAAGATTCTCGCCGGGGTAATTCCTGCGAACCGCGTCTATGAGGACGAGTTCTGCATCGCGTTTCCCGACATCAATCCCCAGGCTCCGACTCATCTGCTAGTTATTCCCAAAGAACACATCTCATCGCAGTCAAAGGTGGTGGCTGAACACAAGCCGCTCCTCGGGCATCTGATGATGGCTGCTGCCGATCTGGCGCGAACCAATAAGCTCGATAGAGGGTACCGCGTGGTGATCAATACCGGCGATGAGGGAGGGCAGACCGTGCATCATCTTCATCTGCATCTACTGGGCGGACGCCATATGGGCTGGCCTCCGGGCTAGACAGCCGAGCCTGTTTTCGGAGATTCCGCGCAAGCCAGTATTCCGCCAAAAAAAAGATGCCCAGGAGTGGCAGAAGAAGGCTTCTTCTCGATCGCTCCTGGGCGTCTTGTATGAGGATGGATAGCGCGTTCGCGCTTACTGGTTATAGTTGTTTTCGTCCTCTTCGATCGTGCCATAGCGGCGCAGCAGATTCGGAAGATTCTGTGAGAAGGCTGCGCGCGGCATCACAGTGTCGCAACCGGCTTCTGTCGCCTTGGCCTTTAGATCGCCCTGTAGATGCGAGAGGAAACCGATGATCGAAGTTCCTCGCTTGAGCTTCGCCTTCAGCTTGGGAATGAGGGTCAGGGGTTTTGCGTTTGTATTATTCAGGTCGAAGACGATCAGGCCGGGACGATCCTCTTCGCTGCTGGTCGTAAGCTGCGCGAAGACTTCTTTGTCATTCTTGACGAAGGCGACCTTCACGCCAAGTTTGCGTGAGGTCTCCTGGATCTTGGCGAGGAAGAACAGGTCCTCGATGAAGAAGAAGATCTTCGTCGGTGCGTCTTCGGGGATGGGGATAGCTCTTCCCTGGGAATAGTCGATCGGTTGGGAGTCGCCGACATAGGAGCGACCATTGCCGTTCGAACGCCGGAAGTTTCCCGTCTCGATGGTCGAAGGCGGCGCATCTGCGAAGTTCCCATTCACCTCACGGTAGCTGTGATCCATGGGGCCTACAAAGCTGCGCGGGCCGCGCTGCTGTTTTCCACCCTTCCGCTTGAAATTATTGCCAGGCTGATGGGTATCTCGATAGGCACCGCCGTTGCTGTTGAAGTCGGCGCCATTGCCCGCATTCTGTGAGGGTCGCTGCCGATCGCGATCGCGAAACTTCTTCTTCCAGCGCTTGGCGCCGCCAGGGCTCTGCTGCTGGCCTCCATTCTGGAATGGCTGGCTCGAAGGCTGCTGGGGCTGCGCCGAAGCCTGCACTGCCGGAATCTGGCCACCCTGTTCCCCTGGAGCCTGCACGGCGTCCATCTTGGTCTTGCGCTTGCGTCGTCTGCGCCGGCTGCTCTTGGACTGCCCCATGCCGTGGGCAATCTGCCCGGTATACTGCGGATCCCCATCCTGAACGGATGGCACCGAGGAACCCTGGTGCGACTGCACCTCGGGTACATTCTGCTCTGAAGTCATGCTTCCACTTCCTGTTGCGCCTTTTAGGTGCAATTAGCGATTCACTCCCACGACCACGGAGCTTTCCAGCTTCGTCCATAGAACGAAGTAAGAACCAAACCCGTATTGAAGCGTCGGAGGAAACGGTCTCAATTTGTACTCAAAAACGGACGTCTATAAATGCCGCTACTTGCCGCCGGCCAGCAAACTCGCCAACTCAGACGGAACGGAACGCCCGATTCGGCCGTTCCTTTCACCCTTTCATCCTTGAAACGTTGCCCGGCAGTGCCGATGCATTGGTCGAATGCCCCCAAATTAATCCAGAACTGCTTCGTCGGTACACAGGTTCGGAACCCACGGCCAGTTCATTGAGGCAGACACAGAGTACGCGCAAAACCTCGTGCTTTGCAAGCACCCTCTGCGGATACACGATTATTTTATACCGAAAGGCACTTCAGCGTCCATTTTCCCGGATGGAGGGACGGAAAGCGAAGAAGCCGCCTCAAGGAAGCGGCTTCTCTTCAGATGGCCAGTCACTGGCCTCCAGGAAAGGACTCCTTTATAGAGAGTCCAGCCGTTTGGTCGCCGGCCCTATCAGCTTGGGATAGGGCATCTGTCTCGAACCATGGCTGTGTATGCGGCCTCAGCTCCTGAAAGGAACAGGATGCGAACACGGAATTGTTCACTGCAATTGCGATTCCAAAAGAAAAATCCATATTTCATTGTGGTTTTCCTTTACTTCGCGGGAAATGGCGTCCCAAAAACAGTGAATTTCTCCGCCGCGCTCCAAATTTCTGGATTCCAAGATTTATCTGGTGTTTCGTTTGACCGGCCAGAAGGGCGGTCCTATAATCGACCTGTTCTGGCAGCCCTCTCGCTCCCGCCGGCACTGTACGCCGGATGGTCGAGGTACCAGGTGGTGCCGCGCATAGCGCGCATCATCGAGCGGATGCAGTGCCATTGGTCCGGAAGGTCGCGATTCTGCCCCTACGGCCGGATGATTTCTTGAGGGTCCCCGAAGGAGTATCAAACACCGCATGAATCGTAACGTTGCTTTTGCCTCCGCCCTTGCTGCGGTCTTTACGGCTGCCGCCAGCCCGGCGCAGGTTCCCGGTACCCCAGCTCCTGCGGCCTCCGCGCCTGCAGCAGCTGCAGCTCCGGCTCCGCCCCAGGCTATTCCGGCAAAGATCGCAATTATCGAGTATGAGCAGGTGGCCGCTGCGACAAATGAAGGCCAGCGCAGCCTGCAGGAACTCCAGGCGAAGTATCAGCCGAGGAAGACTCAGCTCGATGCCCTCGCCGCTGAGATCGACACCCTGCAGAAGCAGCTTCAGGCTGCTCCCGCCACCATGCCTGAGGACGAGCGCGCGACCCGTGCGCGCGCCATTGACGTGAAGCAGAAGCAGTATCAACGCGATGGCGAAGATGCCACCAACGCTTACAACGCGGACGTGCAGGAGGCGATCGGTAAGGTCGCGCAGAAGCTCGGTCCTGTCGTGATGAAGTATGTGCAACAGAATGGCTATACCATGCTGTTGGATAACAACGGACAGCAGCAGGGGGGCTTGACCCTGATGTGGGCACCCGGTACCGATATCTCCAAGGAAGTTGTAGATGCGTACAACGCGACATCCGGAGTAGCGGCGCCCGCTCCTTCCGCGCCATCCGCGACCCGCCCTCAACCGGCGGCTCCCGCAACCAGGCCGCGGACGTCCAAGTAGCCATACCCTTATTCTTTGCAGGATCCCGCGAAGTCAGTCTCCTCGCAAACAAACAGTCGGACCATTTTTGAACGAACCCGAAGGAGCATCAAACACCGCATGAATCGCAACCTCGTTCTCGTCTCCGCCCTCAGTGCGGGACTTTTGACCTCCGCTGCAATGGCGCAGACGGCTGCACCTACCGCACCGGCCCCCAGCTCTCCCAATGCGGCTGCTCCTTCTGCATCGCGCACGCCCCCAGCTCCTCCGCAGGCTATCCCTGCAAAGATTGCGCTGATCGCATTCGAGCAGGCAGTATTCGCAACCAACGAGGGCCAGAAGGCTGTCCAGGACGTGCAGAAGAAGTATGAGCCCAAGAAGGCCCAAATCGACACGTTGGGCAAGGAAGTCGATTCGCTCAAGAAGCAGCTCCAGTCTGCTCCAGCTACCCTCAGCGATCAGGAACGCGCGACCCGCCTGAAGAACATCGACACGAAGGAAAAAGAGCTCAACCGCGACGCCGAAGACGCCAATAATGCCTACCAGGCCGATCTGCAGGAAGCGTATGGCAAAGTGGCTCGCAAGGTCTCCGCGACCGTACAGAACTACGTCGCCCAGAATGGCTACACCTTGCTGCTGGATGTGAGCAATCAACAGAACAGCAATGTAATGTGGGCCAGCCAGAATCCGAACATCGACGTCACGATGGCGGTCGTCGAAGCTTACAACACAGCTTCGGGTGTAGCGGCCCCGCCCCCATCAGCGCCTTCCGCCGGGGCTCCCGGTGCGCCCGCAGCCCGTCCCCGTACGGCACCTACGACTCCGCGTCCCTCAACGACCAGGTAAAATAACCTAGGTTCCGCGTTACCCGGGAGACCCGATTCGGGTCTCCCGTAACTTTTAAAAGCGTCCTTCCTCAAATTGATGTGTTTCTGTGGAAAAGCTGTGCATTCTCTAAAGGCGAGATAGTCGTGAGATACCAGTTTCCAAGAACATAGGCAGGGGCCACTTTAGGGGAATAAAATTCCGCAACTTCTGTGTCTAGGATCACTTACACCGGAACCTGCAAAGTGCAACAGAACCGGGGCAGTGACATAAGTCGCAAAAAGAACGGGATCAGTAGTTTCCACAGACGAAAGTTACTAGATTGTTACTGATGCTTGAGCGCTACGAATAAAAAGCGGCGATCTATGGAATATTTTGTATGATTCCATCAATCTTCCCCCACTTTGAGAACCGCTAAAAATGCTTCCTGCGGAATATCCACTTTGCCGATTCGCTTCATGCGTTTCTTGCCTTCTTTCTGCTTATCGAGCAGCTTGCGCTTGCGGCTGATATCCCCGCCATAGCATTTGGCGATGACGTTTTTGCGAATGGCAGTCACGGTGGAACGGGCGATAATCTTGGAGCCGATGGCCGCCTGGATGGCGACCTCAAACATCTGGCGCGGAATGAGTTCGCGCATCTTTTCGACGAGTACCTTGCCGCGGTCATAGGCGGAGTCGCGGTGGACGATGAGCGAGAGAGCGTCGACCGGGTCTCCGCCTATGAGAATGTCCATTTTGACCATGGGAGAGGTCCAGGTTCCTGCCAGGTGGTAGTCCAGCGAGGCGTAGCCGCGACTGACGGTTTTGAGGCGGTCGTAGAAATCGAGCACAATCTCGTTGAGGGGAAGCTCGTAGGTGAGCATGACGCGGGTCTCGGAGACGTATTCGAAGTTCTGTTGACGGCCGCGTTTGTCTGCGACAAGTTTGAGGATTCCGCCAACATACTCCTCGTTGGTGAGAATTTTGGCGGTGATGACGGGCTCTTCAATCTGCTCAATCTCGGAGGGGTCTGGCCAGCGGGAGGGATTGTCGACCTCGACGACGGAGCCGTCGGTAAGGGTGATTTTGTAACGCACGCCAGGAGCAGTGGTGATGAGGTCGAGGTCGTATTCGCGCTCGAGCCGTTCCTGAATAATTTCGAGATGGAGCAGGCCGAGGAAGCCGCAGCGGAAGCCGAAGCCGAGAGCGACGGAGGACTCGGGTTCAAAGGAGAAGCTGGCGTCGTTGAGGCGGAGCTTTTCGAGGGCGTCGCGGAGCAGAGCGTGCTCGTGCGAGTCGACGGTGTAGAGACCGGCGAAGACCATGCTCTTGATGTCTTCGAAACCGGGTAGAGCCTCCGCGCAGGGGTGGTCGAACTCGGTGATCGTGTCACCGACCTTGGTGTCGGCAACGTTTTTAATCGTGGCAACGAAGAAGCCGACTTCTCCCGCGGACAGCTCTTCGAGGGGAACGGGCTTCGGCGTCATGACGCCCATGGAGTCGACGTCGAAGGTCTTTCCGTTGGACATGACTTTGATCTTCATGCCCTTCCGCAGCTTGCCGTTGATGATGCGGGCGAGAACGATGACGCCTCTGTAAGGATCGAACCAGCTATCGAAGATGAGGGCCTGGAGCCGGGCTTCGGGATCCCCCTGCGGAGGAGGGAGCAGAGTCACGACGGCTTCGAGGATGTCGGCGACGTTGAGGCCGGTTTTGGCGGAGACAGCGATGGCGTCGGAGGCTGGTAGGCCGACGGATTTTTCGATCATCTGCTTCGTGCGCTCGATATCGGCGGAGGGCAGATCGATCTTGTTGATGATGGGAATAATTTCGAGGCCACCGGCGATAGCGAGGTAGGCGTTGGCGAGAGTCTGAGCCTCAACGCCCTGCGAGGCATCCACAACCAGAAGCGCGCCTTCGCAGGAGGCCAGCGAACGCGAGACCTCATAGCTGAAATCTACGTGGCCAGGCGTGTCGATCAGATTCAATTGATAGGTTTCGCCATCCTTCGCCTTGTACATCATGCGGACGGTGTGAGCCTTGATGGTGATGCCGCGTTCGCGCTCCAGGTCCATCGCGTCCAGCACCTGCGCCTGCATCTCGCGCGAGGTGAGCGAGCCGGTCAGTTCAAGCAGCCGGTCCGACAGGGTGGACTTGCCATGGTCGATGTGCGCGATGATCGCGAAATTTCGGATGTGACTGGGATCCATACGGTGGGTCGCAACGCCTCAATCTATCGATGATATCAGCGTGTCGGGCCGTCGCGATGCGAGCGCTGGAGCGCAAATGCAAAGTCCGCTCAGGTTTCCTGGTCCGCGACGTCATACAATGAGCAGGAACGATGCATCGGTTGAAGAGAAACAATCTGACACGGCGATGTGCGCTGATGGTGGCGTGTATGCCATTGCTTCTGCTCGCTGGATGTCCACAGGACAACGCCAGCCAGGCGGCGGGCGCGCCGGGCAAGGTTCCCGCTCAGGCGACGGCTCCTGCCGTGACGAGGGCTCCAGCGGCCAGTGGAACACAACCCACGCCGAACACGACAGCGCAGACCGTGGAAGATTCCGCCAAGGCATACAAAGCACAGCAGCTCATCGCACGCGTGGAGCAGACCTATCACAGCGGAGTGAACAACTACCGCGCCGGCCATCTTGAAGCTGCGCGGGCCGACTTCGATTCCGCAGTCGACCAGATGCTGACCAGCGGGTTGGACCTGAAGGGCGATCCACAGCTGAACGACGAGTTTGAACATCTGTTGGATGCAGTCAACTCGCTGGAGATCGCCGCGCTCAAGCAAGGCAATGGCTTCTCGCCCGCAATCGAAGCGGCTCCTCTGGACGCGGCCAACGAGGTAACCTTTCCCGCCAACGCCGCACTGACCGCACAGCTTTCGGCAGAGCTCAAGACCACCCAGTCCGATTTTCCTCTTGTGGTGAATGACTACGTCGCCGGTTTCATCAGTTATTTTGCGAATTCACCAGCTGGCCATGCTCATCTCCTGCGCTCTTTGGAGCGTGCGGGCAAGTACAAGGACAGGATCTCGCAGATCCTGCGTGAAGAAGGGGTTCCACAGGATCTCATCTATCTTGCTGTTGCGGAGTCAGGCTTTCAGCCGCAGGCGCTCAATGCGCGCTCAGGAGCCGGAGGCATGTGGCAGTTCATGCCGTTTGCCGGAGCCTATGGCCTCGCGCGCAATGGATGGGTCGACGAGCGTTTCGATCCGGAGAAGTCTTCGCGTGCCTACGCGCGCTATATCAAGTCGCTCTACAACCAGTTTGGAGATTGGTACCTGGCGATGGCAGCCTACGACTGGGGTCCGGGCTACGTGCAACGTGCCGTAATGAAGACAGGCTATGCGGACTTCTGGGAGTTGTATCGCCGAGGCGTGTTGCCTGGGGAGACGAAGAACTACGTTCCCGGCATCATCGCGGCCATCATTATGGCGAAGAATCCTTCCCAATATGGGCTGGACAAGCTGGTTCCCGAGTCGCCTGTGATCTCCGACACGGCGACGGTCGATTACGCGATCGATCTTCATCTGGTGGCCGATCTCACCGATGCGTCGCTGCAGGAGATCGTCGCATTGAATCCGAGCCTGCTGCGTATGAGCACTCCTCAGGAGATGCCCTTCGATCTGCATATTCCCCCCGGAACGCTCGATGCGTTTCAGGCTCGCGTGAAGGAGATTCCCGTGGATAAGCGATCAAGCTGGCGCTTCCATGTCGTGAAGGCAAACGAATCGCTGGACACGATTGCAACGCTCCTGCATGCCCGTGCAACCGACATCGCCGAGACGAATAGCCTTGCGAAAGGAGAGAGCCTAGACGAGGGCGATGAGCTGGTTGTGCCTGTGACGGTGGCGGCAACCACGCACGCGCAGCACTACAAACTTCGAAGTGGCGACACGCTCATTACCGTTGCCGATCGTTTTGGTGTCTCGGTGGAAGCTCTCCGTCGTTGGAACCATCTCTCTTCGAACGTAGTCAAGACCGGCCGTACTTTGACGGTGGCTGAACCGGTAAAGCTGGCGCCTCATACGAGGGTGCGTGGTAAGAGTTCACGCAGCAAAACCGCACATCATTCCACTTCCACCTCTTCACAAAAATCGACTCATGCCTCCTCGAAGACATCGAATGCGAAGCCGAAATCTTCTTCCAAATCGAAATCAAAAGCTGCACGATAAGCTTCCCTGCGAAAAAGAGTGCTTGCCATTGCTGGCGCTGAGAGGCATCCTGTTGCTAGAATCACGTGCCAGGATCAAAGGCGGGATTAGGTTTGCATTGAACGGGATGAAGAGATTTAAGACAGTGCATGCGATTGAAGTAGAGAAGTCAAAGCAGCCAGGGGATAAGCGATCATGATGTTTGAAGACGAGACGATCAAGTTCCACGCAGCGGCCGCGGACGATAACGATTTTGAAGATGACGATGATCTCGGCCGCCAGTTTCTCGAAGATGAAGAAGAAGAAGAAGTGCTCATCTCCTCCGATGACGATGACGATGACACTCTCGACCGGGAAGAGAGCAACGAGATTTTTGGCAGGGAAGAGACCGCAGGGGACGACCGTGCTGAGGATGCCCGGATCTTTGCCCCGGCCCCGACCAGCTCGCAGCCTTATACGCCGGCTACGCGAGAGTCCGTGGTTCCTTATAGCGAACCGGTCGCTCCAGCGGTGAAGCGAACCCCCGCGAAGAAAGCGTCCGCGAAAAAGGCACCTGCGAAGAAGGTTGCGCCTGCGAAGAAAGTCGCGCCTGCGAAAAAGGCCACGGCGAAGAAGGTCGCAGCCAAGAAAGCTCCCCTGAAGAAGGCATCGAAAAAGATTGTCGCTAAGAAGAGTTCAGCGAAGAAGGTGGCTGCTAAAAAGGCAGTCAAAAAAGGCGTGAAAACGTCCGTTCCTTCGAAAACGAGATCTGCCGCGAAGAAAGCCGGGACTCAGCGCGGCGGCAAGGTCGCCTCAAAAAAGGCGGCCCGTAACACGGTTCCGGCAAGAAGTAAAAAATCTATGAAGAGAGGTACTAATAACTTGGCAACGAAGAAAGCAGCAAAAAAGGCAACGAAGAAGGCAGTGAAGAAGGCTCCTGCAAAGAAGGCAGCCAAGAAGGCTCCTGCAAAGAAGGCAGCCAAGAAGACCACTGCAAAGAAGGCAGCTAAGAAGACCGCTGCAAAGAAGACAGCTGCAAAGAAGTAAACACGATCTACTAAGGCAAGCAAAAAGGCCCGGTCTGCTCCACGTGAGCGCCCGGGCCTTTTTGCGTCTACAGGAATCCTGCTACTTCTTGTTCGCTGCGATCTCCGCCAGTACCTCTTCGCTGTGCTTCTGTACGTCTACCTTCGGCCACACCTTGACGACCTTGCCCGCTGGCGAGATCAGGAAAGTCTGGCGGCTGGCAAACTTCATATCGCCATGGGCCATCACGGGAACGCCATAGGCATCGACGACCTTATGGTCAGGATCGGCGAGCAGCTTGAAGCTGAAGGTATCCTTTGCGCACCATGCCTTATGGCCTTCGACCGTGTCGAGGCTTACGCCCAGCACGACTGCATTTGCGGCATCGTACTTCGCCATATCGCGCTGAAAGTTATGTGCTTCGATTGTGCAACCCGTCGTCTGGTCCTTTGGGTAGAAATACAGCACAACCCACTTTCCCTTGTAATCCGTCAGGCTTACCGGCTTGTCTTCCTGCGAAGGCAGGGTGAAATTCGGAGCGGCCGAGCCCGCCTGTACCTCATCTGCGGCAGCATGAGCCTTCATCCCAAACCCGCACGCTGCAACAACACCAAGAACCACTGCGATCCACATTCCTTTGCGCATCATCGCTCCCCTTTTGTAAAGCATTCTTTAAAGACGGATTTTGACCCGGTAAGACGCGCGTGGGCACCCGCGCATCGCAATTTTACGCCGTAGAGACAATTCAACGTGTAACGGGGGTGATGGATCATTTTTTCGGCCGGTACATCCGGTCATTCTGAGCGTAGGCGGGAGATCGTCTTGAAGGAAGTCGAAAGGGGAATCCCTCAATCTTCCGATCATCCTATTCGGCTACGATAGCGATCCCGGCTCCATCGGCTGCAGTGACGATCGCGGCGGGATCGAACATCAGCGTCCTCCCAGCCTCCAGAGCCAGGCAGGTCGCGCCGGCTTGCTGCATGGTGCGTATTGTCGGAACTCCGACCACCGGAACGTCGAAGCGCATGTCCTGGTTAGGTTTGGCTACCTTTACAACCGTCAGCGAGCGCCGCAGCGTCGAATCCACACGGCCATTTTCACGAACTGCGTCTTCGGCATCGAGCGTACGGAAGAGCGCGCCTGCGCGTTCAATCGTGGCATCGGTTCCTTCCATGGCCTCGACTGCTACGCAGGCCTGTGCGGCCACCACAACTGTCTGGCCCAGATCGTAGCTCGCTATCGCACGTGCCACAGTGCGGCCATAGGCGATATCCTTCTGCTCCTGCTCATCGGGAGCGCGGCGGGTGAGCACGCCGGGTTTGGCAAGCAGAGGCTCAAGAAACTGCGTTGACGAGATCAGCTCGATGCCTTCGTCGCCAAGTACCTTGGCTACGGCGCCAAGCAACACATCCGTGGATCGCGTGCGCAGGTTCAGCAGCAACTTCGCAAGGCGCCAATCCGGTCGGATGCTCGAGAAGATCTGCTTATGCTTCACCTGCCCTGCCATGACGGCTCGGCTGACGCCCTCGGCGTGGAAGGTCTCGATCAGCCGCGACAGCTCGCCCAGCGACATCCAGTGCACACGAACATTGGGATCGGCTGCTGCTCGCATATTGATCGCCGGATCGGTCTCCTCCTTGATAGCAGCGACGACGACCACCAGGCCGTGTGCGCGGGCTGCGTCGAGAAGGAGGAAAGGGAAGTGCCCATTGCCTGCGATCAGACCGAGCTTAGAAGGAGTATTCATTGCTGTCGCATCACCGTATGTCAGAGAGTGGAGTCCTACTTGATCACGCCGCGCTGGCTCTTCGCGATAAAGTCGGCGAGATAGGCGACCTTATCTCCAAACTCCCCCAAGGCGATCTTTTCGCGGATGGCTGCGACTGCCTCAGTCGTGTTGAGCTTCGAGGCCTGCAGCAGCTTGTAGGCGGCGCGGAGCTGCTTGATCTCTTCGGGCGTGAAGCCCTTGCGTTCAAGACCGATCCGGTTGATCCCGTACGCGTGATTGTTGCGCTCGATGCTGGTCAGGGAGTAGGGAAGCACATCCTGCGTGATGGTCGTGCCTCCGCCGATATACGCATGCGTGCCGATGGTGCAGAACTGGTGTACGGGATTCAGCGCTCCTACGACGGCATGGTCCTCCACCGTAACGTGTCCTGCAAGCGTGGCACCATTGGCCAGGATGCAGCCATCGCCGATCACCGAGTCGTGTCCGATGTGGGTGTAGGCCATGATCAGGCAGCCCGACCCAATGCGCGTCAAGCCGCCACCGCCCGTGGTGCCGCGCGAGATCGTCACATATTCGCGAAAGTCGTTCTTGTCGCCGATCACCAGCTGCGTCGGCTCGCCCTTGTACTTCAGGTCCTGCGGCGCAATCCCCAGGCATGCAAAGGAAAACACGCGGTTGTCGGAGCCCATCGTCAGGTGTCCGTCCAGCACCACGTGGGAAACTAGTTCGCAGCGTTCCCCCAGCACAACGCTCTCACCGACGGTGCAGAAGGGGCCGATCGTGCAGCTGTCGGGAATCTCCGCTCCTTTCGCGACGATCGCTGTGGGGTGGATGCTCACTCGGGCTTCGCCTCGGTTTTTTGGGCGGTTCGCGGAACCAGCGCACACATCACCGTGGCCTCGCAGACCACTTTGCCTTCCACGGTTGCTATGCCCTGCATTCTCACTGCCGTTGAGCGCCAGTTCAGCACCTTCACCTCGATGCGAACCTGATCTCCCGGAACTACAGGCTTGCGGAACTTTGCCGAGTCGATTCCGGTGAAGACCATCAGCTTATTTCCACGGTCGGGAATTTCCGTCAGCAGGAGAGCCCCACCAGCTTGCGCGATCGCTTCGACCATCAGGACGCCCGGCATGATGGGATAGTCTGGGAAATGTCCTTGGAACTGTGGCTCATTGAGAGATACGTTCTTGATCGCGACAATGCGCTTCCTGGGTTCGATCTCGATTACGCGGTCGATCAGAAGAAAGGGATAGCGATGGGGGAGGATGGACATGATCTGGAGAATGTCCATGGTCTGGTTTGCCGCCGGCATCTCGGTCGCCGAGGGCGGAACTGCTGGTTTTTCAGTCGATTCACTCATGGCAGACCTGAGTATAAACCGCTGGGGCGAAGAGCTTCCCCAGGGTAACCCCTAAAATGTCGAAAGCCGGTTACTTCTTTTTCAGCAGGTTATCGGGGTTGAACAGATCCGGAGAGAGCGCTTGGTCGTAGGCCACCTTGGTCAGGAAGCGCTGGTTGACCATATCGCCGTTGTGGTAGCGCGTGATGTTGTAGGGCGTGGGAAGGCCCTGCACGGTGTGGTAGTCGTCGTAGGTCTCGGCCTCTTCGTCGAAATCCTTGAAGGTCTCATTCCTCCATTTGAAGGTTCGGCGCAGCGGAAGGTGGGTGGTGGCGTCGAGCTCGATGGTGACGGCGTCATTATTAGCACTCAGCACGGTCACTTTATCCGCCATGCGGCGCTCGACCATGGTTGAACGTTCCGCGATGACCATCACGCCCGGGGCTTTCATCCAGTCTCGTACTACGCTTTCAACGGAATGGTTCTGGCGCCGATAGTAGTCCGCAACCTGATCTTTGGGTAGGGTCGTGCGGCCTTTGTAGGTCACTTCATAGCCATTGCCGTCCTTCCAGATCTGAACAACGTCGATCTTTTTGCCGGGCAGAATCATGCTCTTATCGCTCAGGAAGCCGATGCGCTCAGCTTCGCCTTCAGCAGCGGCCCGAAACCGTCGCCAACCCGTGTACTCGATGACGCTACCGTTCGGAGCGTTGTGAAAGAACGCGGCCGTGCGCCCCGAGACCAGCATATCTTTCCGGTTGAACCATGCTTCCCCTCCCAGCGCCTCAACCATCTGATCCAGCAGCTTCTTTCCCAGCTGCTCCTGGGTCATGCCTGAGTGGCCAGTGGGGTCCGCGCTCGGAATAGCGCTCGCCTGTGCCCATATCGGCACAGTCATCGTCATCATCAATCCAGGTACAAGAAACAAGGCGAGGAAGGACTTCATCACGCTCCAGTCAACCAGCTAGTACGGCACCGCCGTTAACATTGAATATCTCACCCGAGACAAACCCCGCCAAAGGAGTACAAAGAAACAGGATTGGTCCGGCGATCTCTTCAACCCGCGCCGGACGTCCCAGCGGAATCGTCGCCAGCACCTTCTTGGACGTCTCCGGATGCGTGAGGGCAGCGGCGGACATTTCGGTATTCACCCATCCCGGCGCCACGCAATTGCAATAGATGCCGTCGCCTGCCAACTCGCTGGAGAGACTCTTTGTCATGCTGACCAGCGCGCCTTTGCTCGCCGCATAGTCGGCATGGAAGGCCTCTCCGCGCTGGGCCGCTGTCGAAGCGACCAGTACGATGTGGCCGCGAACACCTGCCTGCGGCTCCTGCTTCTGCATCTGGGCTACAGCTGAACGCACCAGTCCGAAGGTGCTATCGAGATTGATTCCGAGGGTTGAGCGCCACTGCTCATCGGTCATGGAGCCGATAGGAGCGTCATGGGGTGGCCAGACGCCATGGTTTACCACCAGGCAATCCAACCTGCCGAATGCCTCGATCGTGGCGCGTACCAGGGCTGTGCCGTCCGAGGGGGTTTCCAGCTGCTGTTTCCGGCTTCGGCAAAACTCCGGTCCGCCCCAAGCAGTTTCCAGCTCCTGTGCCTGCGCTTCCGCCGTCCGGAAGTTGAAGAAAACCCTCGCTCCGGCCTGGCGAAACATCCGCACCGCGGCTGCCCCAATCCCGCGTGAACCTCCTGTGATCAGCGCGGTCTTACCCGTGAGCGAGAGCGGAACGCCCTTTTCCATTACATTTTCCATACGCTGACGCTAACCAATCCACTATGATGGTGCAACTTCAACGGAGCGCCGCACGCAGTCCAGTTCACCCTCAAGGAGAATTGCTCGTGAAGATCGCCGTTCTCATCGCCCGCATCCTTCTCGGCCTCGTGTTCACCATCTTCGGAGTGAACACCTTCCTCCACTTCATCCCCATGACGCCCCCACCGGGAGATCCGGGCGTCTTCTTCGGACTCCTTTTCAAATACGGCTGGTTCGTATTTATCGGAATCCTTTACATCGTTGCAGGCGTGCTTCTCCTGATCGGCCGTTACGTGGGAGTCGCGCTCACCATCCTGGGCCCGATCATCGTGGTCATCCTGCTCTTTCACATCACGATGAACCCACAAGGCATCGGGCTCCCACTTTTTCTCGCGCTTTTGGAAATCTTTCTTATCTACGCGCACTGGCACCACTTCGGCCCGGTTCTGAATGGGAATCACAACCATAACAACCAGAATCCCCGCTGAAATGTGCGGTGTTGGCTTATGAGATTTCAGCGCTTTTTGGTTGCGGGCGTCTTTTTGCGTTCTGCGATCAGCTGTCTTTGTTCGCTCTTTGGCATCGCGAGCACATTGCGAACATGTTTCGGTAGCTTCTCAGTCACGATTGCATGCGCGGCGGCCAATTCACTCTTCCATTCGGC
>Ga0193717_1000206_pt1 | contig 47239 bp, 40 predicted proteins | sample U2c2metaG_FD_145900 | JGI IMG/M metagenome (GOLD analysis project Ga0193717, IMG submission 145900) | Soil microbial communities from a riparian zone of the East river system, Colorado, United States - U2c2 | ecosystem: Environmental > Terrestrial > Soil > Riparian zone | place: USA: East River... | reverse complement strand
CGGACTGCGGATAGCCCCACTGACCCCACTGCAAAAAGACACCATACTTTGCATCCGAGAACCATTTCGTATTCGAACGAAACTTTCGCACACGCTGATCCAAATTTTTGCGGGTTGCCTCAGTGGTGAATTCCAAACTCAAAAGTGCCATGCCATTCAGCCTGGCAGTGGAAGCACCTTTGGGTGCCGGGCTGCGCACTTCAATACTACTCACACCCTCAGGCAATGAAAGAGTGCCCGGAACACGAAGTCTGTTCCAGTTGTTTCCCCCAAGGTCGTTGCCAGGTGGTAATATCAATGTAAGGCGGTTCAGTGAACTGATGATTTCAATAGTAGTTCCCGGCTCTCCGCTGATCAACACATCAAAAACGTAACTACCTGCTTTAGGGGCTGTAACGGTCCAACGGAAAGACTGATCTAGCGAGTTCCACCCCTGAACCCAAAAGCCGCGTGGATTACTCTCTTTAAGGGAATTCGTATACTCGGCCAGTGGCGCTTTTAGGAAGTTCAGATCACTCGGATTGAGAACAATAGGCTGTTTCTGTTCGACTGAATACTGGGATTTCACAATTTTCTCCTTTTCCTGCCCAACCACCCCTGTTGTTTTAAGAGCAATGGCAGACAAAAGGGTAAATGCAAGCATAAAGCCCCAGCGAACTGGCTTCATCCGATACTTTTTTAATGAATTTTTCATTTCTTTTTCATGATTTTTGACGGTTCAGACTTTAGTCCTACACCATTTACACTTATAACACAATATTTTTGAGTTAACCCATTAATTGAAGAATTGTCCACATAAATCATTCTTGATTTGGGCATATCTGGTCTGGGTGTATCTCCATAAGACATTGATTGGAATAACGGGCGACCATATTCTCCATACGGAGTTTTTGCTACCTGAGCCAGTTCTTTTCCATTGCGCAGAATAATAAAGCTGCGTATGCCACTCTCAAAATCAGCCTCCGCGTCCCATGTTATTTGGGTTCCAACCTCACCCTTATCAGAAAGCAGAACATTGGTGGGTGAAGAAGGAGGGGTATCATCACTAACCTCACCAGTCTTTATATACTCTTCCCAACACCTGGCTACTTTTTGATTTGGTAACCAAACAGCATCTGTGGGATCACCTGTAAATTCTTTAGTAGGAACCGCCTTACCGTCCTTTAATGACCCAAACCATCCCTCATTTATATTTATTGGCTTAAGGGTTTGATTCGTGCTATTTTTATCCGGTAGTCTGAGTGCCATACAGGCATCCAGAAAGGGAATAGCCAAATATCGGGAATCACCACACTCATGACCTGTACGGGGATCTGGAGCAAAGCCAAACGGCGCCCCTTTTGCACGATATTCATGAAACTTGGCTAAAGTGCCATCATAAGCACCTTTTCCTTGTTCTTTGATCCCTGCATTACCCATGATAGGAATCAGGTACACTGCTTTAGAAATTACAGGTTGAGGGAATGCCGGTCTATTAAGAAATGAGGTTGCAGAACCAGATCGTAACCATATAGCGGCAACACGTTCAGGGTGTAAACATGACATGACATCAGACCATATACCTCCTCCTGAATGTCCCCAAAAAACCCATGGTACCTTCGTCATCTCTGGATGATTAGTCTGTTTGGCAAATTTGGCAAGCGTGTTTTGGAATACCTGATCCGATCCATGCCTGGGATCAAACCAAAGCTCTGATCCACCAGGGGTCTTATCTGTTGCATCTGTCGATGCATGATACGATGTTCCGAGTAATGCACAATCCCATTTCTTAGCGAGAGCTTGCCAATGAAGGTCGGTGGCGGCTGATGCCCCCTGCTCAGACGCCAGAATTCCTGCCCCGTGCTGATGGACAATCACACCGCGAATAGTTTTAGCGCCTGCGGGGACCCATAAGGTATAGGTAACCGGAATCTGTAATTCGCCCCATTTACCTGACGGGGAATATTCTACTGTGTAATATTTACCGCGAGTTCCTAAAGAAGGAACTTGTGAATATCCGGAAAAGAAAACAATACTTGCCAAAAGGGAAAAAGATACCAGGTTAAATTTTTTCATGAGTTAGTAATTTAATGATTATATGATTGTCAGAATTAAATGGATTTATAAAAAAACTTTCATATCATTCTTTGGATTGTAATCGTTCCTTATTTTCTTATTTTTGCGGCCACATCTTTCATTACTTGCAAAGCTTTCTCATCAACTGTGCCATCCTGGTATATTCCCATATTTATTGTAACGGCCCCTCCCTGCTGCATGCACTCACTAATATATTTGCTTAATTGTTCGGCGGTAAAACGTGGAGGGGGCATTGCCGCTTTTTCCTGCACCCAATAAGGTTCCATAATAAGCAGCGACTGGTAGCGCAATCCCATTCCGGGGCCTCGTTCAATAGTGCCATTTTTAGGAGGCGCAACCGGGCTTGCAACCTCACCGGCCCAGTATTCCTGCCAGGGAGAAACCGATGGATAAATCCATGAATTTAAACAAATGATCCGATCCTTGTTTCCTGTTTTGCAAGCTTTAAAAAAATCTTGAATAGGAATATCTGGATATCCTTCAAAAATTTGGTACCAGCAATCGAACCAGTATCCGGCTACTTTATCTTTATATCTACCCCCAAATTCTTTAAGTATGTCAGTAAATGTTTTATAGAATTCAGTGTTATCAACCTTGCCGAAGTTTCCAGTTCCTAACGAATGCATATATAAAATTAATTTGATGCCCTTTTTGTTAAGCGCATTAGCAATTTCTGCGATCAGGTCCCGTTTCGTCGTCATACCTGGATGGGCTTTCTCCCAACTGGCAATTGGAGCCGGACAATATTGCTGGGCATGACCAACCGTAAAAATTACGTATTTTGCCCCTGTCTGTTCAACCATCTCTGCATACTTATTCACATCGAATTGATCTATGGCTTTTTCATATGGAAGCTTGGACCCGTCACGGCTAACGCTTTGAGAGGTATAGTGGAACATAAGGCCATAGCCTGCCTTAGCCAGCCAATCAGTTTTTGTTCTTGAGCGGATAGCTTGCCTCTCATCGGCCTTAATGGCTGCTTTACCCGCTACGGGTACCAGTTCCACAGCGCGCAGCTCCATAACCGGCCCTTTTGCAGTTGCGGGAACCGTGAGGGTTAGTTGTTGGGTTCCTGCTTTCAGCTCAAGTTTATCCTTTCGTAAGAGCCCGCTCCGAAAACGCCCTGGGTAGGCGCTAACGTATAATTAACGGTACTGTTACCGGCGGCAATGGTTACGCTATTTCTGTCTGCCACGGTCTTTACGCTATGAGTAAGCTGCACTTCATAGGTTCCCGCGGTTGGTACCTGGATACTCCATTCCATGGTGGCCGGACCGCTAAATCTCATAAAGTTCCCATTTTGTTTTGAAACGCTACCTTCGGTTTTGAGTGCCTTGCTGCCATACAAATAGCTAACTGCATTAGTTTTGATAGCGATCAAAGGGGCTGGTTGCTGGGCATTTGCCAGAAACGAGCAGATACCGACAAAGATCAATGCGGTGAGAAATACTTTTTTCATTTTATTTATTTTAAGTGCGTTTTGGTTAAATTTTCAAATCGTATTTTCATTTTTTTATTGCTGCTGATTTGATTTTTTATGGAATAGGTTAAGCTGGTTACTTCATCACAGCGCTGATGCTGACTTCTTTCTGATCGCGGAACAATACCAGCTCCATGGTGCCTTTATAACTTTCACGCAACCTGGCGGTCTGCAGATCAACTAACCTGGCTGTGCTTTTACCATTGAACATCAGCAGTACATCGTTTGCCTTGATGTACAATTTTAGCGGGCTATTATCAGCTACCTGTAAAACAAGAATGCCGGTTTCCGATGCCATACCCGTAGCCGACCGCTCACCCAACGTATTGAGATTTTTGAGCTTTAAGCCGAGGTAATCTAGTGTTTGATCGGTGCCGGCAACGGCAGTCAATTTAAGTTCAGGAAGCACAATTTTTTGTGCCACCGCTTTTAATGCAGGGGATACTACGCCGAACTGATCCATCGGGAAATTCTTAAAACCGACTGTAAAAGCAGGCGACCCTTCTTTTAAGCGATAGTCGCCTTTCTCCGGCGCTATAAACATTGGCGGCGCATAAACAGAGTGCATATCCCTGTCGCCTGTTTTAGCACGGCTTAGCGAAGCTTCATCCATAAAGATATTATAGTCTACCTCCTTACCCCATTTAGTACGTGGCATTCCGATCTGCGCATAGTTTCTGAACACAATATTTCTCCGGAACACATCCTCACTGTTTTTAAACCATACATGCGGATGGAAGGTATTGTTGACCATAATGTTATTTTCAACAATGCGGTTATATCCTTCGCGAAGCTTCAATCCGCCGTTCAAAAACAGGTTGTTATAGATCCGGTAATTACTGGAACCATCATCCAGGTCCACATCCCAGCCATGGTCGCAACGGAAACGATTATTACGGATGATAATAGGATGAACAACATCTAACTGTACCAGTTCAGGATGTTTTTCTACAATAGTATCCAAGGTTGCCTTTACCGGGTGCCAGTAGCGGTCGCGCCCCCAGGAGTTGAATGAGCCATGATCGCCGCTTTCCCTTACCGTATTAAACACGTCATTAAATTCAATGATATGACCACCCCAGGTTCCTTCACTAACATTGATAGCCGCCCTTGGGGTGTTACTGATGGTATTATGGCTAACCGTGATATCCTGCGACATAGAGATCTGAACGCCGGCGGTCTGAATCTCATGGTCGCCAATTTCTTCTATCAGGTTGTTATACACCAGGCATTTTGCGGGGAAGTTATTTGTTTTAGGGCCAGGGGTCCTGTCAATCTGGTTAAAAGGAACAAACTGACTGTACTCAAAACTTGGCGAACGCACGGCATTAGGGTCGCCCACAAAACTTACCCCGCTGGTTCCTGCCTTGTAAATACGGCAACCTGAAACTTCATCATTGCGATTATAATTACTGAAATAAATAGCGTTGCCGCCAACTGTATTTAAGAAACAGTTTTTGATGCTGCAATTGGTTGCGCCTTCCAATAGTATAGCCCCTCCGCGATAAGTTGTCCAATCACTGCGCAGCAGCGGCTCCTTGTTTTCCATGAAAGTGCGGAGGGTTTGGGTAAGTTCAAGCCCATCGATATGTATATTGTTCACCGGGCTTTTTTCAGAGCCCTTAAACTCAAACAGGTGCTTAAGTTGCGGTGTCTCTATTTTAGCAGTCGAAAGGTTAACTCCTTTTGGAGGATAGAAATAAAGTGTTTTTGACGATCTGTCATAATACCATTCATTTTCAGCATCCAGTTCTTCAAACTCATTTTCTACAAAACGAAAGGTGGGGTGCATTCCCAGTTTCCGGTTATTTTGCCAGCCGCCGTCTAAAACAGGCTCGCCCTTTTCGTTTTTTCCGGTTATCCGGTAACTAAAGCCACCCCATTCGTGGCGGTGAACAGCATGTACATAACCTCCAACCGGATCTTTCCATCTCGATGCACGCTCTACACTGATGGCATCCGCAGCAGTGCCTCCTAAATATTTTGCCTTGGGGTCGAAGTTAGGATAACGGGCCATACGCTGAACCTTGCCATTTACAAATAGCTGATCAAACTCCATAGCCTGATCCACTTTTGCCTGCATAATGCCATCTTTATAGGGCGTCCAGTTAAGTTTAAGCCGCACCGATCCGCTGATCACAGGTTTTTCGCCGGCATATGCTTTAAAAATTAGCTTAGAATCCGATATGCGTGAATCGGCGGCGGTAAAAGTTACTGGTTTTGAAAGATAATAGGTACCGCTTCGTATAATGACATTTACCGGCCCTTTAACTTTTCGTGCTGCTACCTGAGCTGCATATAATGTTAAAATGGGTTTTTCGCGGGTGCCGGGGTTTCTATCGTTTCCTTTTGCAGATACGTACAGAGAGGTTTGAGCCGATAACTGGCCGCTGAATAATAAAGTGAGTAAGCCGATAAATATGCGCTTCATTTTTTTATGTGTTATTGTTTTATTAAAGGAGAGGGCGTTGTCCCCTCCTTTTTAATTTTACTGGTATAATGGATTTTGAGGAATATTATTATTGGTCACTTCAATATCGGGTATAAGCCAGGTATTGTTATACGTACCTATCGGATGGGTCAATGTGGCGCCCCGGATAGTTTGTATGCGGGTTAGCCTGTTGGTACGTTTCAAATCATACCAGGTGCTGCCTTCCAGGTGAAGCTCCCATTTGCGCTCCATCAGAACTGCATCTCTGAACTGATCCTTGCTAAGTCCCGCCAAGTCAGGAACATTTGTCGGGTCGGCTTTATTAACCCGCGCACGCTCTCTGATGATATTAATATACTGGTATGCATTGGCCGGGCCGTTTTGCTCATTTTCAGCTTCGGCGGCGATCAGGTACATTTCAGCTGAACGTAACAATGGGATGGTATAATCGAGCCTACCGGCGTTGTCGGTAATGGTACCGTTATCGATCCAGGCTAGGTTAACAAATTTAGCAAAGAACGGAGCTAGCGCACCGCTTGGCGCTACATAGGTGTCGCGGATGCCCCAAACTCTCCTTTGATCGCCAACGGGGAAGCTATTGATGAACCAGGTCGCGGGTGTTAAGATATAGACATAGCCCGGCGCGGTCGCGCTATTGGACATAAGCGAATTACCACCGACTTCGGTTTGATAAGTTTGCTCCCAGATACTTTCGGAAGTGTAGGTTGTATTATGAAAGACTTTAGCATAATCGCTGACCAGGGGAAAATTGCCCGAATTGATGATCGCCAGTGCTTTGGCTTTCGCATTAGCATAATTGGCTGTAATGTTTAACGGGTTGCCTGCAGTAGTTAAATACACTTTGGCTAAAAGCGCTGTAGCCGCCCACTTATACGCACGGCCAACGATGGCTGCTCTATCTGGTAAATTGGTTTCAGCGAAGGTCAGATCATCAATGATCAATTTATAAACGTCGGCTTGTGGACTACGAGCAATCTGAACGTTGCTCAGATCCACCAACGGAGCAATAGGCAGCGGTATATCGCCGTAAAGTTGTACCAACTGAAAATAGGCATAGGCCCTTAAAAATTTGGCCTCGCCTAATAAGGCTTTTTTTTGAGCGGCGGAAAGTACGGTAGCTTCATCCAGCCTTTTGATCATTACATTCGCATCCTTGACGATGGAATAATGGTTTGTCCACTGATCACGAACGTTATAAAAGAAAGGCTGGTGATTATTCTGCCAAACCGGCAGGCCTTGCTCGTAAGCGCCCGAAACCGGGCCAATAATATCGCTGAAGGATTCCCTGGTCAGCCAGCCGTTGCCCCCGAGGGTGGCGGGTATGGTCCGGTAAATGCCGACTACACCCAGATCATAGCTGGCAGGTGTAGTGAAAAATGCATCAGGGCTGACAAAGGTTTTGGGGTCTTCCACCAATGCTTTTTTACATCCGGGTTCCAATAGCCCGATCATTAAAGCACTTATTATTAGAAATATCTTTTTCATATCGGAAATAGTTTATAGGTTAAAAATTAGCTTTTACGCCGGCTGTGACCGCTTTGCTGGAAGGATAGCTGCCGCGATCCCATCCGTTAAAACTATTTGCCACTTCGGGGTCATAACCTTTATATTGCGTTACCGTAAAGAGGTTTTGCCCGCTGACATAGACCTGCAACGACGATAATTTGATGGCTTTCAGAAAAGCGGATTTGAAATCATAAGCCAGCGTAATGTCCCTTACCCGCAGGTACGAACCGTTTTCCAGCCACAGGCTATTGGCATAATCCCTGATCGAGCTTCCGCTGTTGGCCGCCTGAGGCCTGTCGTATTTATTGCTGCCGGTCCCTGGCCGCCAACGATTATCATAGGCTTCCTGTGTTGGCGCCCATAAGCCGTTGAGCGTAATATTGTATTTGCGGAACTCATTTGCGACGTCGTTCCCATAGGAGCCCACCAACAGCACCGATAGGCTGAAATTTTTGTAGGCAAAACTATTATTGAAGCCAAAAGTGAATTTAGGTTCAAAGCGAGAGAGCAATACCCGGTTATCATTGGGTAAAACACCGCCGGGCGTGGTTTGGAATTTATAATCACCCGCGCGCTTGTTGGGTTCGCCATTAGACACGGCCTCGGCATCCGTCTGGTAAACGCCCAGAACTTTGTAACCAAACAATTGCTGCATGGACTGGCCCAGTATCATGGGGAACCAGTTACCGCCAGAACCTACTTCCTTATACGTCACAGGGTTGCCGCGGGCATCCTTGCCCAGGTCGAGTATTTTGGTTCTATTATGCGAGATGGTTAAAGTAGAATTCCAGGTAAATGCGCCGGTCAGGTTTTTGGTGCTCATTAAAAACTCATAACCTTTGTTACCTACAGCGCCTACGTTTTGTAATACCGTCGAATATCCTGAGGAAGTAGGCAAATTCACATTCAGCAACAGGTCCGTGGTTCTTTTATCATAATAGTCAACCGTGAATTCTATCCGCCCGTTAAACAAACCCAGATCCAGGCCCAGGTCAAATTGAGCAGTAGTTTCCCATTTCAGGTTCTTGTTTTCCAGGAGCGATAAATAATAACCGGTTATCAACGCATTATTTAACCGCACATTCGTGTTGCTTAACTGGCCCAGGGTCTGGTAATTACCGATGGCCTGGTTACCTGACAGTCCGTAACTGCCGCGCAATTTTAAATTGGAGATGGCTCTTATATTTTTCATGAACGATTCCTCGGATACCCGCCAGCCCAGCGCACCAGAGGGGAAAAAGCCGTACTTGTGATTTTCGCTAAATCTCGAAGACCCATCATAACGGCCTGTCAGCGTCAGCAGGTATTTTCCGGCATAGCCGTAGTTCATCCGGCCCAGGTACGAAACCAATTTGTTATCGTTGTAACCATTACTCACCACGGCCTTTATACTTGCGGCATTGATATTGTTATTCTGATAAATATCGGTCAGAAAACCCTGCGCGGTGCCGCTGCTGAGGTTTTGCGATTTAGTGGTGTTGTAGCTAAAGCCGGTAACCACATCCAAACTGTGTTTGCCGAAGTTCCTGGTGTAGTTCAACAGGTTTTCGTTAACGAAAGTGGCCCCGTTGCCATAACTCTGCGAAGCCCCGCCACCAGTATACAGGCTCAGGGCGATCGGCGCGTAATAGTCAGACCGGCTCCAATTATTGTCGATACCGGCACTAGACTTGAATTTCAGGCCGTCAGCAATCTGGTAGGTCACCTGCACGTTACCCAGGATACGTAAAGATGGGTTATAACGGTATTCAAGTTGGGAAACGGCATAGGGATTGGTCTGCCCCCAGGGTACACCGGTAAAAATGGTATATTTCCCATTTGCGTCGTACACGCCCTGTGTGGGGGGCATCACCATCGTGGTAAAAGGAATGCCGCCGCCGCCATCGGCGTTAAAATAGTTGCCTTGCGCGTAATTGGACTGCTGTAGAGACAAATTAACCGAGGCACTCAACCGCTCATTGATCTTTTGATCCACATTGCTCCGGAACGAATAACGTTGGAAGCCAGAATTTAAAATGGTACCTGTTTGGTTAAAGTAGCCGAAAGAGGTATAAAAACGCGTATCCGCATTACCCCCCGAAACCGAAAGGTCGTGATTTTGAACCGGCGCATGCTGGTAAACCAGGTTCTGCCAGTCGGTTCCCTGAGCCGTCAATGAATCAATTTGCCCGGCTGTCCAAATGCGCTTTTTTACAGTAGCGCCGGGATTATCTGTATTCCAGTTGCCATTCGCTTCATTCTGCAGGTTAGCAAAATCACGCGCACCGATCACATCGATCTTGTGCCGCAAGGATTGTACGCCGTAATAAGCACTGTAGGCAACCTTTACTTTTCCCTCTTTTCCCTTTTTGGTCGTGATGATCACCACGCCATTGGCTCCCCGTGAACCGTATATGGCCGTCGAAGAAGCGTCCTTCAATACTTCGATGCTTTCAATATCAGATGGATTGAGCTGTGAGCTCAGGCCATCAAGCGGCAAACCGTCAACCACATATAAAGCATCATTACCACCACCGATAGAATTAGTTCCGCGTATTTTAATTGATAAACTTTCTCCCGGCTGGCCTGACCTTTCAATCACCTGTACACCAGCCGCATGTCCCTGCAAACCACCAGCGACGTTAGAAACGCCTTTGACCTGGGTTAGCTTTTCGGCAGAAACCGAAGAGACCGAACCCGTAATATCCGATTTTTTGACGCTGCCATAGCCGATCACTACGATTTCTGATAGTGATTTGGGTAACTCTTTTAACTGGATACTGATTTCGGTACGCCCGTTGAGTCCGACGGCCTGCGGCTCAAAACCGATAAACGAAAATTCCAGAACGGCTTTCGGGTCATCCACATCCAGGCTATAGTTACCATCGGCATCCGTCATGACCCCTTTGCTGGTTCCCTTGATCTTGATACTGGCACCCGGCAGTGGCTGTCCTTTTTCGTCTGTTATTTTTCCTTTAATTGTTTGAATCACCCGTTCAGGGTTGCTGACCGCATAGGCCGGGTTCTTCCTGATGACGATCATGCGGTTTATAATCGTGTAGCTTAAAGGCTGATTGGCCAGACACTGATCAAGTACTTGTTCAACGGAACCCTTATCGATATTAACGGTTACTTTTGCGCCTGCTGGCAGATCTGAAACTTTGAACAAAAAATGGTAATTGCTCTGCTTTTCTATTTGTTTTAGCACCCCTTCCACTGTTGCATTTTTTTCATGCAGCGTGATCTGTTGACCAAAACTTCTGGCACTTACCTGGATGAGGGCGGCAATGATAAAAAAGGCCGTTAGTTTCATGATCAATACGATTTGGGAAAAATCAGGCCACGACATCGTCATGACCTTCGGATTTAATTTCATAATTTTGATAATTGGGTTAAAAAAATGGGTTGTATGATCCTCAATTAAATTTTGGCTGACCCAAATTAATGCCGGATGGTGCTGTCAACACCTTCCGGTTTTTTTGTGTCCCGACAGATCGTCGTTATAGCCCTCTTATCGGTTAAGTTGGTAGTTCTCTTTGCATGGGTTGTAGGGTTAAGTTTACAAATTGGTTAATTGGGTTTATAATTCAGGTAGGAACGTAATGTTTTTACCATCAATTTCGTATTTCAGGCCCATATATTGCAGCATATGGAGTAGTTCGAAAAGATGAACATCCCGTGGAATTTTTCCGGTAAAACACATATCAGCGGTTTGCCCCTGAAAGATCGCATGGATATCATACCAACGGGATACCTGGCGCATGATCGTTGCCAGATCTACGTTTTTAAAATCGAAAAATCCGTTTTTCCAGGCAACGACATTTTCCACATCAACGCCTGACCGTAGCGTTAACGCGCCATTGTCTGCTACCAGCGCCTGCTGGCCAGGTTTTAAAATATGCAATCCTTTTGTCGTACTTATTTTAATTGAACCTTCTAATAAGGTGGTCTTCTGCTCGCTTTCATCATCATAAGCCATCATATTAAAGTGCGTCCCTAAAACTTCGATCTCCGTACCCTTCGATTTTACCTTAAAAGGCATCCCTGCATTTTTTGCAACCTCAAAATAAACTTCCCCTGTCATTTCAACCCGTCTTTCGCTACCCGAAAATTGAGCTGGAAAACTCAGGCTTGATCTGGAGTTCAACCATGCCTGGGTGCCATCAGGCAGCATTACCTGGTATTGTCCCCCGGCAGGTGTGGTTATTGTATTAAATTTAGCAGATTCCACGGTACTTTGCCGGGCATCGTTTACTATATAAACTAATTGTCCGTTTGCAGTTTTACGGATACTACTGTTCCCCTGAGTCGCGATTACCCTGCGGGGGGCTGAATCCAGGATAATTGTTGTACCGTTGCTAAGAGTAAGTAATGCCCTGTGGCCCCCAGGAGGCAGATCGTTGACTTTCTTCACACGTGATGCGGACTTCGGAATATCTGAAGGTTGTTGCCTGAACAAGTAAAGTGAAAACCATAACAAGGCAAATAAGGACGCTGCTATACCTATTGATTTTATGGCGAATATACCAATAGAACGTTTAGCGTTTTTCTTGGGCAAATAGGGAGATGTAGGGTCTTCTATTCGAGATCGGACGGTTTTATTTTGAATATCGAGCTGGATCTTTTCAAACAACCTTCTTTCAACAACCTCACGCGCTTCCGACGGAAGCTCTGCCAGGTTATCGGAGTAATGCTGGTAGGATCTAAACCACGCATTAACCTGCTCAATTTCTTCGGGCGTACATTGATCAGCCAGGTATTTCCGTACCAGTTCAATGGAGATCGTTTTTAACATATGTATTTAAATATAGAGATGAGGGCACCTCAGGTTTATAAGAGGTGAAGACGGATGACAAGGGGCTACCCCCCAAATAAATTTAATTTATTTTTTTTAACGACAGAAACATGGTATAATTTTTTACAGTCATGAATGCACCATTACTTTACCGCTTATGTAGCAACCATTGTCATTCCTTAGACAGAACTTAACGATTGAAATATATACCGCTGGTGCTGTGACCGCAGGGGGTAACATTTTAATTAGGTCATGAAAGCCAAGTCATCGCCATGAATGACAGATAAGTAGTTTTCATTAAGCAAAAGGCCAATATAATAGGTGTATCATAAGGTAATAATAAGACACCGGTTTTTTTTAGACCGGCTCTGATGGTCCTTAAAGCGTTGGTCATATGGTTTTCAACCGTTTTTTCGGATATACCCAGCAACCCGGCGATCTCCCGGTTCGTTTTGTATTCTTGTCGGCTTAGCAAAAAGACGGACTGGCACTTGGACGGCAACTGGTCCGCTGCTTTTTTTACATGTGATTCCAAATCACGCAAATCAATGTATTCTTCGGCGGAGTTATCCGCCGTACGGTAATGATAATACGCAAATGCAGTAAAGTTTTTTCGTGTGGCTTCCTTTTCAAGGTGGTCAATAACGCCGTATCTTACGGCGGTATAAAGATAAGCTTCGAGCAGCACTGTTATCCTGATCTCCTTCCTGTTTGTCCAAAGTTTAGTAAAGATATTTTGTACAATTTCCTCCGCGGCTTCCTTGGATCTAAGCCTTTTGTAAGCGACGATATATAATTTATACCAATAATGCTGATAGATCTTTTTAAAAGCAGCAGTATCGTCCTGATGTAACAATATCAGCAGTTCCTGATCAGAAAATGGGTTGCCTACGCTCATAAAAAAATTAAAAACGTGATCATTAATTATCCCTCGTTGATCAGTCCGTCGCTATCGTCTGACCCAGACCGATCACAGCAATCATTGTTAACTTAGTTTTTTGAAAATAGTCGAAATGGTTTTCGGCCATAATTGGTTTCACAAATTAAACCGATTTTCATACGTCCAGTATGTCGTTAATTATCCAATAATTAAGCTATTTTAACATTTTTACAACATTTTCATTAATATTGTGAATAATAATGAAGCCTCTACTCCTAAAAGTTCCCTACGGTATCGAACACTCCTTCGGGGTGCGGAAGGAAACTGCGCCCAATATCAACGATCGCTGGCACTACCATCCCGAAATCGAGATCGTTCATTTCTACCGTGGGTATGGCACACAATTCATTGGTGATCATATTTCCCGGTTTGGGCCTGGCGATATTGCGCTGGTGGGCAGCAACCTACCCCATTTCTGGAAATTTGACGATTTGTTTTATCATCATGATGGACAGGGCCCATATGCGACGGTGATCCATTTTTTTGAGCATTTTTTAGGCGAACGCTTCCTCCACCTGCCTGAGGCTCGGCATGTGAGAGCCTTATTAGAAAGGGCCAAAAGAGGCCTTCTAATAAGGGGTAGTGATGCTGAAAAAATTGGCGACCTGATAGAAGACACCTATCAGTCGCAAGGTTTGTATAAAATCCTTAGCCTTCTGTCGTGTCTAATTGAATTTTCCGCTTGCGATGATATAGTGACCTTATCATCATTGGGATTTAAATATGATTTTCACGAGTTGGAGAATAAAAGGATCAATGCCATCTACAACTACACTTTTAGTAATTTTCAAAAAAAGATTAAATTGGACGACGTCGCCGCCATTGCCGGCATGGTCACCAACTCGTTCTGCAGGTACTTTAAACACCGCACCGGTAAAACGTATTCTGATTTTCTAACAGAGATCAGGATAGCCTACGCCTGCAAATTGTTAATATCCAATCAAATGAGCGTAAAGCAGATCTGTTTTGAAAGCGGCTTCAATAATTTTTCATGTTTTCACGAGTATTTTAAAAAAGCGACAGGCAAAACCCCTATGGGTTATCAAATGGAATACGAAAAAGGGTTAGCTTTATGATGAGGGTAGCTAATGACAAGTTAGTTACCCTCGTTTTCTTTGGAATAGCATTCTCGAACCTGATTAAAGAATATGGTTGTTGAAGCGATTGTATTTGACTTAGCTTGCAGTGTTTAGTTTGAAATACTGCTCGTCACCATATTTGAAATCTGCCTTTATTGTGCCGTTAGGTCAATTAGTAGCTGTAAATCTTCGATAAAGTCATTGGAAATAGGAGCCTTTGAGACCACAAAGTACGGTAGGACAGGCTCCACCGTGCTTTTATTTAATATTTTGTTTCTTCGCTATTTGTTCAATAATCGGAAGTTCTCTTTTGTATTCTTCAACATTCCATCCTTCCACATAATCTTGCATTGGCTGCAGGCCCATCGCTTTTCGTCTCTCTTCAAGATTATCAATATCGCTAATGGGGTAAATGTACTTTTTGCCTGTTTCATTATCAGTAAACCCTTGGCTTCCATAAATTTGCTTTTTCCCATTGCGCATGCAAATCCTATCTTCAAGAATAGCTAAGTTGCTTGAAAGCATTTCGCCCTTTTTTTCAGCTTCTTTAATCATTGGTAAATAATATTCTTGGGTTTTCAAGTCGGCATGCTGTATCACTAAAAATAAACCTTGAGCACCATTAATGCCTACTTTTTGAGGGCTTAGCCAACTATGCTGTTTAACAATTGCATTTACTTTTGCCAAATTTTCCTGATCTGTATTCCTCATTACTTTCATAAGGCTGTCTACAATAGTGGCAGCCTTGTTCTGTTGTTTTGCTTGAATGTAAGCCGCTCTGGTTGATTGGTCTAATTTATAAATGGCTTCTAAAGTATCAGATAAGGGTTTATTCAATTTTGTGCTGTCGATATTAAAAGAGTTGACTTGACTGAAAGAAACAATCGAAGAAAAAGTGAGCAGAATTAAAAAGGTTAAAGTTTTCATGTAATAAAGGTGCAAAAAAGTAATGCTCAATCGTTTGACTTTATGTGTTTTAACAAAATTTAACTTATTACGCCATTTAAAAATAGTTAGGTCTTATATCTTATTTAGGAAAGCACGTGCAATCCTTGACTTCAGAATTAGAAATCATCATAAGAGTTTGAAATCTGTCTCGCTGAGATATTTAAAATCATACATCCTGACATAGAATGTCAATAATCAGTTGCAGATCTTCCAAAAAAGAGTTTGAAATCGGTGTCTTAGAGACCACATACGCTTAATTAAAAAACAATCAAAAGCCTGTAAATAAAATGTTTATAGGCTTTTTGATTTTGGTAAAATGATCATTTTATGCCTCTTTTTTCACTGTTCTGGTGAGTTTTAGAGCGTTTTTGGTCACTTACCAATTTACTCACCAAAAGTGTCATAATTCACTGTCTGTCAAGTAGTTCAAAAAATGAACATCTTGACTTTCGAGGCCTGTAAATGTAGGTTTGTAACGATTTGTGAGCAAAAACAGGTGAGTTAATGAAGACTAAAAATTTTAACCTGCTTTTTTACCTAAAGAAGGTAAAGGGCTATGAATCAGGTAATCTACCTATCTATTTGCGTATTTCCGTGGACGAAAAAAGGAGTGAGGCAACTATCGGGCGAGGAATCGAACCCGAAAAGTGGGACGAAAAACGCGGAAAAGCTCGTGGAAATACAGAGGATGCCAGGAGTTTAAATGCTCATTTGGACAGTATCCTGGCGACGCTGAAACGTATCCATACCCGCCTGCTGGACAGCGAAGAAGAGATCACCGCCGATACCTTGCGGAACGAACTGGACGGCAAAGGGAAAAAATCTAAATTGTTGTTGGAGATTTTCAGCGATCACAATAAACAGATGGAATCACTGATTGGTAGGGGCTTTGGGGCCAATACGCTCAAAACCTTTAAAAGCTTTTTTAAACATGCGCGGGAATTTGTTGAATGGAAATTTAAGCGACCGGACTATGAATTGCGGAAAGTCGATTTTAATTTTATAAAAGACTATGACTTCTATTTGCGGACGGAAAAGAATTGTATCCCTATTTCAGCTGACAAATATGTCAAGCACTTAAAAAAGATCATCTTGATTTGCCTTGCCAACAGATGGATCGTCGCCAATCCTTTTTTACATTAGGCTAAACTTAGTTTCCATATTTGTATATTTCTTATCCCAAATATACAAATATGTTGCATAATTAAATAACCGACACACTAGGATCAAGGAGTTAGAAAGCCTGGTTAAAGAAGCCGCTAAATATGAAGCCGGTGAAAAGATCGTCATCAGCAAAGACGGCCTGCCGGTGTTTATTGACCTGATCGACCAAATAAGGGAATTGAAGTTACCGAACGGGAATAAACTGGTAAACAGTCAAACGGCAAGCCCCTGGTATAAACTGATTGCCAAGAATTTTCTGAATGGCGATAAACCCATAGCCATCGGCACCGCCCAGAACTATTTTTCCGTTGATAAGGACAACCCACCACCGAAATACATGATCATTACCGAAAAAGATAAACTCTTCAAAATTATTCAAAAGCCTAAGAAATAGGCTTTTGTCTTTTTATCCGTGACCAAACGCCCCCAATGGTCATTCATTTCACCCCTTTTGCTTTCACATTTGCCTCCATACTGTTCAGGGGTTCGTATTGTATCCGGACATTGAACAACTCCTTACTGTGTGATTATTATTCAGTGCCTATACCGGGAAGGTGCCGGATGTAATTTCCATAGTAGGGATAAACACACCTACAATGTAAAGTACTTGCAGGTATTTAGAATAACGATTAAAACAAGGAGGAACAGATGAATGTGGAACTGATCACCAAAGGGGATTTAATGGAATTCAAAAGTGATCTGCTTAATGAGATCAAAAGGATCATACAACCGGGACAGGCCAGCACCAAGAAATGGCTGAAGAGTGCGGAGGTTAGAAAGCTGCTGGGCATCTCGCCCGGCACGCTTCAAAACTTAAGGATCAATGGTACACTACGTTTTACCAAAGTAGGCAGCATCATGTACTATAAGCTGGAAGACATCAACAAGATCCTGGAGGGTGAAGGCAAATGAAAGTACAGAAGGAAATTGCTAAACAACTGGCTGGCTACGTCAGCCTGCTCAGGCTCATGGAAAAAGACGATAGACTGCTACCTACTCATCTCAGTTTGTTCACGGGTTTATTTGTCTGTTGGCAGCGGAATGGCTTTATAAGTCCGTTTAGCGTGACCCGGAAAACGCTTATGGCGTTTTCCAAAGTCGCATCGATTGCCACGTATCACAAGTGTATCAAAGAACTCGATGAATATGGTTACATCCGCTATGAACCATCTTACCATCCCAAACTCGGCAGCCAGGTTTACTGGCCTGCCGGTTGGGAAGAATAGCCTGATACTTTGTATCGGTATATCTGTTTATCGGGCTATCCCAATAGCTGTATATCGGCAATAATGGTTATTCCGATATACGGATTGGCAGATATGCAGCTGCACAGATAAACAGTGTATATAAATTCGGTGCAGCGAATCGCTGCACCGGGTATGATTTGCTTCGCAAATCAGGGAATAAGCACAAGTCGCTCCGCGAAAGCGGGGGGAGCGAGCGGAAGTCGGGCACACCCGACTTTTTCCGCTCGCCCTGCGGGGCAGAGCCGATTCTCGTATACCGGAGGTATACTTTACCCCCGCTTAATACGATAGATCATGTTTTTGGTATACCCGGCGGTATACTGGGTTTGAAGAAATAATAGGTAGTATGACCAAAGATGAAAATGTAAAAACAATCAGGTTCCCGGTTAAAACAGACGAAAAATTGCAAAGTTTGGCCAATAAGCCCAAGTGAAAAGGAACAGCTGTTCCTGAAATCAAGGTTTGGAGAAGATGATGCTAAAGAATACCTGAAAGACTATGCCAATAGGGTGATGGATGCTTATGCGAAGAATTTTAAGCGTAACGGTATTGATGGGAACAAAGACCTGGTGTATTACGGGAAGTTGGAGAATCATAGGTACTACACCTACAAAGACCTGGAAGTAAGAAAAGGAAAAGCAAAGCGAGGCGATAGGAAACCGGATGAGCAGATGCATGTACAGATCATTGTCAGCCGGAAGGATGCCAGCAATACTATTAAGTTAAGCCCTTTGAATAATTCAAGAGGGACCAATGCTGTGCATAGCCAGCAAGTGGGCCAGTTTGACCGGGTGGCTTTTAAGCAGGTTGCGGAAAACGTGTTTGACCGGATGTTTGGTTATGAGCGGGACATCGGGAGTCCTTTCGTTATGCCAACACCTTAAAGCATGGTTCTTATAAACAGAAGCAGGAAGTAAAAGAACAGCAAAAACAGGAACATGCGGTTAAAATAGAAAGGTGGCAAAGTCAGCATCAGGGCAAGGGGCTTTTAGGTACATTACTGGATGGACAAGTTGTTTATGTAGCTCCTGCACAGGATGACCATAAAAGAAAGAAGAAGAAAAAGAAGCGTGGGCATGACCTGGATCAAAGCCAGGATCAATCGATGTAATAGCTGCTCATTGGCCATACTGCTGCGGCAGGGCAGCTGCATTTCACCACGCGCTGCGCTCCGGGTTGCATGCCACCGCCAGCCTCGCCACCGCGCTACAGGCGTGCATTCGTTCCTGCTGCACACCTGTCTTTCCTCTCCGTTGTTTAAAGATTAGTCGTCACAGCACCGGAGTCACAAAATTAGCCGCGCAGGAAAACTGTCAACGGTATATGAACCCCGATGATAGAATCGGGGCCCTTGACAGTTTCCCTGCTAACAGCTCTGGTTGTTTAAGCGGTGCAATGACCCGGTGTGTGCTTAACGGCAAAAATGTAGTCGGTATTTACCCAAGCTCCCACGTCAGGTAAATTGCTGAGAGATGATCTGCGTTTTTAAGCGTTAAACCTAATTTCGAATTTTGCAATACTGCCTCCCCGGAAAATGTGACATCATAACTGACACCCTTACCCTTTATGGCATGGAAAACAACTTTGATCTTTTTATCCGGGCTGGACACCGTTAATGGTTGGGTAACCGCATTCGCGGCTAAAGAAAAAACTGCTATAGTTAGGGTGAAAAATAGATTTCGGATGGACATTATTTTAATGAGTTATATTATTGTACAATTAACAATTGAACACCGTGGGCCGTTACTGTATGAGTATAAATGCCGGTAAATTTACCCAGCGATATATGCTTCCAAATATCTCTTACCGTTAGCTTTAACGGTAATCCGGCTTTTAAAAAATCGCAGGTTATGGTAGCACTGGCATCAGTTCGGTTAAATAGTGCCACCGCATACTTATGCCCTTGAAGCGGTTTCACCCAAACTTGAAGGCCGGGCTGCGGCTCCCACGCGAGTTTACCCTGAATACCTAAAGCATCCTGGTTTACCCCTATCGCTTCCTTATTGGTCAAAATAGCTAATGCTTCCGCACCTATGTTACGAAGATCATTACCCATGATTAGCGGCGACGCGATCATACACCACATACTGAAATGAGCCTTTTGCTCTTCAGTAGTCATTACCTTTAGCCGCCCGCCATCGTCTCCTACGCCCACCAGCATCATGTCAGCATCGTTCCAATGTCCCGGGCCGGCAATTTCCTGATGCTGGGCCGACAGATCCAGTTCATAAATTACACCGTCCCACTGGGTTTTAGCTCCCTTGGGCGAATGGTCGATATCGCCGCCAACGCGCCAGCTGTTACCTAAAGCAGGAGCCCAGTTCCAATAATTGCGGCCACCCTGGTTACAAATACTGAGTAACATTCGGCCGCCTGAGTATTTTACCGCACGTGATACCTCTGTAAATTCTGTTTTGTAAGCTTCTTCTGTTCTAACCGCAGCAAAATTGACATCTACCTTTACGTAATCGAAGCCCCAATCGGCAAATGTTTTCATATCCTGAGCGTAAAAACCGCCGCTGGCCAAGGTGGCATAATTTGATTTGGTGCCAATATTAGTGTAAATGCCTGCTTTCAGACCTTTACTATGGATATAATCGGCCACGGCCTTCATCCCATGTGGAAATTTGACGGAATCTACCATGATATTACCCTGTTCATCACGGCCGGTACACCAAAAATCATCGATATTAACATAATTGTAACCGGCATCTTTTAACCCCGACGATACTATTGCATCAGCCATTTGTTTAATTACAGCTTCAGTTGGTTCTTTTTTAATAGAATTCCAGCTATTCCAACCCATTTGCGGGGTTAAAGCCAAACCGTTATCTAAACTAAATGGCGTACTGTAGTAAGCGGTAAGTTTGCTTAATTTCTGCCGGGTGATGGTTAATACCGTACCATGCCTGATACCTTTGGGCATATCTAATTGATCGGATATATCCGTCCAGGTCTTTAGGTCAGCGGATTGTACCGCGCCGTAGCGATGGTTAGTATATTTATCAAAATAAACTATCCATTTACCTTTGATCTGAATCGCGGTTGGCCCTTCGGCCCAATATTTACCGGTAATAGGTTCCGAAGCCGCGCCGTATCCGCCTGTCAATTTACCGCTAAACGCGAGCCTGATGTTTTTTTCGGCAACAGGTTTCTTTGTTTCATTTTTCAGGAACATCACATAACGCTTTCCTGCTTTTTGAATAGTTGCGTCTATTACGTTAAAGTTCTGATCATACAATAGTTTTGTTTCGCTATACGTTTTGAAGTCACGGGTGGTGACATAATAGATCCGATGGTTTTTTTCGCCATCTTCATCGGTTTTTGGGAATCTGCCGGGGATAGTAGTTGCCCAATAGATCATATAATTCTTTTCTTCGGCATTATAAATGATCTCAGGTGCCCAGCAATTGAGCGCTGCACGTTCCTTAGCCATTACAGGGATAAATTGTTGCGGAGACCAATGGATCAGATCCGGCGACGAGGCATAACCTATGCCTTTGTCCTTCCAGCTCACTGTCCAAACCATGTGAAACAAGCCGTCGGCCCCCTTAATAATACAGGGGTCACGCATGAGTCTATCTTTAGCAACCATAGGTTTTAGGACGGAGCTGTCGTTATTCAACGCTTGCCATTTTAAACCATCAAGGCTGTAGGCGAGGTGCAAGCCATCTTCGCCATTATTTTTAAAATAGCTGAATAAGTAGGCTTTATTTTGCGCGATAGCAGCAGTTCCCCCGACCATTAGTATAATGATTATTAAGATCTTTCTCATTGCTTTTATTACAAATTATTAGTTACCCCGGCAGATTGCACCGATGGCTTATTAGCCCGTTGTTATTTGGTTTATCCTGCAGATAAACATCCAATTTACCACCATGCGTGATATGGGCGGATGAAGTGGTGGTTGTTGCCGTACCCGCCATGGGCTGAACATATTTGACCAGGTTCTGTGCCATGGCTCCTGTGCTGATCAGCAATAATAAACCGCAGGTATAACTTAATATCATGATCAACTATTTTTGGGTTATCGTTGTATTATTACCGGCTGGTAAAGCCACATTGTTTGTTGTTAATTGTCCCACACCTTTATAAACAATTGCGGGCAAACTTGCTGTTATCGGTACGGCCAGGCTATCCAGAGCTAAACCGGTCACATCGTCAAAAACAAATGCCGGGCGAAAATCCGGTTTTGTAACACTTATCTTAAAATTGTTAAGCTTAATACCTTCAGCATGGCGAACATATAACCCCCATGCAGGTAATTCGGCAAACATGGTAAATTCCGGGTAACCGGCCATGTTCTCTGTCACTTTATCCAGTTCATTGATCGGCGCATAAGCAATAGTTTTATCGGCTCCGCCGCCGTAAGTGATATCAATATTTTGAAGGGTGATATTTTGGACCAAATGCCCCGGCAGGCCGGTAATTGAAGCAGGGACCAAATTATGCGAAGCTACTTTAGGGGCCGGACCTTCTACCGGGTATCCCATGTCAGGTTTGCTGTTAGGCACATCAGCTTTAACACCATCTATTAATACATTACGAATGCTGCTATAGCGTTCATCAGTATTACGATGCCCCAGGCGGATAAATATCGCATTACCAATATTTTTGCCAATAACGTTACGGATCTCTATATCTTCAATAACAGCACCGTCCACACTTTCCAACGCGATGGCTGAGCGATAGGTGTTGTAAACTGTTAGGTTTTTGACCGTAATCTTACGAAAGGCACCCAATGAGCCGGTACCCAATTTAAACCCGCTGGCGCTTGACCGGAGCGTGCAATTTTATTCACGTCTTCCGATTTCAGGCAAATGGCATCATCGGCTGCATTAAAAAAACTGTTAGTGATCTCTACATTCTTACTGTCCACAATGTCTATACCATCATTATTCCAATAGGCCATACTTTCAACGGTTATGTGATCTATCACAACCCCATTACAGCTATTATAGTTCTGTACCCACCCCGAGGCGTCTTTGATGGTCACATCGGTAACCTTTACATCGGTACAATCATGAAAGGATATAATTGGCGGGCGGTTCTTTTCGGTCGGGCGCTTTAACTTCCATTGTGCATCCTGCACCTTGCCTTCAGTCAGCAATTGCAACAGGTTAATCACTAATTCCCGGCCCCGCCCGTTGATCAATCCTTTACCGGTGATGGAGATATTATGCTGGCCGCGGGCCAGTATCACCCCCATTTTATCATCTGAATAATCCAGTCGGTTAGTGCTTCCCAACAAGGCAGCATCATCTTCAAAATGCATTTCGACACCACTTTTAAGTATGATGGGTCCTGTAGTAAAATTCCCTACGGGGATAATCACTTTCCCACCGTTGTTTTTAGCGGCGGCATCAATAGCTTTTTGTATAGCTACAGCGTTATTATACCTTGCGCCTGTTTTGGCACCGTAATTAATGATATTATAGCTTTTTTGGCCAAAAGCCGCTAAGCCATTGCTTAACAACAACAACAACAGGATAAATATTTGCTTTTTCATAAAGTATAGATCAACTTTTAATAAGGAAAGGCCATGATGCAGTTTTACCACATCATGGCTTTTTAAATTAGTAACCCGGGTTTTGGGGGAATGCCGCACCAGTATTCAGATCAATTTGAGATTGCGGGATGGGACGTAACAAAAAGCTACTCTTTAAAGTTCCTGCCGCAGCTGCTTCCTCGTTATGCGCCAGTGTACGGCTGATCAGTTTTCCTGTACGTTTTAACTCGAACCAGCGGTACTCTTCGCCGGCCAGTTCCCGTACCCTTTCGTCCAGGATATCGTCAAGTGTTAGGGTGCTCACCTGCATTTCGGTGCTGTAAGCTACCCCTGTTGACGGGTTGTTACCTGGTTTGGCTGCGCGTGCCCTTAATAAGTTATAATATTGTAAAGCTTTGGGCAGATTGCCGGCCTGTAGATAGGCCTCAGCGGCTATCAAATAGGTTTCGCCCAGGCGGAAAATATAAGTATCGCGTGTACCACCGTTGTCACCAAAGGTAATATTAGGATCGCGGAATTTTTTAAATTCAGGGAATGTGCGAGAGAGCCCGGAATAAGGCGAACTGCGATACTCATCCGGGTTAAACACAGTGTATTTACGCGCGGCCTTTTGTGCAGCTGTAAAGGCAAAATCGGGGTAATAAATAATTGTATCGCCTACAGCAAACGTTTTTCCGTTAAAGGTACCGGCTGTTTGCGCGGTTAAACCTGTCCAGACAGTGGCCAAATAGCGGCTATCTCTGGTTTTATCAAATAAGCTAAAAAAGTAAGGATCGGGTACTGCTATCTGAGCCGAATTTGGCTTATTATATAAGGCGCTACGGCCAATTAACGATATACCCTGAACATCCCACAAAAACCACTGCTGTAAGGAATTACCTGTAACAGCTGCAGCTTGTGGCTTGCCTAAAAAATAAACCTGGTTAGTAGCCGCTACTGTGCTGTATTGTACAGAGAATATAACCTCAGAATTGATTTGAAAGGTGGCTATCGTCGGATCAAAAAGACTCGCAAATGTAGGGCGCAAGGTATAAGTTCCCGAGGTGATCAGCGTTTCGGCTGTGGTTGCCGCTGAATTATAATCAGCAGCGCCGCCGCCGTAGCTTTTGTAACCGCGTGTTAAATAAACTTTAGCTAAGAGGTGCTGGGCAAAGCCCTTGGTTACGCGACCTTGCTCAGTGGCGGTAGAAGGCAGCACAGACACAGCTTCAGTCAGGTCTTTAATAATTTGCGTGTATACGTCTTTTTCCGGTGTACGTGTAAACGATGTACTGGCCGATGTGGAACGGGTTAATACCAAAGGCACGTCACCAAATGTTTCGGCCAATAAATAATAGTAATAGGCCCTTAATGCTTTAGCCTCGCCAATACGTGTGTTTAACAAGGTAACATCCATGCCCTGCACCAGGTCCGACCAATACAAGGTTGTATTAACCCCACCAATGGAATAATATAGTTGTTTCCAATAAGTATCTACATCGGCCACCGATGAATTTAAAGACGCATTATATACGTTAAAGGCCGCATTATCTGCCGTGCCGACCGATGAATAAGCATCTGTACCTAAATTTTGTAAGGAGCCTGAACTGGCTAATAACCTCAAATTAGGGTAATTTGAACGGGACAGATCTTCGAAACCAATTTTGGTTACGTAATAGCTATCGTCTGTGGAAGATCCCAGGTTTGTTTCCTCTATATATTTTTTGCAACCTGTTTGGCTAATTGCTATAAGCGCAATCAACAGCAACAGCAGTTTGTTAGTTAAATATTTCATATACAATATTTTATAAGTTCTTAAATTATAATGTTACGTTAAGGCCAATAATAAAAGTGCGGGTACGGAAATCTTGTAATCCGAACGAGTTCAGATCGGCGGTTTCAGGGTCCCAGCCAATGAATTTAGTGAACACAAAAGGATTATAAGCCGTAGCATACAGCCTCAGGTTATTCAGTTTGATCTTAGAAGCGGCAGCTTTTGGCAAGGTAAAGCCCAGCGTAATATTACTGATCTTGGTATATGATGAGTTTTGATAAGTGGCGGCTGTTCTGCGTGTAGGATCGGTTTCAAGCGCGTTATTTGCCCAGGTATTGCTCGGGTTGGTAGCGGTCCAATAGCTGCGCTGGTATGCGCCAAAACGCGCACGTCCCTGGTCGCCGTTCAGATATTGATCAAGGAAGGTACTTTGTTGTACAGTGCCCTGGCGGGTGTAAACTGTAAATCCCAGATCAAATTGCTTATAATTAAAGGTATTGGTAATTCCGCCAAACCAGTCCGGGATATCACTGCCCAGTATCTGACGATCATCGGCATTGATCTTACCGTCATTATTTACATCCTGGATCTTATACTGTCCCGGTTTTTGGCCGTAAGTGGCAGCTTGTGTAGCCTCGCTGGTTTGCCATACGCCTATTACTTTGTAGTTATAAATAACGCGGGCCTTTTGGCCAATAAAGCGGGCATTGCCCACATCGTTAGCGCCGTTGCCAAACAGATCTAATATCTGATTTTTATTATGTGAGTAATTAATGTTTGTTATCCAGCTAAATTTGCCGCTTTTGATGTTGGTGGTATTTAAGCCAACTTCAATACCGCTGTTACGGATAGAACCAATGTTGGCCACTACGGTAGTAAAGCCATTGGCCGCGGGTATCTGTTGTGGCAGCAAAGTTCCTTTAGCGGTTTTATTATAATAATCAAACGTAAAACCGATGCGGTTTTTCAGTACATTTAATTCCAAGCCGGCGTTATATTCCGACGTTTTTTCCCAGGTAAGGTCTTTATTAGCCAAAGCCACTATGCCCGATCCGTTGGCGGTCGCACCATTAAAATCATAAAAACTGGTGACCACGCTCGACTGAGTAACATACGGATAAAAATAGTTAGTATTTACCGCTGCATTGCCTGAACGACCATAACTAAACCTGAATTTCAGGAAATTAATTGCGGAGATACTTTTCATAAAGCCCTCTTCGCTGACTATCCAGCCTAACGCAGCTGAAGGGAAAAAGCCCCATTTGTGGCCATCGGCAAATATGGAGTTACCGTCGGCACGGCCGGTCATGGTTAACAGATACCTGTTTTTAAATGTGTAATTGGCACGGAAAAAAAAGGAACTAATGGTTTGCTTGGTATAATTGCTGGATACAGTTGTTGATGGTTGTACAGTAGTACCATTAATGGTTACCGCGGTAGCGCTTCCTACATTGTACCATAATGAACGGTAGGGTAACCCTGACACTGAGATGTTATTGTTATCTGTTTGATAATAGTTTAAGGAACTACCAGCCGTCAGATCAAACTTATTATTATCATTAATAGTTTTGTTATAAGTTAACACGTTATCAAACGTGTAATTGAAGATATGATTGCTACTATTGGTAGCCGCGTTTGGTTTGGTACCCGCACCTATCTTTGAGAACTGATCGGAATAAGTACCTGCACGCTGAAAGGTAATATCCGGTGTAAACGATGTACGGAATTTTAAGCCCTTTAATATGCCAACCTCTGCGTATAAATTAGGTAACATGCGCAGGTACTGTGTTACGCGTAAATCGTTTTCCAGGTCAAAAAGCGGATTAGTGATCTGTGCTTCGGTTTCGTAGGCAAAAAAACGTTTGCTACCGTCTGCATTATAGGCGCTGCCGGTGGGGCGTAAACGGTAAGCGCTCCGGAATACTTCCCCACTACCCAGGTTAAAGTCAGCATAAGTGCCATATATGGAGGCACCTACCTTAAACCAATCGTTTATGTTTTTATCCAGGCCCACTTTTAGCGTATACTTTTTGGTGCCTTCAGCTTTAATGGAACCCTGGTAATTTTGATAACCTGCCGACATAAAATAAACTGTCTTCTCATCACCGCCTGTAATAGATAAATTATGATTGCTCTGCAAGCCGTTTTGCTTGATGAGTTTTACCCAATCGGTATAATTACCGCTGGCTATATTGGCCAATTCTGTTGCAGAAAAAATACTTGCATCCGGGTAAGTTACTTGTGGGGTAACACTCGCACCCAGGGTACTGTAAAACTCCCGGGCATAGTCGACAAACTCCGGACCATTCATTACTCTCGGCAAATTATAGGCGTTAACCACACCTGCATAGCCATCATAATTGACCTTGGTTTGGCCACGTATTCCTTTTTTGGTGGTTACAATGACTACCCCGTTTGCACCGCGCGAACCGAAAATGGCGGTTGAGGAAGCATCCTTCAAGACATCCATCCGTTCGATGTCCGATGGGTTGATATCATTAATGCTTGATACGGGGATACCGTCCACCACATATAATGGCTGGGTATTGCCATAGATGGAATTGACCCCACGGATCTCGATGGTCATATCAGCACCCGGTTTGCCCGACGTACGTTTAACATCGACGCCCGGCAATCTACCCTGTATAGCTTCCTGTGCATTCGGCGCTTTTGATTTAACGATCTCGTCGCTGCTTAACGAGGCCACGCTACCGGTAACATCGCTTTTCTTTCTAGTGCCATAACCCAAAACGACCACTTCGTTCAGTGATTTGGAATCTGCTGTCATTTTAACGGTCAAAGGCAAAGCGCCGCTGGCTGGTATTTCCACCGTAGCATAACCGATGTATTTAAACACCAAAATATCGTTGGTGCTGGCAACCGATAGTTTGAAGTTACCGTTTACATCCGTAATAGTACCATTAGTGGTGCCTTTGATCGTTACACTTACTCCGATTAGGGTTTCGTTCTTTTCGTCGAGCACTTTGCCGGTTATTTGTACATCCTGGCCAGTCTTAGCTGCTCCGGCAATGCTGGCAGGCTCTTCAGGCTGGGCATCAATTAAGATGATCTTATTTTTAAATACCTGGTAATTGATATGGTACTGGGTGAGTAACTTGTTGAGTACCTCCTTCAGGTTCTTGTCATTAAAATTTACCGATATCTTATCGGTTGTCTTGATCACATCCTGGTTGTAAACAAACTCCACCTGATGTGTTTTAGCAAGCAGGGTCAATACGTCTGACAGCGTTTTATTCTGTACAGCTAAACTGATCTTTTTATTCAGTACACCCTGCGCTTTGGTGGGCTTTGAATAGGTGATGCCGGTCAGTAAAATAAGTATCAATAACTGGCTAAATGTGATTCTCATGATCTTGTACCAGAAATGCGAATGATGTAAACAAAAATTCATAAATTTGAAATAGTTGTATTTGTAAAAAAATATAATAAAATGGCCCTACCACCAACTTTGTTGATGTTATCCACGGGCTTGAAACTTCCAGGTACAGGAGTGTAGTAGCACTCTTGTACCCTTTTTGGAGAAGGGGTGGCGTTAAGCTTTAAGACGGGATTGGTTTTCTCATATTCTTAATTTTAGGTTACTAATAATTAATTGGTTTTCTTCAATACAATGAGATCTTTCGATATCTCATAATTTAATTTCATCGACGCTTTGAGTACGTCCAATACCTCAGGTAGGTTTAAATCATTCAAATCAGCGGTCATGACCGCTTTCTCCAGCTCTTCGTTCCGGATCTTGATGTTAACATCAAATTTTTTATTCAATATGGCTACGATTTCGGTTAGCCTGCTGTTTTCAAAAGAAAGGTTAATGTGCTTGTAAAGGTTAAGATCAGACACATCGGCTTGCCTGGTAGCGACCAATTGCGCATCATTTATTGTTAAAACAACCTCATCATTAGGATGCAGCATCACTTCATCAGCTACTAACTTAAGGCCGACCTTGGCTGCGGCGCTACCGTTTTTACTAACAGATACTTTACCGGTAAGCACGGTTACTTTAGCTGCGGTAAAATAAGTATCATCATGCACCCTAAAACTGGTTCCCCAAACTTTAGTTACCAAATGTTCGCTGCTGATAATAAAGGGATGTTTTAGATCTTTTGTAACTTCAAAAAAGCAATCACCCTTCATTACCACATTGCGCGATGCCTTTATAAACTTTTTAGGCCAACTCAAACTTGCATTGGGGTTAAGCCAAACTACACTGCTGTCAGGTAGTACTTGCTTCAGGATATTTTTGGTATGATTAGTAATAGTTAGATCGGTAAATGCCATTTGTATTGGCTGAACAGGTTTCACATCCGTATTTAAAAAGAATAATTTAACAAATATCAATACAACAGCAGCTGCAGCCGCACTTACCCACCATTTGCGGTACATGGGGCGTACATTTGCAGTAAGATCTTCGCCGAATATTTTTGCTTTTATAGCTGTCTGCATCCTCGTTTTCAGCAGTTCATGTGCATTGGAAGGTAGTTCACCAGTGAAACCAAGCTTATCATCGTACCGATCGTACCATTTGTTGATGGCATCCATTTCTTCCGACGTGCAAGTGCCGTTAGCATATTTTTCCAATAATTCAGAAAGTTGAACTTTATTCATATTAACGAAGTTATTACCGGCTTATAATAGGTAGTCGAAGCAAATGGCGGTTACCCTTGTTTTTGTTCTGAAAAATTATTTCAAAATAAAAATGATAGACAATAGCAACACATCATTTATTCCAAGCCGAATATGTTGTAGTGCTTTAGTGAGGTGGCCCTCAACTGTTTTTTCTGATATATTCAATAAGACGGCAATTTCCTTATTGCTTTTGTGCTCCAACCGGCTAAGTTCATAAACGTTTTTGCACTTGCCCGGTAATGCGTTGATCAAATTTTCCAGGTGCATTTTCAGGTCATTTACAAAAATATTATCTTCTGTCGTGTTATCCTGTTCAGACCGATTCTTATTTGCCGAAATAAAACTGTTCTGTAGCAGCTGCTTACGATAATAATCGATGACATTGTACTTAACAGCAGTAAACAAATAGTTTTTCAAGCCGCTGGTTAAAGTTAGTACAGATCGTTTTTCCCAAAGTTTGATAAATATTTCCTGGACTATTTCCTCACAAACTTCAGTATAATTAAGGCGGTTGTAAGCAGCATTGAATAACTTATCCCAATATCGGTTATAGATCACATCAAAAGCATCAACTTGTCCTTGCTTTAATAATAAAACAAGGTCCTCGTCAGTATGCATGGAATGGTCGCGCATTACATAAAGCTGCTAACACTGATAATATCAAGCGAATTGGTTAATAATTTTTAAAGTACGGCTAATTTTCTTTATTAAACAAGAATGAACTTTTGATCACCTAAAAGATTTGAAAAGAAATTGCGGATATCAACTTTGATATAAGTATGGTCATTCCCCTCGGCCTAATAATAAACGAAGCAAACTTTGTGCATCCTGCTTGCCGGCTGCCCTATGATATGATGTTCGGCCAACTGCCGGTTCGTTTCTTTTTCGGCAAGCCTCGCAGGCAGCCACGTTACCTCGATTTTTTTGGCCTGCTTGCACGTTGGGATGTGATGACGCCGCTAAATGGGGGGCGTAAACGTTCCCCTACCTCCTGTGCTATTTTTGTCAACTTTAGTAATTCTGGTTAAAAGACTTGTAAGCTAAATGTTAAGCACGAGTCAACAAAGTTTGATCCCTTCAAAACACCTTTTGCTTGTATTTGAAAAATAATCCTTAAATTTGAATATAACATTTACAGCCAGAACTTATTATCGCTGGTGAGTTTTTGAAGTAAAAACAGGCAAAATCAACCTTTAAAGTATAGCTAACCAATAGAGTTCGATTCTCGTCGGGATCACATTTTAACTCATCCATGTGAACTGCATGGGAAAGATCATTTAAAAGCCTTTAGAGGGAAATCTGAAGGCTTTTTTAATTAGATTTTTTTTTAATTTAGTGGTTCGGTGATAACGCCGACCACAAGCTGAACGGGAATGCCTGCCTGTTCGTTCCCTGGTGCCCGGATTCTCCTGATATGCTTGTTTCTTCTAAAAATTAACTTGATATCGTCGCTTTAATTTAGCTATTAATAGATGAAATGCGCCGGACTGTCGATTTTAACATTTGTTAACATGGATATTTTGAATGTTTGCATTAGAAACAACGTTTAGATATTTTTCAGCAAAGACACCTGTAGGCACAAAAGATAACCGTCAAATAAATACTTCAATCCGAAAGCAAGATCATGAATTCATTTTTACGCATTAATCAATAAGTTTTTTTATTTAAAATCAAACATGATAGTCGTATGAAAAGGATCAGCAGTAATATATACCAGATCAGCTTAGGGTGGGTCAATGTTTTTGTTATAGAAGATGATGGCCTGACCCTGATCGATACCGGTGCTAAAGGGAGTTTAGGAAAAATTTTCAACGCAATTAAGAACGCGGGCAAGAACCCTTATGATATTAAACGGATCATTCTGACCCATGCACATCCGGATCATGCCGGAAGTGCCGAAGAGATCAAGCGGATGTTAAGGGTCCCTGTAATGGCGCACCGCGAGGATGCAAAGATCATGTGCTATGGCATTGCCTGCCGCAAAGAGATCTGCCTGACGCCCGGGTTGAAAAACTGGCTGATTTACGAGTTGGCCATCAAGCGCTCCGGCATCAATATAGTGCCGGTCATTATAGACGAACAGTTAAATGACCATGACCTGCTGCCTTTGCTGGGCGGGATTCGTGTCATCCATACACCAGGCCACAGCAAGGGCCATATCGGCCGGCTTGCGGAAAACGAAGAAGTACTGATAGCAGGCGACCTGTTGTCGAACAGCACAGGGTTGGGCCTGAGCGTCATCTATGAAAATATGGCGGAAGGCATCAGCAGCATCCTGAAGGTGACGAACCTGGACTTTGATAAAATGGTCTTCGGGCATGGCAGGCCGATTTTGAAGGATGCAGGCAGCATCATGCGGCAGGTCTTCGATAACTATGATTACGCACTCGTTTAAGCCAGCCACCAAACATGAAAGACACTCAAATCCTGAAGTACCAGGGCCGGGAACTTTATACCTTAGGTCTTAAACTCATTTTTATCTACGCGGAATACAGCGGACCGGCCTTGTTTGCCTCTTTAATGAATCTTTGTAGCAAAGGTTCTGGAGTCGCTAAGAGCGCATCAAAGCACTTTACAACTGGCATGGAAGAACGGCCTTATTATTTTATTTAAAATCACCCATGTTAGCGAAATTATTGTCCAATCTCAAAATAAGCTTGGCCAACTTATATCCGCAAAAGAAAGCCAGTATTTCAGCGCTGGCTTTGTTATAAAATCTCTATTAGAGTAATTCGGTTGTCGAGTACAAATTGTCTTCCAAACCCACCGCACAATATAAATCAGCCATAAAAGAGTTCGAGTTAGGTATAAAGCTATATTTACGACATAAATGCATTCTGATGAAAATACTTAATATACAACCCATTAAAGTAACTAAATACATATTCAATGAGGAGCATTTGGCTGAAAGCGCTGCCTATTGCAGTTATGAATCCGGCTTTGGTTACACCGGTAAAAAAGGTTGAATCGTTAAATACACTCATAATTAAATTTAATATCCTTTACTATGTTGGTAAGGACAATGACTTGCTTCTTTCTTACAAAAGCGATAGTCAGTTTAACTTTGAAAGCGAGGGCTTTGATGCTGATGTATTGTCGATAACAAAATTTTTAAATGATTATTATGCGCATACAGAAACTTTTTTCCAGCAGTACGGATTCAAATCCATACAAGAAATAGAAGAAAAATTTGGTGTAAAACGCAGATTAGAATCATACCCACATTTAGCGAATTGGACATCTCAAAAAAACAGTTATTTTTACTCAAATGGATTTTCCGCAATTTCTTTCCAGGAGAATGCATAATAAACGGTTATGTGTTACATTTTCATTCAGCCTACGGTCGGTGTTCATTAATGTTCGCGGTGTTCACGATGTGAGTATGAACAGTATAAGGTTTTCCATTACACCCCGGGCTTTTCCCACTTTATCAAACACTCCTTTGTTCTTATATCCAATTAAATCGCTGTATTTTAGAGAAACCTAATTTTTGCCTGCCTCCGGTAGAGTCTCTGGATGGCAAACCAATTTATTAAAACCGATAATTAAGAAGAAAAAAATGGAACAACAAACTAACCAACCATCGCCCGAAAACATTATGAAAATTGGCACAGGCTTTTGGGCCTCAAAAATTCTTTTGACTGCAGTGAATTTTCAATTATTCACCAGGCTTGCCGAAAAGAAAACTATGAAGGTCAAAGATGTAAAAGACATTTTTGGGCTTAAATGCACAGACAGGAATGTTTATGATTTTTTAGACGCTTTAACCGTGTTTGGTTTTTTAAAGCGTGAAGGTATTTTGGATACCGCTATTTATTCAAATACTGTAGACACAGATACCTTTTTAGATAAAAACAAGCCATCATATATGGGAGGTATCCTTGAAATGATGAACAATCGTTTATATGCATTTTGGGGTAACCTGGGCGAGGGGCTGCTTACCGGGCTTCCGCAAAACGAAGCCAAAAGGAGCGAGGATTTTTTCGGTTTGATATACAAGGACCCCGAAAAATTAAAAGAATTTACCAATGCGATGAGCGGTATCCAAATGGGTAATTTTATGGCCTTTGCTCAAAAATTTGATTTTACAAAATATAAAACGCTAATTGATGTAGGCGGTTCGGCCGGGTTGCTTTCACTTATGGTTGCAAAGCATAATCCCCATATGCATTGTACCAGTCTTGACCTGCCGCCGGTTGAGCCTATTGCAAACGCTACCATACAGCAATTCGGGTTGTCAGATCGTGTAAAAGCCGCAAACGGCGACTTCTTTACTATGCCAATACCCAATGCAGACATTGTTGTAATGGGAAATATCCTGCATGATTGGGACGAAGAAAATAAAATATCATTAATGAGAAAAGCTTATGACGCACTCCCCGTGGGCGGGGCATTTGTAGCTATTGAGGGCATAATAGATGATGAAAGAAAGCAAAACGTTTTTGGTATGATGATGAGTTTGAATATGCTTATTGAAACAGGAACAGGATTTGATTACACATTTGCCGACTTTAACAGGTGGGCAAATATTGTCGGGTTTAAATCAACCTCAATCGTTCCGTTAGCAGGACCATCAAGCGCGGCAATAGCACACAAATAAAACCCCTGCTGTTGGCGAAACGTACTGCCTGTAATGTGATTATTAAACAACATAATTACCCTCTAAATCCGCTGCATTATACAAATCAGCCATAAGGGAGTTCGAGTTTTATAGTATAAAGACCCCAGAAAAAGTTCGGTAGTACTATACTACCGGACTTTTTTATTTAGACACCCTCTTTTAGAACCAACACTTTTATATTTCCCATACTAATTCTACTTTCTTAGATCACAGGAGAGATGAAGCGCTGCGAGTTTAAATCCGTTGCTCAGATACAACTTTTGTGCTGTATTATTATTAAAATTTGTATCAAGCACCACTGCATCCTTGTTATTTGATATGGCGTTAGCTTTCACATGTCTTAATAATTGAGACGCCAGGCCTTTCCCTCTATAGGATTCCAGCGTGCAGAGATCATCAATATAAATTATATGGCCACTGTGCAACGAAGTCATGATGCGGTATCCTGCAAATGCAACAAATTTGTCATTATCCATAATTCCGGCAATGCAGTATTTTTCATTTTGCATCATTTCTGAAATCATGGAAGACCAGTTATTTTTATTAAGATGTGGCCTCAACAAAAAAGCGACCTCCCAACATTGTTGAATTTCTAGATCTGTCTTGATTATTTTAACCTGATATGTATTATCCATAATTATTTGATGCTAATATGTCAATTCCGTATCAGTTATACTGGCATTAGCTTTGTTGTGATGCCAATTCTGTTCCATACATTAATGGTAATAATGGCTAATATCACTTGTGCCAGATAGGTCTCTTCCAGTACTTTAGCTGCTTGCTCATAGGTTTCATCTGTTACATGATTACTAATTAAAGTAACCTCCTCGGTCAGGGCCAGTATGGCTCGTTCTTCTTCTGAAAAAAACTTAGTGTCACGCCAGGCATTGAGGGCATAAATACGCTGTTCTGTTTCGCCGGCTTTACGGGCATCTTTAGTATGCATATCAATACAAAAAGCGCATCCGTTTATTTGCGACGATCTAATTTTAATCAGGTCTTTATGCTTTTTTGTAAGCGGTGTGCTTTCAATGAATTTTTCCAGTCCAAGAACAGCTCTGTATCCTGCAGGCTCTATTTCGTCAATTTTAATTCGTGTTTTCATTTCTTAAAAATTTACAAGATTTATTTCTTGCCACAAAATTAGCGCAATGACATGGCTGCTAAATAGACCAGTTTTCAGATAAAGGGTAGCCCAGTGAACTTAATGCACTATCTTTTTCAGGATCCCGAGCGCTTCTACCATTTCATTTTCTTCGAGTGAGGCAAAGCCCATTCTCAGGGCATTGGTGGAAAAGGATTCGTTCTTATAAAAATTTCCATTGTCGATATAAAGTCCTTTTTTTGATGCATCTTCAGACATTTTGATCAAGTCGATCTTTTTGTCAAAATTTGCCCACACCCCAAGTCCTCCCTCCGGGACCCTGAATGCTATCTCCTCATTAAAGTCAGATTTGAGTATCTGGCAAAACAAGTTCCTGCGCTGCTTATAAATTTTTAATGACTTCCGAAAATGCCTTTCCATCTCACCATCGTCAAACATCACCGCAAATGCCTCTTCCAACAGGGTGTCTCCCTGTCTGTCTATCAGCTCTCTTAAGGAAGATGCAGCTTCAACAAATGCGGAAGGTCCTGCCATGAATCCAATGCGCAGGGCAGGGGCAAAGGTTTTCGAGATCGAACCAATATAAATCACATTCTGATTGTGGTCGATACTTGCCAATGGCAGATAGGGTTTATTGTCATAATGAAAATCAAAATCATAATCGTCTTCGACAATTGCAAAACGGTACTCTTTGGCGAGATTTAATAGTTTTAGCCTCCGCTCCGTACTCATGGTTACCGCTGTTGGAAAGTGATGATGCGGTATAATGTATACCGCCTTTATTTTCTTGTGCTGTAATATCTCTTCGAGATAATCAACATCCATTCCTTTGCCATCAACAGGAATCCGCAGCAGGTTAGCTCCGGCATGTCTGAAAGTATCATCTGCAAGACCGTAATTTGAAATTCCAACGGCAATATGATCCGAAGGGTGGAGCAACAGCTGCGCTGCTAAATAGATGCCCATCTGGCTGCCTTTTGTAATGAGTATATTTTCAGCAGAAACAACTAAGCCCCTGGTATTGGAAAGGTAATTGCAAATAGCGACGCGAAGATGTTCTGATCCCTTGGCGCTACCATACTTCAGGATGTTTTTCCCATGAAATCTTCTGGAAAGACTTCGATATTCACGCATGAGCAGATCTACCGGTGCCAGGCGCACATCAGGAAAACCATCATCAATAGCGAGCATGGTTTTCTGGAGATTCTTGCTGGGTATCGCGTTTTTAAAATTATTAGTCCATATGAAAGCCTCCTGAGGACTGCTGTTTTTGCCCATTTCAGGTAGTACCCTTTTGGAACGTACAGGCAGTTTGGAAAGTACAAACACACCCTTGCGCTCAATAGATTCGGCCCAACCCTGACTAATCAATTCTTCATAGGCCAATTTTACCGTGTTTCTGTTAATACCAATCAATTCTGCAAGTACACGGGAACTTGGCAATAGATCAGATGGCTGTAATGTGCCATTCGTGATCAATGATATAAAGCTGTTGCACACCTGAATATATAGTGTTACAGCAGCATTTCGATCAACCTGAATTAATGATTTGTAGGGTAACATCTGGGCTGTGGTTTTTATGAAAACTGGTATACAAATATAATCCAACCCTGCTCTACTTTTGTATAAAAATTATCAAAATGAAAAAGGTATTAGTTATTAATTCAAGCGCAAGAACGCTTAGATCTCATAGTAGAAAACTTACTGATGTATTTATCGATCACTGGAAAAGTATCCATACCGATGCGATTATTAGTTTCCGTGAATTAGGAAATACGGATGTGCCCCACGTCAACGAAAACTGGGTTGCCGCAGCTTTCAAACCTGAAGCAATGCGATCTGAAGAAGAAATGGAAGCTTTAAAAACAAGCAATGCTTATATTTCCGAACTACGGGAAGCTGATGTTATTGTTCTTGGTGCTCCAATGTACAACTGGTCAATTCCCAGTGCGCTCAAAGCCTATATCGACCAGATTCTCAGAGTTAATGAAACCTGGAAGTTTGACTCAACCAATATCCTGCATCCATATACTGGTTTGCTTGAGAACAAAACATTATTTCTTTTGCTTTCAAGAGGCGCCCAGGGATATGAAAAAGGAGAATATAACGAACATTTGGACTTCCAGAGCACCTATTTAAAGACCGTATTTAATATTATAGGTATCAGCAATATTCATGTAATTGCAATTAACGGAGAATCGTTTGGTCCGGAGAATTTTAAAAAGTCTATAGACACATCGCACCAAAATATAAGAGCTCTGATTGAGGCGGAATTGGTGTAACATGAAAAACAATGTACTCAAAGGCAGCATTTTTATTGCGCTGGGAGCCTCCAGCTATGGGATGCTGGCAACCTTTGTAAAAATGGCATATCATGAAGGGTTCAGTACGGCGGAAGTAACGCTTTCGCAGTTCAGTCTTGGATTTGCTGGACTCTTTATATTAACCTTGTTCCGTAAATGGGAGTCTGTGCCAGAAACAAAAACATCAGGCATTAAAAGCATATTTAAGTTAATAGTTGCCGGGACATCTATGGGACTGACCAGCATTTTCTACTATATGGCGGTTCAGTACATTCCGGTAAGCGTTGGAATTGTGTTGTTAATGCAAACGGTGTGGATGGGCGTCATCCTGGAGATGATCTTGCATAAAAAGGCACCTGGGTTACGTAAGATAGTGTCCGTTTTTATCATTCTGGCCGGGACAATACTATCCACCAGTTTGCTTAAACAATCCGTTAGTATCAACTGGACAGGATTTGGCTGGGGAATGATGGCCGCTGTTACCTACACGGCAACTATGTACACGTCAAACAACATGGAACTTCATTTCCCCCCGCTAAAAAGAAGCCTTTTCATGATCCTGGGTGGATTGATCATAATTTCTTTTATTTTTCATTCATCTCTAAATCAGGGGTTTTCTTATGCAATATTTCTGCGCTGGGGCCTCGTCCTTTCTTTGTTTGGAACGATCCTTCCGCCATTACTGTTTACCAGAGGAATGCCGCTAACAGGCATGGGGCTGGGGGCCATTATTGCATCTGTAGAAATACCAGTTTCTGTATTAATGGCACACATACTGCTAGAAGAACCTGTAAGCTTTCTTCAATGGGCGGGTGTTATACTTATCCTATTTGCAGTAGTGTTGATGAATATTGGAAAAAAAGATCAGGGCCTCGGAAGTGTACCTGGCGGTTGGCTTTAAGGATTATGCGCACTTCTTTGTGGCTTTTAAAAAGTTATTTGGTTTAGCGCCGTCGATGGTTTAAGTTAAAGCCCCTATTAGGGGCTTTTTAAATGAATTAATCTGTTAAAATTTAAGCAGCAGTAGCTAGAATATTTGATGCTGCCGAGGCACCTGAAGCGCAGCGTTTTTTGATTGACTATAGAATGGAATTTTGACTATTCTCATTTAACGGGTTGTTTATTTCTCTGTTTTAATGGGTAAACTTATCCACGCCAATCCTATATCGCGGCCCATATGGCTTTTGCTGTTCCCCGGGCAGCCATCATACAAAAGGGCTAACTTGTTACCGGCTTTAATTACGGTAGGCATACCAATAGCTCCCTTGGCCCAGGTACAATTTTCACTGTCAAGAACTATTGCTTTATTTTTACTGTTCCAGTGTTCAATATTTTTTGACCAGTATACCCATATGGCATCGGTATACTCCATCCCAGCGTCAGTAATCCCAATGTGATTGGTGAACAAGTACCAGGTTTTATTTGAGGCATCAAAGTATAACGATGAGTTTTCAACCTGTTCAGTTTGTGGAAAAATGGGCTTATCGCTAATGTCCCATGATTTATTCAAGTCACGTGTCCTGGCCAAACCGAGCGTTCTTTTTGTCCCGGTACTATCCTGTGTGGCGGCACTAAAAAACTGCAAATACTGGTTTTTATACTTTACTGTAAATCCTGGGCTTGCAGTAACTGTGTAATAACTGTTTTTTTTCTCTACAAATGGTTTTACATCATATTGTTTGATCCATGGGCCGTTTATTGATTTTGCCTTGGCCTTCATGGTTAAATAGGGAAACCCGGGAATCCGATCAGGGGCAGGGGTAGTATTGGGTGTTCCTAAATAAAACATGTGCCATTCGTCCTTTTCCTTTATCACCCAGGGCGAAGAAGCGCTTTTAGAATCAGCTTTTGTGGAATCCCCCAGGCTTAGAATAGCGCCTTTTTTTTCCCAGTTTAGCAAATCGCTGCTTTCTGCCAGGCATGCCAGCCAGCCACTCCTGCCGGCTCCATCATAAAATAAATAATAGGTATTTCCTGCTTTATTAACGATAGCCTCCCTGGCACCATAAGTATCACAACTATCGGGGCCATTGCTATGCCGTAATACAACACCTTTATCAATACATTGAATACGCTGGATAGTTGAAGGGCGGCCATCTATGTATTTACTTTTCTGGGCAAACAAACTATTGGCGGAAAAAGTTAAACCTGCCAGGATAAGGAATGGATAAGAGAAACGATTCATATGTAAACTTTTGAGTGTATAAATACTAAAGCGTTGGATTGTAAAAGAGTTTTATTATTAAAGCAGGCATACATTTGTATACCTGCTTTGGTATTAAATGGAAACAATTAATAACCCGGGTTTTGCACCAATTTATTGTTTATTTGCAACTCGCGGAAAGGGATAGCATAAATTAACCTGTTTTGGGTTACATTAAATGTAGCTGGCAGTAAAAAACCATACAAAGCCTTTAACCTTACACCTTTGGCGTTAAGTACATCAATAGCCATATTATTACGTATCAAATCCGTCCACCTGTGGTTTTCAAATGCCAGTTCATGACGCATTTCGTTAGATACATTTAGTTTTGTGGCCTCTGCTAAACCTGGCAAACCCGCCCTTGTTCTCACCTGGTTCAGGTAAGTTAATGCTTCGCCGTTTTTACCTTCGGCAACAAGGCATTCTGCTAAAAGCAATAATGCGCCCGAATAACGAAAAACGGGCCAGTTATCATCAGTATTATATTCAACCTGATACGGCGGATGCAGGTATTTTTTAACAAAGTAATAAAAACCCAACCCAGGTGTTGGTTTATACCCAGCCGGACTTTTAACCGCGGTGGTGGTAAGCACTTCATTAGCAACCGTGCCTTCGGCTACGGCAATAGAAGCAGGTAACCTCAAGTCTCCTTGTTCGTAGGAGTCAACCATTTCCTGGGTTGGAACATTCCAGCCGCCACTGGTAAGGCTACCGCGTGCATTGGTGCCATGCAAGCCCAGTATCACTTCGGTGTTGGTTGTTTTGGGAATAAATCTCCATATAAAATCACTTTGCTGCCCATCATTACCTATTTTATATTGCACTTCGAATATTGATTCCTGGTTGTTCTTATTCGTGGGATCAAATACACTGGCATAGTTCGGTAAAAGCGCGTAATTCATTTTTGTAATGTCTAATAGGGCTGCCTCTGCCTTAGCATATTCCTTTGTGGGTTTTGACATATAGGTATATGCGAGTAGCATTTTTGCCGCGCCCTGTGTTGCCCTTCCTGATTGAGGGAAGGTTTTTACAACAGGTAAAAGTGGTATAGCTGCAGTAAGATCTTTCACTATTTGATTATAAACATCATCTGCTGAGTTTCTGGCCAAAAAAGCACCACTTATATCGATAACTTCTTCCAATTGTAGCGGTACTCCTCCATAATGCTGAACCAGGTCATAATAATAGAACGCTCTTAAGAATAGTGCTTCGCCGGATATCTGATCTTTATCTGACTGCGCAAGGTTTGATTTCTGAAGCCTTGATAAAACCGTATTAACCGTGGAAATGCCGGAATAGTCATTACCGTACCTATTCCCGGGTGAGTTTGGCTCCTGGCTGGAAATATTATTATCTATGAATTCTGCCATAGCTTCGGCACTTGTTGAAGTACCCCTATCTGCAGAGTAAATAGTAAAAAAGGTATTGTCTGATCGCATTTCGTCCATATAAATGCCCATGAAAGCAACCCCTCGTAGATTGGTATATGCTCCTACCAGCGCCTGGTTAAATTGGGCTGCATCTTTAAAAAATGATGCGGAACTCAATGATGTTTGCGGAACCAGGTTGAGCGTATCCTTATTACAGGAAACCAGGCCCAACGCCGCCAATAATATATATGATAACTTTTTCATTTTATATTTTGCTTAATAGATGTCACATTAAAAACCCGCATTGATACCCACTGATAATACCCGGGGAATAGGATATCCTGTAAAATCGCGTCCCTGGTTCAGTCCGTTTAAGCCCGCAAGCCCTGCTTCTGGATTAAGCCCAGGATATTTTGTAATAATAAATGCGTTTTGCGCGCTTAAATATGCCCGGAGACTTTTGAAATATTTACTTTTCTGAACAGGTAATGTATAGCCCAGGGTTATATTTTTTACTGCAAGATAGGTAGCCTTAAATACCTGTCTGCTGGTAAAGTTTCGAAAATCGGCAGTAGTTCCGCTTCTTGTTCTTGGGTAAATACCATCGCCAGGGTCTTGTTCTGATCGCCAGCGACCGGCTACGCCTTTTCGCACGTTGAAAACACCATCAAGATTTTCTGTTGATTGAAACGCGTCATCAGCAATGTCGTTTCCTACAGATCCTGCCATAACAATGCTCAGGTCCAGGTTTTTGTAAGAGAAGCTATTGGTTATACCATAAACAAAGGTTGGATTTGGGTTACCAATGTAAGTTCTGTCATAGCTATCAATTTTACCGTCAGGAACACCGTTTGGCCCGCTAACATCTTTAAACCTTGCGGTACCAACCATAGCTGTGGCATCATGCGGTTGTGTATCAAACTCCTGCTGGGTCATGTAAACACCTGTATTGATATAGCCATAAAACAAACCTATGGGGTGGCCCACAGCTGTCCTGTTATCGTCCCAGTATTCACCGTAACCCCCTATGGGAGCATCATTGGTGCCCAGTTTTTTAACAAGGTTTCGATCAAATGATATATTGAAATTGGTATTCCATTTAAAAGCCCCTACAAGATTTTTAGACCCGATGGTAAATTCATGACCCCAAAAATCAAACCTGCCCACATTTGATGTAATGGTTGAAAATCCTGATTGGACTGGGATATCTATTCCGTATAGCAAACCATCGGTTTTTTTCCAGTAATAATCATAAGTAAATGATATCCGGCTGTTAAACATTTCAAGGTCCAAACCCAAGTCATAGCTGGTGGTGGTTTCCCAGGTTAAATCGTTATTACCTATGCCACTAAGCGTTTTACCAGGAGTAACCTGATTGCTGAAAACATAATTGCTTGTACTCACCGAGGCCAGGTAAGTGTAATCGCCGATGTTATTGTTGCCTACCTTACCATAACTTGCTCTTAATTTTAAAAAGCTGATCGGTTTTATATTTTTTATAAATTCTTCGTCAGAAGCTACCCACCCTAATGAGACAGAGGGGAAATTACCATATTTGTTATTAGCCCCAAACTTTGAGGAACCATCCCGCCTGAAAGCAAAGGAAACAAGATATTTGCTGCCATAATTGTAATTGAAACGACCGATGTAGGATAATAACGACCATTGACCAAAATTAGCAGGTTGGCTAAGATCAATATTACCTATCCTTGTTGTTGCCGCATTTATCCATTGAATATTATCATCAGGGAATTGACTGCCATCAATATAGCTGTTTTCACCAGAAAATCGCTGATAAGTGTAACCTGCCAGCACGTCAAAATTATGTTTGCCGGCTAAAGTCTTTTGGTAGTTCAGCGTATTTTCACTTAGCCACGTGGTAAAACTACTATTGCCATAGCGTCCGGTAGCCGGGTTTGGCGGCGCGCTGCCTAAGCCTCCCTGTGCTGTAGATGGTGTAAATTGCCTGTTAATGGTATTGTCGGTATTTACATTTATGCTTGTCTTGAACTTTAAGCCATCAATGATTTTAATTTCGGCATATCCGTTCGCAATTACCCGTGCAGCTTTGGTTTTGTTAACGATTTGTGTTAACACCAGGTAATAGTTGGGATTTGGAAACATACCCGGTTGCGAAAACGACAAAGGGTAAGTACCATCAGGATTTTTGTAATTTACCGTGGGGTCCATCAGGAAGGCGTTCTCAATAATATTACGCCCATTATCCAGACCGGGAACTACCTGGTTGTTGCCATAAGATACTTCTAAATTAACGCCCAGGGTTAATCTGTCAGAGGCGGTATAGATGTTGTTGGTCCTGGCTGTGAAACGCTCATCATATGAATTAAGCATCACACCCTGCTGTTTGTTATAGTTAAGGTTAACAACTGATCTTAAATCCTTTGTTCCCGAACTAAAGGCCAGGTTGTAACTTTGGGTAACCGCATTACGCAATAAAATATTAAACCAGTTTGTGCCGGGTTTACCCGCATATTGGCTGGGGTTTTGGTATACTGCCGGTACACCGCCGGTATAGCCTTCATATTTTGCAGCATCCTCGTAGTATTCCTTTTTATATTGCGCAAATTCTTGCGGATTCATGAGGTCTGGCTTTCCCCTGTCAGGAACAGACTGTACACCCGTATAGGCACTAAAATCCAGGCTTTTTTGACCGGTTTTGGCTTGTTTAGTGGTTACCAGTATAACACCATTGGCCGCCCTTGAACCATACAGGGAAGAGGCCGAAGCATCTTTTAATACAGAAATAGATTCAATCTCATCCGGGCTTAGGGTTTGCAGGCCGCTTTCGGATGGGAAACCATCAATAACAATGAGCGGATTGTTACCTGCGTTGATAGATGCCGCGCCACGGATACGGAAAGTCATTTCGGCCCCGGGAGTACCTGAGTTTTGGTTGATCTGAACGCCGGCAAGCTTACCCTGCAGTTTTTGGCCGATATTAGGCACTGGCATATCTTTCACCTCTGTGGCATTCAATGTGCTTATTGCACCAGTGATCTCGCGCTTTTTTTGCGTTCCGTAGCTCACGACTACAACCTCTTTTAAGTTTTGCGACAGTGATGCTAAACGCACATCAATTTCGGTGTTGTTTTGAACGCTTATTTGTTGCTCTTTATAACCAACATACCTGAATATCAAAACACCACCAACCGGTGCATTAATTTTGAATTTTCCATTTACATCTGTCTGGGTGCCGGTTGTGGTACCCTTTAATGACACAGAAACACCAACTATCGATTCGGAACTTACCGAATCTTTAACAGAACCGGTTACTGTAACCTGGGCCTGAGACAACAATGGGTTGTATAGCAGCAGCTCCAGAATCAACAGCGCGCAATACTTCCACGGTTTAATGAGTAAATGTTTTCTTTTCATAATTTTTAATTGACTATTAACTTAATTGGTTTGATTAGTGCATAGCGAAGCCATGCCATGTTAAAATGGCTCTTGATGATAAGTGCTTTTAACGGCACATCGAAAACGCTTTTTACTGAAAATTAGTTGATTTAAGGTCTTTTGGAAGACTGATTGATTTGTTAAGGGCTATTTGATTGATCTTCTAAAGGGGCAGTAATAAACCCAGAACTCGTTCCTATGAATGGGACTCTTTTAAATTCTAAGAATTTGTTTAGCCGAGTAGTTTTTTTTATGCCCATAATAAAAAACATTAAGAATGTTTATTGTGGTTACAGTGAGATTGATTTGCCGTGGTGGCAAATGGTATATAATTGTAATATCAAAAGTATCTGAAGAGTTGAGGTTTTCAAATACTCTAATTGCACATTAATTTGTACTTTTTGATATTTTTTAGGCTGTTTATGGCATTGATTTAAGATTATAAACTATGATTTTGGTGTTTTTTAGCTTTGATAATTAGATGGTTATAAATAGAAGTTATGACTGATTCCGAAAGAAGGAATAAAAACTTTCCAGAATATCTTGTCAAAGTGGCGAGATTCAGAATTTACCAGAAAGTACAAAAAAAACCGTATACTGTATTAACCCGGTAATTCATTTTGCAATAGTTTTGAAAATTATAAACCATAATTTCTAAACTCAAATGAAAAATGAATTATCGATGCAAGACATTGCGCAATACCGCCGTGACGGTTTTTGGGTAATAGAAGACTTTTTATCGCCACAGGAATTAGATTTTTGGCGAACAGCGCTTGATGAAGCTGTTGCAAAAAGAAAAGGTAATAAAATGCCCGACCGCAAAGAAGTTTATGGTAAAGGTGATGATGCGGATAAATCATATTATGACAACGTTTTTGACCAGTTAATTAACTTATGGCAGGATAATGATAAAATTAAACAGGTTATGCTGGATGAGCGCCTTGGTAAAATGGCGGCCCAATTATCGGGCGCTGATGGCATAAGGATATGGCATGACCAGGCCCTCGTCAAAAAGCCATGGGCAAATCCCACATCATGGCATTTGGATACACCTTACTGGTCTTTTAGCGACCGCAGAGCATTATCTATCTGGGTTGCGCTTGATGATGCGACTTATGAAAACGGGTGCCTTTTTTTTATACCCGGTTCATATCAACAAACAACGTTTGATAACCCTGGTATCGGGAAAAATATGGGTGCCATTTTTGCAACTTACCCTGAATTTAGGGGCAGTAAAGCAATAGCTGCTCCTATGAAAGCCGGTAGCTGTTCTTTTCATAACGGGCTTACGATTCATGGTGCACATCCCAATATGACCCCCGGATACAGAAGAGCCATGACTTGTGCTTACATGCCCGATGGCAATATATTTAATGGCATACAGAATATTTTAAGCGATGAAGAGGTTGCCAACCTTCACGTAGGCGACCTGTTAAATAATGATAGCCAGAATCCTTTAATTTACAGCCAGGAAAAATAGTTTTAGCTTTGTTCCGTAACGCAAACCTTGTTATTCGACATTAAATAACTAACCTATGTTTATCAGAAGATTATACACCACCGTAATTTGCTTTTCGATTTTGCCGGTTATCGGTTTTGCTAATCCAATAGCCGCAAAACCGCAGTTGATTACACTCAGCCACGCTAAACTTACCATGGCGATTGATTATGGAGACAAAGCCTGTATTACATCACTGATCGTTAATGGTCAGAAAGTGATCAGCGATGCAAATGGAGTTTTTACATCTGTAAAGGTTGGAGGTACTACTTATTCATCATTAAATTTGAAAAGGAAACCGGTGCTGGTACAAACACCGGGCAGTATAAAGATCAGCGGGATTAGCTACGGCGACAAAGATTTAACCATTAATGAGAACTGGATCTTCCTGAAAAAAGGCAAGTCTGTAAAGTGGGTTATAGAAAGAAATTTTTCCAAATCGCTGAAGGTAGACGAGGCCGTTGTTAATTTTGATGACATTAATACCTGGGAAGGAGCTTACCAGGGTTATGGCGGGCTGGCGTGGTTTTATCTCTTCAATGAAAAGTTGTGCACATACGGTGTCCACACCAGGTCTTCCAGTTTCTGGAACAGCAAAAGCGGTAACGGGTTAAATATAACGGTAGATGCCCCGGGTAAAGAGGTCGCCATGAAATATACCCGTACTAACGAAAACAAACTGGCATATACCATTATCGTTTCCAACCAGGAAATGCGGCCACGAACGGACAGCGGAACCAACAGGCGCCGCTTTATAAGAAAAGCAACAGATGTATGGGCCCCTTTTAAGATAGGGGCAGGTACAAGTTCGCAAAGTTTAACATTCAGTTATTTTGATTATAATGAAAAATATGGCCGGGGTAAGCTTGCGGGTATAAACGGGGAGCAGGTAAATGCGGTACTGAGTACAATTGCCCGCATTGGCGTGATCGATTCGCTGCATTTTGGGGGCAACAGCTGGCATACACCTTACGGGCCAATCTGTTTGCACGAACAATATATTGCTCAGCTCGGCCTGGGGATAGATGATCCTAATTATCTTAAAGGATATAAAAGCTGTCTTGATTTTTACCGTGATCATGCTATAAAACCAGATGGACGGGTTTATCCCCGCTGGGCGTATACCAATGAGGATGCCATGCCAGGG
>Ga0193717_1000205_pt1 | contig 47489 bp, 38 predicted proteins | sample U2c2metaG_FD_145900 | JGI IMG/M metagenome (GOLD analysis project Ga0193717, IMG submission 145900) | Soil microbial communities from a riparian zone of the East river system, Colorado, United States - U2c2 | ecosystem: Environmental > Terrestrial > Soil > Riparian zone | place: USA: East River... | reverse complement strand
GTGTCGACCTGAGCATCGTCGTACTGGTCGCGTTGCTGGTGTGTCTGATCCCGACCACGATCGGCGCGTTGCTGTCCGCGATCGGCATCGCGGGCATGGACCGGCTGGTCCAGCGCAACGTGCTGGCGATGTCCGGCCGCGCGGTCGAGGCCGCCGGCGACGTGAACACCCTGCTGCTGGACAAGACCGGCACTATCACGCTGGGCAACCGGCAGGCGTCGGAGTTCATCCCGCTGGCTGGGGTGAGCGAGACCGAGTTGGCGGATGCGGCGCAGCTGTCGAGCCTGGCCGACGAGACCCCCGAGGGCCGCTCGATCGTCGTCCTGGCCAAGTCCCGGTACGGGCTGCGGGAGCGGCACACCGGTGAGTTGCCGCACGCAACCTTCGTCCAGTTCACCGCACAGACCCGGATGAGTGGCGTCGACGTCGACGGCCGGCAGGTCCGTAAGGGTGCTGCCGGTGCCGTGAACGCCTGGATCCACAGCCAGGGCGGCAAGACCGACAACGCCCTAGGTGAAATCGTCGACGGAGTCTCCGCCTCCGGCGGCACCCCGCTGGTAGTCGCGGTCAGCACCACCGATACCCCGGGCGGTCTGCCCGAGGCACGGCCGCTCGGCGTGATCCACCTGAAGGATGTCGTCAAGCAGGGCATGCGGGAGCGGTTCGACCAGATGCGGGCGATGGGCATCCGGACCGTGATGATCACTGGTGACAACCAGTTGACCGCGAAGGCGATCGCGGAGGAGGCCGGGGTCGACGATTTCCTGGCCGAGGCGACGCCCGAGGACAAGATGGCGTTGATCAAGAAGGAGCAGGAGGGTGGCCGGCTGGTCGCGATGACCGGTGACGGCACCAACGACGCTCCCGCGCTCGCGCAGGCCGATGTCCTGCCGGCACTGTTCGCGGCCGCCTACCCGGGGCTGGACAAGCTGAACATCATGCAACTGCACTCCCCGCAGTCGGCGATCCTGTCCGCGGTCATCTTCAACGCGCTGGTGATCGTCGCACTGGTCCCACTCGCGCTCCGCGGTGTGCAGTACAAGCCGTCCTCGGCGTCGGCGATGCTGCGCCGCAACCTGCTGATCTACGGCGTCGGTGGCCTCATCAGCCCCTTCATCGGCATCAAACTCATCGACCTGCTGGTCTCGCTCATCCCCGGCATCGGCTGAGGGTGAGGGTGATGACGGCGATGATGCTGACGGCAACTATCAAACTCAGGGCAATGGTCAAGAAAGGCAACGGCAATGGCTAGCAGACTCCCCGGCTCCGTTCGGCAGTTCGGGGTGGCGATCCGGGCGATGGTGGTGTTCACCATCGGTCTGGGCATCCTCTACCCGCTGGTGATGACCGGAGCGTCCCAGGTGCTGTTCCACGACAACGCGAACGGCTCGATGGTCCAGGTGAACGGCAAGGAGGTGGCGTCGGACCTGATCGGTCAGGCCTACACCCAGCAGGCCGTCAAGGACGGCAAGCCAGAGGTAGACGCCGCCGGCGATCCCGTGATGGTCGCGAACCCCCTGTGGTTCCAGACCCGGCCGTCGGCAGTTGACTACGACGGCGCCGGCAGCGCGGCCTCGCAGTACGGGCCGAACAACCCCGACCTGCTCGCCCTGATCGACGAGCGACGGAAGGCCGTCGCGGCGCTCGAGGGCGTCCAGCCGTCCCAGGTCCCGCCAGACGCGGTGACCGCGAGCGGTAGTGGTCTGGACCCGCACATCAGCCCGGCGTACGCCGCGCTGCAGGTCAACCGGGTCGCTCGCGAGCGGGGAATCGACGTCGCCAAGGTGCAGCAGTTGGTCAAGGACAGCACCGACGGCAGGACGCTCGGATTCCTCGGCGAACCGCGGGTGAACGTGGTCACGCTCAATAACGCTCTGGCCGCGCTGAGCTGATCAGGCTGGACTGAGAGAGCATGGGGGTATGAACAACGGTGGTCGCGGGTATCTGCGGATCTATCTCGGCGCCGCGCCTGGCGTCGGCAAGACCTACAAGATGCTTGACGAGGCGCGGCGGCGGCGTGCGCGCGGTACGGATGTAGTGGTCGGCTTCGTCGAGACTCACGGACGGGCGCAGACCGCCGCCATGCTGGAAGACCTGGAAGTGCTTCCGCGCAAGATCATCGACTACCGCGGCGCCAGCTTCACCGAGATGGACCTCGACGCCGTCAGGGCCCGGCGGCCCGAGGTGGTGCTGGTCGACGAGCTTGCCCACAGCAACGTCCCGGGCAGCAAGAACGCCAAGCGCTGGGAGGACATCGACGAACTGCTGACCGCGGGGATCAACGTGATCTCGACGGTGAACATCCAGCACCTCGAGTCGATCAACGACGTGGTCGAGAAGATCACCGGCGTTCCCCAGCGGGAGACGGTGCCGGACCGGGTGGTCCGGTCGGCGAACCAGATCGAGCTGGTGGACATGGCCCCGGAGGCGCTCCGCCGTCGGATGGCGCACGGCAATGTTTATGCCGCGGACAAGGTCGATGCTGCCCTGGGCAACTATTTCCGGGTCGGCAACCTGTCCGCGCTCCGGGAGCTCGCGCTGTTGTGGCTGGCCGATCGCGTCGATGCGGGTTTGCAGCAGTACCGCTCGCAACACGACATCGAGTCCACCTGGGAAGCGCGGGAGCGAGTCGTTGTCGCGGTGACGGGCGGGCCCGAGGGCGAGACCCTGATCCGGCGGGCGGCCCGGATCGCCGCCCGCTCCTCCGGCGGGGATCTGCTCGCCGTACACATCACCCGTTCGGACGGATTGACCGGTGCGGATCCGAAGCGGCTAGCTGAGCAACGGGCCTTGGTCGAAAGCCTGGGCGGTACGTATCACCAGGTCGTCGGTGACGACATTCCGGCCGCCCTGCTGTCGTTCGCCCGCGCTGAGAACGCCACCCAGTTGGTGCTCGGCGGCAGCCGCCGCAACTGGCTGTCGGCCCTGTTCACCGGGCCGGGGATCGGCGCGACCTCGATCCGGGACGCCGGCGACATCGATGTTCACCTCGTCACCCACTCCGAGATGGGGCGCGGCCGCTTGCCGCGGCTGCACGGCAGCCTGTCCCGGCAGCGGATCGTCTACGGTTTCGTGCTCGCTGTGCTGCTGCCGCCGCTGCTCGCGGTGCTGCTCGGGCTGGGTGGCGACACGCTGAACCTGACCAGCAACATGCTCGCCTTCCTCTTCGCGGTCGTGGTGGTGGCCCTGGTCGGCGGCCTCTGGCCCGCGATGTTGTCGGCGATCGCCGGTACGGCAGTGCTGAACTACTTCTTCACCCCACCGACGCGGACCTTCAGCATTGCCGAACCAAACAACGCCCTGGCCCTGGGCATCTTCATCGGTGTCGCCGCGCTGGTGTCCTCGGTGGTCGACCGCGCGGCGCGGCGTACCAGGCAGGCCGCCCGGGCGGCGGCGGAGTCCGAAACCCTGGCGACGTTGGCCGGCACGGTTCTTCGCGGCGAGACGGCCTTGCCGGCGCTGCTGGAGCGCGTGCGCGAGGCCTTCGGGATGACCGGAGCCTGCCTGATGGAGCGGGTCGACTCCGACGAGCTGAACGAGGTCTGGCGTCCGGTTGCCTCGGTCGGTACGAACACCTGCCGCCGGCCGGAGGAAGGCGATGCCGAGATCCCAGCCCGGGACGACCTCGTGCTGGTCCTGCAGGGCCGCTCCCTCGCGGCCGACGAACGCCGCCTGGTCGGCGCCTTCGCCGCCCACGCCGCAGCCCTGGTCGACCGCACCCGCCTCAGCGAAGCAGCCGCCGAAGCCAAACCCCTGGCAGAGGCCGACAAACTCCGTACTGCGCTCCTCCGCGCGGTCGGCCACGATCTTCGAACCCCCCTGGCGTCGGCGAAAGCCTCAGTGACGAGCCTGCGGAGTTCCGATGTCGACTGGACCCCTGCGGAACGCGACGAGCTCCTCGAGACGGCAGACGAGTCGCTCGACCGGCTGACGCGGCTGGTGGACAACCTGCTCGACCTCAGTCGCCTCCAGGCCGGCGTACTGCCGATCTTCACCAGGCCGACCACCTTCGACGAGATCCTCCCTGGGATTCTCAGCGAGCTCGGTACCGCGGCGAGGTCGGTCACCATGGATGTGCCGGACACGTTGCCGCTGATCGAGGCCGATCCGGCCCTGCTGGAGCGGGTGATCGCGAACCTACTGGCCAATGCGCTCCGGCACTCACCTGATGGCAAGCCCCCGCTGCTGACCGGCAGTTCGCTGGGTGACTTCGTCGAGATCCGGGTGATCGACCGCGGGCCGGGGATCCCGGCCTCCGACCGGGACCGGGTGTTCGCACCCTTCCAGCGGCTCGGTGACACGGACAACACCACCGGGGTCGGTCTCGGCCTGGCGCTGGCCCGTGGCCTGACCGAGGCGATGCAGGGCACGCTGCAGCCCGAGGACACGCCCGGTGGCGGTCTCACCATGGTCGTGTCAATGCCCTCCGCAACAATGAGACCGGCCGAGGCCCCGGTACCGGGCCGGCTGGAGCGGGAGGGGAACGGATGACCAGGGTGCTGGTGGTCGACGACGAGCCGCAGATCGTGCGGGCACTACAGATCAACCTGAAGGCCAGGCGGTACGAGGTGCACGTGGCCGGCAGCGGTACGGCGGCGCTCAAGGTGGCGGCGCAGCACCCCCCGGACCTGGTGATTCTCGACCTGGGGCTGCCGGACTTCGACGGTGTCGAGGTGATCCGGGGGCTGCGCGGCTGGACCGAGGCGCCGATCCTGGTGCTGTCCGGGCGGACCGACAGTACGGACAAGGTGGAGGCGCTGGACGCGGGCGCGGACGACTTCGTGACCAAGCCCTTCGGGATCGACGAGTTGCTGGCCCGGATGCGGGCGGTGCTGCGCCGGAGCAACCTCGGCGAGGACCAGCCGGTGGTCACCGTCGGCGGGGCGCGGGTGGATCTGTCGGCGAAGCGAGTAACACTGGACAGTGGTGAGGACGTTCGGCTGACCCCGACCGAGTGGCACCTGCTGGAGGTGCTGATCCGGCACCCCGGCAAGTTGTTGTCACAGCGGCAGTTGCTGACCGAGGTGTGGGGGCCGGGCTACGAGAACGCCGGCGGCAACCTGCGCTTCTACATGGGCCAGCTCCGCCGCAAGCTCGAGGCCGATCCGGCGCGTCCCGTCCATCTGCTCACCGAACCCGGCATGGGCTACCGCTTCGAGCCGTAGGAGGCACTGTGGCGATCATCGCCAACGCGGTCTATGTCGACGGGCACCGGGTCACCGAGCCGGCCACCCTGGAGGAGACCTACGAGCAGGTCCGCCGGCTGCACGGGATGGCGTGGATCGGGCTCTACTGTCCGGACCCGGCGGAGTTGCAGTCGGTTGCCGACGAGTTCGGCTTCCATCAGCTCGCCGTGGACGACACCCTCTCCGCCCACCAGCGCCCCAAGCTCGAACACTACGACGACGTGCTCTTCACCGTGCTGCGCTCTGCCAGCTACCGCGACGACCTCGAACGGGTCGAGTTCGGGGAGGTCCACATCTACAGCGGCAAGGATTTCGTCGTCACGGTGCGGCAGTCGGAAACGCCCGATCTCGGTGCGGTCCGTCGGCGGATGGAGTCGTCGCCCGAGCTGCTGAAGCTCGGCTGCGAGGCGGTGCTGTACGCCATCCTCGATCAGGTGGTCGACGAGTACCAGCCGGTGATCGCGGGCCTGCAGGGTGACATCGACGAGATCGAGGACCAGGTCTTCAACGGTGATCCCGAGGTGTCGCGGCGGATCTACGAACTGCTCCGCGAGGTGGTGAAGTTCATGCGTGCCGCGCAGCCGTTGCCCGCGATGCTGGTCGAGCTGCGTGCCTGGTATGAGAAGAAGGGCACCGCGCTGGAACTGCAGCGGAATCTCCGGGACGTGGCGGATCACGTCGAGCGCGTGGTCGACATGGCGAACGGCTTCAAGGTCCTGCTGATCAACCTGATCGGCATCAACGGCACCCTGGTCGCCCAACGGCAGAACGACGAGACCCAGCACCTGTCCGAGCTCAGCCTCCGCCAGAACGAGGAGGTCAAGCGAATCTCCGGCTGGGCGGCGATCCTGTTCGCCCCGACCCTGGTCGGCACGATCTACGGCATGAACTTCACCCACATGCCAGAACTCCACTGGAAGGTCGGCTACCCGTACGCCCTGGTCCTGATGCTCCTGGTAAGCCTCTGCCTCTGGGTCGTCTTCAAGAAAAAGGGCTGGCTCTAGCCACGGCTACTGAGGGCGGGACTGAGTCGGGATGGTGTCCGATTCGTTCAAGACGAGGCGGCTGTCGATAGGCCAGGGTAGAGGCATGGACATCTTCAAAGCTGGTCGTGAGTTCGTACGCCGGGAGGGACGGCTGGTGGAACGCCGGCTGTTCGCCACGCTCTTCGAGGGCGCCGATCCCGCCGGGGTCGTCGACACGTTGCGCGGCTATCAGAACCCCGACGGTGGTTTCGGGCATGGGCTGGAGCCGGACAAGCGGTGTCCGGACAGCATCCCGCTCGACGTCGAGACGGCGTTCGACGTGCTGCTGGCCGCCGGTGCCCGCGATGACGAGATGGTACGGCGGGCGTGCGACTGGCTGCAGTCGATCGCCACACCCGAAGGAGCCGTTTCGCTCGGGCTTCCCGTGGTGGAGCAGTATCCGAGGGCCGAGCATTGGGGTGAGTGGACCTACCAGCCGGGCCTCAACCCCACCGCCGGACTCGTCGGCCGGCTGATCGAACTCGGGATCGACCATCCGTGGCGCGACCAGGCCGCCGCGTGGTGCGCCGGAGAACTCGAGAACGGCTTCCCCGAGGACGCGCACGCGATGCACGAGTCGATGATCTTCCTGGAGCACCAGCCGGACGTCGAGCTCGCCAAGGTGAAGGAGTGGCTGCCCAAGTTGGCGTACTACCGGGCCGCGGCCGACGACCCGTCGTACGGGGTGACGCCCTTGCACTTCGCGCCGACTCCGGACAGCGTCTGGCGGCCGTTGTTCGACGACCAGCAGATCGAGGGACACCTGGATCGGCTGATCGCGGACCAGCAGGAGGACGGCGGCTGGGCCATCACCTGGGAGCCACCCGGGGCCGCCGCCACGCTCGAGTACCGCGGAATCGTGACGGTGGGGGCCCTCCGAACCCTGAAGGCCTACGACCGGCTGCCGCTGAGCTGACCCCGCGCTCGACACGGCGAAGAACGCCGGACAGGTGTGAAACAATCGGCCGGTGAGGAGGCCGACGACCTGTGCTGCTCGCTGACACCTGGTTGCAGTCGCTGTTCACCGCGATCGCGACCGTCGCCGCTTCCCTCCCCGCTGGTGCCCCCGTGGCTCCCGCGCAGGTGGTGCAGGCCGAAGGCTGGGTCGGCAGCTGGGCCGTCGCCGTCACCGAGGCCGGGGCTTCCGGAGTGGCGGCCGCCGGGGTCGCCGACACGACCGTCCGCCAGGTCGCCCATCTGTCCGTCGGTGGTCGGTCGGTTCGGCTGCGGTTGTCGAACCGCTTCGGCAACCGCCCGCTCGTGGTGGGCCGGACCACGGTCGCTCCCCGCAAGGACGGAGCCGCCGGTACGCCGAACCTCGAGTTGCTCCAGCTGATCCCGGTCACGTTCGGCGGCCGGGGTTCGATCACGATCCCGGTCGGCGGTGAGGCCGTGTCCGACCCGGTCGACACGGCCGTCGCCGAGGACAGCGATCTGGTGATCAGTACGTACTTCCCGGGCCCGACCGGTCCGTTGACCCAGCACCCGGCCGGGTATGCGACCGCCTTCGCTGCCCGTGGCGACCAGACCGGCGCCGGCGGAGCGCCGTACCGGAAGATCAGTGGGATGGCGCGCTTCGTCGTCGACGAGGTGGACGTGCAGGCGAATGCCCGGGGCTCGGTCGTGCTGTTCGGCGACTCGATCACGGATGGCGCGTCGTCGCCGATCGACGGGAACCTGCGCTATCCCGACCAGCTGGCCGACCTGCTGACGCTTCAGCGGTACGGCGCTCTCAACGCGGGGATCGGCGGCAACAAGCTGCTCGCGAACGGCGGCACGGCCGGGGAGGCGGCGATCGGCCGGTTCGAGCGGGACGTGATCCGGCGGACCGGCGTACGCAGCGTGGTCATTCTCGAAGGCATCAACGACATCCGCGGCAGCCGTGGCTCCATCTCGGCGACGGCGCTGATCAACGCGCATCGCCAGCTGATCGCCCGCGCTCATGAGGCGGGATTGAAGGCGTACGGCGCGACGCTCACGCCGTACTGGGGTTACCCGCTCTACACCGTCGGCGGTGAGGTCGCGCGCCAGGCGCTGAACCACTGGATCCGTACGTCGGGGGAGTATGACGGGGTCATCGACCTCGAGCAGGCGATCCGCGATCCGAACCAGCCGCTGCGGATCCTGCCTGCCTACGACAGCGGGGACCACCTGCACCCGAACGCCCGCGGCTTCACCGCGATGGCCCGCTCCTTCAACCTCGAGCTCTTCACCAGCTAGCCGGCCTCTGCGGGATGCTCGACCTGGCGGTCGCCCCACTGGGTGAGGAGGCCCCGGGCGATCTCCAGATCGTCGCGCAGTGAGCGGTCCCTCAGCTCACCGGGCAGCGCGGCGAGCGCATCACTCAACCAAGGACCCACCGCTGCGGGCGCCAGTTGCTCCGGCTCCAGGCCGGCGAGCCTGATCGCCCGAACCGCTGTTACCAGCTCACACGACAGCACGCCGCGCAGGGCATCCAGCAACTGCGCTGTCAGTACTGCGGCTTGCGGGGCGAAGCTGGCGTGGTGTTCGGCACCACGCGAAAGAGTCGCCGTACCGAGGGTCGCGGGCTGCGCCGTCGACCGGACCGACGCGAGCGCGTCGTGCGCGACGTACTCGATCATCATTACGCCTGAGCTGGCCTCGGCGCCGCTCGCAAGGAACCGGCTGAGGCCGGTGAAGTCGGGGTCGACCAGGTTCGCGACTCTGGACGTGGACAGCGTGGCGACGCTGTGGAGACTCAGTCGGAGCGAATCCAGTGCCAACGCGATCGGCATCGCGTGCCAGTTGCCGTTGTGCAGAACGGTGTCCCCGGCGACCAAGGGGTTCTCCGCCGAAGCGTTGATGTCGATCTGCACTGTGTTGCCCAAGGCATCGATATGGTCCACCGCCGGCCCGAGCACCTGCGCGAACGCCCTGAGTCCGAACGGATCCTGCACCCGCGCCGGCGGAAGAGGCAGTCCGTCGAGCAGACCACGCATCCGGCGTGCCACTCGCACCTGCCCCGGTTGGGGGCGGGCCTCGTGCACCCGCGCGTCGTACACCTCGGCGTTGCCGCGCAGCGCGACATGCGAAAGCGCGCCGACCAACGGCACCACATTGATCAGCGTGGCTGCCTCGACGTAGGCCAGGCAGCATTCGGCCAGCGTGATCGCGTTGCTCGACAACAGCGGCAGTGCGCTCGTGCCGTCGATGACGTCACCCAGCGCCAGGCCGAGCTCGGCCAACGGCCCGAGGTCGCCGGTCCCGATCGCACCACCGCGATGCAACTCGGGCAACTCGTCGTCGTTGAGCAAGCTGACGATCGCGTCGGCCACCGCGGGCTCGAGTCCGGAGCCTCCGGCAGCGAGCTGGTTGACCCGGATCAGCAGCCCGAGCCGGACAACATCCTTCGGGTACGCCGCTGTCCCGGTCGTCGAGTGGGACGCCAGCAACCGGGCCCCGTGCTCCGGATCCCCGGTCAGCACATCCCGGTTGGCCCCGACCCCGGTGGTCCGCCCGTAGACCGGCTGCCGCTTGGCGACCTCGACCACGGCCGCCGCCGAATCCGCCATCCGCTTCCGCGCGGTCTTCCCCAACCGCACCGCCGTCCGCCGCTGACCCAGCGCGACGGCGGTCAAGGGCGTCAACCCAGCCCCGGAAATCTCCACCGGCTCCACCACCCCAGTCTGGGACCACGCCGGCCAAGTCGCGCAGTACCGACCCGCCCTTCCCGTCTCGAATCCGAGACACCAGCGTCGATGCCGCGCTCTTCGCCCGCTACCGGTCTAGAGGCCGCTATCGGCCGAACAACCTGCTAGCGATGTCGCCCGGAAACGCCGACGGCCCGCCGATCACGAGGATCGACGGGCCGTTCGGAGGTTTGACGGTTTACTTCTGGCCGTAGCGCTTCTTGAACTTCTCGACCCGGCCCTGGGTGTCCATCACGCGCTGCTGACCCGTGTAGAACGGGTGGCTGGCGGACGAGATCTCGACGTCGACGACCGGGTAGGTGTTCCCGTCGTGCCACTCGATGGTCTCGTTGCTCTCGCGGGTGGAGCCGGTCAGGAAGCTGAAGTTGCCGGACTTGTCCCGGAAGACGACCCGGCGGTAGTCGGGGTGGATGTCCTTCTTCATGCAGCCGTACTTCCTTCCAGATAAGGGGCGAACGGGTCGGTCAGTTGGCTGTCCCACTCGTCCGTACGAAGAGCACAACCATCCAGGCGCCGCCGTCATTCCCCGAGGTCCAGATCTCCCTTATTGAAAATGATTCCCAACTCAGCGTACACTGCGTCCGACGGGAATAGACGGTCGTCCGGCCGGCGTTCTCCGTAACGAGTCAATCGGCGCCCGACGGCGCCTGGAAGGAAAGGGTCTGATGGCCAAGCGCAACGACGTTCGCCCGATCATCAAGCTGCGGAGCACCGCGGGCACCGGGTTCACCTATGTCACCCGGAAGAACCGGCGCAACGACCCCGACCGGCTGATCATGCGGAAGTACGACCCGAAGGTCCGCCAGCACGTCGACTTCCGCGAAGAGCGGTAGTCGTGGCGAAGACCAGCAAGATCGCCAAGAACGAGCAGCGCAAGAAGACGGTCGCTTTGTACGCCGAGCGCCGCGCTGAGCTGAAGCGGATCATCGCTGATCCCACCAGTTCGTTCGAGGCGCTCGGCGAGGCGCAACTCAAACTGCAGAAACTGCCGCGCGACGCGAGCCCGATCCGGGTCCGCAACCGCGACGTAGCCGACGGACGCCCGCGTGGATACCTCCGCAAGGCGGGCATCTCCCGCGTGCGCTTCCGCACGATGGCCCACCGCGGCGAACTCCCAGGAATCACCAAGTCGTCCTGGTAGTCACCCCAGTACTACGGCCCTGCCGGGATCAGGTGGTCCCAGCAGGGCCGCGTTCTGTCTACAGGGTGGCCCAGAAGGCGAGTCGGTGGTCGGTGAAGAAGTTGGTCCGGGTGACTCCGCCCGGGTTCAGCGACTGCACTGTCAGGTCACCGGGCGTGGCCCGCGGCCAGTACTTCGCTCCCGGGATGTTCGGGTTCCCGGTCCTGGCGAAGGCGCTCCACCGGGCGATCACCTCGTCTGCGAGACGCTGCTGATCCGGGTTGAGCGGCTGGAACATGTTCAGGTCGAACAGGTAGGCCAGGTCGCTCATGTGATGCGAACCAACGGGCCAAGCCGGGCTCCGACAGCCCGGCGTACCAGGGGGCCTTGCCGGCGAACTCGAAGGAGTACGTCGGCATCCGCGCTGACAGCAGCAGGTTGGACTTGGCCGCGGGCCAGGACCACTGGGCGTCGGTGAGTACGGTCGAGAGCGCCAGTCCGGCCGGCTTGACGTCGGCATAGCGGGCGAGCACCCGGTCGGCGTCCTCCCCGAAGGTCTGGTTGATGGCGGCCTCGTACTCGTCGTCGGTGATCGGCACGCCCGTTGCCGCCTCCTGAGCCCCGTACTGGCCGTGCGCCTCGTCATGGTTGACGCCGTGCAGCACTGGCACCCGGTTGACCCGGCCGGCGAGCAACGCCTTCGCCGGATGGATCGGCAGCACCGGACCGCCTAGTACCGGCCCGAACTCGGTCGCAGCAGTCGCTGCGAGGAGGCGCTCCACCGACACGTTCCGAAGACAGGCGGCGGTCGTGCAACCCAGCGAAGCGGCCAGTTCGCGGCCGTACTGCTCAGCCGTCGCCCGTGGCCGCGGCGCCGCATAGAGGGACTCGGAGTACACCTGCGTGCACGGGCCGCTCTGGATGATCGCGCGCTGGAACAGCCCGGCCGCGGTCGGCGAGGCGAGGTGGTCGCAGACGCTGTACGCCCCGGCCGATTCACCCATGATCGTGACGTTACGAGGGTCGCCGCCGAAGGCAGCCGCGTTCCGTTGGACCCAGCGCATCGCGGCTTGCTGGTCCTCGAGACCGAAGTTCCCTGATCCTCTGCCGAGCAGCGGACTCGCCAGGAAGCCGAAGGCGCCGAGCCGGTACTGCACCTCAACCACCACCACGTCGCCCTTGGCAGCGAACCGGTCTGGCGGGTACAGGCTCGTGGCGCCGTGCGCGAAGCTGCCGCCATGGATCCACACCACCACTGGACGGTTCTGCCCGGTCTGCTTCGGCGTGGTCACATCCAGCGTGAGGCAGTCCTCGCTCGCGCTGGCCACGCCGACCGGGGTGTTCCCCCTGCGCACAGCTGTCGCCGTACTGCGTGGCGTCGCGCACCCCGGCCCACGCGCTGGCCGGCTGCGGAGACCGCCATCGCCGGTCGCCGGCCGGAGGAGCGGCGTACGGGATGGCACGGAAGGTTCGCGTTTCCTCGCCGACAAGACCTCGTACCAGGCCCCGATCAGTCCGTACTACGTCGTCGGTGCCTGGTGTGGTCGCGGTGGCGGTGGAGGTGGTTGCGGTGGAGATGAGGGCGGTGGAGACGCCGACGGCGAGCAGCGTCGCGAGAGTCCTTGAGCGGAATGACATTTGGCAGCCTTCCAGGGGAGCGGTTGTGTCTCGATCCTGGAAGATCGGGCTTGGTCGGGCACGGGGGTGAGATCCCCTGTCGTGGTGGACCCAGCACCACTGAGTGCGAAGGCGGGCGGTCGCTTGCTACGACGACGGCGTACTAGCCGCGGAGGCGGCGGGTCAGGGCGTCGGCGGCTTGTCTGATGCGGCGGGCCAGGATGAAGCGTTCGGCGGGTGGGATCGCGTCCGTACGGAAGGTGACGCTGATCGCGGCGACGGGATGGCCGGCGTGATCCACGGCCGCGCTCGCGACCGACGTGAAGCCCGAGGTGACGTGGGAATCCTCCATCGCATACCCCTGGCGTCGCTCGTCCGCGAGTAGCCGGCGGAGTTGGCTGAGGGTCTGCGGCCCGCGGTCGGTGCGGCGTACGAAGCTCTCTGGTGACGGGAACAACGCGCGGACCTGCGCTGCGGGTAGTTCCGCGAGGAGAGCGCGCCCGGAGGCCGTCAGGGTTGCGGGCAGGCGGACGCCGACGTCCGTGACCAGGGTGACCGGTCTGGGGGGCTGTTCTTTCAGCAGGTAGACGAGTTCGCGGCCGTGCAGGACCCCGAGGTGTGCGGTCTGGCCGATCTCGGCGACCAGCTGGGCCAGCAGCGGCCGGGCCAGTCGCTCGAGCGGATCGTGTCTCAGATAGGCGGAGCCGATCTCGAACGCGGCGACGCCGAGGCCGTACCGCTTCTCCTCCGGCAGGTGCACCACGAAGCCCTCGCTGATCATTGCCTTCAGCAAGTGATAGGTCGAGGAGCGCGGCAGGCCCACCGCGGAGGCGATGCGCTCCATCGGTACCGGTCCGGGCTGGGTGGCCAGGAAGGTCAGGACCCGCAGAGTTCGGGTCGAGGCGGGAACGTTGCCGCTCACAACAGTGAGACTAGCGGCCCCGTCTCAGATTCCGGACGATTGACCGTCCCGGGCGCGGCTGCGCCGCCTCCAGCTCAGACAGACCGCGTTGCGGTCCAGGCGGAGGCCGCCTTCTGGTAGCCGAGCCAGCGGTTCACCGCGAGCATCGGCTGGTTGTCGGCGTCGTTCCCGGTGAAGGCGTCGGTGAACCCCGCGTCCCGGGCCCGGGACAGCGCGTGGGACTTCACCACCTTCGCCAGCCCATGCCCGCGGTACGCCGGGATCGTGCCGGTCAGGTTGGACCAGATCACCTTGCGCTCTGCGTCCGCCGCGGTGGTCACGAAGGAGACGATTTGATCCTGGTCCAGTAGGGCGATGCTCAGGTCCCGCCGCAGATCCGGGTGGTTCCAGTCGGACACGACCCATTCCTCGTACTCCGGTGCGTCCGACAGGCCACTGGGATCCCCAGCGACGACGGCGGCCGTGGCTGCCCAGACGGCGCGCGGATCCAGTTCTTCGAACGTGGTCAGGCGGAGGTCGTCCGGAACGGTCGCCGGTGCGGGGAGTTCCGCGAGGTCGGCGCGGGCGTGGCTCAACTCCCGCCCGATCGTGAACCCGCGGCGGGTAGCGAACTCCTTGGACTGCCCGCTCTCGTCGACCACGGTCAGGAGGCGAGCGGCACCGGCTGCCACGGCCCGGTCGACGATCGCCGTGGCCAGCGCGCTGCCGATACCCCGGCCCCGGTGTGCCGGCACCACGTGGACGCTGAGCCGCACCTGCGGCTCGTGCTCGTCCGCGGCCGGCAGATAGACGTTGCCATAGCCAACAACCGAGCCGTCCTCGACCGCCACGAGCACGACCCGGCTCGTCCTGGTTCGCAACTCGGCCTCGAGCCCCGCCGCCGTCTTCACCAGATGCGGCGACGCCACGGCCCAAACCCCCGCGATCCCCGCCACATCCCCAACCCCCGCCACCCGAACCTCAAACATCCCCCGACCCTAGGCGCCAAGCGGGTCGCCCACCACCGATAAAAACTGTCTCCTTTGCTCTTCGGTGGGGACCTCTAGGCGGAGTGTCTCGGGTTTGAGACGGGAAGTGGGGTGGGGTGGTAGTGGGGGTTGGTGGGGCGCGGTGCAATGGGCGGGTGGATACAGACGAGGTTGTGGTCGGCGTCGGGGCTCTGACGGCTGCTGAGGTCGTCGCGGTCGCCCGGTACGGCGCGCGGGTGCGGATCGACGAGCAGTCGCTCGAGGAGATCGCGAAGTCCCGGGCAGCGATCGAGGCGCTGGCGCACGCGGAGACGCCGCACTACGGCGTGTCGACCGGGTTCGGAGCCCTGGCGACGCGGCACATCGCACCCGAGCTGAGGGCGCAGTTGCAGCGGAGCCTGATCAGATCGCACGCGGCCGGCTCCGGCCCCGAGGTCGAGACCGAGGTGGTCAGGGCACTCGTCCTGCTCCGCCTGTCGACACTGGCAACCGGTCGGACCGGGGTGAAGGTCGACACCGCTCAGGCGTACGCCGGCCTGCTCAACGCGCGACTGACTCCGGTCGTGCACGAGTACGGCAGCCTCGGCTGCTCCGGCGACCTGGCTCCCTTGTCCCATGTCGCGCTCGCGGTGATGGGTGAAGGCAAGGTCCGCGACACCGACGGCAACCTCCGAGACGCCGGTGAAGCGCTCGAAGCCCACGGGTTGAAGCCGGTCGTGCTCGCCGAGAAGGAAGGCCTCGCGCTGATCAACGGCACCGACGGCATGCTCGGCATGCTGGTGCTCGCGCTGGCCGACCTGGATCGCCTGCTCAAGACCGCGGACATCGCCGCCGCCATGAGTGTGGAAGGGCAACTCGGCACGGACCGCGTGTTCGCCGAGGATCTCCAGGCGCTCCGCCCGCACCCGGGGCAGGGCTCAGCCGCCGCCAACCTGCGCGTAGTACTGGCTGACAGTGGGATTGTCGCGAGTCATCGTGGGCCGGACTGCAATCGGGTCCAGGATGCCTATTCGCTGAGGTGTTCGCCTCAGGTGCACGGGGCCGCTCGGGATACTTGCTCGCACGCGGCGACTGTCGCGGGACGTGAGTTGGCCGCCGCGATCGACAACCCGGTCGTCATGCCTGACGGACGCGTCGAGTCCAACGGCAACTTCCACGGCGCCCCCGTCGGCTATGTGCTGGACTTCCTCGCCATTGCCGTGGCGGATGTGGCCAGCATCAGCGAACGGCGTACGGACCGGTTCCTCGATGTCGCGCGCAACCACGGGCTGAACGCGTTCCTGGCTGACGATCCCGGAGTCGACAGCGGGCACATGATCGCGCAGTACACGCAGGCCGCGATCGTTTCCGAGTTGAAGCGACTCGCAGTACCGGCGAGTGTGGATTCCATCCCGAGCAGCGCGATGCAGGAGGATCACGTCTCGATGGGCTGGTCCGCGGCGCGCAAGCTGCGCAAGTCGATCGACGGCCTGCAACGGGTGCTGGCTGTGGAGATCCTCACTGCGGCGCGTGCGCTCGACATGCGTGCACCGCTTGAGCCTTCGCCCGCCACGGCCGCAGTACGGGCCAAGCTGCGTGAGCACGTCGAAGGGCCGGGGACCGATCGTCACCTGGCGCCCGAGATCGAACACTCCGTCCGGCTGGTTGCTGATGGCACCTACTTGTCCGCTGTCGAGGCCGTCACCGGCCCCCTCTCCTGAAAGGCTGGATCACACATGTCCGGACCCCGTCCCGTTCGCGCACCTCGCGGTACCACCCTCACCGCCCAGGGCTGGCCGCAGGAGGCCGCGCTGCGGATGCTGCAGAACAACCTCGACCCCGAGGTGGCCGAGCACCCTGACGAGCTGGTCGTGTACGGCGGCTCGGGCAAGGCGGCTCGCGACTGGAACTCGTTCGACGCGATGGTCAGAACCCTGACCACGTTGAAGAACGACGAGACCATGCTGGTGCAGTCGGGCAAGCCGGTCGGGGTGATGCAGACGCACGAGTGGGCGCCGCGGGTGCTGATCGCGAACTCGAACCTGGTCGGCGACTGGGCCACCTGGGAGGAGTTCCGCAAGCTCGAGGCGATGGGGCTGACGATGTACGGCCAGATGACGGCCGGCTCGTGGATCTACATCGGGACCCAGGGCATCCTGCAGGGGACGTACGAGACGTTCGCGGCGGTGGCGGCCAAGAAGTTCAACGGGACGCTCGCGGGCACGATCACCTTGACCGCCGGACTCGGCGGCATGGGTGGTGCGCAGCCGCTCGCGGTGACCATGAACGACGGTGTGGCGATCTGCATCGACGTCGACTCCAGCCGGATCGACCGGCGGATCGAGCACCGCTACCTCGACGTACGGGCGTCCTCGGTGGACGACGCGCTGCGGCTGGCTGAGGAGGCGAAGGCTGCTCGCAAGCCCTTGTCGATCGGTGTCCTGGGCAACGCTGCGCTGATCGTGCCGGACCTGCTGGAGCGGGGCGCGCCGATCGACATCGTGACCGACCAGACCTCGGCGCACGACCCGCTGATGTACCTGCCGGTGGGCGTGGACTTCGACGACTGGACCACCGCGCGGGAGAAGGATCCGGCCGGGTTCACCCTGCGCGCACAGGAGTCGATGGCGCGGCACGTGGAGGCGATGGTCGGGTTCCAGGATGCGGGTGCCGAGGTCTTCGACTACGGGAACTCCATTCGCGACGAGGCTCGCAAGGCGGGCTACAACCGCGCCTTCGACTTCCCGGGCTTCGTGCCGGCCTATATCCGGCCGTTGTTCTGTGAGGGCAAGGGGCCGTTCCGCTGGGCGGCGCTGTCGGGTGATCCCGCCGACATCGCCAAGACGGACCAGGCGATCCTCGAACTGTTCCCGGACAACGAACACCTCACCCGGTGGATCAAGATGGCCGGCGAGCGGGTCGCGTTCCAGGGGCTGCCGGCAAGGATCTGCTGGCTCGGCCAGGGCGAACGGGACAAGGCCGGGCTGCGGTTCAACGACATGGTGGCCTCCGGTGAGCTGGCGGCGCCGCTCGTGATCGGGCGGGACCACCTCGACACCGGCAGCGTCGCTTCGCCGTACCGGGAGACCGAAGCGATGCTGGACGGCTCGGACGCGATCGCGGACTGGCCGTTGCTGAACGCGATGGTGAACGTGGCCAGCGGTGCCTCCTGGGTGTCGATCCACCACGGCGGCGGCGTCGGGATGGGCCGGTCGATCCATGCCGGCCAGGTTTCCGTTGCCGATGGCACCGATCTGGCCCGGCAGAAGCTGGAACGCGTACTGACCAACGACCCGGCGATGGGCGTGATCCGGCACGTGGACGCCGGCTACGACACCGCCGCCGAGGTCGCGACCGAACAAGGAGTCAGGATCCCGATGCAGGAGAACTGACTCCGGAGTGCAACCAAGGCAATCCCTAGCGCTAAGGTGCACTTTCCCGCGGAGCGAGATTTGGCCTGATGACGTGGCACCGGGCCCTCGTTCCCCTAGGATCGTTCGGGCGATCTCCGACGAGCGCGAAGGGGCGCCATGATCGAGTTCGAAGACGTCACCAAGCGGTATCCGGACGGCACCGTCGCCGTCGACTCCCTGTCGCTACGGATCCCGAGCAACGAGATCACCGTGTTCGTCGGGCCCTCGGGCTGCGGCAAGACGACCTCGTTGCGGATGATCAACCGCACGATCGAGCGCACCGGTGGGCGCATCTCGATCGACGGCGAGGACATCAACGACAAGGATCCGGTGACACTGCGCCGCGGGATCGGGTACGTGATCCAGCACGCCGGGCTGTTCCCGCACAAGACGGTGGTGGACAACGTCGCCACCGTGCCGCGGCTGCTCGGCTGGGACAAGAAGCGGACCCGCGGGGTGGCGATGGAGCTGCTCGAGCGGGTCGGTCTTGATCTCAAGCTGGCCGAGCGGTACCCGGCCCAGCTATCTGGTGGCCAACAGCAACGAGTCGGCGTGGCCCGTGCACTGGCAGCGGATCCCCTGATCATGTTGATGGACGAGCCCTTCAGCGCGGTCGACCCGATCGTCCGGCACCAACTGCAGGAGGAGTTGCTCCGGCTGCAGCGCGACATCGGCAAGACCATCGTGTTCGTCACGCACGACATCGACGAGGCGATCAAGCTCGGCGACAACGTTGCCGTACTGCGGGTCGGCGGCAAGCTGGCCCAGTTCGCACCGCCGGCCGAGCTGCTCGCGGATCCGGCCGACGAGTTCGTCGAGAGCTTCATCGGCCAGGACCGCGGGTACCGCGCGCTCACCTTCATCAAGGCGGACGATCTGCCGCTCGCGCCGGTGCCGCCGGAACTCTCGCTGGCCGACGACGGTCAGCCGGTCGGGTGGAAGAACGGTAGCGGCATCGATGCTCTGGGTGCTGTCTTCCAGCGTGGCGACTCCCTGCGCGCGGCGATGGACGCAGTACTGACGTCTCCGACCGGGCAGGGTGTCTGCGTCGACGAGGCGGGCAAGGCGATCGGCGTGATCGACTACACCGCGCTGGCTGGGGTGCTGAGGCCGTGACCTGGGTCGGTGACAACAGCGCGATGATCTGGGACCAGTTGCGCGAGCACCTCTACCTGGCGCTCGTGCCGATGGTGCTGGGCCTGCTGATCTCGATCCCGCTCGGCTACGTGGCGACGCGGTACAGCTGGTTGGCCAACCCGCTGGTCGCGCTCGGCGGGGTGCTCTACTCGCTGCCCTCGATCGCGCTGTTCATCGTGCTGCCGGCGATCATCGGCACCCAGGTGCTGTCGTCCGCGAACATCATCATCGCGCTGACCATCTACGCGGTGTCCCTGCTGATCCGCAATGTGATCGACGGACTTCGCTCCGTGCCCGAGGACGTGCTGCAGGCCGCAGTGTCGGTGGGCTATGGAACCCTGCGGAGGGTGGTGACCATCGATCTTCCCATCGCCGTCCCGGTGATCTTCGCCGGGCTGCGGGTGGTCACGGTCGCGAACATCTCGATGGTGAGCGTCGGCGCGATCATCGGCATCGGCGGGCTCGGCGAGCTGTTCACGCTCGGCTTCCAGCAGGACTTCCTCACCCCGATCGTGGTTGGTGTGGTGCTCTCCCTGGCCCTGGCGCTGCTCGCCGACGTGTTGCTCGTCGGCCTGCAGCGGCTGCTCACCCCGTGGGCCCGGGTCAACTCACCGGTGAAGGCGGCCTGACATGCTGCAGGGATTTCTCGACTTCATCAGTGACTCGGCGAACTGGTCCGGTGCCGAGGGCATCGGCAACCGGATCCTGCAGCACCTGGCCTATACGTTCCTGTCGCTCGGCATCGCGACCGTGATCGCGTTGCCGGTCGGCCTGCTGATCGGTCACACCCGGCGCGGGGCGTTCCTGGCGATCAACACCGCCAACGCCGCGCGCGCTCTGCCGACGCTGGGCCTGCTCACGCTGATCGTGTTGCTGATCGGCATCGGGCGGCTGCCGGTGATCATCGCCCTGGTGGTGCTGGGCATCCCACCGATCCTGGCCTCGACGTACGCCGGGGTGTCGGGAGTGGACCGGCCCACCATCGACGCGGCCCGGGGGATGGGCATGACCGAGGGGGAGATCCTCACCAAGGTGGAGATCCCGATCGCGCTGCCCCTGATCATCTCGGGTCTCCGCAGCGCCACCTTGCAAATCGTCTCCACTGCGACCGTCGCCGCGTACGTCGCGCTCGGCGGGCTCGGGCGGTACGTGATCGACGGACTGAGTCTGCGGGACTTCCCGCAGATGCTGACCGGCGCCGTGCTCGTCGCAGTACTGGCGATCCTGCTCGATCTCGCCTTCGCCGGGATCGGGCGCTATGCCGTGTCGGCCGGTCTGACCGGGCGGCTGCGGCGCGGTACCGACACCAAGACCACCACTGCCCCGGCAACGGCCGAGGCGTCGCTTTAACGGACTCCTGGAGGATCCCGTGTTCAGAAGAACCTTCATCCGCAGCGCCATCGCCGCGACGGCGGTCCTCGCCCTCGCGGCCTGCGGGGACGGGGGCGATCCACTGGCCGGCGACAACGACGCCGGCGGCTCGGCCCCTGACAAGGTCGACTCGCTGACGGTCGGCTCGGCCAACTTCGCCGAGAGCCAGTTGCTCGCCGAGATCTACGCCCAGGCGCTGGAGGCCAAGGGCATCAAGGTGAACCGCAAGCTCAACATCGGCGCCCGCGAGCTCTACATGGCCGCGATCCAGGACAAGTCGGTCGACCTGCTGCCGGAGTACACCGGGGCCACCCTGGTCTACTTCAAGAAGGACGCGACCGAGAACGAGGCCGAGGCCGTCTACAAGGCGATCCCAGGGGTGCTGCCGGCCGGCCTCGAGGTGCTGGACAAGTCGGCGGCGGCCGACGAGGACGCGATCGTGGTGACGCAGGAGACCGCGACGAAGTACTCGCTGAAGTCGATCGGCGACCTGAAGGCGGTCGGCAACGAACTGGTCGCGGGCGGCGGGCCCGAGTTCAAGACCCGGACCGCCGGTCTGGCCGGGATGAAGGACAAGTACGGCGTCGAGTTCAAGGAGTTCAAGACGCTGGACGCCGGTGGTCCGCTGAGCCTGAAGGCGCTGAAGGACAACACCATCCAGGTGACCCAGTTCTTCACCACCCAGTCGGCGATCAAGGACAACAACCTGGTCGTCCTGGAGGACCCCGAGCACATCCACCTGCCGAACAACATCGTTCCGCTGATCAGGACCGACCACAAGAGCCCTGAGGTGGCGAGCACGCTGAACGCGGTGCAGGCCAAGCTGACCACCGATGGGCTGACCGACCTGGTCAAGCGGATCGAGGTCGGCAAGGAGAGTGCGGACGCGGTCGCCAAGGACTGGCTGTCGAAGACCCCACTGTCCTGATCTTGACCGAGTCCTTCGAACAGATGTGGGCGGCGCTGGCCGCCGTCGGCAAGGACCCCTCGACCGGGGGATACCGCCGCGGCGGCTGGACGCCGACCGAGCGGGAGGCCACGCACTGGTTCACCGACCAGTGCACCTCCCGCGGCCTAACCCTGGAATCCGACGGCCTAGGCAACCTGGTCGCCTGGTGGAACCCGATCACCGGATCGCCCGCGCTGGATCGCGCTGGATCGGCTGGCAGGGTTCCCTCTGTACCGGGGGTGGTGACGGGGAGCCACCTGGACTCGGTGATTGACGGGGGCGCTTTCGACGGGCCGCTGGGCGTGGTGTCGGCGTTGGCTGCTGTTGATCGGTTGCGGGCTGAGGGGTTCTCGCCTTCGGTGCCGATCGGGGTTGGCGCGTTTGTCGAGGAGGAAGGCTCGCGGTTCGGGATGCCTTGTCTTGGATCGCGCGTTGCCGCGGGTGTGTTGTCTGCCGACAAGGCTTTGGCTTTGCAGGACAGGGCCGGCGTGACGCTGGCCGAGGCGCTTGAGGTTGCCGGTGCAGACCCGGCTGGTGTGGGCCCGTCGCCGTTGCTCGACCGGATGGGCGCATTCGTGGAGCTCCATGTCGAGCAGGGACGGGCGTTGACCTCACCTGTCGGCGTGGCCTCTTCGATCTGGCCGCACGGGCGGTTCCGTTTCACCTTCCGCGGTGAGGCGAACCACGCCGGCACGACGTTGATGGAAGACCGGCACGACCCGATGCTGACGTATGCGATGACTGCCCTCGCGGCGAACAAGCAGGCCCGTCTCGCCGGTGCGCGAGCTACCTTCGGCCGGTTGTCCGTCGAGCCGAACGGGACGAACGCAGTACCGTCGCAGGTGACCGCATGGCTGGATGCCCGGGCGGCTTCGGACGAGGTGCTGCAGTCGTTGCTGGGGGCAATCACTCGCCAGGCGACGGAACGGGCTGAGCGGGACGGGACCACGGTCGAGATGGTCGCCGAATCCGTCTCGCCAGTGGTGGATTTCCAGCCGGGCCTGCGGGATCGGTTGGTCGGCGTACTGGAAGGTGCGGTCGGTGCGGCTCCGGTGCTGCCGACCGGGGCGGGGCATGACGCCGGGGTCTTCTCGGCTGCGGGGATCCCGACGGCGATGCTGTTCGTACGGAATCCGACCGGCGTCTCGCACTCGCCGGCGGAGTACGCAGAGCTGGACGACTGCCTGGTCGGGGTCGAGGCGTTGGCCGCAGTACTGCGGGATCTCGCGCGGTGAACGCCTACTGGTGCGAAAGAGCGTTGCTGCCTTCGGGAACGGCCGACGGCGTGCTGGTCACGATCGCCGACGGACGGTTCACCTCGGTCGAGGTCGGCGCGGCTCCGGGAGACGCAGAACGGCTGAACGGACTTGTTCTACCGGGCTTGGCGAACTGTCACAGCCACGCATTCCACCGAGCGTTGCGCGGTCGGACTCAGACAGAGCGGGGCACCTTCTGGACGTGGCGCGAGCAGATGTACGCCGTCGCCTCGGTGCTCACGCCGGACAGCTACTACCAGCTCGCTCGAGCCGTGTACGGCGAGATGCTGCTGAGCGGGATCACCGCGGTGGGCGAGTTCCACTACCTCCACCACGGCGAGGGAGGCAGCCCGTACGACGCCCCGAACGCGATGGGTGAAGCCTTGATCGCGGCGGCCCGGGAAGTCGGGGTGCGGATCACGTTGCTCGACACCTGTTATGTGGCAGGGGGAATCGACCAGCCGCTGAACGAGGCGCAGCAGCGGTTCAGTGATGGTGATGCCTCGCGGTGGGCTGCGCGCGTCTTGGACCTGCGCGGTGCGGATGAGGTCGTGATCGCTGCGGCGGCGCATTCGGTCCGTGGGGTGCCGCGGGATCAGCTGGGGACGGTGGCGTCCGCGCTGCCTGACGCCCCGCTGCATATCCACTTGTCCGAGCAGGTCGCGGAGAACGCCGCCTGCCTCGAGGCGCACGGTCGGACGCCGACCCAGCTGCTGGACGAGGCTGGGTTCCTCGGTCCCCGGACGAGTGTGGTTCACGCGACTCATCTGACGCCCGTGGATGTCGGGCTGCTCGGGAGCTCGGCGACGTACTCGTGCTTCTGCCCGACCACCGAGCGGGATCTCGCGGATGGGATCGGGCCCTCGGTTGCGTTGCGGGACGCTGGATCTGCTTTGACCTTGGGCTCCGACAGTCATGCGGTGATCGACCTGTTCGAGGAGATGCGGTCGGTCGAGCTGGACGAACGCCTTGCAACGCAGGAACGCGGTCATTGGTCCGCGCCGGAACTGCTCGCTGCCGCTACCGCCGATGGACATCGCTCGCTGGGGTTCCCCGATGCAGGCAGGATCGAGGTCGGCGCCCGGGGCGACCTGGTCGCCGTGCGATTGGACAGCGTACGAACCGCCGGTACCGGCGTTTCAGTGGAGACCGCCGTTTTCGCTGCCAGCGCTGGCGATGTGACTGATGTAGTTGTCTCTGGCAATCACTTGGTAGCCAGCGGCAACCACGCGAAACTGGACGTCGCCACCGAACTGGCAACCACGATCAAGGCCGTGACCAGATGACCTCGGTCCTGACCGGAACGGGTTGGCTGGCAACGACCGATCGTGCCGAGGTCGACCCCGAAGAGGAACTCCAGTTCGCGCCGGGTCTCGTCGTACGAGGTGCTGCCGCTTCGATTGCGGAGGTGGTTGCCGGATGAGCTCGTTGTTGCTGACTGGGATCGGGTCGCTGGTGACCAACGATCCGGCGCATGGTGGGTTGCTGGGTGAGCTACTCGATGCGGCGATCGTGGTCGAGGGTGGCCGGATCGCTTGGGTTGGATCGCGTCGGGCCGCTCCGGCCGCGGACAGCTCGGCTGACCTTGGTGATCGTGCGGTGATTCCAGGGTTCGTGGACTCGCACTCGCATCTCGTCTTCGCCGGCGACCGGGCCGAGGAGTTCGCCGCCCGGATGACGGGGCAGCCGTACAGCGCCGGCGGTATCCGGACGACGGTCAACGCCACCCGCGAGGCCGCCGACGAACAGTTGACCGCGAACGTGGCCCGGCTGGTCGCCGAGATGCGCGGCCAGGGAACCACGACCGTGGAGATCAAGTCCGGCTACGGCCTGACCGTCGCCGACGAGGCCCGATCCCTGGCGATCGCGGCCGACTTCACCGACGAGACGACGTACCTCGGAGCGCACGTCGTACCGGCCGAGTTCGCGGACGACCCGGCCGGGTACGTCGACCTGGTGACCGGGCCGATGCTGGACGCCGCGGCGAAGTACGCCAAGTGGGTGGACGTTTTCGTCGAGCGAGGTGCGTTCGACGCCGACCAGGCGCGGGCGATCCTGCGCGCGGGACAGGCGGCGGGTTTGTCCGCCAGGGTCCACGCGAACCAGCTTGGCGAAGGCCCTGGAGTCCAGGTCGCCTGCGAGGTCGGTGCCGCCGCCGCTGACCACTGCACGTTCCTTACCGACGCGGACGTGGATGCACTCGCCTCCACCGGAGTCGTCGCCGGCCTGCTACCGGCGATCGAGTTCTCCACCCGTTCGCCGTACCCCGACGCCCGCCGCCTGCTCGACGCCGGCGTCACCGTGGCCCTCGCCACCGACTGCAATCCCGGCTCTGGCTACTCCTCCTCGATGCCGTTCTGCATCGCCCTGGCGGTCCGAGAAATGCACATGACCCCCGCCGAAGCCCTCTGGTCCGCCACCGCCGGCGGCGCAGCCTCCCTCCGCCGCACCGACATCGGCCACCTCACCCCCGGCGCCCGAGCCGACCTCACCGTCCTCAACGCCCCCTCCCACCTCCACCTCGCCTACCGCCCCGGCGTCCCCCTCATCAGCAAGACCTTCGTGGGTGGGCGGGCGGTGTAAGGCCGGACCTCCACCACTCAGTAACCCCGCGATGAAGGACCTGGTCAGGTGGCGCGGAGCCATCAGGCCGCGTGAAGGAGCCGCTTACTGAGTGCTGGAAGTCCGACCGCCCTTCGCGCCGCCGCAATCACCCACTCTCGGTCGTACATCACGTCCTCCCAGCTGAACCGCAGGACCAGCCAGCCGCGGATGCTCAGGTTCACGTGCCGGCGGCAATCTCTGACCAGGGCGGTCCGCCCGCCGTGGTGCTCGAATCCGTCCGCCTCCAGCCCGATCTTCAGGATCGGATGCCCGAGATCCAGCCGCGCGGAGAACTGATCTTCACGAACGGCGATCTGGGGGATGAAACCGTCGATGCCGGCCTCGATCAGGATCGCCCGAAGGGCAGACTCCAGCACCGACTCGGCTCTGCCGTCCGCGAGCCCGACGACCTGCTGAATCCTTCTGCGGTGCGGCCCGCGGAGCGCGGCCGCCGAATCGAACAAGTCACAGGGATCGACCAACCCCTCGTGCAGCGCGGAGTCGCTGACCGCCAGAGCTTCCGCCAACGGCAGGGTTCGGACGCAGTCGAGCACCGTCCGGACAGGCGTGGTCACATCACCTCGGCAAGGCACCTCGGCCCAGTGGAGAACACAGGATCTGCCCCTACTCCGGCGCAGGCGGCCTGGTGGGAGGGTGACGTGCGGCAGAGATGGCGGAGTGATCACCTTCATGCCCCAGTGCTGAGCAGCACTGAGATGGGAGATGACACCTCCGTGGCTGCGGGCAGCGGTTAACGCCAAAGGCGCCTCGGGCAGCGCGTAAACACCCTTCGCCACCCGCTGAATCTGGTCGGCCGCGAGCGCAGCGCGGATGCTGCGCGCTGACACGACGGCCCGCAGGTCGCCAAAGGTCGCGCTTCCGCCTCGACGGGCAAGCACTTCGACGACTTCGGCCATCTGGACATCGTGGCGGATTCCGGCCCGCGGCGGCGCCGGGTATCCACAGGCCCGGACGGCCACCACTCAGCAAGCCTTGTCTGCGGTGAGGGGTGATGTCGTTCTGAGCGTGCGCGGCCGCTCGGACGGGTCGATGGGTCGCGCGGATGGGTGGTTGGTGAGTGCTGGCGGTCCGCATTACCTTGGCGGGCATGTCACGTGTCGTCGTCGCTCGGGCCATTCAAGGGCAGTTGCCGTATTTCCCCAGTGCGGTTCGGGTGGGGGATGGGCGGGTGTTGGTGGTTTGGCGGGAAGGGCTGGGGCATGTGCGGAGTGTGGGGCGGATCGTGGCTGCGGAGAGTGCCGATGGGGGTGTCTCGTGGTCGGAGCCGCGGGTGGTGGTGGACACGCTGTACGACGACCGGGATCCGATGGTGGTGCAGGTGGGGAACGGGGATCTGTTGCTCAGCTGGTTCCAGATCGACTGGACGGTGCGGCCGTGGGTTTGCCCGGCGGTGCTCGTGGCTCGGTCGACGGATGGTGGGACGACTTGGGGTGAGCCCGTGGGGGTCGGGTCCGCGATGGTCGATCACCAGACCGACGAGGTGTGGCGGAGCTTCCGGGCAGGGCACATCGTCGCGCACGGGCAGATCCTGGAGTTGCCGAACGGCGAGCTGCTCGCGCCCGTCTACGGGGTCTTTCCGGGCGACTCGGCCCACTCGGCGAGTGTGGTGCGGTCGACCGATGGTGGTCTCACCTGGCCGGCCGCTGGGGAGGTCGTGCTCGGGAGGAAGCCGGACACGGAGTACCTCGAGCCGGTGCTGACGTTGCTGCCGGGCGGTCAGGTCGTAGCGCTGCTCAGGACCGATGAGGAGGCGATGCTGGTTCGCTCGGACGACAACGGGCTCAGCTGGTCGCCGCCGGAGCCGTCCGGACTGCATGCTTCGTCGGCTGACACGCTCACCTTGTCCGACGGCGCCGTACTGCTCGCGTACGGAGACGTGTCGAAGCGGTTCAACCCGGGCCGGCCAACGGTCGCGACGGTGATCCGGGAACCGCTCGGGCGCTGGGACCAGGACCCGCTGCACCTGATCATCGACACCGGCCAAGACACCTGGGACCAGTCGAACCCGGCGGTCGTCGAACTCTCCGGCGACCAGCTCCTGATCATCACCTACGACATCTTCACCCGCGAGATCATCGGCGAACTCCTACCCCGCGCAGCCCTCACCTGACCCCTTGCGTCCGAAGAACTGGCGAGACGTCCCTCCACTTCTTCGGACGTAAGAAGTCGTCGGACGGGAGAGGACTCGTCGAGGTGGTGGATGCCGGTTGGGTGTTGGCGAGAGGTGTTGCGGGACCGGATCCCCGGATCTCACCTGGGTGATCCACCGCGCGTTGTTCGCGGCGCCGTGTAATTGCGGTGCGGGGGGCGGGCGTGGGCGTCACGCTTGGGGGATGGGCAAGGTTGCGGTGCAGCGGGTCGACGGGGACTTCCGTCGGCGGCTGGCGGCTGCCTTCAACTGGCAGACCGACCGTGGTGAACGGGGCATGTACGCCGATCTCACGGGCTGGTGGCGCGACCCTGACCTGATCCGCGAACTCGGGCCGGCCCTGGGCAGCTTGTACGACGGGTCGCCGACTGTGGTTCTCGGTCCGGTATCGCGCGGCGCACTCGTCGGAGCCCTGACGGCAGCCGCGCTCGGAGTGGGGTTCGTGGAGGTCCGCAAGGAGATCGCCCAGGCGAGCGACAGCGACCGTTGGGTGAAGCGGACCACCGGGCCGGACTACCGGGACCGGCATGTGGTGTTCGGGTTCCGGCGGGATCTGGTCCGGGCCGGGGATCGGGTGCTGATGGTGGACGACTGGGCCGACACGGGTGCGACGGCCCGGGTGGTCCGTGCGTTGGTGGACGACTGCGGCGCGCACTGGATCGGGGCCGCCTGCATCGTCGACGGCCTGACCGACCCCCGCCTCCGCCGCGACCTCCCCCTCCGCGCCCTCCTCGACCTCCGATCCCTCCGATCCACCCCTTACGTCCGAAGAACCGAGGGGCAGGCCCCCCGCCTCTTCGGACGTAAGGGGGAAGGAAGGAGCGGAGCGTGCGGTGCGGAGCTGGCGAGGGGAGGTGGGGCGGAGCGTGCGGGGCGGGGAGGGGTGGGGGTGGTGCCAGGGAGTTAGGTGGTTAGTTCTTTGGAGAGCATGGCGCTGGTGGTGCCGTTGGGGCGGCTGAGTTTGCCGACCTCGACGAAGTCGCGGGCCGCGTGGAAGGCCAGGGAGGCGACGTCGGGCGGATCGGACTGGACCCGGCAGACCAGCCGGTCGAACGGCTTGGCCGAGCGTTCGACCGCGCGGTACACCAGGGACGCGATGCCCTTGCGGCGGTGCTGCTCGGCGACCACGATCCGGTCCAGGTGCAGGAACCGGTCCGCGTAGGTGGCGGCGAACCACTGGAAGTCGAGGCTGTCGTGGGCGGAGCCGGGAGCGAAGGTGAGGACGAAGGCGGCGACCTCGCCGTCGAGCTCCACCACCGCCGCGTGTGCGGCGATCAGCCGGAGCCAGTCCAGCCGATCGGGGCCCAGCAGGTCCGTCTGCTCGACCGCAGTGGCGTTCAGAGCGAGGACGGCCGGCTCGTCGGCCGATGTCATGGGGCGGAGTTTCACGAGCACACCTTCCCACGCGGGACACCTTCCGCGGCAGGGGTCTGACCAGGGCTTGACCGGACCGATCCCGGAAAATCGGGACCCGGGGTTGGGAATGACCCGGGGGTACGGCAATGTTGAGCCAGGTGAACTCAAGTCTGCGGTTTCCGGACTGAGGCCCGATTTGAATCCGGGACCCCCGGACGGCAACATTGAGTCTGCATCACTCAACTTTTCGTGGAGGTAACGCACATGGCCCGCGCGGTCGGTATCGATCTCGGTACGACGAACTCCGTCATCGCCGTACTGGAAGGTGGCGAACCCACCGTCATCCCCAACGCCGAGGGAGCGCGTACGACGCCCTCGGTGGTCGCCTTCGCCAAGAACGGCGAGGTCCTGGTCGGCGAGGTCGCCAAGCGCCAGGCCACGACCAACGTCGACCGTACGATCCGGTCCGTCAAGCGCCACATGGGCGAGGACTGGAACGTCTCCATCGACGGCAAGAAGTTCACCCCCCAGCAGATCAGCGCCTTCGTGCTGCAGAAGCTGAAGAGGGACGCCGAGGCGTACCTCGGGGAGCAGGTCACGGACGCGGTCATCACCGTGCCGGCCTACTTCTCCGACGCGCAGCGCCAGGCGACCAAGGAAGCCGGCGAGATCGCCGGTCTGAACGTGCACCGGATCGTCAACGAGCCGACCGCGGCCGCGCTGGCGTACGGGCTGGACAAGGGCACCGAGCAGACCATCCTGGTCTTCGACCTCGGTGGCGGCACCTTCGACGTGTCGCTGCTGGAGATCGGCGACGGCGTCTTCGAGGTGAAGGCCACCAGCGGTGACAACCACCTCGGTGGCGACGACTGGGACCAGCGGATCGTGCAGTGGCTGGTGACCCAGTTCAAGAACAAGAACGGTACCGACCTGTCCGGCGACAAGATGGCCATGCAGCGTCTGCAGGAAGCCGCCGAGAAGGCCAAGATCGAGCTGTCCAGCGCCGCTGAGACCTCCATCCACCTGCCGTACCTGAGTCTGACCGACTCGGGCCCGCTGCACCTGGAGGAGAAGCTCTCCCGGGCCGAGTTCCAGAAGCTCACCAACGACCTGCTGGAGCGCGCCCGCGCCCCGTTCAAGGCCGTCATCAAGGACGCCGGCATCGACGTGTCGAAGATCGACCACGTCATCCTGGTCGGCGGCTCCACCCGGATGCCCGCGGTGGCCGAGCTGGTCAAGGAACTGACCGGTGGCAAGGACCCGAACAAGGGCGTCAACCCGGACGAGGTCGTCGCCGTCGGCGCGTCCCTGCAGGCCGGTGTGCTGAAGGGTGAGGTCAAGGACGTCCTGCTGCTCGACGTGACCCCGCTGAGCCTGGGTATCGAGACCAAGGGTGGCGTGTTCACCAAGATCATCGAGCGCAACACCACGATCCCGACCAAGGGTTCGGAGATCTTCACCACGGCCGAGGACAACCAGCCGTCGGTGATGATCCAGGTCTACCAGGGCGAGCGCGAGATGGCCCGGGACAACAAGTCGCTGGGCAACTTCGAGCTGACCGGCCTGCCGCCGGCGCCGCGTAACGTGCCGCAGATCGAGGTCACCTTCGACATCGACGCGAACGGCATCGTGCACGTCAACGCCAAGGACCTTGCCACCGGCAAGGAGCAGCGGATGACCGTGACCGGTGGTTCGGCACTGCCGAAGACCGACATCGACAAGATGGTCCGCGACGCCGAGCAGTACGCCGAGGAGGACCGGGTGCGCCGCGAGGCCGTCGAGTCCCGCAACCAGGCGGAAGGCCTCGTCTACCAGACCGAGAAGTTCCTGCAGGAGAACGAGGACAAGGTCCCCGACGACGTCAAGACCGAGGTCAAGGACGGCGTCGCGGAGCTGAAGAAGGCCCTCGAGGGTGAGGACGCCGACACGATCAAGACCGCGTCGGAGAAGCTCGCCCAGTCCAGCCAGAAGATGGGCGCCGCGATGTACGCGAACGCCCAGGCGGCCGGTACGTCGGACGAGAGCAGCAGCACCGACAACTCCTCCGCCGACTCGAGCAGCGACGACGACGTCGTCGACGCGGAGATCGTGGACGAGGACCGCCCGCAGGACAGCAAGCCCGAGGACACCAAGTGACCGAACCCACCCGACCCGGCAGCGAGTTCGGCGACGGCGAGCCCGTCGTCCGCGACAAGCGCCGGATCGATCCCGAGACCGGCAGGCTGCGGGAGCCCTCCTCGGAGGCCCCTCCCGCGCCTGGGTCCGGCGCGGCGGCCGGCATGCCCGGTACGCCGGGCGCGCAGCCGCCCCGTGATCCGTCGGACCTGATCGGGCCGTCGGCCCAGGAGGCCCTGTTGACCGAAGCGCTCGCCGAGCGTACTGCGGACCTGCAGCGACTGCAGGCGGAGTACGTGAACTACAAGCGCCGGGTGGACCGGGACCGCGAGGCCAACCGCGAACTGGTGATCGGCTCGGTCCTGACCGAGTTGCTCCAGACGCTGGACGACATCGGCCGGGCCCGCGAGGCGGGTGAGCTCGAGGGCGCCTTCAAGGCGGTCGCCGAGTCGGTCGAGCGGGTCACCGAGAAGCTGGGCCTGGTGAAGTACGGCGAGGTCGGCGATCATTTCGACCCGCGGATCCACGAGGCACTGCTGCACAACTACTCGGACGAGGTGGACGGCCCGACCGCGACGCTGGTGATGCAGCCGGGCTACCGCCTCGGCGAGCGGATCCTGCGGCCGGCCCGGGTGGCCGTCTCGGAGCCGACCGAACAGCTGCCGGCCGAGGCTGCCGGCGCTGACCAGGCCGGCGACGTTGAAGAGACCGGGGACAATGGGCAGGGCAGTTCAGACAAGCCTGTGGAGTAAGCGATTCACCCCGAGGAGGTGAGGCGTCGATGAGTACGAAAGACTGGTTGGAGAAGGACTTCTACAAGGTTCTCGGCGTCTCCAAGACGGCAGAGCAGGACGAGATCAAGAAGGCCTACCGCAAGCTGGCGCGCAAGTATCACCCGGACTCCAACGCCGGGGACGCGTCGGCGGAGGCCAAGTTCAAGGAAGTCTCCGAGGCGTACGACGTTGTCGGGGACGCCAAGAAACGCAAGGAGTACGACGAGGCCCGCCGGCTGTTCGGCAGTGGCGGCTTCCGGATGCCGGGCAGCGGTGGGACCCAGGGCGGACAGGGATTCGGCTTCGACGTCGGCGACCTGTTCAACCGGTCGGGTTCGACCGGTGGTGGCGGACTCGGCGACATCCTGGGCGGCATGTTCGGCAGTGGTGGCCGGACGACGACCACCACGTCGACGGCTCGTCCACGCCGTGGCGCCGACATCGAGACCGAGGCGACGATCGAGTTCGCCGAGGCCGTCAACGGTGTCACCGTCGGGCTCCGGATGACCAGTGACGAGCCCTGCAAGACCTGCCGCGGGACGGGCGCGAAGTACGGGACCGTGCCGAAGGTCTGCCTGAAGTGCGAAGGCACGGGTATGCAGACCTCGGTCCAGGGTGGCGTCTTCGCGATGACCGAGCCGTGCACCGAGTGCAAGGGTCGCGGTCTGGTCGTGGACCAGCCCTGCGAGACCTGCCACGGTTCCGGCCGCGGTCAGTCGAGCAAGACCATGCAGGTCCGCATCCCGGCGGGCGTGCAGGACGGGCAGCGGATCCGGCTGAAGGGCAAGGGCGCGGCCGGCGAGCGAGGTGGCCCCGCGGGTGACCTCTACGTCAGCGTGCACGTGACGCCGCACCGGATCTTCGGCCGGCAGGGCGAGCACCTGACGCTGACCGTGCCGGTGAGCTTCACCGAGGCAGCGCTCGGCGCCGAGATCAAGGTGCCGACGCTGGACGGCCTGCCCGTCACGGTCCGGATCCCGGCCGGTACTGCGAACGGCAGCAAGCTGCGGGTTCGTGGCAAGGGCTCGGTCCGGCGGGACGGCACCAAGGGCGACCTGATGCTCACGATCGCGGTGCAGGTTCCGCACGAGTTGTCCGACGAGCAGCGCGCCAAGCTGCAGGAGTACTCGTCGGCCTCGACCCAACCGGATCTGCGGGCCGGGTTGTTCGGGAGTTCCTGATGGGCTTCCCGTTCAGCCAGGTGCCGACCTGGGACGACCGCACCCCGATCTACGTGATCTCGGTGGCGGCCCAGCTGGCCGGCATGCATCCGCAGACCCTGCGCCAGTACGACCGGCTGGGCTTGGTCACGCCCAGCCGGGCGACTGGCCGCGGCCGGCGGTATTCGGCGTACGACGTGGCGAAGCTGAGGTATGTGCAGCACCTGTCCCAGGAAGAGGGGATCAACCTCGCAGGGATCCAGCACATCCTCGAGTTGCAGTCCGAGGTCGAGGACCTGCGCAAGCGAGTGAACCAGTTGCTCGCCGAGGTTCAGCGCGGCGTCGGGGTTTCCCGGCAGCAGACCAACAGCCGGGTGTTCTCGGCTGGTCCGGCCGGCGACGTCATCGCGATGGGGCGGCAGCAGACCACCACCCGGTGGATCCGCACCCAGCCCCTCGAGCTCGGCCAACGCTGACCTCCGGGAGCTTCCACCCGAAGCTCCCGGTTCCCCGGAAGCTCCTATCCCCCTCTGGAGCTTTCGGGCCCGGAGGCTCCACCCACGGTGCCTCCGGCGCACCGGAGGGCACCCCGGGGTGCCCTCCGGCCCAGAGCCCCCGGACCCGGGTCCGGGGGCTCGTTGCTGCCCGGCGTTCGGTGTCCTGTCATCCGTTTGTCCTTGCCGGTGGACTGCGGCCGCTTGAGTGTCCCGTGAGCGATGTCGCTTGACGCTGCTGTCGCCCAGGCACGCACCTCGCGACGTTTGAGCATCGTCCACGATGCTCCGCATCGAGGACGCTTCTCAAACGCCCCGATGCACGCACCTGGACGCCAGCATCGTTCAAGCGACATCGCTCACGGGACACTACGCTGGCGGGGTGACGCTCAACTTGCAGACCGACCGGTTGCAGATCCGGGACTGGGAAGAAGAAGATGCCGACGCCGCGCTGGAGATCTACGGCTCGGCCGATGTGGCTCAGTGGCTGTCGCCGGCGATCGAGCGGGTCGCGGATCCGGCCACGATGCGGATCATCCTGCGGGCCTGGATCGAGGCTCAGCCGAACTTCGTCGTACCGGCTGGTCGTTGGGCGGTGGTTCGCAAGGAGGACAACGAGGTGGTCGGTGGGTTGCTGATCCGCCTGCTGCCGCCGTACGAGGAGGACCTGGAGATCGGCTGGCAGATGCGGCCGACGGCTTGGGGCCAGGGCTATGCCAGCGAGGCCAGTCGCGCGCTGATGGGCTGGGCCTTCAAGGAAGGGTCGATCGACGAACTGTTCGCCGTCGCCCGCCCGCACAACAAACGCGCGATCGCCACCGCCAAGCGCCTCGGCATGGAGTGGGTCGGCGAGACCGACAAGTACTACGACCTCAATCTGCAGGTATACCGGATCCGCGGCGCCGATTTCACACCCTGACAGAGCGATCACGCAGCACTGGTGACCTTCCGGCGGAACTCGTAGGCGGCCGCGAGGAGTAGGGCGACTGCACAGACGGCGTAGGAGTTGCCGAGGAACAGGTCGAAGCCGTGGTGCGTGTATTCCTTGTCGCCCAGGTACGGCGCGTGCCAGGGCAGGCCGATGACCATCGTGATCGTCCACAGACTTGCGAGCCCGGCTAGTGCGCCGAAGCGAGCGGAGCGGACCCTGACGACACGGTAGGCATCTACGGTGCGCGTCCAGAGCAGGGCGCAGGCAGGGATCGACCAGACCCAGTGGCCGGTCCAGGAGATCGGAGACACGAGCAGCCCGACTGCCGCCGTCAGCAGGATGGATTCCGTCAGGTAGCCGCGGTCGTACGCACGCCGGGCAGCCAGGAAGCCGACGGCGCAGGTCGCAGCGACTGCGAGCACCCAGGCGGGGCCGATCCCCTGGATCCCGCCCGCGAGTCGTGCGAAGACGCCACGCCAGGCCTGGTTGCTGATGAAGTGGGTCGCGCCGGGGCGGCTCGGATCGAAGATGAAGTGACCCCAGAACTGCCGCGAAGCATCCGGCATCGCCACCGCACCGAGCAGCATCGTCCCGGCCGTCGCAGCCGAAGCAGTTGCCGCCTCCCGGTACCTCCGCGTCACCAGCAAGTAGACGATGAAGATGCCTGGCGTCAGCTTGATCCCGGTCGCCACGCCGATCAGTACGCCGCGGAACCGGCGCGGCAGGTGCCCGAGCAGATCGACCAGGAGCAGGGCGAGCAGAACCAGGTTGATCTGGCCCAGGTCGAACGACGACCGCACAGGTTCCAGAGCGAGTCCGGCAGCACCTAGAGCCAGGCCGACCGCCATCACTCGATAGGACGACCAGCGGGGCCGCAGGGCACGGACCGTCACCGTCCCGATGACCAACAGAGCCAAGGCCGACGCCAGGGTCATCACTACCCGGCCGCCCTCCGTGCCGAGCAGCGCTACCGGCGCGAAGACCAGCGCGGCGAACGGTGGGTAGGTGAACCCGAGTGCCATATCGTCCGGGAACGCCAGGTGGGCGGTGTAGATGTCCTGGCCGTGGAGGAAGGCCCGCGCGGAGACGACGTACACGCGGAGGTCGTACTGGAGCGCGGACGGCGGCCAGAGCAGGAGGCATAGCGCCAGGAAGGCCACGGTCGCCGCGGCGGCGAGCAACAACGGCCGGCCGGTGATCCGGGCCCTGAGCCCGGTACTACGGGTGGTCGGTCGGACTGCTGTGATCGTCATGGTTTCGACCCTCGCTCCGGCCCCCGGGTCGGCACATCGCCGCCAAGAGTCACCCGCGCTCGTAGGATCGAGTGAGCTATCCCCGCCCCGTGTCACTCCAAGGAGTGACGGCCCAGGACCCCGCGGAACCGCATCATGTGAAGGTGAGCGGAGATCTGGTGGCTGCGGGCGGGCTGGAATCTCGCCTGCGCGGACTCGTCGGCCGGCTCTCGCTCGTGGACGCGGGTATCGCGCTGATTGCCACAGCAGCCTCGGCGGCCGAACTGTTCGTGATCCACCCGACCTACAAGTGGTCGATAGCCGCGGCCTGGGTGCAGGCGTTGGTGGCGGTCGCGCCGGTCATGCTGACGATCCGGCGGCAGGCGTCATTCCTGGTCTGCTCGGTACTGATGGTGGCTACGGTGCTCGTGTACCCGGTCGCCGGGCGAGCCTGGGCGCTGCTGGCCAGCTTGGCGTTCGCGCTGTTCACGCTCGCATGGAAGCGGTCATTGCTTGGCGCGATGGCGGGCTTGCCTCTTCTACTGCTGCCCACCGCCTGGTCGCTGATCGACCGGTACGGCCTCCCGGGACTTGAGTATTCCCTGCCGCTGTACCCAGGGTATTCGCAGGAGTTGCCGGCGACTCTCGCCGACGGTGATCAGCGGTCGGCAGCGGTGTCGGTGTACGTGCTGCTGCTGGTGGGCTGGTTGGCCGGCCGTGGCTGGCGGATGCTGGGGTCTCCATCACCGGCCACCGTCTGGTCGACCGCGACCAGCGTGATCCGGAATCCGGCGTACGGCATCTGGCTGGACGGTTTGCTGGCCGCGCCTTTCGTAGCCGCGATGGTTTGGCTGCAGCTCCACCGCGAACTCGGGGCGCTGCCGGATGCCCGCCTCTGGGTCACGTTCCTCGCCTGTGCGGCCCCCGCTGTGCTCGTCCTCCGCCGGAGGCTTCCGGAGTTGGCCTGCGGTGTCCTGGCGGTGGCCAACCTGTTGAGCTACGTGTCGGTGGGTATGCAGCCGGTCCTGTTGGTCGCGCTCGCCGTGGCGCTCTACTCGGTCGGCGTCCGGCGCTCTCTGCTCCGGTCCACGCTCGTCGCCGGGGTCACCCTCGTCGCGATGCCGCTGACCGGTCAGCTGCTGGGTGTCCACCGGCTGCTCGAGCTGGCGACGAGACCGTCCGGCGACCTGGGGTTCGCGGAACTGCGGGACAGCCAATGGCCCGTCTCGCTGTCGCTCATCCTGATCGTGGCGTGGAGTCTCGGGCTCCTGGTCCGGCTTGCCCGGGAGAACCGGCGGGCGGCGCTCCGGGAGACCGAGCTGGTCAGGCAGAACCTGGAGAAGGACCAGTTGCAGGTGCTGTTGGAGGGGCGGTCCGAGATCGCCCGCGACCTGCACGACGTGGTCGCGCATCACGTGAACCTGATCGTGATCCAGGCCGAGACCGGGCCGGACCTGATGAAGCGCGACACCGAGGAGATCCTGCAGGGATTCCAGCGGATCGGCGATGCGGGCCGGAAGGCCCTCGGCGAGCTGGACCGGATGCTCTCCGCGCTCCGTGACGCCCACGGCATCCCCGATCCCGCGCTGACCCCGCAGCCAGGGCTGCCGGATCTCCGCGCCCTGACCGACGGACTCGTCGACCAGGGCCTGCCGGTCTCGTACGAGCTCCGCGGCGGCGCCGACGGCATCCCTGACGGCCTGCAACTGACGGCCTATCGACTGGTCCAGGAGGCCCTGACCAACGTGGTGAAGCATGCGAAGGCATCGGAGGTCCAGGTGCTGGTCGAGATCGAGCCAGGCGGTCTGTCGGTGGCGATCACCGACAACGGCCGGGGTTTCGACCCGGACAGCCGGCCGGACGGCCGCCACGGTCTCACCGGTATGCGCGAGCGGGTCCGCATCCATGCCGGCACCCTGACCATCACCTCCATCCCAGGAGCAGGCACCAAGATCGGCGCCTGGCTGCCGGCCGCCGACGGGGTGGCTACCGCATGACCGCATCACGCCGTGCGCTTGTGCTCGACCTTGCTCTTGCCGCAACAGGTTTGACGGTCTCCCTCGCGCGCAGTTGGCACCCGGAGACGGGTTGGCTGCATGCAGATTTGTGGCCGCTCGCCGTCGTCATGCTGGCGCCTGCTCTGATCCCTGCCAGGCGTGCCGCGCCCATCCCGGTGGCGGCCGGGCTCATGACGGCCGCGCTGCTCGGGCTGATGCTAGGGCGGGTCGAATGGTTCCTGGTGCTGGGGTGCGCGCTGGCGCTCTGGTCTGTCGCGGCGATGCGAATCCGGTTCGCCGCGGCCGGCGTCGTGCTGGTGACGGTGGCGCTCCCAGTGCTGGCCTCGGCGCGCTGGAAGGGCACCATCTGGAGTTTCTTCGACAACATCCACCACGATCCGGCCCTCGTCGAGTACCGGGGCCAGCTGGTTGAAGGGGCCAGCTACGGCATCCTCGAGGCGGATCTCGTCAGGTTCCAGTCGACGTACTGGCCGTGGTGGTTGTCGGCGCTCTTGGCCGCCGTCTGGCTGACCGGATTCGCCGTACGCCGGTACCGCGGCCTGCCGCCCGTGGTCAGCACGCAGGGAACGCCGGGGGACTGGCTCGAGGCGCTCCGGGGGTTCGCGGCCAGTCCGGAGAACCGGCTCTGGCTCGACGCGATGCTGGCGATCAGCCTGACCGCGTTGCAGTTGGTGGACATCCGCCGGGGACAGGCTTATGGCCTCTGGTGGGTCGCCCCCGACTGGTTGATCTACACGATCGTCGCGATGCCGCTGACCTTGGTACTGCGGCGCATCCTGCCGGTGGTTCCGTGCGTCCTGCTGGCGGCTGTCTGCATTCCTGCCTTCTGGGCGGCCGACGACATCCCCTTCCTGCTCGCGGCGCTGGCCATCGCCCTCTACTCACTCGGTGCGCACCGCAAACTGCTCCTGGTACTGCCTGTTGCCACAGTTGTGATCGCGGCCGTTCCGGTGCTGAGCAGACTGGCGATCGAGCACTACCAGGTGCAGCTCTGGTTCTTCCCGGTGATCGGCCAGACGATCGACCCTGAAATTCCCTACGGACCGCCGCTGCAGTACGGGTACGAGTACTTCCGCGTCTCCGAGCGCATCTGGCCCATCTCCCTGTCCCTGGCGTTGGCGCTGACACCGCTGCTCGGAGTACTGGCGAGGCTCTATCGGCGGAACCGGGCGGTCTCGCTGCGGGAGGCCGAGCTCGAACGGCGTACTGCGGAGCAGGATGCGGCCCAGGTGGTGCTCACCGAGCGGTCGCACATCGCCAGGGATCTGCATGATGTGGTCGCGCACGCGGTGAATCTGATGGTGATCCAGGCCGAGACCGGGCCGGATCTGCTCGAGCGGGGAGACAAGGACGTGCTTGCGGGATTCCAGCGGATCGGTGATGCCGGGCGACGGGCGCTGGGCGAGCTGGACCGGATGCTGTCGGCGTTGCGCGATGCGGACGGGATGCCCGACCCCGCGCTGGCGCCGCAACCTGGCTTGGCGGATCTGCCCCGGCTGGTGTCGGACGTGGCGCACGACGGCCTGGCGATCGAGCTCGATCTGCAGGGTGATCCCGACCGCCCGCCGGCGGGGCACCAGTTGGCGGCGTACCGGCTGGTGCAGGAAGCCTTGACCAATGTAGTGCGGCATTCGGGGGCGACCAAGGTGACGGCAAGGGTGGACGTCCGGGACGATGATGTCCTGGTGCGGGTGGCCGACGACGGGCGCGGGTTCGAGCCGGAGGTGGCCCACAGTGGCGGGCGGCAGGGACTCGCCGGCATGGGCGAGCGGGTGCGGATCCACAACGGCGAATTGGCGATCGACTCCGCTCCTGGGCGGGGGACCACGATCACGGCCCGGCTCCCTCTGGTCACGGCGCAGGAGGCGGCGCGGTGATCAAGGTGATGGTGGTCGACGACCAGGATCTGGTCCGGGACGGGATCTCGATGATCCTGGACGGCCAGCCCGACATCGAGGTGGTCGCGCAGGCCGTCGACGGTGCCGATGCGCTCCGGCAGGCGGGCGCGGTGCTCGATCTCGGCGTGGTCCTGATGGACGTCCGGATGCCGGTGATGGACGGCATCGAGGCGACCCGGCGACTGGTCGGCAGGCCGAAGGCGCCCCGGGTTCTGATCCTGACCACCTTCGATCTGGACGAGTACGTGTACGACGCCCTGCGGGCCGGAGCGAGCGGATTCCTGCTGAAGCGGTCGTCGCGCGACGAGCTGATCAACGCGGTCCGGGTGATCGCCGACGGCGACGCGCTGCTGGCGCCACCGGTGACGCGGCGGCTGATCGACCGGTTCGCCGACAACCGCCTCGATCCGGCGGTGGTGGCGCGGCTGGACGTGCTCACAGCCCGGGAGCGGGAGGTCCTCGTACTGGTTGCCAAGGGCAACTCAAACGCGGAGATCGCGGCCGCCCTGCACCTGACTGAGCACACCGTGAAGACCCACGTCAGCCGCATGCTCGCCAAAACCGGCCTCCGCGATCGCGTCCAGGCCGTAATCCTGGCCTACGACACCGGCCTCGTCTCCGCCGGCCAACGAACCTGATCGCGCCTCAGGCCGGGAGGTTGAGGGCGGCCAGGGCCGCCGGTACGGGTTCCAGGTGCAGTGAACGGCGGAGCGTTTCGGCTTCGGCGGCTGGGAGTAGGTGTTGATCGGTCAGTTCGCTGCGGTACTGGCCGCCGTCGAACCGCACTTGTACGTCGGTGAACGTTTCCGGTGAGCCGGCGGCGTCGTACGAGGAGAAGTCGCCGTGGTGGGCCAGCCAGCGAATGGACTCCGGGTCGAGCCCTTTGCCGAGTGCTGCGAGTGCGGCCGGTACTGCGCCTGCGAAGTCGCTGGTGAGGCCGACGGCGTCGGGATTTCCGGCTACTTCGGAGAGCACGATTACTGGGCGTTCGGGCGCCGGTGGGACGACGAGCCGGCCGAGGCAGTAAGCGGCACCACCCGAGTTGTGCTGCCAGCGGATCACCGCCGGTCCGCCGTGTCGTACCTCGCCCGCCGTGTCACTGCTCATGGAGCCCTCTTCCGTCCGCTGGGTCGTCCTCGCCGAAAACCCTAGTCGACGCCTGGCTCAGCGGGGACGGTCAAGGCGGACGTGACCAGCGAGGCCGGTCACGTCCGCCTGGGTTTGGTTAGTGGGTTAGGCCGTAGGCCTTGGTGATCTCCTGGGTGAGGTTGTTGCCGGTGGCATCGGTTGCGGTGAGGCGGAGGGAAGGGGCGTTGCCCGCCCGTACTGCGGGGTGGTTGACGGTGGTGCTGTATTTGCCTTCAGCAAGCTTCTTCAAGGGGAGATCGGTCCAGGTGGTGCCGTCGTACGACAGCTCCAGCTTCGCCTGGGTGAACTTCGCCGTCGAGGCGGAGCCCGCCTGGTGCCGCAGTCCCAGGGTGATGGTCGTCGGCTTGCCGACCTTCACCTGGGCAGCCGCGTCAGCCTGCGGTACGTCGAGGTCCGCCAAGACGATCGGCATCACCTCGTCGCTGGCGCCCCGGGACTTGAACGTCCAGACCGATTTGACCTGCGTCGAGTACTTCCAGAACTCGTTGTCCCGTCGGGTGTCCAGCGTGGCGCGGTAGTCGGCCGCGTCATCCGGTACCTCGACCCACAGACCTGTGTCCGGCGCGGTGGCGACCTGTTCGCCGTTCCGCTCCAATGTCAGCTCGGTGTTGTCGTTCCCGAAGGTGTCGGCGAACTGCTGCGCGTGCTGCAGCGGGCTCACCTGGAACAACAGCCCGCCCTCAGCCCGCGCCACCCCGCCCAACGGGGTTTTGGTCGCGGGCAGACCGCTGTTCTGGATCGGTGCGAGCCAGCGCACGGACTTCCGCTCGCCCGGCCGGTAGTTCTGCCCGGTCGAGTTCACGCCGAGGCTGCTGGCGCCCCCGTTGTTGGCCAGAACGAAGCCCGACCACTCGGTCTGATTCGCCTGCACGTACGCGGTCCTGCGGGCCGGAGTACTGAACAACGGCACCAGCCAGCCGCCGAAACTGCCACCACCAGGTGTGATCCCGTCCCGCGTCTCCGAGGTCGGAATCCCTTGCTGGTGGCTGCCGAACGTCTCGTCGACCCTAGCGAGCTGCCCGGGCTTCACTGCCACCTGGCCGACGGCCGGGACCCGGCCCGCCCACGGCTGCATCAGGTCGTAGACGACGGGCGTCGCCGCCTGTCCCGTGACCTGGATGGTGACCGGCTTCGTCTTCAGCCGGTCCAGCAGGACCTGGGCCGCCGCCCGGGACGTACGCATCGCGGGGATGGTCGAGTCTCCAGTGTCGCCGTAGGCCCAGTACGAGAAGATCCCGTTGTCTCCCGGCCTGTCCGGGTTGTAGAGCAGCGCCGCGGCCGCTCCGGCGTCCTCGGCCGCCTTCACTAGTTCGCCGTTGGCCCTGGTGTCTGTGTCAGGCATACGGATCAATGCGAGCTTGCCCCGCACCCCCTTCAGGTCCTCGGGAGTCGCAGCCCCCGCGTCGTACAGCGGCAGGTTCTTGATGCCGGTGAAGCGCGGGCCGAAGTAGTAGTCGAGCACAGTGAAGGCACTGCCGCCCTGCACCTTCGCCTTGTACGGCGGGACCTCGAGCCGGGCTCCCAGTACGAACTCCGAGTCCCCGGTTGTGAGCCTCGTACTGGGCGTGGCACCGGTGAGCCGTGCAGCGCCGGTCCAGCTGATCCCGCTGCCGCCTGTGATCAGGCCGTCGGCGTTGCTGATCGTGTAGCCCATCGTGCGTTGCCTGCCGGTCAGAGCCGACTGGCCTTGGGCGTTGAGGCCGACCGGCTTCGCGTTGCGCGCGTCCAACGTGACAGTCGTGTCCTTGGTGAGTTGCGCTTCGCCGCTGACGACCAGGTCGTACTGCTCCGGCGTGGCGTCGGTCGCAGCGGCGAAGAACACGGAGGTCGCTACGTAGCGACCAGGTGCCAGCCGTGCGGTGGCGGTTCCGTTCTGCATCGACAGGCCGAACGGACCCAGGTCTACCGGGTCACCGTCGAGGCGGGCGATGCTGAGGTCGGCGTTGGCCGGGCTGCCGTCCTTGGCGATGCCCTTGATGGTCAAGTCGTACAGCTCGGGCTCCGCGTACCAACCGATGGTGGTGACGATCGGATCGGCTCCAGCCGCCGTGGCTGTCACCCGGCCGGAGAAGTTGCCGGTCCCGGCGATCGCGCGGTCGGCTGTGACAGTCACCTTCGCCTCGCCGTTCGCGGGTACGACAAGCTGGGTGGTGCTGAGGTCGACGGTTGCTGCTTCGACGGATGCGGCCAGCTGCAGCGTCACCGCCGTACTGGTCGGGTTGCGGTAGGTGAGCTCGCGGCTGACCTCGTCGTGGGCCGGGTAGGGCCAGACCAGCTTGCCTAGTTCGAGTTCGCCGGTGTCGACGGTGACGGCGGTGTCTGTCGCTTGGTCGGCATCTACGCGGCCCGCTCCTTGCTCGTCGACGCGGCTGCCTGGCTGCGGGTCCGCCGTAGACATCAGCTGGGCCTTGAGTTGCGCGGCCTTCCAGTCCGGGTGGGCTTGGGCGACCAGCGCGGCGGTGCCGGCGACGTGCGGCGAAGCCATCGAGGTGCCGGTCAAGCTGCTGTAGTTGTCATCGATGGGCGTGCCGATATCCGTTCCGGCCGCCCGGGCGGCGACGATCTCGGTGCCGGGCGCGGAGATCTCCGGCTTCAACGCGCCGTCCCCCATGCGTGGACCGCGGCACGAGCTGTCGTTGAGCGAGCCGTCCCGCTGCAGGTTCCCGACCGCGAGGGCGTCGTCCGCGGCGGCCGGTGAGGTGACCGTGGCCGGTGCCGGGAAGAAGCAGTTGCCTGCAGCAACCACGAAGAGGGTGCCGGTGTCCCTGCTCAGCCGGTTCAGCGCCTGGGAGACGTCGTCGGTGCCGTCGCTGGGATCCTGGCCGCCCAAGCTCATGTTCACCACGTCCGCGCCCTGGGCTGCTGCCCACTCCATCCCGGCGATGATGCCGGAGAAGCTGCCGGAGCCGTAGTCGTCGAGCACCTTGCCGTTCAGCAGCGTCGCCTCGGGTGCGACACCCTTGTACTTGCCGCCGGAGGCCGCGCCGTTGCCCGCGGTGATGCTGGCGACGTGCGTGCCGTGTCCGTAGTGGTCGACGGTGTCGGCGGCCTCGCTGAAGTTCACCGACTCGGCGATCCGCCCAGCGACGTCAGGATGGGTCGGGTCGATGCCGGTGTCGAGGACGGCGACCTTGACGCCCTTGCCGGTCAGCCCGCGTTGCCAGGCGGCCGGACCGCCGATCTGCGGCACGCTCTGGTCGAGGTCGACCTTGACCTGACGATCCAGCGAGACGCGCTGGATCGTGCCGGCCACTCTTGCGTCCTTGCCGGGGGCGATCGCGCGCCAGAAGTCGTCGGTGGCGGTCTTGCTGATGGTTACCGCTCGCGCGCCGATGCTGGAGAGCACGCGGGACTTGGTGGTGCCGGGAACCGCGGTCTGCCGGGCTCGGCCGAGTGCGGTGGCCGCGTTACCGGCGTACCGGATGATGACAGGGAGGGCCGTGTTGTCGCGGTGCTCGGCCATCAGGGTGGTGATGTCGAACAGGCTGCGATCGAGGCGACCGGAGGCGACGTCGGCTGCCGCGGCGGACGGTACGACGTACGTGTGGCCGCCGGAGTAGGTGGTCACCGCGGAGGTGGAGCGGCTGTTGCGGTCCGGTTCGAAGTCGACGAGCTCTGGTTGACCCGGGCGCGGAGTCACTCGGACGCGGTCGCCGGTGATCAGAGCGATCGCGGAGGTGGTGGCGGGTGTCTTCGGGGCGGGCTTGCCGGGCGATGGTGCTGCCTGGGCGGGAACGGTGGCTGCGCTAAGGATCAGAGCGGCACCCACCAACGGGGTGATCCAGGGACGGTACAAGAAGTCCTCCAGAGGGCGGAAACGGTACGGCTGGAAGACGTGGCCCGGGGTGGGGAGGTTCTCTTTTCGAGCAGATCCGAAAGGTGGTGGCATCTGACTGACGGTCGGTGACCGGATGTCACACAGAGTTCTGTCGGAGGCAGGTGCAACCCTGAGTTATCCCCAGGTTTCAGCAGAGTTGAGTGGAATGCACTCAAGTCTGGATAGGTTGTTAAGAGTAAGACTTGTCGTTTGAGCTTGAAAGGCTGGAACCAGATGGATGTTCAGCGGTTGACGACGCTGGCCCGGGAAACCCTGTCGGTCGCGATCCGTCAGACCTCCGCGGCGGGCAACCCGACCGTGGAACCGATTCACCTCTTGTCGGCACTGCTGGCACAGCCCGAGGGGACCACGGTCGGTCTGCTCGAGGCGGCCGGGGCGGACATCGACGCAGTACGCCGACGCACCGCCGAGCAGCTGAGCAGGCTGCCCAAGGCGAGTGGCGGCAGCGTGCAGGCGCCGAGCCTGTCGCCGAAGACGACCGACGTGCTGAACCAGGCGGAGCAGCGGGCTCTCGGGCTCGGGGATGAGTACATCTCCACCGAGCATCTGCTGATCTCGCTGGCCACGGTCGAGGGCACGGCCAAGACCGCGCTCGACGTCACGCCGGATGCGTTGCTGCAGGCGTTCGACGCCGCGCGGGGCAACCGGCGGATCACCTCGCCGGAGGCCGAGGGGACCACGAAGTCGCTGGAGAAGTACGGCGTCGACCTGACCGAGCGGGCTCGTGAGGGCAAGCTCGACCCGGTGATCGGCCGGGACACGGAGATCCGCCGGGTGGTCCAGGTGCTGTCCCGCCGGACCAAGAACAACCCGGTCCTGATCGGTGAGCCGGGCGTCGGTAAGACGGCCGTCGTCGAGGGACTCGCGCAGCGGATCGTGGCCGGTGACGTACCGGAGTCGCTGCGGGGACGCCGGTTGATCAGTCTCGACCTGGGTGCGATGGTCGCCGGTGCGAAGTACCGGGGTGAGTTCGAGGAGCGGCTGAAGGCCGTGCTGACCGAGATCAAGGAATCCGACGGTCAAGTCATCACCTTCATCGACGAGCTGCACACCGTCGTCGGCGCGGGCGCGTCCGGCGAGGGCGCGATGGACGCGGGCAACATGCTGAAGCCGATGCTGGCCCGCGGTGAGCTGCGGATGATCGGCGCCACCACGCTGGACGAGTACCGGACCCGGATCGAGAAGGACCCGGCGCTGGAGCGACGGTTCCAGCAGGTGTTCGTCGGGGAGCCGAGTGTCGAGGACTCGATCGCCATCCTGCGTGGTCTGAAGGAGCGCTACGAGGCGCACCACAAGGTCGCCATCTCCGACAGCGCGCTGGTCGCCGCCGCGACGCTGTCGAACCGCTACATCTCCGGCCGCCAGTTGCCGGACAAGGCGATCGACCTGGTCGACGAGGCCGCCTCCCGGCTGCGGATGGAGATTGACTCCTCCCCGGTCGAGATCGACTCGCTCCGGCGGACGGTCGACCGGCTGAAGATGGAGGAGCTCGCGCTGTCCCGCGAGGATGACGCCTCTTCGCAGGATCGGCTGGCCCGGCTGCGTGCCGACCTCGCGGACCGCGAGGAGGAGTTGCGTGCGCTCGAGGCTCGCTGGGAGAAGGAGAAGTCCGGACTGAACCGGGTCGGTGAGGTCAAGGAGCGGATCGACGAGCTCCGCGGCCAGGCCGAGCGCGCCCAGCGCGACGGCGACCTGGAGACCGCGGCGCGGATCCTGTACGGCGAGATCCCCGAGCTGACCAAGGAGCTCGACGAAGCCGACGCGGAGCCTGTCGTCGAGGGCCCCGAAGCGATGGTCAACGAGGAGGTCGGACCAACCGAGATCGCCGAGGTGATCGCGATGTGGACCGGTATCCCCACCGGCCGGCTGCTCGAGGGCGAGACCGGCAAGCTGCTCCGGATGGAGGACGAGCTGGGTCGCCGGCTGATCGGCCAGCGCGAGGCGGTCAAGGCCGTCAGCGACGCCGTACGCCGGGCCCGCGCGGGCATCTCCGACCCCGACCGCCCGACCGGTTCGTTCCTGTTCCTCGGTCCGACGGGTGTCGGGAAGACCGAGCTCGCCAAGGCACTCGCGGACTTCCTGTTCGACGACGAGCGGGCGATGGTGCGGATCGACATGTCGGAGTACGGCGAGAAGCACAGCGTCTCGCGGCTCGTGGGCGCGCCACCCGGTTATGTGGGCTACGAGGAAGGTGGTCAGCTGACCGAAGCGGTCCGCCGCCGCCCGTACTCGGTGATCCTGCTGGACGAGGTGGAGAAGGCGCATCCCGAGGTCTTCGACATCCTGCTGCAGGTGCTGGATGACGGCCGGCTGACCGACGGCCAGGGTCGTACGGTCGACTTCCGGAACGTGATCCTGGTGCTCACCAGCAACCTGGGGTCGGCGTACCTGGCGGACATGTCGATCGACGACGCGGCCAAGCGCGACCAGGTGATGAATGTGGTGCGTCAGGCGTTCAAGCCGGAGTTCATCAACCGGCTGGACGAGATCGTGCTGTTCGACGCGCTCGGCTCGGAGGAGCTCACGCAGATCGTCGGCCTGCAGATCAAGGCGCTCCAGAAGCGGCTCACCGACCGGCGGATCACGCTCGACGTCGGCGAGGACGCGATGGAGTGGTTGGCCCTGACCGGCTACGACCCGGTCTACCCGGCTGATCCGCTCCGCCGCCTGGTCCAGTCCGCGATCGGCGACGAACTAGCCCGAGGCCTCCTCTCCGGCGAGATCCGCGACGGCGAAACCGTCCACGTCCACCTCAACGAATCCAAAGACGCCCTCGACGTCACCCCCCGCTAATCCCCATCCCTCACCACCTAACGTCCGAATGACCGTGGGTCCTGCCCCACGGTCATTCGGACGTAACAGCCCCTCCTCCTCCTCCTCCTCCTCGCCGTTCCCGCCCTTGCGTCCGAAGAACCTGAGGTCATAACCCAAGGTTCTTCGGACGTTCCACGCCTACACGCGTCAGCTGAGGTGCGTCGTCGGAGCCCGAGGCCCCGACGAAACGCGTTCGCCGCCGTCTCCCCTTACGTCCGAAGGGGCGCGGGGCCTGCCCCTCGGTTGTTCGGACGTCCCGCTGCGCACGCTCCTTCTCCGCCCTTGCATCAGCGGAGTTCGAGTCGCCGGGGATCCTGCGGCCA
>Ga0193717_1000204_pt1 | contig 47492 bp, 50 predicted proteins | sample U2c2metaG_FD_145900 | JGI IMG/M metagenome (GOLD analysis project Ga0193717, IMG submission 145900) | Soil microbial communities from a riparian zone of the East river system, Colorado, United States - U2c2 | ecosystem: Environmental > Terrestrial > Soil > Riparian zone | place: USA: East River... | reverse complement strand
CGCCTGCCGCAGGTGCTGGGGTGTTGTCGTCGGAGCCGGCAGCGTTGACTGCCAGCAAGACCGCGATCACCACGGCGAAGGCCGCGGCGATCCCGATGGAGATCCGGGCATTGGCGTTGAGCTTCATCTGCTATCTACCTCGTAACTGTTCGATTCTGGGTCTGACGGTTAGGACCCGGCACGGCCGCCGTCCTGGTTGGGGTGCTCAGGCGGAGAAGAGCAGCAGCAGGCCTCCGACGGTGTAGGCGACCATGACGACCAAGAGCGGGACCTGGCCAGCGAGCGCTCTGCTGCGCGGGAACAAGGCGACTGCGCGGTCGTGCGCCGACACCACACCCAGCAAGTGACCGATCACGACGGCACCGACCTGCAACGTCGCGATCGCGGTGCTGTGCTCGGTGATCGTGCTGTTGACACCCAGCAGTCCGGTGCCGAACACGTTCCAGCCGTTGCTGAGCGGATCGCTCAGGTAGATCAGGGTGCGTTGCCCCTCGAGCACCAGCAGCGTGAAGTAGTGCGCGATGACGTAGCCGAGCACGATCGGCACCACCGAGTGAGCGAACAATCCCGGCAGCGCGGTGCGGGAACTGTCCGAGAGCCGTCCGGCCAGGATGGTCGCGCTGGAGTAGGTGAGCAACACAAAGAGCACAAACCCGGTCAGGGCCAGCGAGCCCAGCAGGGTCGCCGAGTACCCCGAATCTTGTGCCCAGGCGATCCAGGAACTGGAGTTGGAGAACCCGTCGTAGGCCGTCGAGCCCAGCAGCGCGGCGACCAGCCCGACCAGGCCGGGCCGGGGTTTGAGGCTGTCCAGGTTCTCCAGCGGCCGCCGGGCGACGATCGCGCCATCGGTGCGGCGGCCCCACGGCGACAGCTTGGCCATCAAGGTCGCATAGGCCTCGAACGGGTCCGCGGCCGAGAACCACCGGTCGCCGAAAAGCACTGCACCGAACAGCGTGTACACCAGGTACAGCGCTAACCAGGTTTGCAGCACCAGCAGCGTCGCCCGGTCTGGAGCGACCAGTTCCAGCCACGCGAACGCGAAGATCCCCACCGCCGCCGGCCACACGCCGGCCCGCGGTGACAGCTGAAGTAGTCCGTCGCGCGGGTCGTGGCGAAATACCCGGCAGGCCAGCAGATGCAGCGTGCGCAGCGGGTTCAGGGTCCGCCACACCGGACCCAGCACCAGCGACAGCGGTACCAGACCGACCCAGACCAGGATGTAGACGAACCCGAAGATCGGGTTTGTCAACCGGTCGGCGCCGGCAAGCAGCGCCATCCCCGCGTACAAGAACACGGCCAACCCGAACAGCCGTACTGTCCACCGCAGCCCCGCTGAGTCGAGCGTCGCTGTCACGGCCCCAGGCAGCGCTTTGCCTGACACCGCCCCCCGGTACTTCGGGGAGCGCCAAGCCACACCCAGGATCACGAAGGACAACGCGATCGCAACGGCCGCACCGGTGACCGCCAACCCCAGTGGTACCGGCAGATCCTGGCGGCCACCAATGCCGTGCATCGGAACCATGATCGGTGTGGCGGCTGCCACCTGGCCGGCGTGCATCACGATGGCCATCACGACACTTGCAGTTTGAACACGAGCTTGCCGCTCTCGTGGGTCTCGACCTCGAAGATGCCTTTGGTGTCGGCCTTGAACTCCAGCGAGGCCTGTTTGCCCGGCTTCAGCTCCAGGGTCTTGTCGTAGCCGTGCACATGCAGCGATTCGGCCACGTCGCTCACCCCGTTGATCTGGACCATCTGGCCACGTTTGGCCTTGACCACCGTGTGGCCGCCGGCTGAGATCTTCCCGCCGGCGATGGTCACGTTCACCGCCACGTCCGCCGTGCTCGCCGGGGTTGTCGGCGTGGCTGAGGGGCTCGGCTGAGTCGACGGGGTGGACGAGGGCCCGGTTGGTGTAGCCGCCGTGCTGGCGGTCTCCACGGGCGACGGAGTGTTGCTTCCGGCCGCTGGAGCGTCATCGCTGCCGCAACCACTCAAGGCCATGGCCGCGAGGAAGGCGACGGCTAGGCCGCACGTCCGGGAGAACCACATAACGAAGATTCCTTTCGTACATACAGGTGGGAGGCGACGCGAGCCTGTCACGGGGAGGTGACTGCTCCACGCACCCCAAGAGGGGTAGAACCGCTGGTCGGGACGGCTCGAGTCAGGACTCGGTCAGCTTGGCCAGGGCATGTTGCAGGGCCGCGAGCTCACGCGTGTACGTGGCTCTCACCGTCGCGGCCAAGGCCTTCACCGACGCGTTTCGGCCGGCTGTCTGTTCTTCGCGGGTCAGATCGATGACGCCTCGGTGGTGAGTGATCAGTGCCGACATCCACTGACGGTCGAACAACGTCACGCTCACCTCGGCGAGATTCGCCAGCTGCGATTCCGGGATCATCCCCGGCTTGTCGTGCGGGTCGCCGTCGCCCCACTGGGCCCGTCCTGGCACTGGTCGATCCCAGCCACGCAGCCAGCTCACCATCACCTGCGACTGCTCACCACGTCCGCGGGTCGAGGCCGCTGCAAGCTGCCGAATCACGGCGCTGGTAGAGCGTCGTGATGCCAGCTCCGTGAGCGCCAGCGTTTGCTGCTGGTGCTGCAGAAGCAAGGAGACGAAGGCGATATCGGCACTGGTGTGCACGCCAGGCGGCGTACTCGGTGCGACGGATGCCCGCGGACTGGATGGGTTCGCCATCGTCGTCGGCTCAGGACTGACAGTTGGCTTTGGGCTGGCTACCTTGCCGGTACAGCCTGCAAGCACCAGAACAACCGCAATCAGCAGCGTGCGCGCCGTGTGGGCCAGCCCTATGCGGCGGTCAGCGTAGATCATGGTTCAGGCCCTCTCAAAGCCTCAACTGATGCGACACCGCAACGATGTGACCGAGCGGTCAGAACAGCGACATCAGGCGCTCACGTCCGCAGAACGCACAGCTTCGCCAGTGGAGGAGCGCCCCAGACCGGCAGGTGAAGCAGAACCGCTCCCAGCATCACGGTCGCCCTGTGTGGTACGTCGCCGAATCGCTGGCGTCGAAGCATCAGCAATGCCGACAGCATCAGCAGCGAACCCGCCAGGGATGCTGCGCACGGCAAGTGATGCTGGTCAGTCGAGTCTGTCGCAAGCGCCGCAGGTGCCACCATCGCGACCTGCTCCAGTCCCTCGCTCACTGCCTGCGAATCGACCTGCATCGCGACGCCCTGCGCGGCTGGGAACGCCACGAACGGGACCTTGTCGACGGTCAGGCTGTGCAATGCGAACACGCCAAGGAACGCCCCGAGGATCACCAGGGAGCGCGCAAACTTCGGATGGCCGGCCGAGCACGCAAACCTCGACCGGCCGGTCCGCCAAGGCGTGTTCATTATCGGACAGCGTAGCGGGCAGTCTGATGGCGTGCGACGGCAGCCAGCGCCGTCGGTCCGGCGAATTGCCAGGTCTCGAACAGGTTGCAGACCTAGCCCTGTACGCTGACGCCGTGTTCCGCGCGCTTGAGCAACGCCTGAGGCGAGAGCCGCGAGTTCGATTTTTGGCGCTGCTGACTTTCGGGATCGCGGTGGTGCTGGCACCGCATTGTGCCGACGCATTGGACTTTCCTGGCGGCCCGCAGGGCGCGCCCGATCCTGCCGCGGCGCAGATCTCGTACAACGCCTCGGCGCACGAGTTGACCACGGCGGAGCCATCAGAGGCCAGCCCGCTGACTACCGAACCGATCGGTGGCTTGACCAAAGACGGGCTCTACCAAGCTTGCGTGTCGCTCCTGCTGAGCGCGCTGATGGCGCTGCTCGTTCTCCGCGTGGCTCCGTTCATCCGGCGGGAGCCGATCGGGCTTCACAAGACTCAGGTGAGCGGTCTTCTCTTCGGCCGACAGCTCGCGCCGTCTGACCTCGGAATCTGTCGAACCTAAGCCCGGCGACTCCAGCCCACCGTGACCAACCGGCGCGGTAGCGGCACCCGTTCGCCCGAATCGCCCAACTCAGAGCCATCACCTGCAGCAATGACATTGCCTGACGTGCGCTGGCCTCGCCAACGACCGCAGGCTGCGTCTGCGCTCGGACTCTTGAGAACAACGGATCGATATGAACCTCGGCCACACCCCCGACAATTCGTCACCCACCTACCGGCGCCCGAGATCCCCGCTCAGATTGATTGGAGCCGTCGCCGCCGTCGGTCTCCTTGCAGCCGGCCCCATCATGGCCGCACAAGCTCACAGCGAACTGGTCAGTTCAAACCCGCCCGCCGGCGCGACGATTCGGGCAGTACCTCAGCAGGTCACACTGACTTTCAACCAGGAGATCTCCGCTCGCTTCGCCACCGTCACCGTTGCCTTCGGTAGTGGGGCACCAATTCGCCTGACACCCGCCGTCGACGGCGGCCGCGTCACCGCAGAAATGGCAACGCCCGCTGCGCGCATGAACGTCAACACCCGAACGGCGGCGACCATCACCTATCGGGTCGTCTCAGCTGACGGTCATCCGATCAGTGGCGCGGTGACGTTCACCGTCGTCACCCCGCCCACGCGATCACCCACGCCGGCACCTTCGGTCAGTGCCGCATCCGGCGAGGTTGCCATCGGCAACGAGGTCGGGACGGCCGATGGCGAGGACACCGACGGTGTTTCCATGACGGCCTCTGCCCTGGTTGTCGGTCCTCTGGTCTTGAGTCTGATTGTCGGCATCATCGCACTCGTTCGCAGACGCGGTGCGCAACGATGACCCGTCTCGCTCGGGTCGGCGTCTTTGGCGGTCTTCTGGTGCTGGCGCCGGCGGTCGCGGCACTGCTGCTGAGCTGGAATGGTGCGCTGGAGCCGCCACGACTGGCAGACATCCCCGATCCCGGCGCCCTCACACGATGGGGCCTGCCTGTTGCTCGTGCCATCCGCGATGTGGCTGCTGCTGTGACGATCGGCATCCTCGTTCTGGTGGCGACCACGGTGCCGCCGGAGCCGGACACCAAGCCTGGCCGACTCGGGCGGACGCAGGCATGGCTGCTGAGCGTCGCCGCTGTCATCGGGGGAGTGTGGGTGTGGGCTGGGTTTGCCGCGATGCTGTTCACCTTCTCGGATCTTGCGGGAACCGGGCTGCGCATCGGCGAGATCCTCGCGTCGTTCGGGTACTTCGTCACCGATTTCGATCTGGGCCGATCCCTGCTGATCAACGTGCTCCTGGGCGCCTTGGTGGCGGCCGGTGCGCTGGTCGCACGAAGGATCACCAGCCTGGGCGTCCTTGCCTTGGTGGCTTTGGGATCGCTGTGGCCATTGGCGCTCACCGGACACGTCGCGGGCGCCTTGAACCACGACATGGCCGTCAACGCGCAAGCGGCGCACCTTCTTGGTATCTGTGTGTGGCTCGGTGGGCTAGCGGGTCTGGCTCTGGCGCGCCGGCGGTTAGGGACCGCTTTCGGCACGGTAGCGGTACGATTCTCGGCGCTAGCGGCGTTCAGCTTCATCCTGATCGCGGCGTCGGGGGTCGTGTCTGCGATGCTTCGGCTGGGCTCCTGGGCCAACCTTGCAAGTGACTACGGCACCTTGCTGATCATGAAGGTGGCTGCTCTGTCGCTGCTCGGGGCGGTCGGTTGGTACCAGCGGCGACGAAGCCTGCCAGCGTTGAACTCGCTGTCCCGTGCGAGCCGGGCCTTCAGGTCGGTCGCAATCGGTGAGTTGGCGCTGATGGCGATCGCGGTGGGCGTCGCTGTCGCCTTGGGTCGGACACAGCCGCCCGGCGAAGACACACGGCTGACTACTGCCGAATCGCTGCTCGGCTATGCGATGCCGCCACCGTTGGGTGCTGCGCAATGGTTCACCCAGTGGCGGATCGACACGCTCTGGACTCCTCTTGCGCTGCTAGGCGTCGCTGGCTACCTCATTGGCGTAAAGCGGCTCCGGCGACGAGGCGACCGGTGGCCCCTCGGACGCGTTGCCGCCTGGCTCGGTGGGTCTGTTCTGTTGATCTGGGCAACTAGCGGTGCGCCGGGCGTCTACGGTGACGTGTTGTTCAGCATGCACATGGTGCAGCACATGACCATCGCGACCGCAGTACCGACGCTGTTGGTGCTCGGTGCGCCGGTGACGATCGCGATGCGTGCGCTGCGCCCACGCAAGGATGGCTCGCGGGGTGCTCGTGAGTGGCTCTTGGCCACCGTGCATTCCAAGCTGCTGCGCGTCTTGGGACATCCTCTTGTTGCCGCGGGGTTGTTCATCGTCGGTCTGGTCGCCTTCTACTACTCAGCGCTCTTCGGGCTTTCGATGCGCAGCCACACCGGCCATCAGTTGATGATTGCGCACTTCCTGGCATCGGGGTATCTCTTCGCCTCGGTCATCTGCGGTGTCGACCCTGGAGTGAAGCGCCCTGTCTACCCGCTCCGCATGTTGCTACTGATGATCACGTTCAGCTTCCATGCCCTGTTCTCGATCTCGCTGATGAGCAGCACCACGGTGCTGGCCGAGGACTGGTACTCCACCTTGGGACGGACCTGGGGGAACTCGCTCGAGCAGGACCAATACATCGGAGCCTCACTGGGCTGGGCCCTGGGCGACTACCCGCTGGCCATTCTCGCGCTTGGCCTGGTGTGGATGTGGGCTAAATCTGACTATCGCGATGCTCGACGATACGACCGGCGCGCTACTCGGGACGGTGACAAGGCGCTGAGCACCTACAACGACTACCTGCAGCGTTTGTCCGATAGCGACGACCAGCGCGCACGGAGTGAATCGTCATCAACACTTAGATGCCGTCAGAAGGGTTGACCATGCAGGAAGTTGTTGCTCGCTCCGAGCCGTACCACCGTTTGCTGAGGAATCCTGGCAAGCCGCGATGGATGCCCGTGCTCGGGTCGCTCACCATTTTGGCGGGGTGGATGTGTGCCGGCATCATCTTCTTGTCCGTCCAGGCTGCGATCCGCGAAGATCCGCCGGGCACAGTGTCCTGGTTGGGGCTCCTCGCGACGAATCTCACCCTGATCACCCTCATTCCGCTGAGCATCGTCGTGGCCCGGCGGCTGAACCAACAGCCGCCCGGGCTGCTGTCGTCGATCGCGGGTGGACTGCGATGGCGTCCGCTGGCCTGGTTCGCGATGGTCGCCATAGCCGTCGAGATCCTGATGCTCGCGGCCATCAAACTTGGCCGGCTGGACCCGCTCGGGGACTCGGGCGGCATCGCGAAGGATGCAGCGGCGGTGATCGCGGTGACGTTGCTGACGTCCAGCCTCCAAGCGGCCGGCGAAGAGTACTTCTTCCGTGGCTACCTGCTGCAGGCGGTTGGGTCCTTCGCACGCAATCCGCTGTTCGCGGTCTTGTTCACCACGTTGCTTTTCGCGATGGCGCACGGTGTTTGGCCGTGGGACAGTCCGGCTCTGTTCCTCGATCGGTTTGCCTTCGGCCTGGTGGCGGGCTACTTGGTTATCCGTACCGGTGGCCTTGAAGCATCCATCGCAGTTCACGCCGCCAATAATGTGGTCACGTTCGTCTTCGCCGCCCTGACCGACAGCGTTGGCGGCAGCCTGCAGGCCGCTGATGCGCCCTGGTCACTGGTTGCAGTGGACATCGCCAAGTTCGGCCTCTTCGGCGTGATCGTCGCCAGGATCGCTCGGCGTGAAGGGATTGCGACTGATACCGCCGTTGACGCGCCACGCTAGCTGCGTGGAGGGCCTGGAAGCGGGACCGATCGGATCCGGTCGGTCCCGTCCCAGCGGCTGACTGATGAGGTGATTCAGGCGGATCGGATGAGCCGCACCGGCATATCACCGTGGGCGTTTCGTCGGTCGGCCCACGCTGTCAAGGCGGTGTGGCAGGCGTGGTCGAGGTGGCTGAGCCCGGCCAGGTCCAGGTCGACAGGTCGGTGGCTGGGCAGTGCCTCGAGGTCGCTGAGGATCGCCGGTAGACGCAGGAATGTCGCGTTGCCAGTGACAGCGACGGTGACAGGTCCGCTACCGCCGTCTTCGACCGCGATCTGTACGTGGGAGGTTTCCCATGCTGCCTTGACGATGGCGAGCCCGAGGCCGATGAGAACACCTTCGAACATGTTGAGGGCAACGATGGCCAGCGCCGTGATCAGCAAGACCGTGGCCTCCGCGCGATGGACGCACCACAGCGATCGAAGCTTGGTAACCGGCAGCAGTTTGAACCCTGCATATACGAGAACCCCGGCCAGCGCCGGGAGCGGAACCAGCGCGAGCGTTGCCGGGAGCAGCGCAGCGAAGAGCAGCAACCACAGGCCATGCAGGACTCGGGAGGCCTTGGTGGTTGCGCCGCTGTCGACGTTGGCGGCGCTGCGGACGATGACGGCAGTCATCGGTAGAGCACCGAGCAGACCACATACCGTGTTGCCGATGCCCTGGGCCACGAGTTCTTTGTCGAAATGGGTTCGTGGCCCGGTGTGGAGGCGGTCGACTGCGGCCGCACTGAAGAGACTCTCAGCAGAGGCAATCAATGTGACGGCCAGGACGGTGGTGAGCAGCCCGATCTCACCCAGCCGCCCGAGATCGGCCATGCTCGGTGGCTGGATGGCGCCAAGCAGTCCCTGGACGTTGACCGTCGCCACGCGCAGATCGAAGACACCGGCGACGGTCGTTGCCGACAGCACCGCCACTAGCGCGCCCGGCACGGCCCGCGCGCGAGACGGCATCCGGCTCCAGACCACGATGACGGTGATGGTGCCGATCCCGAGGGCGAAGGAAACGAGTGTGCTCGTGGAGGTGACCAGCCCGGCAGCAAGGCCCGGGAGGCCGATCAGTTTGCCGAGGCTGCTGGCCGGTGCCGGTGTATCGGTCATCGCATAGAGCTGGCCGGCGATCAGGAGCAGACCGATGCCGGCCAGCATGCCTTCGACGACGGCGACCGAGATGGCTCTGAACCAGCGCCCGAGTTTCAGTACACCAAGTCCAACCTGCAGCAATCCAGCCATCAGCACGATGACGCCGAGCGCGCCGAGTCCGTAGCTCTGGATGGCCTCGAAGACCAGCACGGTAAGCCCTGCGGCCGGCCCGGAGACCTGGAGGCTGCTACCGGGCAGGAAGCCAGTGACCAGGCCTCCGACGATGCCGGTCACCAGCCCGAGCTCGGCCGGTACGCCGGATGCGACAGCGATCCCGATGCATAGTGGCAACGCAACCAGGAAGACGACCAGCGAGGCGGCCAGATCCGTGCGAATGGCAGGCGGAAGAGGGTGGGGCAGTACAGACATCAGTCGCTTTCTGTCGGAGGAACCGGTGTGTTCGGAACCGGACGGCGCGGGGTCACAGCGGCCGGAAGTCATCGGTCTTCGCATTGAAAGTCGTGATCTCGGCAGTGTCGATCGCGTAGAACCACGCATGTAGTCGCAGCTTGCCGCGCGCGGCCTTGTGGGCGATCCGCGGGTAGGACCTCAGATGGTCCAATTGCTGGATCAGGTGCCGTTGTTCGGGATTGAACGCGCCTGCCACGAGGCTCAGATGCGCGGCAGCGGCGGTTTGCCGCCGCGGACGGTAGCCAGCTCGTCCGAGCCACTTTTGAAGCAGCGGCATGGACCGGACATTGGTCGTGCCGGTGAGGGCGTGGACCGCGCCGCAATGTGAATGCCCCAAGATCACGATGTCTGACACCTGGAGAACCTGAACGGCGAACTCGAGAGTGCCGGCTACCGCGCAGCTGGCCTGCGGCCGGTACCGCGGGATGATATTTCCTGCCGTGCGCAGCTCGAACAGATCACCCGGCCGGGCACCGGTGATGAGGGCTGGCATGACTCGTGAATCGGAGCAGGAGATGAACATCGCCTGCGGCTGCTGCCCGCGAGCCAGCTTGGTGAGCTGGTCACGCTGGTGGGCGATCTTGTCAGGAAAACGACGTGCGTTGGTGATGAGGGGCTGCATAGTCGGCCTCGTATTCTCGGTGAACCGCGGATGAGGAGACACGAATCGGCGCGCAACTAACCATCGCCGGGTATCGCGGCTCAGGCCGCGGCGGCGGTATGGGTCCTACGGTCTGGATAGACCGGTGGCAGGTGGTTAGAGGCGCTGAGGGATCAGCAGCGAAAGATCTGCAAACTGATGGGCGTCGGCGGCCGCTGGATGCTTCGCGTCCGGTGGTCGCGGGCCAGCTGGGAATGAACCGTGTCGCTGGGCGCTGTGAGGCCCACCGAGATCGCTTTGTCGGGCGATGCGGGAGCTGGGGACGTCAATTGCAAGGCCGAGATGGGGAGGCCGATCTGCTCAGCGTCGTTCTCCGGTGCGTGTTCAGGAGAGCGGGCCGGTGAGAACTCACGCCACTCGGTCCCATCCAGCCGTTCCGCGGTTCGCTCGATCGAGACGATGGGTGCAGCCGCGGTGTGTGGCAGGGCGTTGTGCAGAAACAGGGCAGACAGCAGCATCGTCGCGATGGCGAGTACTGCGCGTCCCATGGTTCCTTCCCCGTGGAGTGATGCCGCTCTATGGCTAAACGTCACCATCTGCAGGTGAGTTCCCCACACGATGTGACGATCTGCACTAGTTTCGCATGTTTGCACTAGGCAAGGGTTTGGCTCAACCGCCCAGTTCGCCTAGCACATAGATGATCAGGAAGCCCAGGAAGAACATGGCCGATAGCAACGGTGTCTCGGCTTCCTCGTGCGCCTCAACGAGGAGTTCCTCAACAGCGAGATACAACAAGGCCGCGGCGCCAAAGGCCAACCCTGCGGCCAGGATGCTGCCACCGGCTTGTCCGAGTAGGGCGGCGCCACCGACCGCGCCCACCGCTGTCGCTAGGCCGAGGCCAGTGCAGATCGCGACTGCGCGACGGGCGCTGAGGCCGCGATCGGCCAGTTCACCGGCCACCGACACGGTGAGGAACAGAATCTCGAGCGTCAAGGCTATGGTCAGGATGATTCCGGTCTTGGACCCGATGGCCACGCCGAGGCCCACGAGCAGCCCGTCGAGCAGTAGGTCGATGCCGACAGTGACGAGCAAGCCCAACGGCAGGAGCGCAACCCACGCTCGGGACGCCTTGGCGGAGCCTGCTGATGTCGCGGTCCGGGCCTCTAGCTTCCGGCCCATCGCTGCAAGGATCAGCAGCAAGGTAACGCCGGATGCGAAGCCACCAACCGCCGAGCGGAGGTGGCCTTGTTCTCGTAGATCAGGCATGACCTCTCCGACCAACGCCGCGATCACAACGCCAGCCGCGAAATGCTGAACACCACTCACTACTCGAGCACCTGGGCGACGGATCGCGGCGACCGTCGAGCCTGACGCGGCAGCCACCACGGGAAAGGTGACGAGCACGGCCGCCTGCCCGACGACGCTCACGACTGTGACCGCCCGTCGCCGCGACTAGACCTCGTCAGAGCGGTGCCTCTTCTCGCCACATTCACGGCTTCTGTCCTTTCACGGAAACCTCCAGAGCGACACAGTCAGCATTAATTACGCCGCGGTCAACAAGGTAGACCGGGCAGGGCTCAGGTGCGTCCGTACCGGAAGTGCAAAAGCAGGATGGTGAGCCCGGCACCGAGGACGATGCCCACCGGAAGGAAGAACGGGATGCCCAGCCAGCTGCCCATAGGGAACTGTCTGGGACTCGGAGCGCACTGCATCGTCAGTGCGGATCGGCGACGATGAGCTTGGCGACGAGTTTGCCGCTGTCCTGGGTTGCGACCTCGAACGTGCCTTTCGTGTCGGCTGTGAAGATGACGTAGGCGGGGGTGCCTGGCTTCATTTCGACGGTCTTGTCGTAACCGCGAATCTGCAGGGACTCGGCCACATCGCTGATGCCCTCGATCTTGACCCGCTGCCCGACGGAGGCATAGACGGGCAGCGCAGTCGGGTCGACCTTGCCATCAGCGATCCGCACCGAAAGGGTCACCTCGGTGTAGTCCGCCTGCGGTGGTTTAGCGGGCATCGTCTTCTCGGCTGCAGCCGGACTTGCCGGGCTGACCGTCGGTGAGGTTGAAGGGGTGGTAGCTGAGGCCAGTGTCGGGGCCGATTCGCTGCTGGACGCATTGTCACCCGAGCCGCTACAGGCGGTCAGGGCCAGCAGCACCCCAACAGCCGCAATCGTGGAGATCTGTTTGGTGCGGTGCATTCGACGACGATCTTTCTGGGGAGGTGATGGCTTGGAGCCGGTCGGGGGTTCAGCCGGCGTTCGGTTCGGGGGAGTTGGTGGAGGGATACAGATCGGTGAACTCCTTGACTGCGGCGCCGCTGATGTCACCGCAGAACTGCCGGTAGCCTTTCTGAGCGGCCGGCTCGCCGCCACCCCAGTGCGACAAAGCAAAATCTTTCCCCGCCGGCCAGGCCGGCCCGCCGTCACCACTCTTGTATGGTGCGGCGACAAACTTGCCGCTCAGATCGGCTGAACTGTACGTCTTAGCGATCTGCTCGACTGTGTCGATCTTTGCTTTGTCGCTTGCTACCGATTCGCGGTACCACAAGATGGTGTAGCCGTGCTCCAGGTTGTGGACGAGGTTGCCCATCGTGGGCCGATCCTCGGCTGTGTAGAACTTCCGCTCGAATGGTGCCGGCGTCTGGTAGTGCGGACCCGACGATGGTGGCGACACTGCAAAGATCAGGGGAGTTCCGTCAGGTTTGTGGTCGAGGTTGCCTTCGGTTTTGTCCTCGACCACCGGATCGCAGGACGCCTCCTGCGAGCCGACGCCGAGCTCCGCCGCCGGGGCATCTTTGGCTCGGCTGTCTTGGACGAGCCGGATCGCCGGATACGCGATGATCGCCAGACCGACGATCAGGGATACCAGGACGACCGTGATGGTTCGGCGACGATCGGCCCGCGCCTGGCTGCGCTGCATTTGCTCGATGAGTTGCCGCCGCTCGCGGCTGTTGTTGGACTTGCTCATGAAGACCCTCCGGGAAGAAGCGCCGCACAGCGAACCGCTTAAGGAGCGGCGCGCTGTGCGGCGTTGTCAGCTAAGGGGAATGGCGGAGTAGCCGGCGGCTGCGAGAGCAGCCACGACCTGAGACACGGTCGTGTAGGTCATGTCGAGCTCCACCACGCTGCGTCCCTCCGAGCCGGTGCGGCTGCTGAGTACTCCTGGGACGTCGCGGAGCGTGGAGTCGATGCGCGAGGCGAGATATTTGTGATGTTCGTTGATCTTCAAGATGTGGACGCTGATGGCCATGGCCATCACCACACAGGAAAGAGGACAGAATGCATGGCGCTCTCCAGCAACGAGGCAGGGATAGGGGGTGAACTTGCTATTGCCTCAAGGCATGTGTTCATGCCGAGACTGACGCCAGCGCTTCTATATGCGAGCGATGCCGAGCATGTCTGGCTCCAGTCGAGGTAGCCAGCTAGGTGAGGGTGCAGCCAGGACGCGGCGCCCCGCGGTCGCCGAACATGGCGCTCGCATCAACCGGACAAGGAGAACGGCCGCAGCGCCGAGCACGGTGGCGATCAGGAAGGAAATGCAGACCACGAGCAAGTTGTTGCTGTCGCCTTCGCCGTGCCGCGCACCGACAGTCACGTTGCTGGGTGCCCCGGTCAACCGCAACACGTTCTCGCCCGCAGGAGATAGATCGGATGACGCGACACCTGCCGGAAGATCGATCGATCGAGCAGCTGTCGCGATGTTTTCGGCCGGAGGTGCCGTCAGAGAGGCCGCTTGGGCCTCCGCGCAGTGCGGACCCAAAACGACAACCGCTGCGGTGAGGAGCGCACCAACAAGCCGTGCGAGAGAAGCTCGCGCTGAAGCTCGCCGGACGTAGACCACGGATCAAAGAGTACGGCCTTTCGCATCCGGAGCAAGTATGCGCTCAACCTGAGGCACTTGCTGCCGCGCCTGCTGCATCGCCTCGAGATTCTTCAGGCCGCTGGAGGTGTTGATCACCACGATGCGTAGACCTTCGGGTAGTCGTCTCTGGCTGGCCAATACGCGAAGACCAGCCAGGCTGGCTGCGCTGGCTGGTTCAACGAAGAACCCTAGGGCTGACAGTCCCCGTTGGGCGGCCATGATCTGGGAGTCGTCCGGTTGCGCCACCCAGCCGTCGGAGGCTTGCAGAGCTGCCACCGAGATGTAGCTGTTGACCGATCCGCCGATACCTCGAGCGACAGTTGCGGTTCGGGGAACTCTCACGATGTGGGGAGCCGCGTCGTAGGTGGTGAGCAGCAATGGTCCGCCGGCCGGTTCACAGGCGAGCATGCGAGGCACCCGTGTCGCCGCACCCAACTGCGTCAGCTCTTCGAACCCTTTCCAGATCCCGAACAGACCCTCACCGTATGCGGTCGGCACACTGATCACGTCGGGGATCTCGCCCAAGGTGTCGGCGATCTCGTAGGCGATCGTCTTGTATCCCTCATGCCCATACGCGCCGTTGGTCGGGATGACGGTGTAGTTCGAGGCCGGGTACCAGCCATGCTCGCGCATCCCTGTCTCCATCACCCCCCACCGCTTGTCGGGCTCGGTGATGATCAGGCGCGCTCCGAACGCCTCGATGAGGCTGCTAGCGCTTGACGGGATGCCCGGATAGGTCAAGACGATGCATTCCAGCCCGGCGCGCGCGGCGTAGGCGGCGATGGCGACGCCGTGGTTGCCGGAAGACGAGACCACGATCGCTTTGGCGCCGAACTCGACAGCCTTGCTCACTGTGACTGCAGCGTTGCGGTCCTTGAAAGTCCAAGTGGGGTTGCGGGACTCGTCTTTGATCCAGACTTGTTCGGCGCGCAGTTCGTGGGCGAGTTCCGGTACGGCGATCAGCGGGGTGCCGCCTTCGCCGAGGCTGATCTCGTGGGTCGGCTGCTGCAGGGGCAGCAGACGGCGGTACCGCCAGATGCCCTCGCCTGCCTCCGCGAGCGGGCCCTGGCCGATGTCGCGCCGGATCCGGTCGTAGTCGTAGACCGCCGTCACGCCAGAGGCGAAGGTCTCAGTGCGACAGGTGGGGCATCCCGCAGACATCGGCTCGACCGCGAATTCCATGCTGCAGTAGGCGCAGCTGAGGTGGCGCAGGTAGGTATTCACAGTTCGGCTGCGGTTCCTTTCCCGTCAGTGGTCGACCCGGTCGGGGCATCAGTCGGCTGGTCTGCGGCCACCAGGCGCAGGAACAGCCTGGCGCGTGCATGGCGCGGGCGGGCGAAGAACTCAGCCGGTGGTGCGTCCTCGACGATCTCGCCGCCGTCCATGAACACGACGCGGTCGGCGACGTCCTTGGCGAACTGCACCTCGTGGGTGACGACGATCATGGTCATCCCGCCGCGGGCCAGGTCCCGCATGGTCTGCAGGACCTCTTCGTGCAGTTCGGGGTCCAGAGCCGAGGTGGGTTCGTCGAAGAGAATGACGTCCGGCTCCATCGCCAATGCCCGAGCGATGGCGACCCGCTGCTTCTGACCTCCGCTCAGCCGGGCGGGGTACTGGTCGCGCTTGTCGGCAAGCCCGACGCGGTCCAGCAGGCGTTCGCCCAGCGCCACGGCGTCCGCCTTGGCCACACCCTTCACGGTGATCGGTGCTTCAATGACGTTCTGGAGTGCCGTTCTGTGGGGAAACAGGTTGAACTGCTGGAACACCATGGCTGCTTGCAGACAGACACTTCGTATCTGCTTGTTGCGCTTGCGGCCGCGCGGAGCGTGAGGGCCGCAGACAACGGTGCAATCGCAGACGGTGATGATTCCGTCGTCGGGCTCCTCGAGCAGATTGATGCATCTGAGCAGGGTGGTCTTGCCCGAGCCCGAAGCACCCATCACGACGAGGACCTCACCGCGGGCGACCGACAGGTCGACGCCTTTGAGGACCTCCAGTGGACCGAACCGCTTCCGCAGACCGGTGATCTGTACGGCCGTGGTGGCAGGCATGAGGGCTCCTTGGTCGATGGATCGAGCGGGTAGGCGAGGATCAGTACGGCCTGGCGAGCCGGCGCTCCAGGGCTTCCTGGCCGATGGACAAGACCGTGTTGATCAGCCAATAGACAACGGCGACGATGACGAACATCTCGATGTAGCGGAAGGTCGCCGAGCCGACCATGTTCGCCAGCCTGGTGAGCTCGAAGACCGTGATGACCGAGGCAAGCGAGGTGTCTTTCATGATCGCTATGAATCGGCTTCCGACTGGGGGAAGCGCGATCCGTGCGGCTTGGGGAAGGATGACCCGGCGCAGCGACTGGGGATAGGACATGCTCAGCGAGTGCGCCGCCTCACGCTGCCCCCGGTCCACCGACAGCACTCCGGCGCGGAAGTTCTCACTGAGATACGCCCCGCCGTTCAGCGACAGCGCAGCGATCGCGGCCGGGATCGGTGCGAGCACGATGCCGATCTGCGGTAGGCCGAAATAGATCAACAGCACCTGTATCAGCAGCGGCGTACCCCGCACGATCGAGACGTAGGCGACAGCGAGGTAGCGCGGGAGTCGGTGGGGGGACAGGCGACCCAGTGCGACGATCAGACCGATGACCGAGCCGATGAGGAAAGAGGTGATGCCCAGCAAGAGTGTGATGATCACCGCTTGACCGAGTAGTGGCAGGGCACGCGAAACGAGGTCCACGGCAGTTCTCCGTTCTGATCCTTCGCCGCTGCGGGCTGTCGGCTACCTCAGCAGGCTGGCTGCTGACGCAACTCCTGGACGACGTCGAGGCCACCGAGCCACTTGCGCGACAGCGTGCTCAGGGTGCCGTCGGCAATCATTTCCTTCAGGGCATTGTTAGCAGCCGCAGTGAGTGCTTCCTGGCCTTTAGGGAAAGCCATCGCGTTGATCTCGCTGGTGAGATAGCCCTCGACGGGTTTGACGGACAGGCCACTTTGTTTGGCCAGGTAGGCACCAGTGAACTTCGATCCTATGTAGGCGTCGGCGCGGCCGGTGGCCACATCCCGCAGGGCGAGCGTGGAATTGTCGTAGGTCAGTACCCGCGCGCCCTTGATCGCGCGGGCCTGCTGTTCTTGCTTGGTGCCTGCGCTGACGGCGACCTTCTTCCCCGCCAGGTCGGCTTCCTTGGTAATGGTGGTGTTGCGGTCGGAGACGAAGATGCTGATGCCGTTGACCTGGTACGGGCAGCTGAAGTCGACCTGCTTTTTCCGCTCGTCGGTGACGGCGAGGCCGGCGACGACGGCGTCCCACTTGTCGGACTGAAGGCCGGGGATGAATGTCTGGAAGGTGCCTACGACGAATTCCACTTTTTCGATGCCGAGCCGCTTGGCGAGTTCGTTGGCTACGTCGGCGTCGAAGCCGACGACCTTGTTGGACTGGTCGACCAGGCTGAAAGGCGGGTTGGCCTGGGTGTTCGCGATCCGTAGTGTCCCCTTCGAGCGTGCGGCCGCCAGTACGTCTCCGTCGCGTGCCTGGCCAGTGCCCGGTAGGTTTTGGGCACCGGCGGGGGTTCCGTCGCCGCAGCCGGACACCACCAGCAGAGGCAGTAGTAGTCCCGTAACCAGTAATCGACGATTCAGGTTCATGGTTGGTCCTCACGGGTGGTCTCGTGTTCGGTGGATGTGCCGAGCAGTTCGGTCAACGAGCGCAGGACTTCGGCGGCGGAGTCGTCCCGGATCGAGTACTTCATGCCGTGGCGGTCGCGCTGCTGGCGGATCAGGCCGGCTGTCCTGAGCTGCGCGAGGTGGTGGTGCACCGTGGGCTGGGTCAGGCCCAGTTGTGTGACCAGCTCGGTGGCGTAGGCGGGGCGGGCGCCCAGGATCTCCAGCAAGGTGAGCCGACTTGGATCTGACATGGCTTTGAGCGCAGCGATGAGATCACGGCGCACAGGTACTGGGTCGTAGCTGTCGAAGATGTCGCTGGGGACCCCGTAGATGATGAGGGCCTCGCCGCTTTGCTCATCGACACGTGCCGACATGAACGGGTGGATGAAGACCGACGGAGCCAATGTCACCTTGCGTAGCGCGAGATCGGCCCCGAGGGTGTAGCCGCCCGTCATCCGTTCGATCGCCGCCGTCGCAGGAAGCACCTCCAGCATTTTCCTCGCCAGCGGTACGGATGCCGCGATGCGGTCCGCAACGGCGTCCAGGTGGTGGGAGTAGATCTGTGACAGGTGCGCGCCGAAGACGTCGACGAGATCCGATCGGGCCGTTTCGGGGTGACGCAGCACCTGGCGGCACCTCGTTGCCCAGCCCGGCGGCAGGCCCTTGACCGCGGCTGCGAGCCGCGAGGTGTCGCCGGCCAGGACGCTTCGGTAGGCCTCGAGCCGGTCCTGACTCGTCTCTCCGGTGTCCAGCATGAACATGGCCAGCTCGGTTGGCGGCATCTTCGCGACGGCCTCGATCAGGTCGCCCGGGCTCGCCTCTGCCGGCAGCCGGTCGACGATGCGAGCTGCGCCGTAGCCGAGCGATGTGTCGAAGCCCTGGAAGAAGAACTTGGCCTTGGGAAGCAGCGGTTCCGGCAGCCGGGGCAGCTGGGTGGCTCCCCACCGCTTGGTTCTGGTGAAGATCCTGGCATTGAACAGAGCACGCAGGCTTACGACGAAGTCGTAACAGACAGAGCCGTTGACGACGACCTCGCCGCCGAAGCCCCCGTCCGGCTCACGAATCGCCAGGTCCCTGATCAACTTCATTCGTTACCAGTCCGATCAATAATAGATGAGAATCGATTATTGATGTCACACCTAGCTCCATGTCAAGCGATCCGTCGAAGTGGCCGTCACTAGCTGTCCGGCCGTCGGGACCGGTACGGACTTCAGCGGATCGCGGACACTAGTCGGCTGCGTTCATGCCTCGCACGATGCCCGAGACGGCAGCCCAGAGCCTGTCTTCGAGGTCGAACGGCGAGGTTGCCAGCGTCCACCGCAGCACCAGACCGTCGACGACCGACAACAAGGCGAGTGCAGCGGCGTCGGCGCGCCGCCGTCTTTCGCCCTCTGTGAAGGAGTCGGCCCCTCCCAGTTGGAGTAGCAGCGTGCGCACCTGCTCCTGGTAGTGGTCGTGGTGGGCCGAGTAGCAGGATCTGATCGCCGGGATGGTCTGGGAGAGCGCTAGCAGTTCGAGGGCCAGCGGCGCATGGTCGGGGTTCTTGGTGAGTTCACCGGCGAATGCGCGGACGAGTTGTTCGAGCCGTTCCGATGCGGGGGTGTCCTGGCCGACCAGTTCGTCCATCACCAGCGTCTCGTCAGCCAGCATCTGGTGCACCAGCGCTGTCGCGAGCTCTTCCTTGCTCTTGAAGTACCAGTAGAGCGCGCCCTTGCTCAGGCCGGCTTCCTTGACGATGTCGTCCATGCGGGAGCCGTGGTAGCCCTGCCGGGCGAAGACAGTCGCCGCCGCGCCGAGGATCTGGGCCCGGCGTACTGCCCCACGGGCGTCGTTCTGTGTCATATCGCTCCCGTCACGCGCCCAGCCGAGGCCAGATCGCGACTGCCACCGTTCGAGACACACATGGTACTAGACCGGCCGGTCAGTCTATGGATATCTTTGGTCTCGACCGACTGGTCAGTCTAGTTCTGGAGAATGATGTGAATCCTCAGTTCGAGCCGGAAACCCAGCTGCCTGCGCTGCACCGCCTCGGTGCCTGGTGCGCTCGTCACGCAAGTGCGGTCTTGGTGGTGTGGCTGGTCGTCCTTGTCGGGGCCGGGTTCCTGGTGCCACGGTTCGGCGACAGCCTCACCGGCTCGTCGCTGACCGTCACCAACTCCGAGTCCGCGCGCGCCGAGCAGCTCATGAAGGACAAGTTCGACGGTGGCGTGACCGAGGACATCGTGGTCGTCTTCGACTCAGCGAAGCGTTCGGTACAGGACCCGGCGTTCCGTGCGGTCGTTCAGCGCGGCGTCGCCGAACTCCGCGACCAGGCCGGTGTCGCACGCGTCGAGGACCCGTACGTCGCGGGCGACGAGGCCAGGTTCTCCCAGGATGGGCGGACCGCCCTGGTGCTCGCCGGACTCAGCGGCGACGAGCGCGACCGTCAAGCGGTGTCGCCCAAGCTGCAGGAGGCTCTCGACCGTACGGCCGGTGACGGGGTAGCAGTCCATCTGACCGGTTCGAGCGCGCTCAACGCGGCGGTTGTCGAGCAGGAGGACAAAGATCTGGCACGAGCAGAGTCCATCGGACTCCCGATCGCTCTCCTTGTCCTGCTCATTGCCTTCGGCACCCTGGTGGCCGCGGGACTTCCGCTGCTTCTCGGTGTGGCCGCGTTGCTAACCTCCTTCGGCGCACTGGGCGCGATCAGCTACTTCATGAGCTTTGACGTCTTCGTCCAGGCAGTGGTGACGATGCTGGGCCTCGCTCTCGGAATCGACTACTGCCTGTTCATCGTCACCCGCCAGCGTGAGGAACTCGCCGCTCGCCTAGGTCGTCCGATGGCCGAGATCGTCGGCGCGACCATGGCGACCGCGGGCAAGGCCGTGCTGTTCTCGGGTTCGACCGTTCTGATCTCCGTTGCGGGACTTCTGCTCGTTCGGGCGCCCGTCTTCCGGTCGATGGCGCTGGGGGTGATGGTGGCGGTGGCCGTGATGCTGGCCGTGGCGCTCACCCTGCTGCCGGCCGTACTCGCTCTACTCGGTGCCCGGATCAATCGGCTTGCGGTACCCGGCCTGCGTCGGTCGGTGCAGCACCCGGATCCGGAGCACTCCATCTGGGCACGCTGGACGCGCGTCGTGATGCGCCGTCCGCTGGTCGTCGGTGGCATCACGTTGCTGGCCCTGCTGACTGCTGCCCTACCCGTCTTCGGGATGAAGCTCGGCTTCGACGTCGGCGCAACTGCGGTCGCCGACGCACCGGCGGGCATCGGCTATGACGTGGTGGCCAAGAAGTTCACTCCCGGCGCGGCGACGCCTGTCCAGATCGTGGTGGCCGACTCAGGCGGTGGACTGGATGCGGCTTCGCTCGGGGCGATCGAACGGCTCAGCGGGCTGCTCAAGGGAAACGACAAGGTCGCGGGGGTCGTCTCGCTGACGGATGTGCTCAAGGAGCAGACCGGCCGTAGCGATCCGGAGGCTGTTCGTGCGCTGCGCTCCGGCAGTCAGGCAGGCGAACTCGGGCGGCTGCTCAGCCCATCCGGCGACATGAGCGTTGTCACCGTCTTCCCCCGCGGCGCGGCGGATTCGTCCGAAACCGTGGCTCTGGTCCGCTGGATCCGTGAGACCGCGATCCCTGAGGCGACCAGTTCTACGATCGGTCTCAGCGTGCTGACCGGTGGGCTGACCGCTCAGACGATCGACGTCGGCGACGAGATCGGACGCGCGACACCGTTGGTGTTGACGGCTGTCCTCGGCCTCTCCTTCATTCTGTTACTGCTCGCCTTCCGCAGCCTGTTGCTCGCCGCGAGCGCGATCGTGATGAACATCATCTCTGTGGGTGCGGCCTTCGGCCTGCTGACATTGGTCTTCCAGAGCGGTGTGGGTGCTTCCTTGCTGGACTTCACCAGTCGGGGGTTCATCCAGGCCTATCTGCCTCTCCTCACCTTCGTCGTGCTGTTCGGCCTGTCGATGGACTACGAGGTCTTCCTCATCTCCCGGATGAAGGAGGAATGGGACCGTACGCGCGACAACGCCCGCGCCGTCGCCTCAGGCGTCATACACACAGCCAAGGTGATCACCGCCGCCGCCGCGATCATGGTCGTTGTCTTCGCAGCGTTCATGATCACCCGAGTGGTCGAGGTCAAACAGATGGGATTCGCACTCGCTGTCGCCGTCCTGCTCGACGCGACGCTCATACGCATCGTGCTGGTCCCTGCGTTCATGCACGTGGCTGGAGCCGCGAACTGGTGGCTGCCGAGCTGGCTCGGCCGCATGCTTCCCAGGCTTGATACGACCGAAGGGCCTGGTACGTCGGTCACTGCCGACTCAACGACCGGCACATCCAGTCGCGACTCAGCAGCCACGTCCAAGACGCCGGCAGGCTGAACCTGCCGGGTCGTACAGTCCGATGATCACCGGTGCCGAGGTGTGTTCCTGCGCCGCAACCGAAACGGCCGGAGCCGAATCGAGATGCCTGCGGACGGAATCGCGGTGATGGGTGCCGAAAGATGCTTCAGCCTTTGGGCGTAGGTGAGCCTGGCCCGTGAGGTCTAGGTCGTTTCGAAGGCGGCCATCATGGCCATGTCCTCGTGCTCGAGATTGTGGCAGTGGATGAGGTACTTGCCCTTGTGCTCCCTGAACCGGACCAGCACCTCGACCACCTCGGCCGGCCGGATGTCGACAGTGTCCTTCCAGCCGGCGTCGTACGGGCCGGGTTTCGTCCCGCCACGGCTGATCACCTGGAACGGTGAGAGATGCACGTGCACTGGATGGTGCACGTCGGTGACGAAAGACCAGACCTCGTAGCCGTCCAGCTTCGGCCGGGCCTCCATCCGGCTCGGGTCGAACTGCTTGCCGTTGACCAGCCAACCCTTGTGATTGTCGATGTTGCCGCGCTGGAAGATCCACTTCCGCCGTACAGCGCCCTTCGGCACCCGCAAGGGCTGGTACGACGAGAGCCGAGCGGGCACGGCGCTATCGTCGGAGGCCTTGCGGGCGACCTTGAACCGCATCACCCGGGCGGTCGAATCCTGCCCGATACGGTTCACCAAGGTCACCTCGGTGCCAACGGGGTAGGACGAGAAGTCGACGACCAGGTCGAACCGTTCGGCCGGGGCCAGCACCACCGTGTCGTGCTCGATCGGCTTGTCCAGCAGGCCGCCGTCGCTGCCGATCTGGACCAGCTTCGCCGGGCCGGGGTCGAGTTCCAGTTCGTAGCGCCGGGCGTTGGACGCGTTCAACACCCGGAACCGGTAGCGGGCGGCGTCCACCTCCAGCATCGGCCAGGGAGCGCCGTTCACCAGCACGACGTCGCCGAGGACGCCTTCCATATAGTCGTTCTCGACACCCGGGGTGTTTCGCAACGATGGGTCGAGGGCGGGGTAGCGGAACGAGCCGTCGGCGGCGAATGCCCGGTCGGCGATCACCAGCGGGACCTCGCGGTCGCCGTGCGGCAATGGCAGCGTGTCCTCCTCGGCGTCGCGGATCAGGTGCAGCCCGAACAGCCCGCGGTATACCTGTGGCGCAGTGAAGTCCATCCGGTGGTCGTGGTACCACAGCGTCGCCGCGCGCTGGGAGTTCGGATAGGTGTGCTCACGGCGGACCTGGCTGACGTTGCTGGCGCCGTGGCTTCCGTGCCCCTGGTCCTGCTGGTAGCCCTGCGGCAGCACCAGGTCGAGTGGCCAACCGTCGCTCGCGGCTGGGGTGTGGCCACCGTGCAGGTGCACCGACGTCGGCACCGCCAGCCGGTTGACGTGCTCGACGACGACGCCACGCCCGCTGCGGACGTCGAACGTCGGGCCGGGGAACAGGCCGTCGTACCCGAGGACCTTGGTCCGCAGCCCGGGCAGGATCTCGGTCTCCGCCTCGCGCTGGACGACCTGGTAGTAGTCGACGCCGCCGGCCGTGCGGACCGGCTTCTTCACCGGTGGCACCGGCAACGGCACTGTGAAGGGCTCAGGCAGCCGCGCCTCGCTGCGCAGCACCTCGCCGGTCTGGCCGGGCAGCAGGTCGATACCGCAACCGGGCGCCGTGAGAGCGACACCGGCGCCGAGAGCACCGCCGAGAAAGGTACGCCGGGTGGTGCTCATCCGACCGGCTCCGCCTGCTTCGCCGGACGGGCCACGCGGGCGGCGGCGGTGAACGACCAACCGGTGAACATCAGCACCGTGGTCACGATCGCGGACCCGAGCACTATGTGCATCGTCATGCTCCGGGTCTGGCCGAGCACCATCTGGAGGAACTCCGCTACGAACAGGCCGAGGGTCACGACCACCGGGTAGACCTGGCCGCCACCGAATCGCCAGTACAGCAGGGCGATCACGATCTGAACCATGCTGATCATCCACAGCGTGGACCCGATCGGGCTGTGCACGTTCATCGCGTCCACGTCGCCGGACAGGTAGAAGCCCGCCATCAGCGGCTGGGCCATGACTGCGATCGCATGCACCACGAGGATCGCCCGCAGCAACCAGAGAGTCACCCGTGGCTGTTTCATGCCGACGCGCCGGTCGACTCGCTCGGCTGCGGGCTGCTCCCGGGGTCGGACTCGGGCAGTGTGAGGCGACTGGCGGAGTGGAGTGCCCAGGTGGCGAATGCCAGTGATACAACCACGATCGCCACCCCGAGCGGGACGTGGACCGCCAGCGACCGGGTGTAGCCCATCGCGACCTGGAACCCGTCGGCGGCCAGCAGCAGCGCCGCCACCCCGGTGGGCCAGAGCGCACCGCGCCCCGGTCGCCAGAACAGCACCGCCGCGATCAGTTGGGCGACCGCCACGACCGCCGTGGCCAGGCCGAGTGGTCCGTGCACCGACATCGCTGTCCCGGCCCCGTCGAGGTAGGCGCCGGCCAGCACCGCCTGCACCACGACGGCCACCGCATGCAGCGCGACGAGGGCGCTCAACAGCGCGAGGGTTCGCCGCGGGCCGGTCACGGCACCTGAGCATAGCCGTGCTGTGGAGCCGCTAGATGTCGGCACATCGGACACGCGCTTGCGGCTGCTGCATGCCATTCATCGAGGGGGACAGGTGTCGGTGGGGGAGCTCGCCGACCAGGTCGGCATGCGGCCGCAGGCAGTGTCCAATCAGCTTCAGCGACTGGCTGACCGCGGCATCGTTGCCGCGCGCCGTGACGGCAACCGGATCTACTACGCCATCGCCGACGCCTGCATTCCCGCAGTACTCGACCTTGCCCTCTGCCTCACCGAGGAGACGAGCGTCGTAACCCATTGACCTGAAGGAGAAACGCCATGCCCACTACGTCGCACACGGATGCCGGAGGCAACGAAGAGCTGCGCGAGGAGATCCGTGAGCACTACGCCACCGCCGCCCGTGCAGTGACGACCAGTGCCGTCGCGCATGCCTGCTGCGCTGACGACAGTTGCTGCAGCTCGCCTGTCAGCGTGGGTGCCAGCCCGTTCGGCGCCGGCCATTACGCAGCTGATGACCGTCAGCAGCTCCCAGTCGACGCGGTCTCAGCCAGCCTCGGCTGTGGCGACCCGCTCGCGGTAGCCGACCTGCACGAATGCGACACGGTGCTTGACCTTGGCTCCGGCGGTGGCATCGATGTCCTGCTGTCGGCCCGTCGTGTTGGCCCCACCGGAATCGCTTACGGCCTCGACATGACCGACGAGATGCTCGACCTCGCCCGCCGCAACGCAGCCCAGGCCGCCGCCACGAACGTCGAATTCTTGAAGGGCGACATCGAGGTGATCCCGCTGTGTGATGCCACGGTCGACGTGGTCATCTCCAACTGTGTCATCAACCTGTCCACCGACAAGCCCGCCGTCTTCGCGGAGATCCACAGGGTACTTCGCCCCGGCGGCCGGCTGGTATCTCTGATGTCGTCGCCGAAGACCACCTCACCCCTTCCGACCGCGCAGCCCGCGGCAACCACGTCGGCTGCGTCGCCGGATGCCTGACCTTCAGCGAATACGCTGACCAGCTGGACGCCGCCGGCTTCGCCAACATCGAAATCACCCGTACTCATCAAGTCACTGACGAGGTCCACTCCGCCATCGTGCGCGCCATAAAGCCCAGCCGATAAGGAGGACGGATCAGGAGTCCTCGGCAGTTCGGCTGACGTCGAGCAGTGTGCTGAGGAAGGTCAATCGGAAGGTTCGGACAAGGTGAGCTGACGGCGATGGAAGTCGAAGTGCTGTGTCGGGAACCGGTAGACGTCGGCCAGTGTCATGTAGTCCTTGAAGAACGGATCCCACCGGGTTGGATAGTGCATGCCGCGGCCCAGGTCGGCCTCGGTCTCGGCTTCCAACCGCTGATGCAACTTGGCGATGACGTGGTCGAACATCGCTGCCATGCGGCCGGGGCTCAAGGTGTTCCCGCCAAGATAAGAGCCGAGGAAGTTGACTGCATCGAAAGGTCTGGTCGCTGCGTTCAGCAGCCGCGCGTAGGCGCGACTGGCCCCCTGAGGCAGCCGCCCGAAGACGCGGACGAGCCTCAACAGTGCGCGCATGATCAGGTAGCCCAGCAGCATGTGAAACAGCAATTGGCGATTGTTCCAGCGCGTACCGCTCGACGGTTGGCGCAGATCTGCGTCGCCAGCCTGCTCCACGAGTTGACGGAAGGTCTGGCGGGCCCGTTCCAGCTCGTCATGGGTCAGACTTCTGTCCATACCTCATAGTGGACCGGCCGGAGCTGGAAGTCCGCAGAAAGCAGGTCGGGTAGTAGAACTACTCGTCCGACCCTCGACCAGGTTCTGTCACGGCGTCACGACAGGATCGACGGTACGGAAGCCTCGAGGCCGTACCTCGTTGGCGTGGACAGCCATGTTCTCGAGGTGGTTTCGGCTGAAGAGTTCAGTCATGGTCACCCGCTCCTGGAGCGAGAGTTTTGTGCCGTTGAGGCGGATGCCATCCCATTCCTTGATCACTAGGGGCTGCAATCCCCACCGTGACATCTGCCGACCCCAGGTGATGTGGCAGCACGCGAGCGACCACACCCGGCGGCGGGGAGGCAACGTTCGTAGGAGAGCGATGTACCCACGCTGGGCCTCTTTGGTCTGAGCGAGGTTGTCTTGTCCAACCTTGTCGATGGCTGCGAGCGTCAGGTCAGTCCGCTGCTCTCCAGGGAGTCCTGGAAGTCGTGGTCCGGGTTCTCCGTGGTGATCGCCAACGTGAGCGTGGTGGATCATGACTGACCAAGACTGGATGACGAATACGGCCACGCCTGGTGCGGAACAACGTCCCGGGCATGCGCCAAAGCATGTGGCGCCAACTCCTGATATTTCTGAACACGAGCACGGTGTACCTCGGAGGCAGCGAGAGACGCTAGCGGCCGAGCGCCCCGACAGCGGAGCAAATGAGGGCGACCCGCAGTGTGCAGCGCTTCCTCGCGCTGTGGAGGAACGCGTGGGAAGGCCTCAAGCCTGGTCGGTCCGTCGTGCCATCGAACTGCTGGACGATGCGATTGACAGGATGGGGGGCCAACTCGCCCGCGCTTCAGGGGTCTCGACTGAGTGGCCGCCCGAGCCGCCAGGCAAGCAGCTGCGGCGGCCCGCCGCGCGTGCTCCGATCAGCTCACCGCAGCATCCGGACTTGGATACTGGCCCTTGCGCACCTTCAGCCTCCCGCGGGCCTGACTTGGCCTGAGTCCTGGCCGCAATCGGCCAGCACGATCTGCTGTGCAGGCTGATGAGGCCTGCGCGCCGTGACTGCGCCGCTGCGTCTCGGGTCGAGCTGAATGTTGCGCTCCAGGACTCCTTGATCAGGCGATCCGGGTTCTGTCGGTCGCGTCGACCGCTGAGCTTGGAGGGACGTGAACCCAGTCGGCTCAAGTGGGTGGTTGACATGTTGAACGTACCTCGTCGGTTGCCGCCGAGCGGTGAGGAGCGGTGGGCTCATGCATAGCGAGGACCGTCTGATAGACGCGCAGGTCGCAGCGGGGCGGTTCTTCCGGCAGCAACTGCTGCGATCCGAGGCCGGCTGGGCTGCGGCTCATTTGGTCCAGCGGGGATTGGGGCACTTGCTCCGGGCCAGCTCGCCGTGGATGGTCGGCTACGCGCCTGATGGCTGGGCGCGGTTGGTTGATCATCTGAGGGAAGAGGGCTTCGGTGACGAGACTCTGGTGACCGCGGGGCTAGCGAGCGTGACGAAGAGCGGGTACCTCGTTGACCGGTTCCGAGATCGCGTCATGTTCCCCGCCTGGGACTCTGCTCAGCACCTGGTCGGCTTCGTGGGCCGTGCGCGTGGTGGACGCGCGAAGTACTTGAACTCGCCGAACACGCCGATCTATCGGAAATCAGAGACGCTGATCGGGCTCGCCGAGCAGCGCGATCTCCTGGAGAGCGGCGCGACACCGGTGGTTGTCGAGGGTCCGATGGATGCGATGGCGGTCGACGAACTGAGTCGTCTGACGTCGAGCGGCTGGGCCGGGCTGGCGGTGTGCGGTACGGCGTTGTCGTTCCACCAAGCATCGATGCTTCATAGTCACTCGACCAGCGACACCGTCATTGTGGGGCTGGATGCGGACGGCGCCGGCCGGCCCGCTGCGGTGAGATGGCTGGACGATCTGTCGCGGTTCTTCGAGCAGGTGCTCGTGGCCGAGTTCCCTTCTGGGCATGACCCGTCCTCGCTGCTGGAGACACCTGCCGGCGCTGATCGGCTGCACGAGGCTTTGAGCACGCCCAGGCCACTGGCCGAGCTTGCGATCGACGTTGAGCTGGCCCGCTGGTCTCGAGTCCTCGACCACATCAGTGGTCGGGTGAATGCGCTCCGCCGGGTCGCGCCACTGGTGGCACGGCTACCCCACGATCGAGTGGCCGGGCAACTGGGACGTCTGTCGGAGGTTCTGGAGCTCGACCAGGAGATCGTGTCGCGCGAGTTTGTCGCGACGCTTGGACGTTCTAGTCGACGGGTCCTGCCGAGCCGATCGCTCGACCCATTCACCAGAACCGATCCGCCTGATGCCGGTCGTGCCTTGTGAGGCTGGGATCCCTCATTCCGGTTGTCCTTGATCACGGGATCCGGGTTCTGTGCCGAGCATGTTGAGACGACCTTCGTAGCCAATGAGTTTCGTTGGTTCGATCGGGAGGTTGTCATGAACGGATTGTCCTCGGATCCCGAGGGTGTCCTGCTGAGTGGAGAGCGCCAACGGTTGATGGTGGCTCATCTGGCGGCGAGCAAGTTCTTCAGGCGGGAGTTGCTCAGGGCAAACACCGGGTGGGCGATCAATCAGCTGAAGGAGCGCGGCGCGGATGAGCTTCTGACCACGGAGTCGACGTGGAAAATCGGCTATGCGCCCGACTCGTACGCGCGTTTGGTCGATCACTTACGAGAACGTGGTTTCGACTTCCGCACTCTGATCAGAGCCGGACTGGCGGACTGGAGCGAGGACGGCCAGGCGATCGATCAGTTCCGCGATCAGCTGATGCTACTGACCCGGGACGAACGGCTGGATCCTGTCGGGTTCGTCGGCATCGGTCAGGGATCGCGACCAACCTTCGCAACAACGCCGACCACTCTCATCCACCGCCCGTCGAATGCGCTTGCGGGCATTGCCGAGCAGCTAGATCTTCTGACTGAGGGGGCCATGGCCGTCGTGGTCAACGATCCCCTAGACGCGATGGCGATCGAGAAGGCTAGTCGTCTCTCACTCGAGCGGTGGGCGGGAATCCCCTTGTGCGGTTCATCGATGTCAACGGCACAGGCGAAGACGTTGTATCGCTACACGGCCACCGACACCGTCATCGTCGCTCTCAATGGTGACCCGGACTGGCAGGGCAAGGGCATCGCATCGCTGACTGATCTTGCCTACTTCTTCAAGCGGGTGCACGCCGTAGTACTGCCAGACGGGCACACGCCGGCGACTCTCTACCAGTCGGAAGACGGTCCGCAGCGACTGCACGAAGCCCTGCTGTCCACTCGGCCGCTGGCCGACTATCAGCCCCGCCGTCAGCAGCCATCCGAGCCACTCGCCGAATTGGGACCGTCCAGCCACGGCCCTGAGCTGTAGCTGAAGTCCTACTCGCCGCGGACCTTACGCGGACCTGCAGATCCAGGAGTCCTGGATACGGAGATCCGGGTTCTTGCCAAGCGCAACAGTCGGCAGATTGAGACTCGCACCGCAGTCCGTAGGGAGCGAACGATCTCGCTCACTCTTGTCTGGATGGAGTATCTGATGATCGACGAGCTACAAGTACTCCTCGATGAAGCGGCCAACTCCGATTGGGCGCCAGAGGCCTCGCAGCGGTTGGCCGAGGGGATCGAGGTGCGGATCGTGGCTGGGATGTCCATGCGGCTGAGGCTTGCTCTGGGCAGTGACGAGGCGGCCCAGCTGGCTAGGCTCATCGCGTGGGAACGCTGCAGAGATCTTGCAGTCAAACCGCCTGAGCACGGCGCCTCGTGGGGATACCTGGCGAACCTGGTCCGCTGGCGCCTGCTCGATGCTGCCCGAACTGACTGGGCACGCCATCGACGGGAGTTTCCGCTCCAGGATATGCCGGAACTCGAGGCCCAAGGTGAACTTCGGCTCGGGCCTCATCTGGATCGCATCGCGGCCGAGGTCGCGAGTGCGGGGCTCCCTACAGAGAGGACGAGGCTCCTGATTAGTACGGCGGCCGACGGGCCGCCATACTTTCGCGCGGCGATCATCGGCCGGTTGCGAGAGGCTGGAGCGCATCGCGGACAGGCCGAGGGCTTCGCCTGGCTGCTTCGGGGCGGGGCGGCGAATCGGTCGGCCCTGGCGCGGCTGGCCTCCGGCCAGACCGCCGACGAGGTCTTCGCGGACCGGGCGGTTCGTCGCTGGGTTGCCGCGGCGGCGGGACGGGATCCGCTCTTTGCCGGTGGACGTGCGGGGGTGAGCTCGCAGCGGTTAGATCGCCGGCCTAACGCGATCGGCCCAGAGCTGGCCAGAACGGCGTGACTCTTGCTGAAACCTGCAAAGTCTCGGACGCCGCTCCGTTGGGTTGGCATGAACTCACGTCACACGGCAGTACGTCGTCGGAATTGGCTGATCCGCTACTACCGCACCCAGGCTCGGGTCAATATCCGCGTCCTCGGGGCGCTGCGGATCATTCCGGCACCGGTTGAGGCGTCGCTGAGCGCCTGGCTGCGGCGAACCGAGAACCAAGAGAGGGGAATCTGACCATGCGAAGGCTCGTCCGAACGCACATCATGATCCCGATCGTGATTTTGCTGGCGTTTGTCGTACTGATCCTCGCTCTCATCTCGCGCTGGCAGGGGGCGCCGGCTGAGGTCGGCGGCAGTGCAACAGAGGCTGGCTCCTCCGAGCAGACGACAGCGCCCTGGGAGGAGGGTGGGCCGTCGGCGAGCCTGGACGCGTGGCAGCGCCCGACGACGTCGGACGCGAAGGAGTACGCGATGGCGTTCGGGCGTGCGATCTGGACCTACGACACGACTGTCCACAGCTTCATCGACTGGCAGGACGCGGTCGGCGCATTCGCGGATCCGATGAGTCAGGCTGCGCGGGTCGCGCAGAGCATGCTGCCCTACCTCTCGCAGTGGGAACAGCTGGAGATCCACAAGGCGAAGGCCACTGTCACGGACGTCATTGCGGACAGCACGCCGGAGTTGCGGGCACTAGAGAACAATCCGAAGGCTCCAGCGGGGTGGCACGGATACCTGATCCGTGGAAAGCAGACCAGCATTGTCGACGGCGAGCCCATGGTCGCCGATCGTCAGGTGACCGTCGGACTCGTGTGCATGCCCCAGTGCAAGTTCTGGTCCGCCACCACCGAGACGCCGACGTGATCGGCAAGCTCGCACTGGCCGGCGCGCTCCTGCTCCTCGCTGGCGGGCTGGGCTTGGTCGCACCCCTCGCTACAGCGGCCAGCGGCTCGGGTGTTTGCGGTGTCAATGCCGAACTAGAGAGCGGCGCGCTCGACACCGGACAACGTGCGTTGGATGCAGAGCAGCGCACAAACCTAGCGACCGTCCTCGCAGTCGGCGACCACGCCGGCATCGGTCAGAGAGGCAAGCTCATCGCGGTGATGACGGCCGTTACTGAGTCGTCGCTGCGCAATCTTGACCATGGCGACGACGCGGGTCCGGACTCGCGCGGTCTGTTCCAGCAGCGAACAAGCTGGGGGCCGATCGAGGTCCGGATGGATCCGGCTGGTGCATCCGGCCTGTTCTATGCCGCGTTGATGAAGGTGGCTGGCTGGTCGTCGATGAGGCCGTGGGATGCAGCGCAGGCGGTCCAGCGCTCGGCGTACGACGATGGTGCGAACTATCGCAAGAACTACGCGCTGGCGATCCAGCTCACCACATCCCAGTCAGCGAACGACTGCCAGACGTGGGCGCCTTCCGACACGATTGTGCTCCCAGGCGCTGGGGGTGCCGTTGCGCGAGCGCAGCAACTGGTAGGTAGCCACGGCTACTACCAGCTATGTGCTCGCCTGGCAGCAAACATCTGGGGCCGACCGCGTGCCGGATACTTCTCCGCTGCACAGCAGTGGAGCCGGATGATTGCCACCGGCAACGCTCACGCCCGCGACCGTCGCCCACCGGTAGGCGCACTGGTCTTCTGGGCGACCGATGGACCGTATGGACACGTCGCGGTGTACGTCGGCGACGGGCGGATCGTCTCGAACGACATCAACGACCGCGCACCAGGTGAGGGCGGCGTGTATCTCGTCGAGATCGGCCTCATCGAATCGCAATGGAACGCCACCTACCTCGGTTGGGCGCCACCCATTTATCCGAGTGCCTAAAGCAGAAGGGCAATATCGATGTCCCGCATCGTCTCTACGTGGATCCTGGCGCAGGATCCAGGGGTCACCCCGAACTCCAATGGCCTGCCGGGCCTGCCCGCGCTCCGCCAGCTCGCTGGTGCGCTGGTGACCTTCAGCCTTGTCATTTGCGTAGCAGCCTTCGTCATCTCGGCAGCCGCATGGGCGTTGGGAAGCTTCAACAGCAACGCCCACTACGCGGGTAAAGGAAAGACCGGAGTCCTGATCGCAGGTGGAGCCGCGATTCTGATCGGCTCTGCGAACGCGATCATCCGGTTCTTCAGCGGCATCAGCATCGCCTGACCTATAAGCAAGGAGAACCTGGTGGCTTGGTCTGACTGCCTGCTCGATCCGGTGAGTTGTGTTGTCGGGGGTTTCGGTGAAACTGCCGCGAACTCGGCCTGGGAGTCGTTCCTGAAGTGGATGGCGCAAGGCTTGTCGGAGGTCTCGTCGTACACGTTCCAGCTTTTCAGCCTGAGTACGACGCCGCGCTTCGACCAGAAGTGGTGGCGGGACAACCTCGACCTGATGACTGTGGTCACTTTGCCGCTGCTGGTTGTCGTGTTCGTGATGCAGTGCCTGTCCGCTGTCATTCGTCGTGAGTCCGGTCGTCTTGGGCAGGCAGTCGTGGGAGCCCTGCTTGGAACAGCCGGAGTACCGCTGGCGGTGGGCATCATCGCCAGTTGCGGCGCGGTCGTGGACGAGATATCGATGGCCATTCTCGGTACCCAGGCGACCGCGGACGGGTTGAAGAGGATGACTGACATATCAGCTCTGCTCGCTGCAGGGACGTTGGGGGGATTCCTGCTGACCGCCGTCATGCTTGGGTTGATGGCGGTCGTGTCCTTGTACTTCGTGATGCTGATTCGCGAGGTGGCCCTGATCGCGTTCGTCGTGTTCGCCCCGATCGCGATGGCGAGCTGGACCTGGTCGGCCACCCGGCACTGGCTGCGGCGCTGGATCGAGGTGGTCGGGGCATTGTTGTTCTCGAAGATCGCGATGGCCGTCATCTTTACCCTGGGTATCTCGGCCACCGGTGCGTCCGGTCAGGGCGAGGAATCAAATATTGGGACATTCCTGGCTGGTGTCCTTCTCATTGCGATGGCTGCCTTCGCTCCCTTAGCGACCTTCTCATTCATCCACTGGGCCGGTGACCAAGGCCATGCGGCCGCTCATGTGCTCCAGCAGGGAAGCGTCGGTGCCTCGGCGGCGCGTGACCGGATGGAGCAAGCCCAGCAGTGGCGTGCCGACCACTTCGGCGGCAGCTCAGATGATGATGACTCCGGCCCGGTCATCGATGGGGAGGGTGACTCCGACCCGGTCATCGATGGCGACAGTGACCAGACCGCGGATCGGGCAGGGGACGATCCGACCGGCTCGGGCTGGTCCCCAGACAAGGACGGCGGCGGATCGGACTCCCAGCAAAGCGCCGAGACCACACCACCAACTCCTTCCGCCGCCGGGGGCGAAGGGGCGAGCGCCACCGCCGAGGCCACAAGCCACGTCACTGTCGATGCATCGGATGGAGCCGGAGTGCAAACCGACAGCTCAGCAGACCACGGAACGACTGGAGAGGAACGATGACGACGTCGAATGCGGTGTCGGCCCGATTCCCCAGACCGGATCGCGGTGCATTGCTCCTCGGTCTGCGCCCGGTCCAGGTTGCCCTGACCGCCGCGGCAATGGTCATAGCTGCGGTTGCACTCTTCGGCCAGTGGGCGTCGACGATGAAACTCACGGGATTGACCATTGCCGCCAGCTGCATCGTGATCGCCTTCGCTCGCGTCGAAGGGCTGCCGGCACACCGGTGGCTAGTGGTCCGAGGCGCCCATCTCATCCGATCAGCGACCAAGCACCAGTCGTTCCGAGCACGTGTTCTCGAACCACGGCGTCACGGGTTCCTGCGGCTTCCAGGCGAGCGTGCAGCGTTGCGGATCCTCGATACCAGCTCCACGATCGGCGCCGTCCACGATCCACGGCGACGGAGGCTGATCGCGGTCGCCAGAATCGAAGGCCCTGCACACCTGCTACAGAATTCCGAGGAGCAGGACCGGCGCGTCACGGCGTACGGGCGCCTGATCGCGGGGCTGTGCCAGGGTAGCCGGATCGCCAGGGCGCAGATCCTTGAGCGCACGCTGCCCGATCCGGGCGACGGACTGGGGGAGTGGGCCCGGAAGCGAAACCTCGATCCCGGGACTCCGGCCGGTGCGATCTACCGCGACCTACTGCAACACGCTGCGCCGGCCGCTGCCAAACACGAGACGCTGTTCAGTTTCGCGGTGGACCTGGACGCTGTATCGCGGGAAGTCCGCAAACACGGCGGCGGAATGTCGGGCGCGATGTCGGTCCTCGAGTCCGAGGCCCGAGCGTTCCAGACCACCTTGGCCGCGGCAGGTGTCGCGGGTTGCTGGCTCAGCGCTCCCGAACTCGCGATGAGCCTCAGAGTGGCGTTCGATCCTGCCGCCACCCGGACGATCCCGAGCATTGAGGTATTCGATGCAGCAGACGCCGGGCCTCTCGCCGTTGACGGGTCCTGGGACCACCTTCGGACCGACTCGTCCTACCACCGTGTGTACGTGATCTCGCAATGGCCGCGGATCAGAACCGGTGCGTCCTTTCTGAGCCCGCTGCTGCTGAAGCCGGGGATCCGGCGGACCTTCTCCCTGGTTCTACAGCCGATCCCGATAGGCAAGGCGATGCGCGATGCGCGACGGCACCAGGTCGAGCGGGTGACAGATCGCGCCACCCGGACGAAGATCGGCCAACTCGAGACTGAGGAGGATCGTCAGCTCGACGCCGATGTCGCCCAGCGGGAGAAGGATCTGGCGGCTGGGCATGGCGATGTGCGCTGGCTCGGTCTCGTCGCCGTCTCCGCCGATACCGAAGAAGCCCTCGACGACGCCTGCACAGAGATCGAGATCGCCGCCGCGCAAGCGCTGCTCGACCTGCGCCGCCTTGTCGGCCAGCAAGTCGAGGGGTTCGTCGCGGCGGCGCTTCCGTTCGGAGTTGGGCTCGGATGACACGACAACCCGCCGCGTACTACGAACCGGCCGACGCCGATCGGCGGATGCGTCGCGCGATGCGCAAGGCGTCGTACGGCGATATCCGCGACGACGGCCGTACGCCGCCTGAGACGACGCCGCGCGACGACACTCCAGAGGCGTGGAGAACGCAGCCGTACGCCGCGCGTTGGCTGCCGCTGCTGGTCGACAGCCACCGTGCCACGACCAGGATCCTGCGGGTCGCGTACCCCTTCCTGGCCGAGGGTGGTCTCGGGGCCGATGGCACCTACATCGGATCCGACGTGTTCAGCGGAGGATCGTTCGTCTATGACCCGTGGGTCCTGTACCAGGCACGGGTCATCACGAACCCGAACGTGCTGCTCGCGGGAGTCATCGGCAGCGGCAAGTCGTCAACCGCGAAGGCACTCATCACCCGCTCGATTGCCCTAGGCACCAAGGCCTACGTACCGTGCGATCCAAAGGGCGAGTGGACTGCTGTCGCCGAAGCGATGGGCGGAGCCTCGATCAAGCTCGGCCCGGGCCTGCCCACCAGGCTCAACCCCTTGGACGCAGGACGCCGGCCGAGCACGGTAGCCGCCGACGAATGGCTGCGTATCGTCTGGTCCCGCCGGCGTGCTCTCCTCGGCACCCTCACCGAGTCCACCCTCGGACGTCCGCTGACCGCGGTCGAGCACACAGCCCTCGATCTGGCGCTCGAGACCGTCACCACGAGAACATCGCCGACCATTCCCGACGTCGTCACCGCACTCTTCGCGCCCGATCCTGACCGGGCAGAGCGGGCGGGACTGGACGCTGGGAACGTCACGACCGACGGCCGTGAGGTCGCACACGCCATCCGCCGCTTGGTGCACGGCGACCTGTCCGGAATGTTCGACGGCCCATCAACCACCGCATTCGATCCGGAACTCCCCATGGTCACAGTCGACTCCTCCTGGATCGGTGCTGGTGGCAACGACCACGCACTGCGCTTGACTCTGGCCTGCGCGTCGTCCTGGATGGAAGCCGCGGTCGCCGACCCCTCGGGAGGCAAGCGCTACATCGTCTACGACGAGGGCTGGCGCGTCATGCGCGACCCGGCATTGTTGCGCCGCATGCAGGAACAGTGGAAGCTGTCCCGCGCCTGGGGGGTCGCCAACGTGCTGATCGTTCACCGCCTGTCCGATCTCGCGGCCGTCGGCGACCTCGGGTCCGAGACCCGTGCCCTGGCTGAGGGACTCCTGGCGGACTGCTCAACCAGGATCATGCTCCGTCAGGAGTCCGACCAACTCGCCCGCACGGCCGCACTTCTCGGTCTCACGGATGTGGAGATCGCGACGATCGCGAAGCTGCCCAAAGGGCGTGCGCTATGGAGATTGCCGAACCGATCGTTCGTCGTACAGCTCGTCCGGCACGCCCGTGAGGTCCAACTCTTCGACACCGACGCCCGGATGTAGACCGACGATGAACGCCGGAACCAGACCACCACGGGACCTGACGGACATGATCTTCATCGGCGCAGGCGTCATCCTCCCCTGCGCAGCGATGCTCTACTTCGCCGGCGGAATGACCAGCCTCCTAACCCACCACCGGTGGGTCGCCTCTCCATGGATCGACGCCGTCAAGGTGCTGACCAATCCGGCGAATCCCGCCGACGCCTTCGGACTGACTTCGGCTGATCTCAACCCTGTCGTGTACTGGTTCGTTGTTGCCCTGCTGATCAGTGCGCCGATCAGTGGACTGATCGCAGTACGTCGGCTCTGGCACGGCCAGAGGCGCGGAGACACCGGACGTGCGAAGTCGTTAGCCGCGCGGCCGGGCCTGGCAACCCGGGCCGACGTCGACGCCGCGGTCGGGCGTCGACAGGTCGTACGTCGTGGCCGCTCCGCCCGGCCCCTGGCAGGAACAACCTCACCCAACGACGTCGGCAACCTCCTCGGTACTTCGCGCGGTCGCGAATGCTGGGCCTCCGTCGAAGACTCCCAGATCGTCGTCGGTCCACCCCGCTCTGGCAAAGGGCTCCACCAGATCATTGGCGCCATCATCGACGCTCCCGGCGCCGTCGTAACTACCTCCACTCGCCCGGACAACCTCGCCGCAACTCTCGAACTCCGCCGCGCCACCCGCCCGGTCGCCATCTTCGACCCCCAGAACCTTGGCAACGTACAGGGCATCCGCTGGTCACCAGTCCGCGGCTGTGAGAATCCCACCACCGCCATGGTCCGCGCCAGCGGCCTCGCCGCTGGTGCGGGCTTCACCAAGGGAGGCGTCACCGACGGCGCCTTCTGGCACGGCCAAACCGAGATGGCGCTCCGCGGTCTCCTCCACGCAGCCGCCATAGACAACTGCGGCATCAGCCAGCTGTACCGCTGGGGCCTCGAACCAGCCTCGGCCATCGAAGCCGTCACCATCCTCAACCGTTCCGCTGACGCCGCCGAGGGCTGGGGCGACACCCTCGACGGCATCGTCCGCATGGACGGCCGCACCCGCGACGCCATCTGGGCCGGCGTCCGCTCATCCCTGTCGGCTCTCGCCGACCCCGCCGTACGCGAAGCCTTCGATCCACCAGTCGGCGAAGGCCTTGACCCGAAGACCTTCATTCAGGATCGAGGCACCATCTACCTCCTCGGCACTGGCATCGGAGCCAGCGCCACCTCCGCCTTTATCGCCGCACTCCTCGAAGACATCACGGAGACAGCCCGCCAGCTCGCCGCGGGCAGCCGCGGCGGTCGCCTCGAACCACCACTCGCCCTCGTCCTCGATGAGATCGCCAATCTCTGCGCTGTTCCATCGCTGCCCTCCCTCATGGCCGACGGAGGCGGCTCCGGCATCTCCACTCTCGTTGTCATCCAATCGCTGGCCCAAGCCCGCGACCGCTGGGGTGAACAAGCTGCAGCAGCCATGTGGGACGCCGCCACCCTCCGCCTCATCCTCGGCGGCTCAGCCCAACCTCGCGACCTCCAAGACCTCGCTGCCGTCTGCGGCGACCGCGACGACGAAGTCCGCAACTGGAGCCGCAGCCCCGACGGCGGTCGCAGCCTCTCAACCAGTACTCGCCGTATGCCGATCCTCCCACCCGACGTACTCCGGACCCTCCCCTTCGGAACCGGTATCCTCCTCGCCCGAACCGCCCCACCCATCCTCCTGAACATGCCCCCCTGGACAGCTCGCCCCGACGCCGACCAAATCCGCCACAGCATGAAGACCTGTACGGCGAGCAGGTCTTCATGACCAACAGAGACGAACTACTCAAGGCCCTCGACCTAGCAGGCACGACCCTCGACGACCCATCTGTCATCTGTTGGCGCGACCTCGAACCCTCAATCGCCGCAGACGAACTCGAACATCTGACCGACTGGGTCAACTGGATCAACCAGCGCTACCGCCTCGACCACAAGGTCGTCCCACCCTGCTGGGCTCAACATGGTTGCCTCGTTGAAGAACTCTCCGCCCTCCACACGTACTGGCAAGCCTGTTACCTCGAAGATGCCTCACCCGCCGACCCCGTCGGCTTCCACCGCGACCTGGACCTCGCGCTCCGCCGCCTCCGAGATTGGAGCTCCCGCCTCGGCTGTTCCCGAATAGCCCACCGATCTGAGTTTGGTGACTGCTGATGCCGACCGCAGGTCGATCGGCTCCTCACCAACAGCAGGTCACGCACATTTGATCCGCCCTTCACCCACCGGTCCGCCGACCCAGACGTCGGCGACGATCTCTAGCTGACCTCAATCGTGGAGGTTCGCCATTTGCTGTGGCTGGGAGTCGCACCGCGGCCGGGCGATCGTGCTCGTACGGGTTGCCTGGTCCAGCCGGCGCTGTAGGCGATGCCGGCCTGTTCCCCCGGTCGCGACCCAGAGTCAGTCGAGGGCCTCGATGCGTGTCTTCAGCCGGGCCATGTTTCGCTGCATCTCTTTGCGGGATTGCGGGCGGACGAGGAGCGGGACCAGCAGTTTGCCGATGCCGTGGCCTTCGAAGTCGAGGCTGATCGTGACGCTCGATCGGTTCGGGTCGGTGAGTGGTTCAACGGTGACGTCGACGGTCGCTCGGATCGGTCCGTCGGTGCCGTGGACCGCCCAACTGGAGGCCGGGTTGTATTTGGTGACGGTGGAGGTCACGTCACGCTCGGCGCCACCGATGTGGCGGGTGGTGCTGCACGTTTGACCCGACGGGTGCCTCGACCTCGACCTGCGACACGATGGCGGCCATCGCCTACGCAGGTTCGGCCGCGGTATCCGGTCGAGATCCCGGCCACTCAGCTCCGTACCACAACACGATCCCACCAGGCGCAGACAGTTTCCAGGTCTGTCTCCTTGTTGGTTGCCGCCGCGGCCCTCGCGGCAATTGTCTGCGCGGGCGGTGGCATAAACGGAAGCGGCTGCTCCGCTCCACGTATGGCGTCCCGCCGGTGGAAGTCGGCCGCCTCGGCGGCGATCACGGAGGATTGGTGGTCCCGTAGCTCCATGCTGCGCCGTACGAGTCTGGCTGTTGACGGACGGGCACCAGGCCTTCAGGCTCGAAATGGCGAGCCGTCGCCAGGGGAGGGGCACCATGAACGCCGTACAGGTCAGCGTTTCGAGGGGCCGCGGACGATGAGGGTCTGCATCATCGGCGCCTCAGGCAACCTCGGGCAGTACATGGTGCAGCATGCGCTGGATCGCGGTTACGAGGTGGTCGGCGTGTGCCGGTCGGAAAGCGTGGAGAAGCTCGACGCTTTCACAGGGCGCATCACCGTGGTTGCGGGAGCGACAGACAACGCCGATGTCGTCAAGCGGGCGGTCTCCGGCTGCGACGGGGTCCTGGTCGTGCTGGTCCCGCGAGGCGTTCACGGCTACTCAACCGGAACGGCCCAGGCGGTGCTCGATCATGCACCACCGGGCGCGCGTCTCGTGTTCTCGTCCGGATGGCACATCACACTCGACGGCCAGGACGTGTATTCGTGGAAGCTGAAGGCGATCGTGAAGGTGTTAGGTCCGCTGGCGCGTCTGGCCCGATTCGCCGACCTCGATGACCAGGTCGAGGCGTGCCGGCGAGTGTTCGCCAGCGACACACGGTGGACCGTTGTCCGCGGCAGCGACCTTGAGGAGGGCGAGAGCCAGGGCCTTCCCGTGTGGAGCCGGCACGTCGGCGATTCCGTTCTGCGGAGCAACCTCACACGTCGCGTGGACTTCGCCCTGTTCATGGTCGAGGCCCTTGAGAACGACGCACTCGTCCACGAGGCACCGGCGATCGTCGGCCGTCAGACCCCTTCAGCGCTCGCCCACGCAGGGAGCCATTGAGAGCCGGGATGTGCGTTCGAGCCCCGAAGGAAGAGAGTGAAAATCGGACCCACGGGAGAAGGCATGATCATGGATACGCAGGGCGACTGGATGGGTACCTCGCGTCGGATGTGGCTCTGGCCGGTGGCGATTCTGGTCGGCTTCCCGATCGGGGGGTACATCGCAGACCTGGTCGTGGACGGAGTTGATTCCGTGGGAGCGGCGCTCGCCGCGGGCTTCATCGCGGGCGCAATCATCGGCGGGGCAGAGTGGTTCGCTTTGCGGCGGTGGATCTCGTGGCTGTGGATCCCGGCGACGTGTGCGGGATTAGCTCTGGGTCTGGCTGCTGGAGCGGCTCTTGTCGACTACGGGATCGGTCGAGGCGACATTTTTAACCTGCGGCTCGGCTCAAGACATGCCGGACTGATGTCTCAAGACATCGCGAACAGCTGACCGAGCAGGGCCTGGACGCGGGTGCGGACACGATCGGTTGGCACTTGCAACACCACCGCCAATCGGTCGTGTCACGGGCCACGAATCAACCGGATCCTGGTCGTGCCGGCGCATTCGTCCGGGAACCGGCCAAGCGGGACCGCAGTCTCGTGGCTAGCGGTGGATTTGGAGTCCGGCGGCGATCTCGATTGCGATGATCGCGGCGGCGAGCCAGTCGACGGCGAGGCAGAACGGGGGCCACCATCGGGTGTTTGCAACGTAGTGAGTGCGGTGTTGCCAGAGGTCCTTGAACCCGTGGCCGATCAGGCCGCCGACGAGGAGCCACGCCGATCCGGTGACGCCTGCCGCGGCGACTACTACGAAGGCCCCGGCGACGGTGCTCTCGACGGCGATGACTGTTGGTCGTCCGTCGGCCACTGCGAAGCCGATGTAGACCGTTGCGATCAGGGCCAGGGAGAGGGCGTAGACGGTCGCTGCGTCGAGCCACCAGAAGCCGAGCGGCGACGCGGCCTGGATTGCCCCCCAGACGAGTCCCCAGGTGAGCGGGGCGCGCTCACTGGCGAATATCCTCCTGATTGTCGGCATCAGTGGCACCGTGTGGATGCCGAGCGTTGGCGGGCGACCATGCCTGCGAGCCAGGTCCTGGACGCTGGATCAGCGGGCCTGCGGCGGGTCGTTGTCATCGCCGCAAGCCGGTTTTTGGCTGCCAAGGTGCTGCCGGTGGTCATTGATGCGATGGTGACTGCGAGGTGTTGGCCGCATGGCCTGAGTTTCGCGCTTCATCTGTTCGTGTTGCGATCTGGTCCGCGAGGCAGGACGCGTCGGAGCCGACCCAGCCGAGCAGTGCGGAGGTTCTGGTGTGCTGCCAGGTCAGACCCAGCATGTACAGACCGGGGGATGGGGTGACGCCGCGCTGGTGCAGGATGCGTCCCTGTTCGTCTTTCACGCTGGGCACGTCGATCCAGGTGTGGTTTGCCTTGAACCCGGTCGCCCAAACCACGGCGTCGAACTCGGACGCGGCGCCGTCGGCGAAGGTCACGGTCCGACCGGTCGCCATCGTCGCGCGGGGACGGATACGGATGGCGTGTCGCTTGGCAAGTTGTCGCGGGCCGGTGCCGATCACCTGGTCTCGCTCGGCCAGGCGCTTTCCTAGCCGGGAGCCCGCGGTGACTCGGTCCAGCTTCAGCCTGCTTGCCCACCACCACACGTCGCGGCCCAACGGCCGCTGGGGGATTGTCGGGATACGTTGGCCGGCCGACAGTTCCACGGTGTGGGTGGCCGTGAGTTCCAGGGCTATCTGGCAGCCCGAGTTCGCGGCCCCTACTACCAGGACCTTTCCCGCCGGGAGGGTCTGAGGGTGGCGGTAGTCCACGCTGTGGATCTGGGGAAGGTCGGGATCGAGTCCCTTCGCGATCGGTGGGACGAACGGAGCTTGGAAGGGGCCGGTGGCAACCACCACCTGCCTTGCCTGCAAGGTGTTTCCCCCCGTCGTCGTCACGACGTACACCTCGTCGCTCCTGGTCAGCGATGCCACGGTCGTGTTCAGTTGTACGGGCAGCTGGAACCGTGTCGTGTAGGCCTGCAGGAAGTCTGCGACGTCGTCCTTGCCGGGGTAGGTGTCCCGCGCGGCGGGGAAGGGCATTCCTGGCAGGTTGTCGAACTGGGCCGGTGTGAACAGCTGCAGGGAATCCCATCGCGTGCGCCACGCGTCGCCGATCTCCGCGCCCGCGTCCACGATCAGGTAACGCTGCCCGCGCTCAGCCAGGTGGTAGCCCATCACCAGACCGGCCTGGCCGCCGCCGATCACCAGCACGTCCAAGACGTCTGTCATGACGGCACCGGCAGAGTCGCGGCGCCGTCACGCTGATTTTCCTCGGGCAGTCGCGCGACGTTGAAGCTGAACATCATTCCGCTCTCGGTGTGTTCGGCGATGTGGCAGTGCGCCATCCACAGCCCGGGATTGGAGACGTCCAGCAGGATGTCCACCGTTTGGCCGGCCCGCACAAGGACGGTGTCCTTCCAGACGAGGTTGGCCTCCGGCTCCTCGTCCCTGGACAGGATGAGGAAGCGACCGGCACCGTGGATGTGGAACGGATGGTGCATCGGGTGATCGGAGTCCATCTCGTTGACCAGCCGGATCTTCACCCGGTCGCCCACGGTGAAAGTCCACGTGATGGCTCCGTTCTCGGCGCCGGTGTCCCGGTCGATGAGCTGCCAGATCATGTTGCTGGGATCCGATGCGCGGTTGATCTCCGGCATCAGGTCCTCCCACTCCAGACCGTCGCCGTGTTCGTGGCCGCTCTGCGGCGCGTCCTCCTGCGGCGTCGCAATGGACGGCGTCGCGGTGGAGGGCACCAGTTTCATCCCGCACTGCGGGCACTTCGCCGGCACGGAGGCGGTGACCTCGGGGTGCATCGGGCATATGTAGGAGGTCGGGGCCTGCGTCGTCGTCGTGGTGGTGACCGCGACCAGCTTCATCCCGCACTGCGGGCACTTGGCCGGTTCGGAGGTGGTGACGTCGGGGTGCATCGGGCAGGCGTAGCCGGACGCTGGGATGTCCTCGGCGCCGTACAGGAGCGGCATGCGGGAGAAGAACGCGAGGACCTTGTCGGGTGGCCGGTCGAGGTCGTGTCCGATCGAGCGGTGTTCGGCGGTGAGGTCGGGGTCGGTGCGCAGCGCCTCGAACGACGCAACTGCATCGCCGCCTGCGGTGGCCGTGACCGTGAATCCGCCGAGGTCGTAGACCCGATCGGGGGTGCGATGCTCCAGCCGCACCTCCCCGGGGGTGTCGAACAGCACGTCGAGGACCGCGCGTTCGGAGGGGGCGAGGAGTACCGCCTCGACGAACGTCTCGCGCTCGTAGCGACCGCTGTCGCCGCCGACCAGTTTCGCCCGGGCGCCGCGGACGGCAACGTTGAAGATCCGGGTGTTGGCCGTATTGACGAGATACAGGCGCACGACCTCTCCCTGCGCCGCGTTGCCGAAGAACTGGGTCTCCCCGTTGATCAGCATCACGTTGCCGAACCGACCCATTGCGGTGAAGGTCGGCCCGGACCGGTTGAAGGGCGCGATGTGTCCGTCTTCCACCAGCAGGTCGTCCAAGGTGAGGGTGAGATGCCGATCGACGGCGGGCCAGTACGACGGCTCCGAAGGCTCGACGACGATCGTGCCGTACAAGCCCATCTCTTGGGCGAAGTCCTCCCGCATGTGCGGGTGGTACCAGTACAGGCCGGCGTCGGGGAACTGCAACTTGTACGTGAATGACCCTCCGATCTGGATCGGCTCCTGCGTCTCATGCGGGACCCCGTCGTAACGGTTCTCCAACCGCAGGCCATGCCAATGCACGGTCGTCTCCACGTCACCCTCGTTCCTCACCTGCACGGTGATCTCCGACCCCTGATCCACGTGCAGGGTCGGGCCGGGGATCGACCCGTTGTAGGCGAGCATGCGCAACTCGGCGCCCTCGATGTCCTTGCGCACTGCACCGATGCCCAGCTCGAGCAAGTCGCCGTCACGCAGCCGCACCACACCCGGGCGCGATACACCCGCCAGTCCGGCCGTCTCTGTGCTGAATACGTCTTGAGAAGTCATCTGCATCACCTTTCATCGTCGGGCGCCGACAGGCGGCCCTACGCCGTCTTGGGCCCGTGAGGGGGCGCGAGTTTGATCGCCCTGCCGGACATGCGGAACAGGCGCACGCACGGGGCCATCGGCGGGCGCGGGCTGTGCAGCTGCAGGCGAGCCCGAGTGATCATCCAGGCGACAGGCCGCTACCAAACCCGCAGCAGCGACAAGCCCGGCGATCAACGAGCCGGCAACTATCGAGCCGACAAGGCGCCGTCGACCCGGCCGACGATGCGGCCCTGTGGGGAAGTCCGTGTCCGGCGGCGAGTTGGATACGCCCTCGGGGACCAGAGGATCGTGAACTGCGGTCATGGTCGATGACCTGTCTTCCAGCGCAGACGCTGCCGGCTTCAATGGTTCGCCGGGGCGACGCAGAGCGGGCTCAGCGCGCAGGAATTCCTCGGTGTCTTCAAGCTACGCCGAGAACCACCAACAGCACAGTGGGCGGAGAGGAACGCCCGGCGGTGCATCTCGGTGCCGGTAGCTGTTGACTACAGCGTGCTTCCCTCCTCGCGCCCAGCACGCCGAAAGCTACCAGCCGTCATCGCGGTTCCGGCCAGCAGCGGAGTCCTCAGTTCCGGCGCCTCCGAGGGTGCGGAGGCCGCAGGTGGTATGTGCAGCGCTTCCCTGCTTTCGACCAGCGCGGTGCCGTAATGAGTGCGAGGTCCGCCTCTCCACGGACACGACCTGCTCTAGACTTGCGGTTGAGGAAACCGCCGCGCCCAGGCTGATTTGGCCCGCGCCAGTTTGGCCGATCTTGACTTCAGTTGGCTCGGATCAACACCTCATGTTTCCAAGGTGTCCCACACGCTGAACGGCTCGGCGTGGTAGGCCGGTGGTCTGGGGTTTCGTGCCACCGGACGCTGCCGTTGACGGGGGCCCCTGTGTGACGCGGTTCGTGACGCGAAATGGTGTCAGCGGCGTTGGCGGAGTGGCTGGATGAGGTGTGAAGCCTGACTAGCGGAGTCTGAAGTTGGCCAGTGGTGGTGTTGCCATGGCTCTCATAATCCCTGGGTCGGCGGATCGAGCCCCCGCAGCCGCCAACGCCCGGATCGCGGCATGAGCGGATGATGGCGGGAACGGTTACTGACCCATTTGCCGCGCTTTAGGTCACTTCACCAGTGGTTGGTTGTTCCGGACCGATGAGACGACGTCGAGGATGGCCCGGGTGGTGGCCTTGGCGTACCGCTCGTCGGTAATAAGCCCCGCATGGCTGGCGCCCTCGACGATGCGGTGCGAGCTGTCGGTCGACAACATCGCCAGTTTGTTCTGCGCAGCGTCGTGGATGGCGTCGGTTTCGGCGCCGGCGGTGAGCACGACCAGCGGTTGGTCACCGAAGTCGGTGAGCATAGCGGCCTCTGCTCCGGAGGCGTTGGCCTGGACGAACTCGTCGATCCAGCCGGAGGCGTAGTCGGCGGTTGCGGTCTTGGCGCGGACCTCGTCACGCGACTGCGGAGGCAGATCGCCGTAGCCGAAGCTCCCGACCAGGCGCACCAACCCGATACGTGCGGCCGCGGCGCCGAGTGCTGCAACACGATCCGTGACGGCGTCGTAGGAGCCGCTGTCGTACGCGGTTGCTTTGGCCGAGTCGGCGTCGGTGGCCGGGTTGGTGGAGTCAATCAGCACCATGCCGGCGACGTCGCCGGGGTAGCGGTCGGCATCGGTGAGGACAGAGAGGCCGCCGAAGGAGTGACCGGCCAGCACGTAGGGTCCTGGAACGTTTCCGCGTTGCAGCAGCGTGTGCAGGTCAATTGCTATCTGGTTGGCGTCCTGGGGGCTGTCTGCGGGCTCGCTCCAACCGCGACCCGCTCGGTCGTAGACGCAGACCCGGGTATCGGCGGCTACGGCGGGCGCTATCCACGCCATGACCGAGGAGAAGTCGCCTCCTCCCGGTTGGAGGACGACGGTGGGGCTGCCGGAGCCGGTGCAGTAGATGTGCAGGCGGTGTCCGCCGACGTCGATCAGTTGACCCGGCATCGCGTACGTGTTGGCGTCCGCCTCTTCGCGAACGGTCTCGTAGCCGCCGCCGACCGAGGCAACAGCCAACACCGCCAACACCGCCAACACCGGGTAGAGCAGCCAGCGTCGGCTTCGGCTATGAAGCTGTCGACGCGCCCGTACGAACATCCAGACCACCAGTGCTAGCAGCACGGGTGGCCATACCCAGTTCAGCACCTCCCGCGATGAGCTGCCGAATCCGATCAGGAGAAAACCGCCCAGGCCCATGAACAGGGCAGGTGCTGCCGCCCATCGCTGGGGTTGGTCGGTGTCCCGCGTCGCGAGGATCGCCATCATCGCCCACCCCACAGCGAATCCGCACAGCACTGCACCCGTCACGTCGTTCTCTTCTGGCGAGATGAACGGGGCGGCAACGAGGAGCAGGGCGGCGATGAGCCCGGTCGCCAGTGACCCGGCCACGATCCGGCCGATATGGCCCGCGGGTGCAGGATCGGAGCCGTCGCCGCGACTGACCTGAGCGGGGGCGGTGGGGGTGGTGGCCATGACGCAACTCCTCGCGCATGTGGCGCAGCGCGAGCACAGTCATCTGCACTTGAGGCACGTTCCGTCATCCCGACAGTACGCGCAGAACTTCGATTTGAACCGCCCCGAAGATGACGAGATCCGCGACGGGCCGCCAACATGGCTCGGATCACTCAGAGAGCCCGCGCACGCCGACCGCTTATCGGCTGGGGTTGACCCGGTTCGACGGACAGGGTTGGTGTGAGGTTGGTTCACGCTACCTGTTCGTGGTTGGTGGGGTGGGTTGCTTCGAAGGTGGCGGGGCTGAGGTAGCCGAGGGTGGAGTGGCGTCGGCGGGTGTTGTACCAGCCCTCGATGTATTCGAAGATCGCGCTGGTGGCGGCCTTGTGGGTGGGCCAGGTGCGGCGGTGGATCAGCTCGGTCTTCACGGTCGCGAAGAACGATTCGGCGACCGCGTTGTCCCAGCACTGGCCCTTGCGGCCGACCGAGAGTGTCACGCCCAGATCCGTTGTCAGGTTGGCGTACTGGGTCGAGGTGTACTGGGCGAGTTCAACCGGTCGATGCAACACCAGGCTGTTATAGCGAGCCTAGCTGCTCTTCGAAGACCTCGGCCGGGGTTCGCCAGTCGAGGATCTTGCGGGGCCGGTTGTTGATCGCGAGAGCGACA